>Ga0105047_10003544_pt1 | contig 27489 bp, 33 predicted proteins | sample MAT04_FD_78384 | JGI IMG/M metagenome (GOLD analysis project Ga0105047, IMG submission 78384) | Freshwater microbial communities from Lake Fryxell liftoff mats and glacier meltwater in Antarctica - MAT-04 (megahit assembly) | ecosystem: Environmental > Aquatic > Freshwater > Ice > Liftoff... | reverse complement strand
TCGATAAGGTTCAGGTAAGAGGCCGAAATTCCGGCCCCACCCGCCAGCTGCGCCTGCCCAAGGCCAAGCGCCAGACGTCGCTCGCGCAAGAGAGTGCCGATCAACTGGGAAAGAGGCATGGAGCGGCCTTATGGAAAGCTCTGACACCCACAGGGCGCGGCGCCACCAGTGTTCTTTTACAAGAATTTTAAGTGTTTACATCAATGAAAATGCAAAAAGGGCGCGGGTATGCCGCGCCCTTTCCATTCGGCCTGAGTCAGATCACTTCAGCGCGGCATCCGTGACCACAGAGGTCCACGCACCGACCGGCGCTTTGGTGATCACCGGGTCCGACCCGCCCGCGAGCAAGGTCGCAACCGTGCGTTCAGCCGCGGCTACATCCAGCGCGCCCGTCGAGCCCGTCGTCAGCTTGGCCACTTCGCCCATCATCCGCTTCTGATGCGCCTCGGTCTGCGCACCGGTCTGGTCATTCTCCAGCACGATCATCGCGGCTTCATCGGGGTTCGCTTCGGCGTATTTCCACCCCTTCATAGAGGCGCGTACAAAGCGGGTCATCTTTTCGACAAAGGCCGGATCGGCGAGTTTGTCTTCCATGACATAAAGCCCGTCTTCCAGCGTGGCCACGCCCTGCTCTTCATACTTGAAGGTCACCAGATCCTCAGGCTTGATGCCCGCGTCGATCACCTGCCAATATTCGTTGTAGGTCATGGTCGACACGCAAGCCGCCTGCTTTTGCAGCAGCGGGTCCACGTTGAAGCCCTGCTTCAGCACCGTAACACCCCCGGCGGAGCCATCAGTCTTCAGACCGAGCGTGCTCATCCAGCTGAGGAACGGGTACTCGTTGCCAAAGAACCAGACACCAAGCGTCTTGTCAGCGAAATCGGCGGGCGTCGCGATGCCGGTTTCCTTGAGGCAGGTCAGCATCAGGCCTGAGGAGGCAAAGGGCTGCGCGATGTTCACCAGCGGCAGGCCTTTTTCCCGTGCGGCCAGTGCAGAGGGCATCCAGTCGATGACGACATCTGCGCCGCCGCCTGCGATCACCTGCGAGGGGGCAATGTCCGGCCCGCCCGGAAGAATTTTCACATTCAGGTTCTCTTCCCCGTAGAACCCTTTGGCCTGGGCCACGTAGTAGCCCGCAAACTGCGCCTGTGTCACCCATTTCAGCTGCAGCGTCACGTCATCCGCTGCATGCGCGCCGGTGGCAAATGCCGCCAGCAGCGCGCTCGTCAGTATCTTCTTCATTCCAGACCTCCATGTAAAAGCGCCCTTGTTCCCGGGCGCCAGTTTCAGACCCTTTGCGACGGGTGCCAGAAAGTCACCCGCCGTTCGATCAGGGCAACCCCACCATAGAAAGCGGAACCTGCCAATGCTGCAACTGCAATCTGCGCCCAGACCATGTCCATGCTCATCCGCCCCACTTCGGTCGAGATGCGGAACCCCATGCCGACGATGGGACTGCCGAAAAACTCGGCAACGATCGCTCCGATAAGTGCCAGCGTCGTTGCGATCTTCAATCCGTTGAACAGGAATGGCATTGCGGCCGGAAGGCGCAGCTGGAACAGCGTTTGCCAGTAGCTTGCCCCCCATGTGGCCATCAGGTCGCGCTGCATCCGCTCGGACGCCTGCAACCCAGCCACCATGTTCACCAGGACCGGAAAGAACACCATGATCACCACGACCGCCGCTTTCGACTGCCAGTCAAAGCCGAACCACATCACCATGATGGGCGCGATACCGATGATGGGCAGGGCCGCCACGAAATTGCCTATAGGCAAAAGCCCGCGCGTGAGAAAGGGGGAACGGTCGATCAGGATAGATACCAGAAACCCCGCGCCACACCCCATGACGTAGCCTGTCAGCGCCCCCTTGAACACCGTTTGCACGAAATCGGCCCACAGGATTGGCAGGCTGCCCGCAATCTTCACCCCGATCATCGTGGGCGCAGGCAGGATCACCGGGCTGACCCCCAGACCGCGCACCAACCCTTCCCACAGCACCAGAAGGGTGATCCCGAACAGCGCTGGCACCGCGATCCGTCCGGCACGCACCCGGGAAAGAGCCGACCCCGCCAGCCGCACGTTGAGCGTCCAAGCCATGGCCCAGAAGACAAGCACACCCAGAACCCAGCTCATTCCTGCACCCCCATCCGCCGCCGTGCCGCCCGTTCGACCTGCCCCACCGCCAGAATTAGCAGCCCCGCAAGGATCGCTGCAGCAAAAAGGGCGGCCCAGGTGATCAATGGCTGCCCGAACTGGCTGCCGATCAGCATCCGCGCGCCCAAACCTTCCACCGCCCCGGTCGGAAGCTCGCCGACGATGGCACCAACGAGGCTCGCCGCGACTGCAATCTTCAGCGAGGCAAAGAAATAGGGCATCGATGCTGGCAGGCGCAGCTTGACAAAAACCTGCGCGCCGCTGGCGTTCCAGGTGGCGATCTGGTCCAGCTGCATCTGGTCAGGACTGCGCAACCCCTTGATCATGCCAACCAGCACCGGAAAAAATGACAGATAGGCTGAAATGATCGCCTTCGGCACCATACGGTCCTGAATCCCGAGCTGCGAAGTAAGGACCACGATCATCGGCGCAAGCGCCACGATCGGAATGGTCTGACTGATGATCGCCCAAGGCATCACCGACATGTCCATGACGCGGCTTTGTACGATGGCAATCGCGAGGGCAGCGCCCAGCACGATCCCCAGCACGAAGCCGTACATCGTGGCCTGCAGTGTCACGAACCCGTGGTAAACAAGGCTGCGCTTCGACGTGATCGCCTGCCCGGCCACGCCCTTCCACAGCTCGGCCACGATCTGGTGGGGTGCGGCCAGCACCGGGCGGTCCTGCGCCATCGTCTGCGGGATCAGCTCGGCCAGGGTCACCCTTGTCCCTGCCCGCTCCGCCTGATCATAGACCCAAGGCGCATTAAGCCAGACCGCCGCCGCGTACCAGATCACGAAAAGGATCCCCAGCACAGACAGAACCGGAAGTGCACGGGTCATCCCGATACCCCCCCCAAATCAGTCCTTGCCCAAAGTGGGGGAAAGGAGACGCCAATGCTCCAGACCTGCCCCCGGACCGAAGTCGGCTCCCCTGCCCCGACGTAAGGCGGGCAGACGGGGTGGCGGCGTTCGATCACCGCATCGCGGAGACAGGCACCGGAGGCGAAAAAGCGACGCCCGAACGAAATGCACTCCGCCCCCCCATCGCGGGGAAGGACGCGGGAGGCGGGGCCATCGACCGTGCCTCCCCCGCCGCTGTTCCTTTTCCATCGGGCCGACCGTCGCCGCAGAACCCTCATCCCCGCTTCTCCCCGGTCCAGCGCAGGCTCAGGGTCCGGATGCCTTCTTCGGTTGCGTTGTCCCGCCCCTCCGGCTCCTCCACGAATCCCTCCCGCGCGCAGAACCTCTGCGCGTAAAGGTTTGGCACAAAGACGTTCGGTTCCAGCCCCGCGGGGTGCAGTACCGTTGCCTCGGCCATCAGGGCGGCACCGGTCCCGCGCCCACGCATGCCAGACAACAGATAGAAGCCACGAATGAGCCCCTCCGTTGCCAGCGACAGGTAGCCTGACACGCCCTGCGCCCGGTCAGCCACCAGGATAACCCGCTCGGCCAGAACCCCGGGCGTGAACATCGCTGCAATCTCGGCCCGCGACTTGATCCGCGGCAGCCATGGCACCTCGTCAAGGTAGTCGTTCACTATGGCTGCGCAGGCAGGCAGGTCTGCAGCTTCGGCGACATGAATGTGGTGCGTCCACTGCGCCGCCCTCACGGCTTGTTCCCCTGCGGCCAGGCGATCAGCGCGACGGCCACCACACCAAGCGTCATCCCCGCGATCTGCAGGTTGGTCGGTCTTTCGTCAAAGACAAACCACGCGATGATGCCGATCAGCACCAACTGCACGATCGAAGAGACCGAGATCGCAACCGCAAGTCCGCCTTCCCGCATCAGGCGCACCATCATCAGGTTGCCTACCGTGAAGAGGCAAAGGGCACCGACCAGGACCCAGGTCTGCCCGCTCGCAGAATAGGTTCGCAGCACGGTATTGCCAGTCACGAACGCCGCCATTGCGGCGGCCAGCCACAGGATCAGCCCGCCACTCATCGCTTTCCTCCGGTCCGGCCGGGGCTTGAGGGCAATGAAGCATCATTCATCGGAATGCCCCGCCCGCAGCCCCTCGCGCACCCGTTGCGCAATCTCGATGAATTCCGGACCGTCCCTGATTTCCAGTGGCCGCTCGCGTGGCAAAGGGCTGTCGATCACATCCGTGATGCGCCCGGGGCGCGGGCTCATCACCACGATCCTGGTGGAAAGATACACCGCCTCGGGGATCGAATGGGTCACGAAACAGATCGTCTTGCCGGTCCGCGCCCACAGCTTCAGAACCTCTTCGTTCAGCCTGTCCCGCACGATTTCATCCAGCGCGCCAAACGGCTCGTCCATCAGCAGAAGTTCCGCATCAAAGGCCAGCGCCCGCGCAATCGAGGCGCGTTGCTGCATGCCGCCCGAAAGCTGCCAGGGGAACTTGCGTCCGAAACCGCCAAGCTCCACCAGGTCCATTACCCGTGCCACCCGCTCTTCCTGCTCCGCTTTGGAAAACCTCATGATTTCAAGCGGAAGCGCGATGTTCCCCGCAATCGTCCGCCAGGGATAGAGCCCCGCTGCCTGAAAGACATAGCCGTACGCGCGCGCCTGCCGGGCCTTGTCGGGCGTCATGCCGTTCACCGTCAGCGTGCCGCCGGTGGCGTGCTCCAACGCCGCGATGCAGCGCAGGAACGTGGTCTTGCCACAGCCCGACGGCCCGATGAAGCTGACAAACTCTCCCCGGTTGATCGTCAGGTTCACGTCCTTCAGCGCATGCACCGGGCCGTCATTGGTTTGGAAGGTGAGGTTCAGCCCCTTGGCTTCGATCACCGGCTCGGCCATATTCCGCAAATCTTTCATGCGGCCAACCTCGGTTTGCCTTGCCCCTGCGCCCCTTGCCCGCCAAAGGCGCAGGTCCCCTTTGCTTCGAGGAGCGTTTCATAATGGACTGCCAGAAACTCCGCCCCACCGACACGTTCGACGGCAAACAGGGCTTCACGTACAACGCCGGCATCGCGGCAGAGACCGTCGGCAGCACGGGCATCTGCATGCACCTTCTGACCATTCCCCCCGGCGGCCGCGCCAAAGCGCACAAGCACACCACGCACGAAACCGCGATCTACATGCTGCATGGCGTGACCGTCATGTACTGGGGCGACGCGTTGCAGCACCGGATGGAGGTGGCCGCCGAAGACCTGCTCTACATTCCCGCCGACACGCCCCACCTGCCCTTCAACCCCGGCCCCGGCCCCGCCACGGCCGTGATCAGCCGGACCGACCCTCGCGAGCAGGAAAGCGTCGTGCTGCTGCCCGATCTGGAGCATCTGGTTGCGGCCTGACATCACACCCCGCTCGCCGGAATACCCGTCCGCACGACGGGCCTCGGCGCGGTCAGATCCTTCCACTGGGTCAGCGCGCGGTTCACCGCCCCGTTCGGCGGACGCGCTACGAACTGCCCGTGCCCCTCTTCGGTCTTGATCGCCCCGTCATCCACCACCACCTTGCCCCGGCTGAGGGTATAGCGCGGCAGGCCCATCACGGCTTTCCCCTCGAACACGTTGTAATCAATCGCGGATTGCTGCGCCGCAGCTGTGATCGTCTTGCCCTTCGCCGGGTCCAGCACCACGATATCTGCATCCGCGCCCACCAGAATGGCGCCCTTTTTCGGGTACATGTTCATGATCTTGGCGATGTTCGTGCTCGTGACCGCAACAAATTCGTTCATCGTGATCCGCCCTGTCGCCACCCCATGCGTCCAAAGCATTGGCAGCCGGTCTTCCAGGCCCCCCGTGCCGTTCGGGATCTTGGTGAAATCGCCCAACCCAAAGCGCTTTTGCGCGGTGGTGAAGGCGCAGTGATCCGTCGCCACCACTTGCAGCGACCCCGCCGCGAGGCCCGCCCAAAGGCTGTCCTGATGGCGTTTGTCGCGAAACGGCGGCGACATCACGCGGCGCGCGGCATGGTCCCAGTCGGGGTGTTTGTATTCGCTTTCGTCCAACGTCAGGTGCTGGATCAACGGCTCGCCATACACCCGCTTGCCCAACATCCGCGCTCGCCGGATCGCCTCATGCGCCTCTTCGCAGGACGTATGCACGATGTAAACCGGCACTCCCGCCATATCGGCGATCATGATGGCACGGTTGGTGGCCTCGCCCTCCACTTCGGGGGGGCGGGAATAGGCATGCGCCTCCGGGCCGGTGTTGCCGGCCGCCATCAGCTTCCTTTGCAACTCCGCCACCACATCGCCGTTCTCGGCATGCACCAACGGCATAGCGCCCAGTTCGGCACAGCGGGTGAACGAGGCGAACATCTCGTCATCGTTCACCATCAACGCGCCCTTGTAGGCCATGAAGTGCTTGAACGTGTTGATCCCCGCCTCGGTCACGGTTTTCATCTCATCCCAGACCTGCTCGCCCCACCAGGTGATCGCCATGTGATAAGAGTAATCGCAGGTCGCGCGGCCCGATTTGTTGTGCCACATCTGCATGGCATCCATCAGCCCCTGCCCCTGCCCCGGCAGCACGAAATCGACCACCATCGTGGTGCCGCCGCTGAGGGCCGCCCGCGTGCCGGATTCGAAGTTGTCCGACGAGTAGGTGCCCATGAACGGCATCTCGAGATGCGTATGCGGATCGATCCCACCGGGCATGACATAGCAGCCCGACGCATCCAGCACGGTCTCCCCCTTCAGGTTCGGCCCGATGGCGGTGATGGTGCCGTTGTCGATGGCGATATCGGCTTTGTAGGTGAGATCGGCCGTGACGATGGTGCCGTTTTTGATGATGGTGGTCATGAAGGTTCCCCCGTTTAGTCTTGCATGGCAGAAGCAAGATGTTTTTTGGCCTTTTGCAGTTGCTTCTTCGCGCGTGCCTCCTCGACCTCAGCCGATTTAGTTGCATGCAGCGCTGCTTCGACGTCAGTTCCGCTCAGAAATTCTTCGATCTCGCCAACTCGCGAAACATCACCTCCGACAACTTCCGCCAGATTACCTTCAAATAGGAAAAACCTGTGTTTGCAATACTGTTTCATGGCACCCGCAGCACAGTCGCAAACCACACTGAGATTGCTCCCATTTCTTTCGAATACGACCGTGTAAGGCTCAGGAGCCGAACCCTGAACATGAAGTACCAAGTTCGTCATTCCACCACCCCCGCCACTTCCAGCACCGCATGCAGCAGCACATCCGTCCCCGCCGCTGCCCACTCCGGCGAAATCTCCTCCGCCTCGTTATGGCTCAGCCCCCCCACACAGGGGCACATCACCATCACCGTCGGCGCCACGCGGTTGATCCAGCAGGCATCGTGGCCGGCGCCCGAGATGATGTCCATACGCGAATACCCAAGCTTTTCCGCCGCTTGCCGGACGATCTTCACCAGCCCCGGATCAAACGTCACCGGATCGAAATGCCCTACATCCTCGATCGCGCAGCCCAGCCCCAACTCCGTCGCCACCGCATGGGCCGCGCGCAAAACCTCGGCCTTCATCGCGTCCAGCTTGGCCTGCTCGGGGCTGCGGATATCCACCGTGAACACAACTTTGCCCGGTATCACGTTGCGGCTGTTGGGAAAAACCTTGACCTGCCCCACGGCGCCCACGGCATTCGGCTGATGGCTCATCGCGATCTGGTGCACGCGTTCGGTCATCCGCGCCATCCCGAGACCCGCATTCATTCGCAGGTGCATCGGCGTCGAGCCGGTATGGGCGTCACGCCCGGTCAGGGTGATTTCCAGCCACCACAGCCCCTGTCCATGGGTCACGACGCCGATGGACTTGCCCTCGGCCTCAAGGATCGGGCCCTGCTCGATGTGCAACTCGAGCATTGCGTGCATTTGGCGCGCTCCCACCGCCTCATCCCCGACCCAGCCGATCCGCGCCAGTTCTTCGCCAAAGCGTTTGCCGTCCATATCGGTGCGGGAATAGGCGTAATCCTGGCTGTGCAGACCCGCAAACACCCCGCTCGCAAGCATTGCAGGGGCAAAGCGCGCGCCCTCCTCGTTCGTCCAGTTCGTGACCACAACCGGATGCTTCGTCCGGATGCCGAGGTCGTTCATCGAGCGCACAACCTCCAGCGCGCCGAGGACGCCGAGCACACCGTCATAGCGCCCGCCAGTCGGCTGCGTGTCCAGATGCGAGCCCATATAGACTGGCAACGCGTCCGGATCCGTCCCTTCGCGGGTGGCAAACATGTTACCCATGGTGTCGACACCCATGGTCATCCCCGCCGCCGCGCACCAGCGCTGAAAAAGGTGGCGTCCCTCACTGTCGGCATCGGTCAGGGTCTGACGGTTGCAGCCGCCTGCAACCCCCGGGCCAACCAGCGCCATCTCCATCAGGCTGTCCCACAGGCGGGAAGAGTTCACGCGCAGGTTTTCCCCGGGTGCAGGCATCGACATCTCCCTCTTGCCCCGGCCATTTCACCGGTTGCAGCGACTCGTTTCCGGACGGTACGCCCGGGCAAAGCGCACCATAACCAGCGCCCTCGGTCAACGGGATTATGGCAAGGCTGTTGGCCTAACCCGCCCGAATTTAACGCAGGACAGGGCTTGCCACTCGTCTGATTGGCTAGAAATGGGCATTAGGTGCTTGAGTTGCGCGAAATTGCCTGTTCGCCGCCGGTTGGGTCGAGGGGCGACCCGCCGTGGCTGTCAAGAAACCATCTGCGCCCGAGTGCGGCGCAGCAGCCGTCTCACCGGTGATCCTGCGAGGCTTCTGCGCCTTGGCGCCCCGCGAGACTTCGGTTTGACAGGCAGATACGACCTGCCATAGCTTTGCCCCTGCATCATGACAGCGAGGAAGCAGCCCATGGGACTGACCAGAACCGATCCTCCGACCGTGGCGGAACTGGAAACCGAAGCGGCCAGCCTGAGCCTTTCGCAGTTCAATGATGAAACCGCGTTGCGCCTTGGCCTCATCCTCATCGACCTTGGCGAAGGCCTGCCCGTTGTGATCAACATCCGAACCGCCAACCGCACGCTGTTCCATGTGAGCCTGCCGGGGGCGGCCGCCAACAATGAAAACTGGGCGCGGCGCAAGTCGAATACGACGCTGATGTTCGGGGCGTCATCGCTGCTGGTCGGCACGCGTCACCGCGAGAAGGGCGAATTGCTGGCCAGGCACGGGTTGGACCTCGCTGATTATGCCGACCATGGCGGGGCTGTGCCGCTTGTTGTGCCCAATGTAGGCATGGTGGCAGTGGCCACTGTCTCTGGCCTGCCCCAGGTTGAGGATCATCGGCTGGTGGTGCGCGCGGTAGAAGCGCTGATTGCGCAATAGGCGCCTTTCAGCTCCACCTCGACAAAGCTCAAGGCCGCGTCGCCGCCGTTGACCACATTGTGCTTTACTCCCTCTTGGCGCCGGTAAGCGGTGCCTGCGGGCACCGTCACGCGGCGGGTGACGCCGTCAGGGTCCCCGATCAGCATGTGGCAGTCGGTTATGGCGACGATGACGTAATCATGCCCGTGCCGGTGCCAGCCAGTCTCGGCCCCCGCGGCGAAGTCGAAGCGGGTGGTGCGCATGCGGTCGTCATCGACAAGCACGGTCGCGGTGCAAAGAGCGCGCATCACTCCAGCGCCCTCAGCACATCACCAAGCGTCCCGATCAGCTCGTCGATCTGCCCCTTCGAGATGATCAGGGGCGGGCTCAACGCGATGATGTCGCCGGTCGTACGGATCAGGATGCCCTTCCCGTAAGCTGCAAGAAACGCTGCGAAGGCGCGCTTTGTCGGCTCGCCCGGGATGCCCTCCAGCTCGACCGCATCGATAAGGCCCATGTTCCGGATGTCGATCACATGCGGCAGTCCGCGGAGCGAATGGATCGCGTCGGCCCGATAGCCCTCCAGCGCGGCCGCACGCTCGAACAGCCCCGCTTCCTTGCAGGTCTCCAGCGTGGCGATGCCGCAGGCGGCGATGGGAATGCCGGAGCAAGCGTAGCCGTGAAAGAGCTCGATCATAGGCGCGGGCCCCTGCATGAAGGCGTCATGCACGGCGGTGGTGGTCAGGACGGCACCTATCGGGATGACACCATTGGTCAGGCCCTTGGCGGTTGTCATCATGTCGGGCAGCACGTCAAAGTGTTGGGCGGCAAAGGCAGAACCGAGGCGGCCGAAACCGGTGATGACTTCATAAAAGATCAGAAGAATGCCGTGCTTCTTGTTGATCGCACGAAGTTTTTCCAGATAGACCTTAGGTGGGATCAGCACGCCGGTGGACCCGGCCATGGGTTTGACGATCACCGCGGCGATGGTTTCGGCACCATGCAGCGCCACGATTCGCTCCAGTTCATCCGCTAGGGTCGCTCCGTGTTCGGGCTGGCCACGGGTATAGGCGTTCAAATGCGGCAAGTGCGTGTGCGCCAGGTGATCCACGCCCCCCGGAAGCGTGCCAAAGACGCGGGCGGCAATGGCGCGCGTTGCAGCACCACAGACCCGCCGTGCGATCCAGCACCTGCCGACCCTCGCTCGCGTTATAGTGCATGTCCTTGGCCGCCACGAACATCCGCGGGTTCTTCTTGAACTGGCGGTTTGCCGTGAACGGCATCCAGACGGCGTTGAGGTCGTTCGGGGTTGGTTTGCGGTCCAGCGCCATGTCGGAAGTCCTGTTTCATGGCCCGTTGAAGGGCGTTTATTCTGTTGCGGCCTACAGCAGCCCCGCGTGCATGGCCAGATCTGCCCCCTGCGCCTTCGGTTTGCATCACACGGACTTTTGCGCGACAACGGGACGAAGCCCTCCTTTCACCTGGACCGCATGATCCGCAAGCAGACCCGCATCCGGCAAAAGAACTCTGACGCGATCCTTGAGGCCGCGCTTGATGTCTTTTCACATCAGGGATTTCGCGGGGCGACGCTGGATCAGATCGCCGAGGTGGCGGGGCTGTCCAAGCCGAACCTGCTCTATTACTTCCCCTCGAAAGAGGCGATCCATCAAGCGTTGCTCACCCGGCTTCTGGACATCTGGCTCGCGCCCCTGCGCGAGATGGATGCCGCGGGCGACCCGCAGACCGAGCTTCTGGCCTATGTGCGGCGCAAGCTTGAACTCAGCCGGGATTACCCGCGCGAAAGCCGTCTCTTTGCCAACGAGATCCTGCAAGGCGCGCCACGGATGCAGGCCACGATCAAGGATCAGCTGCGCCCGCTGGTGGCGCAAAAGGCTGCCGTGCTGCAGCGCTGGATGGATGAGGGCCGCATCGCCCCGATGCATCCCGCACATCTGATCTTTTCGATCTGGGCGCTGACCCAGCACTACGCCGATTTCGAGGTGCAGGTGCGCACAGTGCTGGGCCCCGGGCATGACCCGTTCGTCGAGGCCGGCGAGTTTCTGGAGACCCTGTTCCGCCGCCTTCTGGCACGGGACGACCGCGCGGGATAACGCAAGAAAGCTCTCTATTTAATTGATTTTTATGTGAAATTACGATGACGTGCAGCACAGGGCATGCTAGTTTGCTCCATTGGGGCTTAATGTGCGTGATGGAGTTGGAATGGGTACTCTTTCCCAGATTTCTCTGGCCGGACCGGGGCCGCTGATCCCTCAGGTCGGGGCCAGACAGCAGACGCCACCCGGGGTGGCAGCGGCCGTAGCGGCAACCACAAAAGCAGTGCCCGAAGTGCGGAAGGATGCCTTCGTATTTGCCCCGGCCGCGGCGCAGGCTGCAGCAGTCGCCTCAATGCAGGATGCCAGTTTCGCCGAGGATCAGGAGGCCGAAGTCGCGCGTGACCTCGCCGGGACGGGCGGGCGACCCGCGTCGTCCGTTCTGCCAGAGCCACGGCGCGATATCAATGACCCCGCCGTGCGCATCATTCCCGAGCCGAAGCCGCTTGTGGGTCCGGCCCCGGCGCGGGTGGCAATTCTCGGTTTTGACCTCGGCACCGATCCGGTGCTGGAGGAGACGCGGCGCAGTGCCCAGGCCGAACAGGCCTATCGAGCCACACGCGCGCCCGGGCCCGAGGCATCCGCATCTTTGGGGGATCGCGCAGACCCAGGACCGCGCCCCGTCTGACGCGTAGCCAACTGAGGCGGCGCTTACTCTGCCGCCTCCACGGAGGGGTTGTTCGGATGCGTGGTCCAATTGGCGTAATCGCCCACGGGCTGCCCCGTGCGCGCATCAATGGCGCCCTTCGGCAGTTCCACCATGGTGATGCAATCCTCCACCGGGCAGACGTTGACGCACAGGTTGCAGGCCACGCATTCGTCGTCCATCACTTCGAACACCCGCTCCGCGCTCATCGAAATCGCCTGGTGGCTGGTATCCTCGCAAGCCGCATAGCAGCGCCCGCATTTGATGCAGGCCTCCTGGTCGATGCGCGCCTTGGTCACATAGTTCAGGTTCAGGTCCTGCCATTCGACAAAGTTCGGGACCGCGCGGCCCACGAGATCCGACAGGGACATCTCCTTCTCGTCGAGGTATTGCGACAGGCCGGAAATCATCTCCTGCACGATCTTGAAGCCGTAGGTCATCGCCGCGGTGCAGACCTGCACATTGCCTGCGCCCAATGCGAGGAACTCCGCCGCGTCGCGCCAGGTTGTGACGCCGCCGATGCCGGAAATCGGCAGATTGCGGGTCTCAGGGTTGCGGGCGATCTCGGCCACCATGTTCAGGGCAATCGGCTTCACCGCCGGGCCGCAATAGCCGCCGTGGCTGCCCTTGCCGTCGATCATCGGGAAGGGGGAGAAGGAGTCGAGGTCCACATTGGTGATGGATTTCAAGGTGTTGATCAGCGACACGGCATCCGCCCCGCCGCGATGCGCTCCAATCGCGGGCGGCAGAATCGACGTTACATTGGGCGTCAGCTTCACGATGCAGGGCATGCGGCTGTACTGTTTGACCCACCGCGTAACCATTTCGATGTATTCCGGCACCTGCCCCACGGCCGATCCCATGCCCCGCTCGGCCATCCCGTGCGGGCAGCCGAAGTTCAGTTCGACCCCGTCCGCTTCGGTATCCTCGATCCGTTGCAGTATGTCTTTCCAGGATTCTTCGTCGCAGGGCACCATAAGGCTGATGATCATTGCCCGGTCCTTGTAGTCGCGCTTGACTGACTTGATCTCGCGCAGGTTCACCTCCAGCGGGCGGTCGGTGATCAGCTCGATATTGTTCAGCCCCAGAAGGCGGCGGTCCGAACCCCAGATAGCGCCGTAGCGCGGCCCGTTGACATTGACGATGGGTGGCCCTTCGGAGCCAAGCGTCTTCCACACCACGCCGCCCCAGCCCGCCTCGAAGGCGCGGCGGACGTTGTATTCCTTGTCGGTCGGCGGGGCCGAGGCGAGCCAGAACGGGTTGGGCGACTTGATACCGACGAAGTCAGAAGCCAGGTTTGCCATGGGATCCTCCGGAAAAATGCGCAGGCCCCGGGCAGGCCCGGCGTGTGCTGCGGCTGAGATGGGACAGGGTCAGAAGGAAAAGAGGTTCCAGAGCCAGCCTATGACATGGCCCGCGACCTCTCCGAATGCAGGGGTGACGTAGGCCCATGCCAGGCACCCGGCGATATTGACCGGCGCGAAAAGCCGTTGCGGAATGCGCGAAATCCCCGCCATCACGAAGACGACCGCCCGCAGCGGGCCAAAGAAATGGCCGACGATGACTGCGATCACGCCCCATTTGCGAAAGGCGATGTTGCCGCGCTCCACCAGATCCGGATGGTTGCGAAGGGGCCAGAACCGCAAGATCGCATCGCCGTAGCGCCACCCGAGGAAATAGGAAAAGAACGACCCGATGATCGCCCCGATCGACGCGCCGAGCCAGATCGGCAGAAGCGACAGCTCCCCCGTGGCGACAAGCGCGCCCACCCCGAGCAGGATCGCGGTAGAGGGGATGACGATGGAAAGAAATGCCGTCGTCTCGCCTGCTGCAAAGACCAAGGCGATCCAGAAGGCCCAGTCGCGGTTGTCGCGGACAAAGCCCAGGATGGTGTCGATAAGCCCGTTCATGATTCATTATCCCGTGCGTGACGCCGCACCGGACGCCGGGCAGGGTTAGTCCTTCGGCCACGCTTAGGCAAGCCACGCCCATCAGCCGGCCGTCAGATGGGCGTGGATTGCCTCGGCCGCGTCGCGCCCTTCGGCCACTGCGGTCACGGTCAGATCCTCGCCCCCTGCGGCACAGTCACCGCCGACCCAGACACCGGGTCCTTGGCCCGCAATCCTTCCCCCCGAAATCAAAAGCCCATCCGGCGCACCTGTCAGCGTTTGGCCAATCGCCTTGAACACCTGATCGGCCTTGAGGGTGAATGTCTCGGGGGACAGCGTGAGCCCGTTCGGCCCGTCGGAGGTATAGGCGAACTCCACCGCCTGCGCGCGCCCCTCACCTGTCACACGAAGGGGGGCGGCATTGTGGATAATGCGGACACCTGCCTTGACCGCATGGTCCTGTTCATAGCCCGAGGCGCTCATCCGGTCGCGCCCGCGACGGTAGACGATGGTGACGTTTTCCGCGCCGAGCAGCTTTGACTGCACCGCCGCATCCACTGCCGTCATGCCGCCGCCGATCACAACCACATCGCGGCCAATGGGCAGGGTGGCCAGATCCTCGGCCTGGCGCAGCTCTGCGATAAACTCCACGGCATCACGCACGCCCGCGAGATCTTCGCCCGCCGCGCGCAGGGCGTTTACCCCGGCCAGGCCGATGCCGAGGAACACCGCGTCATGCTCAGCCTTCAGCCCGTCAAGCGTGATGTCGCGGCCAAGCGCCACTCCTGTGTTCATCGTGATGCCGCCGATGGAAAGCAGCCATGCCACCTCTTTCTGCGCGAAATTGCCGGTCGTCTTGTAGGAGGCGATGCCGTATTCGTTGAGGCCCCCGGCTTTCGCGCGGCGTTCATACACCGTCACATCATGCCCGTGCAGCGCCAGCCGGTGCGCACAGGCAAGGCCCGCAGGCCCCGCGCCGACCACGGCCACTGACTTCCCTGTAGCTGCGGCGCGGGTAAAGGGCTGCATCGCCTTTGCCATCGCCGTATCGGTGGCAAAGCGCTGCAGTAGGCCGATCTCCACAGGTTTTGCTTCGGCCGTCTGGCGCACGCAGGCCTCTTCGCACAGCGTCTCGGTAGGGCAGACCCGGGCGCACATGCCGCCGAGGATGTTCTGGTCCCAGATCGTGCGGGCTGCAGCCTCGGGGGTGCCGGTTACGATCTGCCGGATGAACAGCGGAATGTCGATGGAGGTGGGGCAGGCCGTGATACAGGGCGCATCGTGGCAGAAATAGCAGCGATCGGCTGCCACCCGCGCCTCATGCACATCAAGCGGCGCGGAATGGTCGTCGAAATGCTCGCAATAGGCGACCGCGGGCAGGCGGCCGGGCACGATTCCGGGCGTCAGCGGGCTGTTGGACATGGGGTACCCTCCTTTAGCTGGCTTTTTGAAAACGCTGGCATGGAGCGAAATTTTTATCAAATGGTAAATTTTTAATTATGCCGGATTTTTCCTTGTCGGTGGTCGTGTGCGGCGAAAATGATCAAGAAGAAGGCAGATGATTGGGCGCTTTTCACCCTTCGCCGGCTGTCGTATAAGCGAACAGCCCGGACGGACAAATCTGCCGCCCGAATGGCCACGAACGGCAGGACTGCCAACAGAGGACGGCATGAGCAAACATACCCCCGACGCAGATGTTGCGTTCATTTCGGCACTCGCCGAGCTTTTGAACAAGAACGACCTGACCGAACTTTCGGTGAAACGCGAGTATGGCGAGGATGACAGTCTCGAGGTGCGGGTGGTCAAGCAGGCCAACATCGTGACCACTGTGGTCGCCGGTCCGCAGCCCTTGATGGCGCTGGCCTCAAACCCGGCCGCCATGGCCGCCACCCCCGCAGCGTCCGAGGATCCGGCGCAGCATCCCGGGGCCGTGACGTCGCCTATGGTTGGTACTTGCTACCTCTCCGCCGAACCGGGTGCCACACCCTTTGCGACCGTCGGCGCCACCGTCACTGTCGGGCAAACCGTGCTGATCATCGAGGCGATGAAAACCATGAACCACATCCCCGCACCGAAGGCCGGTGTGGTGAAGCGGATCCTCGTCGAGGATGGCACCCCGGTTGAATACGGCGCCCCTCTGATGATCATCGAGTGAGGCGCACACCTTGACCGAAGCCCTGTTCGACAAGATCCTGATCGCCAACCGCGGCGAGATCGCGCTTCGCGTCATCCGCGCCTGCAAGGAAATGGGGATCAAATCCGTCGCCGTGCACTCCACAGTGGATGCCGACGCCATGCATGTGCGGATGGCGGATGAAAGCGTGTGCATCGGGCCCGCTCCCTCAGCGCAAAGCTATCTTTCGAAGGCGGCCATCATCTCGGCTTGCGAGATCACGGGCGCGCAGGCGGTGCATCCGGGATACGGCTTTCTGAGCGAGAACGCGGCCTTTGCCCAGGCGCTGGAAGATCACGGCATCACCTTCATCGGCCCTTCGGCCGAGCATATCCGGATCATGGGCGACAAGATCACCGCCAAGGAAACCGCAAAGGCACTTGGGATCCCTGTGGTGCCGGGGTCGGATGGCGGAGTTGCGGATTTCGAGACGGCGATTGGTGTGGCAGCGACCATCGGCTTTCCGGTGATCATCAAGGCCACGGCGGGCGGTGGCGGACGCGGGATGAAGGTCGCACGCAACGCCGAAGAGCTGGAAGTTGCCTTCCGGACCGCCCGGTCAGAGGCGAAGAACGCCTTTGGAAACGACGAGGTCTATATCGAGAAATATCTGCAAAAACCGCGGCATATCGAGATTCAGGTCTTTGGCGACGGCAAGGGAAACGCAATCCACCTGGGCGAGCGGGATTGCAGCCTGCAGCGCCGCCACCAGAAAGTCTTCGAGGAAGCCCCCGGCCCCGCCATCATGCCCGAATTGCGGGCGCGGATCGGCAAAGTCTGCGCGGACGCGGTGGCTGCGATCAACTATATCGGCGCAGGCACCATCGAATTCCTCTATGAAGACGGGGAGTTCTTTTTCATCGAAATGAACACCCGCCTGCAGGTGGAGCATCCTGTCACCGAATACATCTTTGGCATCGACCTCGTGCGTGAGCAGATCCGGGTGGCCGCAGGGCTGCCCATGTCGGTCACGCAGGACGATCTGGTGATCAACGGCCACGCAATCGAAGTGCGGATCAACGCGGAAAAGCTGCCGAATTTCGCCCCCTGCCCCGGCCGGGTGCGGATGTTCCATGCGCCGGGCGGTTTGGGCGTGCGGATGGATTCGGCGCTATATTCCGGCTATTCGATTCCGCCCAATTATGACAGCCTCATCGGCAAGCTGATCGTGCATGGTCGCGACCGGCCGGAGGCGCTGGCCCGACTGAAGCGCGCGCTTGGCGAGCTGATCGTGGACGGCATCGACACAACCGTGCCCCTTTTTCATCGCCTGCTGGAGGAGCCGGACATTCTGAGCGGCGACTACAACATCCATTGGCTGGAAAAGTGGCTGGCCGCCGAGTTTGGCTGAAACCGGAGCGCAGCTTGCCATGGCTGACCGCATTCTGCCCGCACATTTGCTCAGAGCCTACGCGATGGGAATTTTCCCCATGGCCGTCAGCCGTGACGATCCGACCATCCACTGGGTGGACCCACGCCGCCGCGGGGTGCTGCCTCTGGATGGCTTCCACATCTCACAAAGCCTGCGGCGGCGCATCTTGCGCGGCGGCTACCGGGTGAGCGCGAATACCGATTTTGCAGGCGTCGTGGATGGCTGCGCCAACCGACCGGAAACCTGGATCAGCCCGCAGATCCGTGCGCTCTATGTCGCGCTGCATGAGGCTGGCCATGCCCACAGCCTGGAAGTATGGGAAGACGGGGCAATGGTTGGGGGCGTCTATGGCATGGTTCTGGGAGCCGCGTTCTTTGGCGAAAGCATGTTTTCGACCCGGACCGATGCGTCCAAGGTCGCGCTTGCCTATGCCATGCACCGGCTGCGGGCGGGAGGCTTCACGCTCTTTGACACGCAGTTCCTGACACCGCATCTGGCCAGCCTTGGCGCGGTCGAAATCCCGCGGGCGGAATATCACAAGCGGCTTGCCGATGCGCTTGGCCGAGTGGCGCGCTTTATCCCGCCAAGCTATTCGCCGGTGGCTTCAGGCATCGTTTCCTGAACCTCTGGCGTGGCGCCCTCTGGCAGCACGCAACGCAGCACCCAGACGTCATAGCGGGGATGATCCAGCGCAGACAGCGCGGGGGAAGAGGCCAGCATCCAGCCGGAAAACGCAGCGTCAGGCAGTTCGGAATCCTTGATCGTCAGGTGCGCCGTAGCGTCTGATGCCGGGTTGTCGGTGGGATAGCGGCAGGCATCAAGCTCGATCGTCAACCGCCCGGCGATGGCCGTCTGCCCGCGCGCAAGCTCGGTATCCCCAGTGTCGCCCGTCAGCTTGTCAAGCCATCGCAGGGTGCCGCCGGTCGCTTCGGTAAACTCCTGCGCCCCGGCTCCGGTTGCGGCCAGCGCCACCACCAACGCCAGCACTTTCACGGGGCGGCCCCTGCGGGGTCGCTGTTTTGCCCGCCCACCCATTTCATCAGCAGGTTGATCAGGCTGACCGAGCCTTGCGTGTCTTCGATTTCGCTGCCCGGGGCGAGCAGGTCAAGCTCCCCACCCGGAATGATCTCGACGTAATTACCGCCCAGAAGTCCCTCTTGCGAGATCAGAATGGCAGAGTCGCTCGGAAGCTCGATCCCTTCCTTCACCTCGATCACAGCATCGGCAAAGAACGTCTTGGGGTTCAGCTTCAGCGAGGTGATGGTGCCAACCTTGACGCCTGCGAGCCGCACGTCCGACCCGGCGGTGATCCCTTCGACCGAACGAAAGCTCGCCTTCAGCGGATAGGTGCCACGGTCGTTCGCAAAGCCGCCGCCTTGCGTGGCATAGATCACAAAGCCGATGGCCACAGCCAGCACTGCAGCCCCTGTCAAAATCTCTGCACGGTTCTCAGCCATTATTCGGGTCGCCATGCCTCATAGTCCCGCCTCACGGCAGGTGCTGACTTGCGGATCGACCCGGCAGGGGCATAGGCAGCCTGCGTCCCGGTCAAGTTCTCCTGATGCGGCTTTTCCCATATTTTGTGCTTCAGCGGCGCCTTGGTCGGGGGCTCGTCCCAGGTGTGGTGCAGCCAGCCGTGCCAGTCAGGCCCTACCCGTGAAGCCTCCATATCGCCGTTGAAGATCACCCAACGGCGCTTGCGGTCGCGTGTTTCGTAAAAGATGTTACCCTGCGCATCCTCGCCCACCCGAACGCCATTGCGCGCGGTATGGATTTGAGTGTTGAGGGTCTGGCTGTTCCACCAAGTCAACAAGCGCTTCAGAAAATCCATGCGGCGAACCTCCGGCTAGTTGAAATGGATATGGCTGAAGACGGGCGCGAGGTCCAGACCCGAATGCCTAGGAACCGGGCGGCTTTCCGTCACGCCCGGCGACGAGAAACAAAAAAGCGCACCCGAGGGCCCGCCGTTTTTGGCATGTCGCGCGGTGTCAGACGGCCGTAGCGGTCTCGCGTTTCTTCGGTTCGGTATAAACGAGGATCGGCTTCGCCCCGGCGTTCACCGCCTCGTCCTTCACCACCACCTCTTCGACGCCATCAAGGCCGGGCAGTTCGAACATCGAGTCAAGGAGGATATCCTCCATGATCGAGCGCAGCCCCCGCGCGCCCGTCTTACGCTTAATCGCGCGACGGGCAATCGCCACCAGTGCATCGGAGGTGAAGGTCAGCTTGACGCCCTCGATCTCGAAAAGCCGCTGGTATTGCTTGACAAGGGCATTCTTCGGCTCCGTCAAGATGGTCACCAGGGCGGGTTCGTCCAGATCGGTCAGCGTGGCGATCACCGGCAGCCGACCGACAAATTCGGGGATGAGCCCGAACTTCAGCAGGTCTTCCGGTTCCAGCTCCTTGAAAAGCTCGCCTACGCCACGTTCTTCCGGGCCTTTCACATCCGCGCCAAAGCCGATGCCCGACCCCTTGTTGCGCTGCGCGATGATCTTTTCCAGACCCGCAAATGCTCCACCGCAAATGAACAGGATATTCGTCGTATCCACCTGCAAAAATTCCTGCTGCGGATGCTTTCGCCCGCCCTGCGGCGGCACAGAGGCCACGGTGCCCTCCATGATCTTCAAAAGCGCCTGCTGAACGCCCTCCCCCGACACGTCGCGGGTGATCGAAGGGTTGTCGGATTTGCGGGTAATCTTGTCGACTTCGTCAATATAAACGATGCCGCGCTGCGCCCGTTCGACGTTGTATTCCGAGGCCTGCAAGAGCTTGAGGATGATGTTCTCTACGTCTTCGCCAACGTAACCCGCTTCCGTCAGCGTCGTGGCATCGGCCATGGTGAACGGCACATCGAGTATCCGTGCCAGTGTCTGTGCCAGCAGCGTCTTTCCGCAACCGGTGGGGCCGATCAACAGAATGTTGGACTTCGACAGCTCGATATCCGTCTTGGACGAATGGTTGAGCCTTTTATAGTGGTTGTGCACGGCAACCGATAGCACCCGCTTGGCATGGACCTGACCGATGACGTAATCGTCCAGCACCTTGCAGATCTCGCGCGGAGTCGGCACGCCATCTGTCATCTTGAGACCGGTCGTCTTCGTCTCTTCGCGGATGATATCCATGCACAGCTCGACACATTCATCACAAATGAAGACGGTCGGCCCTGCGATCAGTTTGCGAACCTCGTGCTGGCTCTTGCCGCAGAAGGAGCAGTAGAGCGTGTTCTTGCTGTCACTGCCAGAATTGTTAGCCATCCGTCACCCTCTGCCCGAAGCACCCGAGCCTTGGCCATGCCCCGATCTTGCACAGTGCAAGCTTAGGACAAGGCCAAACCCTCTACAATGCGAAATTGTCCGCAGGCTTTCCCTTCCCGCGGAAGCTTGCCTCACTTCGACGTGTCTTCCGCTTTGCCGCGGCCCTCAAAGATTTTATCGATCAAACCCCAAGCCATGGCGTCTTCTGCAGACATGAAGTTGTCACGCTCAAGCGCCGCTTCAACAGTTTCGTAGTCGTTGCCGGTGTGCTTGACGTAGATCTCGTTCAACCGGCGCTTCAACTTTTCGGTTTCGCGGGCGTGAATCAAGATGTCCGTCACCATGCCCTGATAGCCACCGCTGGGCTGGTGGACCATCACGCGACTATTCGGCAGGCTATAGCGCATGCCCTTTTCGCCCGCGGTCAAAAGCAGGCTTCCCATGGATGCCGCCTGCCCGATGACCAGGGTTGAGACCTTCGGCCGGATGTACTGCATCGTGTCGTAGATTGACAGACCCGCCGTCACAACCCCACCGGGGCTGTTGATATACATGGAGATTTCTTTTGACGGGTTCTCGGACTCGAGAAACAGAAGCTGCGCACAGATAAGGCTCGACATGCCGTCATGCACTGGACCGCCAAGGAAGATGATCCGCTCCTTCAGCATGCGAGAAAAGATGTCATAGGCGCGTTCGCCCCGGCTGGTCTGCTCGACGACCATCGGGACGAGCGTGTTCATGTAGTGGTCAACGGGATCGCGCATGGAAGGCTGCCTCTGTGATCTTGGATTGATTACCGCCAGATACTTGCCAGAGTCTTAGAGGCGCGCGCCGGCAGCCGCAAGGGCAGCCCGGGATTTTGCCTCTGGTCCGCGAAGGCGCGCCGGCGCCTCACTGCGTAAATTGTTGCACGACAGGAAACAGATTGTTTCCAATTGCGCATCAATACTCGACCGGACCTTCCGGGCCATCTCAACGAAATACCCGCAGCGCGAGCAGAACACGTCCGAGAGCAGTCACCAGACATAACCCCCCGAAGATCCAGGCAGCTGTGGAAAAGATCGCCGGAAAAAGGCACAACACGGCAAAGAATGCAATGGTTTCGGTGCCTTCCAGAAGCCCAGCCGAATAGTGCAGCGACTTTACTCCCTGCGTTGTCGTCACAAAGCCGCGCTTTTCTGCCAAGATCGCGTAGCCGAGAAAGGTCGCCCCGTTTATATAGAAAGTGACAAGCAGGAAGGCCCCGGCCAACGCGTTTGCTTCTGCATCACGGAACACAAAGGCCAGCGGCATCGCGCCGTAAACTGCAAAATCGCAGACAATATCCAGCAACCCGCCAAAATCCGTGCGCCCCCGCGCCCGCGCCACCGCGCCGTCCAGCCCATCAAACACCCGGTTGACGCACAACAGCGCAAGCGTCAGCACTGCCCCTGCCCCCCCGGCAACCCCCGCGGCCGCCCCTAGACCAAAGGCCAGCCCCACAAGAGTCACTGCATTGGCCGACGCGCCGCGTGCGGCAAGCCAGGCACCTCCCCGGTTGAGCCCTGGGTCAATCACGCGCCGCATCCTGCCGTCAAGCATGTTTGCCCCAATGTCCCGCCGCCTTGTGCGGGAAAGCCCTACTCCGACAAACGCAATCCGCCAAGTCCGACAATGATTGCCCACCCATTCGGGATGCGCCGTGATCGGGCGCGATGATCCGCGTTCAGCGGGCGAGAACGAGTTCTGCCTTCAGCCCACCCAGACGCGCGCTGTCGCCCAGACGCAACGTCCCACCATGGCTGCGCGCAATGTCCATTGCGATCGAGAGGCCCAGCCCCACGCCCCCTCCCCGGTTAGGGTCGCGTGCAGCATCCAGCCGTGTAAAGGGCCGCAACGCCTCATCCCGCCGATTCTTTGGAATGCCGGGTCCGTCATCCTCGACCACCAGCGTCACGCTGCGCGCCTCCGCCCGCACCGAGACTGCAACCCGGCTGCCGAAGCGGTCGGCGTTGTTGATCAGATTCTCCAGCGCGCGCTGAACGGCAAGTGGACGCATCAAAAGTTCGCCCAGACCCTGCGCCTTGTCCATTGTCACGGGCTTGCCCGCGCGCGCCGCCATGTCTACCGCCCGCCGCACGACGTCCGCCACATCGGTCTTCTGCGCTTCCTCCATGGCGTCCCCGCGGGCAAACGCCAGAAATTCATCCACCAGACGTTCCATATCCGACAGGTCTGCGAGCAGAGCCCGGGTCTCCTCCTCATCGGGAAACATCGACAGGCTCAGCCGCATCCGGGTCATCGGCGTACGCAGATCATGGCTGACACCGGACAAAAGCAAAGTACGTTGCTCGATCTGACGTTCGATCCGCGCGCGCATATCCAGAAACGCAGCTCCAGCTGCCCGCACCTCCAGCGCACCGCGGGGGCGGTACGGGACGGCGCGCCCTTTGCCGAAAGCCTCTGCCGCGCGGGCCAGCTGCGTGATCGGGCTTAGCTGGTTGCGCAAAAACGCATAAGCGATCACGGTCAGCAGAATCGACGTGCCAATCATCAGCACCAGCAACTGATGCGGGTTCGAGGCGGCAAAGCGCGCACGTTTCACCCCGACTCCCAGCGGTCCAAGCGGGGTTGCGATCTGCATTCGGACGAAGCCATCCTCGGTCCGTACCTGGGCTGCCACAAAGCCTGGCAACCTTTCGCGCAGAGTGCGCAGGATCACCTCTCCGGACAGATCGAACAAACCCGCAAGGTCGGCTGTCGGCGCAGCAGATGTCGCAGGCAGATCAAGCTCCATCGCCAGCGCGTCGGCGATCGGCGCCAACCGGGTGCGCGCCTCATCGACACTGCCTGCCTGCCTGATCACCCCCATTACGAGGCCGAGGTCAAGCACGACGGCCCCGGTCAATTGCTGCGTGACCCCGTCGAAATGGCGTTGAATGAAGGCCATGGACACGACAAGCTGTATCGTGACGATGGGCACGATCAGGATCAGGGCGGCGCGCCCGTAAAGGCCGCGTGGCAGGATGGAGCGGAGGCGGATCATGCGCCCAAGCCTAGACTGACGGACGCTGCCATGCAAAGCCTGCATCTGCAGGCCGGTCGGCCGGAAAAGGAAGGCGCGCAGCGGTGAAGGAAGAAATTGCCCTTGGACTGCACAGGATCCGTGCGGCCAACCCCTCCCCACTCACCGGCAGTGGTACGAACAGCTATCTTGTCGGGACGGGCGCGGCACTCGCCCTCATTGACCCCGGCCCCGACCTTCCCCCGCATCGAGAGGCGCTGCTGCATGCGCTGGCCCCCGGCCAGCGGATCAGCCACATTCTGGTGACCCATCCGCATCGCGACCATTCTGCCCTTGCCATGGGACTTGCCGTCGAAATCGGAGCGGAACTTCTGGCCTTTGGCACGGCGCGGGACGGGCTCAGCCCGCGGATGCGTGAATTGGCCGAGGCAGGCACGATCCCTGCAGGCGAAGGGGCGGATCAGGCCTTCTACCCTGCCCGCCGCCTTGCCCACGGCGACCTCGTCGAGGGCGACGGGTGGCAGATCGAGGCGCTTCACACGCCCGGCCACATGGCCAGCCACCTCAGCTTTGCCTTTGGCGATGTTCTTTTCAGCGGCGATCACGTCATGGGCTGGTCCACCTCACTTGTGGCGCCGCCCGAAGGTGACATGGCCGCCTACATGACGTCCCTCGCCTTGCTTTCGGCACGCCCCTGGCGCGTGTTTCTGCCCGGCCACGGCGATCTTGTGACCAACCCCGCCGCACGGCTAGCCGAACTGACCCATCATCGCCGCGCGCGTGAGGCGGCAATTCTTGCCGCGCTGTCCTCTGGCCTCTGCACAGTGGCCGAGATTGCCGAGCGCGTCTACACCGCGACACCGCCCGCCATGATGCCTGCTGCCGAACGCAATGTTCTCGCCCATCTTATTGATCTTGTTGACAGAGGCGAGGTTACCCCTTCCGCCCCGCCCGGCCCCGGCGCCCGGTTCGTCCGGCAATGACGCCTCCTGGCCTTTTATCGAGCGTTCCTCTTTGATTTCCACACGGTACCGACCGGGGTTCACAACCGACAACTTAGCCGCGCGTTGTTTTGTTCCGGGTTAAAAACCGGATCAAGCTGCCGAGCATCCAGTCCCATCGCGCCTGAATAACGGCTGCCTCCAGCCAAGGCCCGCCGATTGAATTTAGAGCCGAGACCCTCAAGGGCACCCATCCACTCGAGAAATGGTCGTTCTTAACAACATACCAACCGGTTGGTATTTATATCGATGTCAAACAGAATCCCCCCCGCACAACCCGCCAACACCAAGGCAAAGCTGCTTGATGCGGCGACACGGCTTGTTCGAGAGAAGGGCTTTTCGTCAACCAGTGTCGATGATTTGTGCAAGGCTGCAGGGGTTACGAAAGGCGCGTTCTTCCATCATTTTGCCTCGAAAGATGCGCTCGGCGTTGCCGCCGCCAACCACTGGTCTGAAACGACGTCCGCCCTGTTCGCGGAGGCTCGGTATCACACGCCCGCCGATCCGCTGGAGCGTGTCTTCGCCTATCTCGACTTTCGGGCCGCGTTGATCGCGGGCGGCGTCGCCGACTTCACCTGCCTCGTCGGCACGATGGTGCAGGAAGTCCACGAAACGAGCCCGGCAATCCGCGCCGCGTGCGACGCAAGCATCACGGGCCACGCCGAAACCCTGGTCCCCGACATCGCGGCCGCGTTGAAGGCCCATGGGGTGGAGGGCGTCGATCCGCATGGTCTTGCACTGCACACGCAAGCCGTCCTGCAAGGCGCCTTCATTCTCGCCAAGGCGCGGGGGGCGGACGGCGGAGGATCTGATATCGCGCGCGAGAGTGCGGCGCACCTGAAACGCTATTTCCAGTTACTGTTCGCAACGGCAAAGGAGGACGAACCATGCAAGCCCAGAAAGTAACCGTCGAGGCCGACATCGCGGCAATTATTGCCGACGTCTGGCGCGCCTGTACGATTCCGAAAGATATCATGCAGTGGAATGCCGCGTCAGACACATGGCATACCACCAGCGTCAGCGTCGATCTGCGCGTTGGCGGGGCGTTTTCATCCCGGATGGAAGCCAAGGATGGCAGCTTCGGGTTCGATTTCGCCGGCGTTTACACCAAAGTCGTAGCGCCCCGGTCGATCGAATACTCCCTCGGGGATCGCACAGTAGAAGTCGCATTCGCCGCAGCCGACGGGCGCACGAAGGTCCGGATTACGTTCGACGTTGAGGCGGCCAACTCCGCCGAGCAGCAACGCGCAGGCTGGCAGGCAATTCTCGACAACTTCGCCCGCTACGTGGTGGCGAAGCAGGCTTCTGTGAGCTGAATGTCAGGGAGGCGCAGTAAAAAATGTCCTTCCAGGGCTATCTGACCAACATCGAAGCGAAGACGGGCCAGTCGCCCGCAGACTTCCGTCGTCTTGCCGTAGAGCGCGGCTTCAGCGACGAAAATGGATTGCGCCCAGGCACCAAGGCGGGCGCGATTGTCGCTTGGCTGAAGACCGATTTCGACCTCGGACACGGCCACGCAATGGCGATTGTCGCCTTGCTGAAGGGTTCCAAGAAAGAAGGAGATGAATGATGTCCTATATCGACGGTTTTGTAATCCCGGTGAAAACCGCAGAAAAACGAGTGTTCATCGAGCACGCGCAGCGCGTTAACAATTTCTTCTTCGAGTATGGCGCACTGCGCGTCGTTGAAGGATGGGGCGATGACGTGCCCACTGGCAAAGTCACCGACTTTGCGCGCGCTGTCCGAGCAGGCGACGACGAGACAGTCGTGTTCAGCTGGATCGAATGGCCCGACAAGGTGACGCGCGATACCGCCATGACGGCGCTGGAGACGAACGCCGCCATGATGGCCGAACCGATGCCGTTCGATGGCAAGCGCATGATCTTCGGCAGCTTTACAACAATCGTTGATGCAAAAAGCGCCGGGATAACTGGCTATGTCGATGGCTTCATCGCGCCGGTCACGCCCGGCAATCGCGCCGCTTATGTGGCGATGGCGGAGAAGGCTTCGGCGGAATTCCTTGCACTCGGCGCGATCCGATCCTGCGGAACCTGGGGTGAGGACGTTCCGGTTGGCAAAGTCACAGATTTCCCAAGGTCGGTATTGGTCGAGGCCGACGAGGTGGTGGTTTTCTCGTGGGTCGAATGGTCCGACAAGGCCGCACGCGACTTGGGCTGGGCCAAGATCATGGCTGATCCCGACATGCAGCCGGACGCAATGCCGTTCGATGGCAAACGGATGATCTGGGGCGGCTTCGACCCCGTCTACATCGTGGAGAAATGACAAGCGGCAGGATCGACAAGCCGTGCGCGACGTCCTCGACACGTTTGTACTGGCTTTCCAAACTGGCGATGTCGGCGCTGCCATCGCAACATACGCCGATGATGTGGTCGCCTATGACCTCGCGCCGCCCTTGGCGCAGTCACCCGCCATGGTGCGCGACCAGACAGGTCTGGAGTAATGGTTCGCGACATGGGACGGGCCGGTCGACATCAAAACAGGCGACGTAACTGTCGAAGTTGACGGCGACTTCGCGGTTGCATGATCGCTGCGCCACATGACCGGCGTCAAAATCGGCGGCGACGCTCAGAGCCTGTGGTTTCGCTCGACAGTGGTGCTGCGTCGGCAGGATCACGATTGGAGAATCGCGCATATCCATGATTCCGTGCCCTTCGCAATGGATGGAAGCGGCAAGGCGCTGCTGAACCTTA
>Ga0105047_10003543_pt1 | contig 27490 bp, 21 predicted proteins | sample MAT04_FD_78384 | JGI IMG/M metagenome (GOLD analysis project Ga0105047, IMG submission 78384) | Freshwater microbial communities from Lake Fryxell liftoff mats and glacier meltwater in Antarctica - MAT-04 (megahit assembly) | ecosystem: Environmental > Aquatic > Freshwater > Ice > Liftoff... | reverse complement strand
CCGCCCTCGCGTCCGAGCGTGACGAGCTTGGTGTTGTCTGGCTGCGCGGGGGTGCCGCCGAGGGGCGGGCCGAGCGCGCGGGCAGGGTCGTTGAAGGCGGGGTTAGAGGTGAACTGCCCGGGCTGCGGGTTGTAGCTGACAACGCTGGTGGCGAAGGGTGAGCTGGCGAAGGTGATGGAGGTAAGAAGACAAAGTAAGAACATGGTCAGGTTAAGAACTGGCCTCAGGCGGGGCAAGGGCATGGCAAGATGAGAACCTGCGCCATGGAAGGCAGAGGCATGGCAGGTTGAAAACCTGCCCCACGCGGAACAAAGGCTGGAAGGTTGTGCCGGAGCGCGCTGGTTATGCACGGCGACGCCTCGCGGCGGTGAGCAGGCCCAGTGAGAGCAGCGCGGCGGTCGCGGGCGCGGGAATGCTGTAGCGGTATGCGATGCCGCCGGTGGTCACGAGAAGTTCGTCGGTGCTGGGGCTGAAGGCGACGGCGTAGTTGCGATTACCACCGGCGGGGCTGAGTGTGAGGCGCTGACCGGTGGCGGGGTCGATGGCAAGCACGCCGCTGGCGGGGTCGGTGCTGAAGCGCGAGTCACCAACGTAGAGCGTGCCGAGGCGGTCGGTGGCAAGTGGGCTGGCAGAGAACGCGGGCCCGCCTGGTAGCACCGCGGCGGCTGTGTAGTTCATGGATGTGTTGGTGGAGAGCAGGTCGGCAAGGTTAAAGGCGCGGACGTCGCCTGCGACGAGCCCGGAGCCGGCGAACCCGACACCGGTGTAAACGGTGTTGCCGGTGATCGCGACGCCGCCGGACGCGCCGCCGATGTTGCTCACGACGCGGATGGCGGTAAGTGGTGTGGTGGCGTCTGTATATCTGACGCGGCTGAGGAAGGGGACAAAGTCTGAGCCCGCGCCAGCGACCAGCAGGTTCTGGCCACTCCAGCGCGCGGAGAAATTGCCCAGCGCGAGCGAGGCGGTGCTGGTGGGGGCGGCGGTAGAGAGTGCGGCTTGATCAACGAAGTGGACGCGGGCGCCGGCGCCGAAGTTGCCGTCGCCGATGGCGATAGTGCCCGTCGGGCTGACGCGGATGAACGAGGGGCCGAAGGAGGAGACGAGCCCGGCGGGGATGGAGCCGATGGGCGCGTAGGTCGAGGCGTTGCGTGCGGTTTGCTGGAGGATGCTGTTACCGGAAAGGGCGATGAGGCGGCCGTCGGGCCCGACGTCCCACACGATGCTTGTGGTTCCTTGCGGGAGCGCGAAGGTGCCGGTGGGCGTGAAGGTGGGGAGCTGGGCCAGCGCGCTGCTGACGGCGAGCGCGAGCGCGAGGGTGGCGGCCAATGTGGCGGCCAATGTGGGGGCCAATGTGGGGGCCAATGTGGGGTCGAGAGGTGGGAGGGATCGGGCGAAGAGGTGTGATCTTGAGAACAATAGAACAGCGGACATAAGAGAACCTCGCGACGGCGTTCCGGTAGCGCGCGGAACGGAGCCCGATACGGGTGGGCCTTCGCGGGGGAGTGTGTCGGTGCCGGCGCGCAGGACTCTTGCGCGGAAGCTGCCGACGCCCCTGATCGCGAGGGCGGACGGAGACAATCACTGGCAGGTCTTCCGGCTTGGGGCCTGGCACACCCGGCCTTCCCGCCCCGCGCTGGTGGCGCGGTGCAGTGGCACGCGAGGGGTGTGCGTCCGGCCCGTTACGGCGGCGCGTCCGCGGTGGACTTGGCTTGCTTGGGCGTTCGGCCTTTGGGGCCTACGGCGTTGGGCTTGCCTTACCACGCTTCCCTTTTCAGCCCCGCGCCTCAGACGAGCACGCGGGGCACCTGTGACGCCGGGAATATAGCCGAGGCCGGGCCGGAAGCAAGTCGCGTGTGACGGCAAGTGTGACGGCGCGTGTGACGGCGCGTCAATCAGGGCCGAGGTCGGGCAGAGCCGAGGTCGGGGAAGAGCTCAATGAGCCGGGCGGCGATGGCGCGGGCCGCGTGTCCGCGGTGCGAGCGCGCGTTCTTGGCCTCGGGTGTAAGCTCGGCGGCGGAGGCGGTGAAGTGTGGAGGCAGCAGGAGCAGCGGGTCATACCCGAAGCCGTGGACGCCGCGAGGGACCAGCAGGTGCGCGTGAGCGTGGGCCTGGTGGTGCGCGGGGTGCAGGCCGATGCGTCCTTCGAGGGTGCCGGTGGATGTGAGGGTGGGGATGGTTTGCTGAAGCGCCAGCACCATCGTGCATCGGAAGCGGGCGGTGCGGTGGTCCCACGGGATGTTGGCGAGGCTCGCGAGCAGGGCGACGTTGTTGGCGTCATCGCGCTGCTGGCGCGTGAGGCCGGTTTCGAGGCCGTGGGTGCTGAAATGGCTAGAGATGACGCCGGGCGCGCCGTCGAGGGCGTCGACCTCGAGTCCTGAGTCATCGGCGAGGCAGGGCAGGCCGGTGGCTTGGGCGTAGGCGGCCGCTTTGATGGTGGCGTTGGACAGGAAGGTGGTGCCGACCTCGGCGGGCTCTGGAAAGGGCGCGCCGGGGAGCTGGTCAAGCGAGCAGAGCGCGGCGGCGAGTCGCGGGGCGCTGGCGGCGAAGATGGCGCGGAGCTCATCGAGCTTGTGCGGGTTGGCGGTGGCCAGGGCGATGCGGGTCATGCTGAAGTGTTGGGGCGAAGTGTTGCGGGCACAAGCGCCCGCTAGCATGGGCCATGCACGAGGTTCTTGGGCGTTTGGGACTGGACCGTGACGCGCGGGTGACGCTGCGCGACCCGGGCGATGACCGCGCTTTGGTCCGGGTGAACAGCCCGGCGACCGGGCGCGCAATCGCGTGGGTCAGGCTGGACGACGCCGCGGCGTATCAGCGCGCGGCGCGCGGGAGCGTGGCGGCGTTTGCACGCTGGCGCGGCGTGCCAGCGCCGGCGCGCGGGCAGGTGGTACGCGCCATTGGCGAGGCGTTTCGCGCGCACAAGGACGATCTGGGAGCGCTGGTGAGCCTTGAGGTTGGCAAGATTTTGCCCGAAGGGCGCGGCGAGATCCAGGAGATCGTGGACATCGCGGACTTTGCGGTTGGCCTATCGCGGCAGCTGCCGGGGCAGGTTTTCCCGAGTGAGCGGGCCGGGCACAGGCTGGTGGAGCAGTGGCTGCCGCTGGGGCCGGTGGGGGTCATCAGCGCGTTTAACTTTCCGGCGGCGGTGTGGGCTTGGAACGCGATGCTGGCGGCGGTCTGCGGCGACAGTGTGCTGTGGAAGCCCAGCTTGCTGGCCCCGCTGACGGCGATTGCGTGCAACCGCCTGGCCAGCGATGTGGCGGCGAAGATGGGCTATGTGTGGCAGACGCCCGAGGGCACGGCGGAGATCTTTGGACTTGTGATCGGGCGTGATGATGTGGTGGGCCAGGCGCTGGTGGACGATGCGCGGGTGCCGCTGATTAGCGCCACGGGCAGTACGCGGATGGGGCGCGTGGTGGGGCAGCGTGTGGCGGCGCGGCTGGGTCGAAGCCTGCTTGAGCTTGGCGGGAACAACGCGCTGATTGTCACGCCGAGTGCTGATTTGGCGCTGGCGGTGCCGAGCATTGTGTTTGGCGCGGTGGGCACGGCCGGGCAGCGCTGCACGAGCACGCGGCGGCTGATCGTGCACGCGTCGATTGCTGATGAGGTTTGCGCGCGGGTTGTGCGGGCGTACGGGCAGGTGATGGGGCGCATTGGCGACCCGCTGGCACCGGGCACGCTGGTGGGCCCGCTGATTGGCGCGGCGGCGGTGGCGGGGTTTGAGCGCGCGGTGGCGCTGGCGGTAGAGCAGGGCGGGAAGGTACTCGTGGGCGGGGCCAAGGTGACGGCTGGGGGCGAGCTGGCGGGCGGGCACTTTGTGCAGCCGACGGTGATCCGTGTGCCGACGGGCACGACGCTGGCGATTGCGCAGGAAGAGACGTTCGCGTCGATTTTGTACGTGATGGAGTATCAGACGCTGGCGGAGGCGGTGGCGATCAACAACAGCGTGGGCGCGGGGCTGAGCAGCGCGGTGTTTACCAACAGCTTGCTGGAGGCCGAGGCGTTTATGGCCCCCGACGGCAGCGGGAGCGACTGCGGGCTGGCGAACGTCAACTGCGGGACCAGCGGGGCGGAGATCGGCGGGGCCTTCGGCGGCGAGAAGGAGACCGGCGGCGGACGCGAGAGCGGCAGCGATAGCTGGAAGGCGTACATGCGGCGGTGCACATCAGCGGTCAACGCCTCGGGCAAGATGGAGCTGGCGCAAGGCATCAGGTTTGAGTGATGAGCGCGCAGGCGGTAGCGACGAGCGACGAGTGAGCAGTGGCGAGTGGTGGGTGGTGAGTGGTGGGCCGTCACGGGAGGCTGACCGGTGATGAATCAAGACGCGTTGGCGCAGGCGGCGGTGGCGCCGATCGAGGCCGGGATGCTGGTGGGGCTGGGGACCGGGCGTGCCGCGGCGCGCGCGGTGCAGGCGCTGGCGCTGCGGGTGGCGACCAGCGGCTTGCGTGTCTCGTGCGTGGCGACCAGCAAAGCCACGGAGAAGCTGGCCGGTGAGCTGGGTCTGCGGCTGATTGAGCCCTCGGGCGTCTCGCGCGTGGACTATTTGTTTGATGGGGCCGACGAGGTTGACCCGGGCTTGCGGATGACCAAGGGCGGCGGCGGGGCGATGACGCGCGAGCGGATCATCGCGGCGATGGCGTGGCGGCGCGTGTACATGATCGATGAGGGCAAGCTGGTGGCGCGGCTAGGTGAGCGGGCGAAGCTGCCGGTGGAGGTGGTCACGACCGCGCGGCAGCTTGTGGCGCGGGTGCTGGAAGAACTGGGGCTGGAAGGGACGTACCGCGTGCTGCCCGGCGGGCGCGAGGAGTTTTTGACCGACAACGGCGCGCTGGTGCTGGACGCGAAGCTGCCCGAGGCCATGAGCGGGGCGGCTGAGCTGGAGACTTTGGCGGTGCGGCTGCGCGCCGTGCCCGGGGTGGTCGATCACGGCCTGTTCTTGCGCGAGTGCGAGGAGCTGCTGGTGGAGCCTGCGGGTGGGGGCGCAGGTGGCGGCGCAGTTCGGCGACTTGTGCGGGCCAAAGAGCCAGGGCAGCGCGCAACGCACTGAGAACCGAGGGATCTCGTTGGGGTCGCGGTGCATGGCCACTGAGGGGCCGGTGGGGGCACTACGCTGGCATCCATGGCTGCTGAGAAGACCACCCAAAGCCCGGTCGGGCCCGACTTGCGGGCGCAAGTGCTGATTGTTGATGACGAGGCTGATCACGCGGAGGTGATGGCCGAGGCGCTGCGCAAGCCCGGGCACGTGTGCACGATTGTGACGGGTGTGGCGGCGGCGCTGGAGGAGCTTCGGCACGGGAGCTTTGACGTGATCGTGACAGACCTGCGGATGCCGGCGAGCGCGGGCGTGGTGGGCCATTCCGGTGGAGGCCATTTTGGTGGAGGCCTGGCGGCAGACACGGTGAGCGCTGACGGCGGCGACGCGGGGATGGTCGTGCTGCGCGCGGCGCGGAGCCTGCAAGCGCAGGGCGAGGTGGTGATGGTCACAGCGCACGGCGACGTGCCGACGGCGCGGGCGGCGTTCAAGCACGGGGTCTTTGACTTCATCGAGAAGCCGCTGGATTTAGAGGTTTTCCGCGCACTTGTCAACCGCGCTGCCGAGACGGTGCTGCTGCGGCACGAGGCCACGGGCTGGGGTGTGGGCGCTGGCGGCGCGGCGGGAGGTGGGGGTGGCGGCGCGGGCGCGAGCGGGGGTTCGCCAGAGCTGGTGCAGCACGCGGGCTTCGAGGGCATCATCGCCGGCAGCGAGGCGATGCGGAAGATTCTGCGAACGGTGCGGAGCGTGAGCGCCACGGTGCTTCCGGTGCTGGTGACGGGCGAGAGCGGGACGGGCAAGGAGCTGATCGCGCAGGCCGTGCACAAGAACAGCCCGCGGAGCGCCAAGCGGTTCGTGGCGATCAACTGCGCGGCGGAGACCGAGACGCTGCTGGAGGACCAGCTCTTCGGGCACATCCGCGGCGCGTTTACGGGGGCTGAGCGTGAGCGCGAGGGCGTGTTTGAGTACGCCAGCGGGGGGACGCTGTTCCTTGATGAGATCGGCGACATGCCGCTGAAGATGCAGGCCAAGCTGCTGCGCGTGCTGGAGACCGGCGAGGTGGTGCGTGTGGGCAGCAACGACACGCGCAAGGTGGACGTGCGGATCGTCAGCGCGACCAACAAGGACCTGCAGGCGATGATCCGGCGCAGCGAGTTCCGCGAGGACCTGTACTTCAGGGTGCGCGGGGCTGAGGTGCACCTGCCGCCGCTGCGCGAGCGACGCGAGGACATCCCGCGGATCGTCAACCACGCGCTGGCGCGGGCGATGAGCAAGATCGTGCCGGGCGCGCCGGTGCCGGCGATCACCGACGCGGCGATGATGCGTCTGACGAGCTTTGACTGGCCTGGGAACGTCCGCCAGCTGTTGAATGTGGTGCAGAACCTGATCGTCGCGTGCATCGGCGAGGGGGCCGACCCGCAGAGCCTGCTGCTTGACGCGCGGCACGTGCCCGATGACGTTCGCGCCGCGGACGACGCGGGCGGCATGGGCGATGACGCCGGTGGTGGTATGGGTGGCGGCGGCGGCGGGAGTGGCGCGGCAAGCTCATTGGCGGGCACGAGCCTGCAACTGCTTGAGAAGCGTGCGATCCGCGAGACGCTGCGGCTGACGGCGGGCAACCGCGAGCACGCCGCCAAGCTGCTGGGTATCGGCGAGCGGACGCTGTACCGCAAGCTTAAGGAATACGGCCTGCGTTAGCGGCGCGAAGGGATGCGAACGAACGATTGGAGCACGGGCGTGGCGTGGCTGATGCTCATCATCGCGGGGCTGCTGGAGATCGTGTGGGCGCTGTCGCTGCGCTCGACCGAGGGCTTCACGCGCTTGTGGCCCAGCGTGCTGACGATCACGGCGATGGCGCTGAGCTTTTTGCTGCTGGCGAGGGCCTTCAGGCAGATTCCGCCGGGGGTGGGCTACGCGGTGTGGGTCGGCATCGGTGCCGTGGGCGTGGCGCTGCTGAGCCCGCTGGTGCTGCGTGAGCCCGCGCTGGGGTGGAAGCAGCTCGCGTGTGTGGGGCTGATTGTGCTGGGTGTTGTCGGGCTCAAGGTGGTGAAGTAGCGGCGTGCGAGACGCGGCGCGGGGCGGACCATGGACCACAAGGCGGACGAACAACAGACGCAGCTTCAGGCTCAGGCGCAGGCTCAGGCACAGGCGCAGGCTCCGGCACAGCCGCAGCGAACGGCGCGTGCCGTGGGCTCAGCGCGCGGCATGGTGCGCGGGTGCTTGTGGCCGTCAGTGGCGCTGGTGCTTGGTGTGATCATCGGCGGCGGGGTGCTGGCGGGTGTACTGGTAATGTGGCTTGGTGGCAGCGGTTGGGCGCGGCTGCGTGCCGCGGCGCAGCCGACGGTCAGCTTCACCTTCGCGGGCCCGACGGTGAATCAGGTGCAGAGCCTGAGCCTGCTGACGGTGCAGAGTGTGCATGTAGTTAGTGAGCTTCAGGCCGAGGCGAGTTATCGCAAGGGCGTGTGGATTGTGCGTGGGACGGCGGATTACGTGGTGGACTTTTCACAGGCCGAGCTGGTCGGGCGTGACGAGCAAAAGAAGGTGGTGACGGTGCGTCTGCCGCCGCCACGCGTGCGCAACGCGGTGCTCGATGAGCTGCGGACGAAGCTGTTGACCTATGAGAAGACGGGGATTGGTTGGTGGACGATCGGGATGGCGGGGAGCTTTAAGGAATTTGAGAGCAACAGCCGTGAGCGGATGACGGTGGCGGTGCAACAGTCGGCGCGTGACGAGCGGTTCATGAGCCAGGCGCGCGTGAGCGCTGAGCGGCTGGTGAAGAGCATTTATGATGTGGCCGGGTGGCGGGTGGAGATTGAGTGGGTGTCGCCATGAGCGCGCGGGCTGGGTCGCGGTTGGACCTCGCGGTTGGAGGGTCGCGGTTGCTGGCTTGCACTGATGGGAGCGCGCTCGGAGGTGCGCGGTTGCAGGTCGCGTTTGAATACTCGTGAGCGAGGCCCTGTGGCTGGTGGCGCGTTAAACGCTCAATCTTCCTTGCGGAACACGGCGACCACATCCTCAACGGGGATCACAAACAGGCGGTTGTCGCCCTCAAGGTCGACCGGGATCGCATGCTTGGGGTTGAACAGCACGCGGTCGTAGCGCTTGATTGGATAGTTCTCGTCGCGCTCGACCTTTGCGCTGACCGCGACCACCCGCCCGGTGATGGTCGGGATCTCGATCTTGTCAGGCAAATGGATGCCCTGCTTGGTCTGCTTGCGGTCCTCATCCTTGCGGATCAAGACCCGATCGCCCAAGGGCTCGACGATTTCGAGCTTGACCGCCGCCCGCTTGCCGGCTGACTCGTCCATAGGTTTGATTCTAAGCGGCTCAACTCGCCAGTTTGCTCTGCAAGTTGCCCCCGCGAGCTGGCGCGTTGTTCGCGTCGAACCGGGCCCGGCGGGGTCATCGCCCGGGCCGCACGCTATCCTCAGCGCGACCGGTGCTTGACTTGAGGAGTCTTCTGATGCGCGTGGTGATGCTTGGCTGGGAATTTCCGCCGTTTATCTCTGGCGGCCTTGGCACCGCGTGCCACGGGCTGACTAAAGCCCTTGACCGCAAGGGCCACCAGGTGCTGTTCATTCTGCCGCGCGCGGTTGATCGCTCGCAGTCCTCGCACGTGCGGCTGTTAAGCCCCGCCGTGGCGCCCACGCAAGCCGCCTTGCCCGCGCCGGCGCACGGCCTTGGTGCCTCGGTGTACAGCCCGATCGCGGGCACCTCAACTCACGCGGGCTTCATCGCCGAGAATCCGTCGCACGCCGCAGGCTCTGTCACGGTCACGGGCGTTGACGCGCTGCCGCCGCTTGCTCAGGCGGGCGCTGTTGTAGATAGTGGCGAGGTCGGCGCGGCCTTCGCCCACGCGCGGGTCGTGAGCGTCCCCGCCGGCTTCTCAAGCCCTTACGCCGGCGGCGCGGTGGTGGGCACCAAGCGGCGCTCAGCACCGATCGGGTTCAACCCCGATGGCTCGCCGATCTACGCCCAGGGCGACGAGCACGACCTCGCGGCCCTTCACGAGGACGACTTTCACGGGCTGATCCCGCCGGACCCCGTTGGCGACCTTGGCGTGGGCCAAACCGGCGCGGGGGCGATGTACAAGGGCGACTTGTTTGTTGAGGCCGAGCGCTACGCGCGGCTAGTGGCGTCGCTCGCTCGCCACGAGCAGTTCGACGTCATCCACGCCCACGACTGGCTCACGTTCCCCGCGGGCATCGCGCTGGCGCGCATCACAGGGCGCCCGCTGGTGGTGCACGTGCACAGCACCGAGTTTGACCGCTCGGGCGAGAGCGTCTATCAGCGCGTGTACGACGTTGAGCGGCGCGGGATGATGAGCGCCATCCGCGTGCTGGCCGTCAGCGAGCTGACGCGGAACCTGTGCGTGCAGCGCTACGGGATCCCCGAGAGCAAGGTTGATGTGGTCTACAACGGGATCGACGAGTCTCGCCACCAGCCCGGGCCTGAAGACCGCATCGGTCCCAAGGACAAGATCGTGCTGTTTTTGGGGCGCATCACGATGCAGAAGGGCCCGGAATACTTTATCGCCGCCGCCAAGCGCGTCCTGGAGAAGTGCCCCGAGACGAAGTTCATCATGGCTGGCGCGGGCGACATGGAGGTTCGGATGATCGAGCTGGCGGCCCAGCTTGGCATCGGGCACCGGGTGCTGTTCACCGGCTTCTTGCGCGGGGGTGACGTTGACCGCATCTACCGCATGGCCGACGTCTACGTGATGCCCAGCGTCTCTGAGCCCTTCGGTATCGCGCCGCTGGAGGCGATCCGCAACGGCGCGCCGGTGATCATCAGCAAGACCAGCGGCGTTTCTGAGGTGCTGACCCACGCGCTGAAGGTTGACTTCTGGGACATCGACGAGATGGCCAACATGATCGTCGCCGTGCTGCGGCACCCACCACTGCAGCAGACGCTGCGCGACCACGGAAGCTTCGAGCTGCGCCGCCTGACGTGGGACACCGCCGCCGACGCGTGCGTGACAAGCTACAAGAAGGCGGTAGACGAGTTGCGGATGATCCCTGCGTAGGTCAATTTCTCACTTAAGCTCGTAGGTTTGGGTACAGCCACCCGCCGGGTGGGTCATGGCTCTGTCAGCTTTGGTTCGCTTCCCGATCGCAAGTTTGAGTGAGGTTGTGAGTAAGCTAATCTAACGCGCGCGGCCCGCTCACCACAGGGCCGAGAGCGCCCGCAGCAACGCTGGTGGCCGCAGATCGGGCACGCGCACGTCCGCTCCCAGCACCGCGCTGGCCGCGGCGTACCCCGCGCGCGTGGCGCCCTCCATCGTCGCGGGCCAGCCCACATCGCAATAGTCACCCGCCAGCAGCACGCACGCGCCCGGTCGGGCTGCGTCAATCACGCTGGGCCGCAGACGCTCAAAGCCCGGCGCGGCCACGAACGTCGCCCGCCTCTCTTTGACCGCCCGCGCGCTGACCACCTGAGCGTCAGCCGCCCGCGACGGGAAGTACGCCCGCAGGTCGTCCACCACGCGCGCCACGATCTGCTCCTGGCTCAGGCCCATCCACGCGTCGGCCCCAGAGATGACCGCGTGCACACGCTGGCCCGCCAAGTCCTTGCGGAAGACCCACTGCGTCCCCGCGCCAACCAGCACCGCGTGCGGCAGCGCAAGCACCGGGCGGTCCATCTCTATGTGAACGCCCAAGATCGGGCTGTGTCCAAGGGCCGCAAGCCCCGCGAGCTGCGCACCGCGCCCGGTCCACTCTGGCTCGTCAAGCACCGTCGCCGCCCGCTCAAACGGCAGCGCGCACACAACCCGCCCCGCCCGCAGCACGCGCCCGCCCTCAAGCTCAACACACGCGCCGCCTGGCTCATGCCGCACCCGTAGCACAGACTCGCCCAGCTCAACTTGCCCGCCGGCGCGCTGCACCAAAGGCGCGAACTCGTCGTACAGCGCGCCCAGCGGCACGCGCGGCACGCCCATCTGCCCAGCCTGCGGCCCCGCCAGCAAGCCCTCCTGAAAAACCTTCAGCGCTGTTGCCGCGCACGTCCGCGCGCACGACAGGTTGCACGCACTGACCACCACCGGCTCCCAGAACTTGGCGATTAACGTCTCGGGCTGATCGGCCCACGTCAGCAGTTGTGCGAAGCTCTTGCCGCGCCAGCGCTCGCGTGACGCCGTCAGCACCCGCGCAGAGCCGATGCCCAGCAGCATCAGCTCTTCGGCGTTCAGAAAGTGTGCGCCCAGAAGTGAGAGGGTCATGTGCGCCGGCGCGGGCAGCCAGCGGGTGGGCGTGATTGTTGAGACGCGCCCGCCGCGCTCAGCCCAGTGAAGCTGCGGGTGCCAGGTCATCGCGTCGCCCCGGCCCAGCCTCGTCAGCAGGTCCAGGTAGCTGGTGCAGCAAGAGAGCGCCACGTGCTGGCAGTTGTCGAGTTCTTCGCCCGTGCGCGGGTCGATAAAGCTACTGGCCCGCCCGCCGAGCTTCTTGCGCGTCTCGAGCACCAGCACTCGCACCCCTGCTTGCGCCAGGCGCACGGCGCACGCCATGCCAGCAACGCCCGCGCCGCAGACAATCACGTCAGGTTGCCGCCCGGCGCTCACGGCGCTCACGAGTCACCCCGTGAGTCGTCGCGCGGCGCGAGCAACGCACCGAGCATCACCCGCGCCTTGACAAGGCCGGACAGCCGCACGCGCGGGCCCAGCACGCACCGACATGGGCTCGCGGCACATGCCTCAAGCACGCGCCGGTAGATCCCGACCATCGCCGCCAGCGTCGGGGCGCAGTCCGGCGCAATCAGCCCCTGCACCGCCTTGGCCGCGGCGTACTTCACTCTCGCACGTTCAACCAGCGCACCAACTACAAGCGCGCACGCCTCGGGCCGCGACCAACCCGCAAGCTCTGCTTCCGTCACGCCACAGGCCAAGAGCAACTCTCGCGGCACGTAACAACGCCCGTCACGCCCGTCCTGGCCCAGGTCACGCACGATGTTCGTAAGCTGAAACGCGATCCCCAGCTCGTCGGCCATCGCCATTGCACCAGCAAGGTCAACCCCCGATCGCACCCCCCACACACGCACGCACGCGCGGCCGGCCGTCCCCGCAACGCGCCGGCAATACCCCTCAAGCCCCGCCATGTCCGCGTAGCCAGAGTGCTCAAGGTCCTCGGCCAGCCCCAGCAGCATGGGGGCCACCACATCATCGCCAAGGCTGTAGCGCCGAGACGCGTCCGCAAACGCCGGCCACCACGCGCCGCCGGGCTCACGCGTCAGTGCGTCGGTATGTCCATCAAGGGCCTGCGCCGTCTGCGCTGCAAACTTTTGCAGGCTCGCCCGCCTCTCTGACGCAGGCAGTGGCGCGTCGCTCGCGTCATCGCCCGCTCGCATCCACGCGTACACGGCGTAAATGCCGTCGCGCCGGGGCCACGGCGTAAGCCGCAAACCCCAATAAAAGTTCCGCGCCCGCACGCGCACCACCGCCCGCGCCGCGCCGTATCCCGCCGCCAACGAAGCGTCACCAACTGGCGCCGCCCCGGCCCGTTCAATGCTCGACGCGTGTACTGAGCTCACGCCGTCACCCCCGCGGCGTCAGCACCGTTCGTGCCGCGCCTTGTTGGTAGCACTGACCACCACGCGCGGCGCATCAGCGCGCCAAGCACCAGCGCCCCGGCACCGGCCTTTGAAAGCCCATCACGCCGCCAGGCCCCACGCAGCCCGCCCCGCGCAAGCTCGTCGTGCGTCGCGCGCCCGCCGGCAATCAGCAGCCAGACCACCGGCGCGAGCTTGCCTGCGCCGCCCCCGGGCCCGCTCGCAAGCGCGTCGCCCGCAAGCCCCCGCATCTGCCTCGGCAGCGCGGCCGCGCGCAGGTACATGTCCTTGGTCCGCTGCCACACCGGCCACGCCGCCGCGCTCAGCCGCGCGCGGGCCGCCGCATCACCCTCAACCGCCGCGGCGATCAGCGGAGGGAACTCCTCGGCGCCCACGCCTGTGACGTCCGCGGGCAGGTACGCCCGCCCGCGCTCCAGCACGTCACGCCGCACGTCTTGCAGGTGGTTGGTGATCTGCAGCGCGGTGCACGCGGCATCGCTCAGCGTCAGCAGTTGCGGGTGAGCCGCGCGCGTCACCCCGCCCAGGCCCAGCACGATCTCGCCCACCGGATTCGCCGACAGCGCGCAGTACGCAACCAGATCGTCCCATGTCGCGTACGCGCTCTTGCGCTGGTCAAGCTCAAAGGCGTCAATGAGCCGGTGGAACGGCCCCGCGTCCAGCTTGCGGGCCCGCATCGTCTCGGCCAGAGCGACCATCACCGCATGCCGTGGCCGCCCCGCAACCGCCGCCTCAAGCTCATTACGCCACCACGACAGCAACGCCAGGCGATGCTCACGCACCTCGCCCATCGCCGGCGCGGCGACCGCGCCCGCGCCACACACATGCCCCGTCGGCACCGCCTCGTCGCCCAGATCATCCGCCCAGCGGCAAAACGCGTACACCGCCGCGAAGTCGTCACGAAGCTCCGCCGGCACAAGCGACGACATGACCGTGAAGTTCTCGCGCCGCGCAAACGCCAGTGCACGGCAGTAGGCCCGCGCATCCGCCAGGCTCGCGGCACCAAGCGCCCGCCGACCTCCCGCCGCCGGCCCGAAAACATCAAGCTGCTCCGCGATCGCACGCCGCACATCGGGCACCGACGGGCCGCTCTGGTTCACCTGCCCATCATGCATCGCTCGGGTTCCACAACGCCTACGCCACCGGGCCTACGCCACCGGGCCCACGCCACCGGGCCCACGCCACCGGCCGCCCCGGCGCTCGCTGACCGCGGGCCCGGCGGCTCTAGAATAGCCGCGATGCACGTGATCCTGTCCAACCCGCGTGGCTTCTGCGCCGGCGTCCACATGGCCGTCGATGTTGTGGGCATCCTGCTCGATGCGCTGCCCGGCGAGCCGATCTACGTCTACCACGAAATCGTCCACAACCGCCACGTCGTCGGCCGGTTCATTGACCGCGGTGCCGTCTTCGTCGAAGATCTCGACGACGTGCCCGTCGGCTCCGTGGTCGTCTTCAGCGCCCACGGCATCTCGCCGCAGACCCGCGCAAGAGCCGAGCAGCGCAACCTCATCCCCGTCGATGCCACATGCCCGCTGGTCACCAAGGTCCACTCAGAGGCCATCCGCTACGCCCGCCAAGGCTACCAGATCCTGCTCATCGGGCACAAAGATCACCAAGAGGTCATCGGCACCCGCGGCGAGGCGCCCGAGGCCACGCAGGTCGTCGAGTCGCCAGACGACATCGCCACCCTCAAGATCACCGACCCCGCCAAGCTCGTCTACCTGACGCAGACCACCCTGAGCACCGACGACGCCCAGATCATCATCGACGCGCTCAAGCGCGCCTTCCCGCTCATCAAAGACCCGCCCGGCTCGGACATCTGCTACGCCACCACCAACCGCCAGCACGCCGTCCGCACCATCGGCCCCGAGTGCGACCTGGTGCTGGTTGTGGGCAGCCAGAACAGCTCCAACAGCGTTCGCCTCACCGAGATCGCCCGCAACATCGGCACCCCCGCCTTCCTCCTCGACGACGCATCAGAGCTTGACGCCCGCTGGTTTGACCCCACACCCGGCCGGGGCAAGGACGCGACCGTGCTCGTGACCGCCGGGGCCAGCGCGCCAGAAGACCTCGTCGCCCAGCTCTGCCGCGTGCTCATCGCCCGCTTCGGCGGGACCATCGAGCAGCGCGACGTAACCCAAGAAGACATCGAGTTTGCCCTCCCGATTGGCCTCAAACGCCTCCTCCGCCAGCGCGGCATCAACCCCGACGACATGCGCATCCGCGTCGGCAACTACGACATCACCGCCACCGCCTACGGCAACGCGCCCGGCGCGGGCGCCGTCCCCGTTGCGCTCACCGTCAGAGGCAAGTAAAAGGGATCGAGAGAGCACGCTTCACACTCCGCCAGACCGCACGAGCCTCCATGCAACACTTCTTCGCCTTCACGCCCGAAACCTTCGCCGCCTGGTGCGTTCAGCACCGGCTCCCCGCCTACCGCGCGGGCCAGGTCTTTGAGTGGGTCTATCGCCGGGGCGTCATTGACCCCGCCGCCATGACCAACCTCGCGCTCCTTGACCGCCAGCTTCTCGCGCGTGAACTGGTCTTTACCACCGGGCAGATCGTCAAGCACCAGTCCGCCACCGACGGCACCGAGAAGCTCCTCATCGCCTGGGATGACGAAACCCCCGCCATCGCCCCCACGCCCGCCATCGCCCCCACCCGCGCGGCAACCACTGCCGCCTCCAACACAACCAACAACAACACCGGCACAACAACCACCCAGCCGCGCACCACCGAGTGCGTCATGATCCCCACCGACGACCGCCGCACCGCTTGCGTTTCATCGCAGGTCGGCTGCCCCGTCGGTTGCAAGTTCTGCGCCTCGGGCCTGGGCGGGCTTGAGGGCAACCTCACCGGCGGCCGCATCGTCGAGCAGGTCTGGTGGCTCCGCCAAATGATGCGCCAAACCGAGGGCCTGCGCGTCGGCGCGCCGCTCGCGCGCGATGAACAAGGCCGCGTGACTGACTTCCCTCGCATCACCAACGTGGTCTTCATGGGCATGGGTGAGCCGCTGGCCAACTTCGCCGGCGTCACGCACGCCCTCGCCTGCATCTGCGGGCTCTGGGGGCACGCCATCAGCGCCCGCAAGGTCACTATCAGCACTGTGGGCCTGCCCGCCGCCATCGAGAAGCTCGCCCGCGAGTGTGACCTCCCCATCACCCTGGCCCTGAGCCTGCACGCGCCCACCGATGACGTCCGGCGCGAACTGATCCCCTGGGCCCACTACAGCACCATCCGCCAGCTGCTCGACGCCTGCCAGAAGTGGTTCGACAAAACCGGGCGCGAGATCACCCTCGAATACACCCTGCTCCGCGGCGTCAACGACCGCCCAGAGCAGGCCGAGCAGCTCGCACGCCTTGCCAAAGGCCTCCGCGCCAACGTCAACCTCATCCGCTACAACGAGATCTCCGGCCTCCCCTTCAACCGCCCCCATGACGAGGACGTCCGCGTCTTTCAAGAGACCCTCCGCGACCGCAACGTCAACGTTCACATCCGCGCCAGCCGTGGGCGTGACATCGCCGCCGCCTGCGGCCAGCTCCGCCACGAAACACGCTCAACGGTCAAGCTCGGCGTCCCGGCCACCACCAACTCTTGACGCGCGTTCGCGCTTGGAAGAGCGTTCGCGTTTGCATGTGCTATTGCTGACTTGCGATACGCGCTTGCCGTTGCCTCGCGTGGGGCAGAAATTTATCCTGTCATGCCTCTGCGTTGTGGCGCGCCGGTTTCTAACCGGCCATTGGGCCGCAGGACCGATCGTCATCACTCACCACTTATTACTCTTCACTCTTCACTCTTCACTCTTCACTCTTCACGAGTCATCGCTCATCGCCGCCTCCGCTCCGCGCTCCCCCGCGCCCTCTGCGTTCCTCTTCCCTCGGACCTCTCCCTTCCCACCTCGGCCCTCTTCCGTACACTCCCCCATGCCCGCACGGATCATCGACGGCAAGGCCCTCGCCGAACAGTACCGCGCCCAGCTCGTCACACGCGTCAAGGCCGTCGAGGCGCGTGGCAGCGTCGTCCGCCTTGACGCCGTGCTCGTCGGCGCTGGCGACAACGCCGCCCGGCAGTACGCCCTCAACCAGGGCAAGGCTTGCAACGCCGTCGGCATCGCGTACAAACTCCACGAGCTTGGGCGTGACGACGAGCCCGCCGGGTTCGACGAGATCGCCGGGCGCATTCTGCTTCTCAACACACAAGAGCACGTCAGCGCCATCATGCTGCACATGCCCCTGCCCGACGGCGTCGACCCCTACAGCGTCCAGCGCCTGATCGCCCCCGACAAGGACGTCGAGGGCGTCAACCCCGCCAACATCGGCAACGTCGTCTACGGCCGCTCATCACTCGCGCCCTGCACCGCCCTGGCGGTCGTCAAAATGCTCAAGGCCACGGGCGTCGATCTGCGCGGCAAACGCTGCCTGGTCATCGGCGCCTCAGACGTCGTCGGCAAGCCCATCGCCGTCCTGCTCATGCGCACCGATGCCACGGTCATCAGCGCCAACAGGTACACCGGCGCACAGCGCGTCAAAGACCTCGCCAAAGACGCTGACGTCATCGTCGCCGCCGCCGGCGTACCCGCGCTGGTCACCGCTGACATGGTCCGCCCCGGCGCGATTGTCATTGACGTCGGCGTCAACCGCGTCCCGGGTCCCGACGGCAAGCTCCGCACCGTCGGTGACGTCGACTTCGAGCGCGTTCGAGAAGCCCTGGGCCCCAAAGCAGGCCCCAAAGAAGGCCCCAAAACAGGCCCAACAGGTGGACCAGAAGCAGGTTTAGAAGCGGAACCAGTCGGCTGGATCTCCCCGGTTCCCGGCGGCGTAGGGCCTATGACCGTCACCATGCTGCTGCTCAACGTGGTCCGGGCAGCCGAACGGGCGGTCGGGATTGTCGCCGAGGATTGACAAGCACCGATCCATCGGGCATAGTGAAACATCCTCGCACCCGCCGCAAGCCCCGGTGCGTAGGATCGTTCAGCTTCCAGGGCTCACGCCCAGGACCTCAGAGCCCGCGCCAGCCTGACCACCCAGCGCGCCGCGCCAGAAGAACCCACCGACAGGACCCATCCCATGCTTAACCTCGCCACCGACCACATGACGCTGACGCTCGGCTTCCTGGGCAACATCGGCTGGCCCGAGATGCTGATGATCGGTGCGGTCATGCTCCTGCTGTTCGGCAGCCGCCTGCCCGAGGTCGGCAAGTCGCTTGGTAAGGGCATTATTGAGTTCAAAAAGGGCCTCAAGAGCATCGACGATGACGCCCAGGGCGAGGGCCAGACGCAGGCCCCGCGGCAGATCAACGCGGGCGTCCAAAACATGTCTGGCAGCCCCGCCGCGCATGCCCCCGGCGTCGGGCAGACCGTCAGCCGGGCCGACGTGCAGTGAGTCAGGCCGACCCCGCCGGTTCCAGCAGTCCCGCTGGCGAGCGATCGACGTTGAGCGCCGACTATCAGCGTAACTGGCCAGAATACTTTGACGCCGTCGCTGGCAAGCCGCCGCGCGACACACTGACCGGCGCGCTGGACGCCTTCGAGCGTGAGCACGCTGCCGGACCCGCCAAAGCCCTGCCGTTGGCGGTCGATCTGGGCTGCGGCGACGGGCGCGACTCGCGCGCGATCCTGGCCCGCGAGAACCCAACCTGGCGCGTGCTGGCCCTTGACAGCCACCCCGAGGCGATCCGCCGGTGCGTCACGCTCTGCTCGCCTGAGCACGCGGCCCGGCTTGCCGCCGCACAGCTCGCGATGGAAGCCGTCGCAACCAACCCTACGACCGCCGCGATGGCGCGTGCCCGTGGTGTGCTGCTGGTCAACGCCAGCTTCGCGCTGCCGTTCTGCACGCCCGAGGGCTTCGAGGGCCTGTGGGCGTGGGTCTGCGGCGCGCTGCGCCCGGGCGGGCGGTTCTGCGGGCAGTTCTTTGGCGAGCGCGACGAGTGGGCCTGCGTCCGCCCCAAGAGCCACCGAACCCGCGCGCAGGTGCTGGCGCTGCTCGACGGCTTCACGCTCGAGCGATTTGATGAGGTGCAGCGCGAGGGCGACGACGCAACGGGCAAGCCCAAGTGGCACCACGTCTTCCACGTTGTGGCCCGGCGGGGGTGAGGTCGCCCCACAGGTCCCTTCTTGTGGTGCAAGTTTTCATAGTGCGTTTGTGTTTAACTTTGGGTTTTCCTTCCGGGTGGAGGGTTAAGAACCCGCCTTCCTCTGTTCGCCTGGGTCAGAATTTCATCTGATCTCGCAAATTTCCTCTCTTTGGAAAACCCCCGTCCTCAGGGCAAAGCCGTCCCTTCCGCCCCGCTCACTGCGTTCGCTGCGATACTTGCCCCTCGCCCTCAAAGCTGGGCGGGGAAACGAAATTGACGCTCAATGTCCTCCCCACCGATGAAGTCGGCGGGGGACGTGGCGAGCGCAGCGAGACGGAGGGGGCGGAGTAGAGCGATGAGCGATGAGCCGCACTGCCCGGAGGTCAGTAGAACTGAAGGCAAATTGGGCTTGATGGATTGCTGCCCCACGCTCAGAGCGCCCAAACAGCCGTAGAACTTGGTCAAACACGTTTGAACTCCGCCCGCGTGCGCTCAAGGGCGCATCTTCGTCAGGATCGATCCCAAGGGGTTGGCCCTACCTGTGGGTGCCTCGCGTCGCGCGTGCGGCAGCCGGGCTCGTAGGGCTTCTGGCGGGCTACACCTTGGCCGCGAAACGCAAAGGTAAGCGACGGCTTACTTGGGGTCTTTGCTCGGCTCGCTGGGCGCACTTGGCTCGCTGGGTGCAGGGAAGTTCAGCTTCGGAAGTTCTTCACCCGGCACCGCAGGCCGGGCTTCTGGCCGGGCTTCTGGCTTGGCCTCGGGCGTAGTTTGGGCTGGCCGCGTGCGAGGCGGGAGCGCCTGGCGCTGCGCGGGCGTCAGCACCACGCCGGGGATGTCGGGTGAGATGACAATCGGCTCAAGCGAAACAACATCAACGCGGCGCGGGGTGATCAGGTTGGTCCGCAGCGAGGGGTCGGGGCGGATCTCGCCGATGATCCCGACAACCTGCTCTAGCTTGTTGGCGAGGTCGAACTTCTCACCGGGCAGGATGTAGCCAAGGGTGCGGGCCGAGCCGGGCTCGGGGCTCATGACGCGGTAGAGAAGCGGGACGCGGTTGCCGTCGTAGACGGTGGAGCGGACGAGGCGCCCGATGATGTTGTAAACGCGCTGACGCTCAAGCTCAGCCACGCGCTGGCCCAGGGGCGTGCCGATGAGCTGGCCCGACGCGGCGTTGGCCTGCGCGGTCCGCATCGACTCTCGCAGGTCCATGCGCAGACGCAGGGCGTCAAGGTAACCCTGCAGCGAGGCGGCGATGCGCTGGTCGCGCTCGGTGCCCCCAAGTGTCGTCTTGAAGGCCTCGAACTGCGCGATGGCCGGCTCGATCTCGGCGGTCATCAGCGGCTGCCTGCTGACGCGATTGAAGGTGGCGGCGAGCTGATCGATCGACTGCGTGAAAGTCAGCGTCGGGGCGGTGCTCGTAGTGACGGTCGTCTTGATGGTCGTCAGCTTGAGGGTTGGCGCGGCGGGCGGTTCTTGATCGGCCGTGGGCGCGGTTTCGGTGACGTCGGACAGGTTCTGGGCCGGGGCTTGGACTTGGGCTTGGCCTTGGGCCTTAACCGGGATGGTCATCGGGATCTCGGTGGCCTGCTGGCTGGCGGAGCCGATGACGCCGAGCGCGGAGGTTGAGTCTGTCCGCGCGCTCACGCCGATGGCGTTGGGTGAGCTGACGGGCAGCTGCTGGGTGGTGGTCGTGGTGGTGACCGTTTTGGTGGTGGAGGTGTTGCTGGTGGGCGCGGGGGGTGAGGTCGCCGCGTTCGCGGCAGCAGGTGCCGCGGCGAGGATGGGCTCGGTACGCAGCATGGGCGTGGGCGTGGGCGCGGGTGCGGGTGCGGGTGTAGGCGTAGGCGTGGACACCGGGGCCGTGGTCACTGCGGCAACAGGCGCGGGGGTGGGAGCAGTGGCGGGAGTACTCGTGGGCGCGGATGCCGCGGTGGTGGTTGCGGTGCCAAGGTTGACGCCGGCGTTCATGAAGCGTGCGGCTTCGTCGGCAGTGGCGCGGCGGACGGCCTCGCGCGAGACGAAGGCGCGTGCGCCGGTGGGCGCGGGGACGGCGTAGTGGGTGATGCCGTTGGTGTCGCTGCGGACGACCCGGGCGACCTTCATGGTGGTGCCCGAGGGGAGGTCAGCCTCAAGGGCCTGCATAAAGCTGGCGCGGGCGCCGGCGTTGAGGTTGGGGGCCAGCAAGCGCGAGGGGCGCGTGAGGCGGGTGGTGTTGCTGGCGTCGGGCTCGGCGGCGTCGTCGGCCTTGACGAAAACCTCGAGGCCTTGGGGGTAAGCGACGCGGAGCCAGCCGGCGGTCTCGGCATCGACCAAAAGCATGTCGCCGGGCTTGGCGGTGGCGATGGGGTAGAAGAGTGTTGAATCACCGGCGCGAAGCGGGACGCCAGCCTCAGCGGTGATGACGACAACGTAGGGCTCTGCGGCCTTGGTGACCTGTCGCGCGGCGGCGGCGTGCGCGGGCACGGCGAGCGCGAGGGCCGCGATGGCGGCGGGGAGTGCCGCGGTGCTGAGCAGGGCGGCGAGGGTGGTGAGGGTGGTGAGGCGTCGGGCGATGGGCGGGTTCATGATCTTGTGGGCTCCGTGCCGGTCTTGAGCTTGTTGTGCGTGCGCTTGTCGTTCTTGAGTTGTTCGTTCTTGAGTTGGTGGCTGCGTTGTTGCGCGGCGTGGTTGGGCGCGCGAGTGGTGCTAGGTGCATCGTACGTCGGCGGCGGGCGGACTGAAAGAGCGCGGGGTCGAAGGTTGCGAGCGCAGAAAGTGCCGGTGCTGGGGGTTGGCGGGGGCGTTGATCGTGCGGGGGCGGCTGCGCGGGGAGCGTTATGGGTGTGTGCGTTGGCGGGCGTCGTGGGGGTGTTGAGGTCGGTAATGTTGGGGCCATGTCTGCACGCAGCCGTCTGAGCCTTCCGAGCATCGCCCGAACCAGAGCGCGGGCGGAGCGCGGGGGGTGGGGCTGTGGCCGGGTTGAGGGGTTGATGCTGGGTTTTGGGCTCGGCTGCGGGCTGGTGCTGCTGGCGGGGTGCGCGGGGCCTTTGCACGATGGTGATAACGGTGAGCTTCGGCGGTCGATCTTGCGGTCGATCGACCGTGAGCTGGCGGAGGCGGAACGTGTGCGGCCGCTGAGCAAGCCGGTGTCTGTGCAGGTTGAGCCGCTGGGCTTGCCTGAGGGGATTTTGGCGCAGCTTGAGCGTGACTCTGGGCCTGGAAGCTACCTTGGCGAGCCGCTGACAATCAGCGTGTCTTTGCTGGGTCAGGCGCACCGGGTCGAGCGTTTAAGCCTGCAGCGGGCGGTGTTGACAGGGACGAGCAACAGCTTGTCGTTGCAGTTTGCGCGGCTGGTGCCAGCAATTGGCGAGGCGAACCGTGTGACAACGGAGGCGGCGTTTGACTGGACGCTGTTTGGCAGCACGACGCTGACCAAGACGGACCGGCAGCTTCAGCGGACGAGCCGTTTTCAGCAGTCTTTGCAGGAGCAGACCGGCGGGACGGTGGCGGCCGGGGCGCGGCAGCGGCTGGTGAGCGGCGGGCAGGTGACGGCGCAGATGGACCTGCAGCGAACCGACGACGACAGCCAGGGGATCACGGCGATTCCGAACCCGGCGAACCAGTTGACCGGGACGCTGCAGCTTGATCAGCCGCTGATGCGGGGGTTTGGAAGTGACGCGGCGCTGGCGGAGGTGCGGTTGGCGGCGAGCGCGGAGCGCGACGGGATTCAGCAGCTGAAGGCGACGGTGATCCAGCAGGTGACGCAGACGGAGGTTTTATACTGGCAGCTTGTGCGGGCGCACGGCGAGCTGGCGATTGCGCGGCGATTGCTGGAGCGGGGCGAGGAGGTCCGCGACACACTGCGGCGCCGTCAGCGGTCGGCGATGGACGTGCGGGCGAGCCAGTTCAGTGACGCGGTGGCGACGGTGGAGTCTCGGCGTGCGGAGGTGATCCGGGCAGAGAACGCGCTGCGGACGGCGAGCGACCAGCTCAAGCAGCTGATCAACGACCCGGAGCTGACGGTGGGCTCTGAGGTGCTGCTGGTGCCGGGGGACCGCCCGGTGACCGAGGCGCTGAGCTTTAGTCTGCTGGACGTGCTGAGCACAACGCTGTCGCGCCGGCCCGAGGTGCAGCGGGCGCTGTTGGCGATCAGCGACGCGGCGGTGCGTCAGCAGCTGGCTGACAACGCGCGGCTGCCACAGCTTGATCTGCGGTTGCAGGTGCAGCTGAGCGAGCTGCGTGACAACGTTGATGTGGCGCTCAACGAGCTTATTAAGTCGAACTTTGTGAACTATCTGGCGGGGTTTAGCTTCGAGCAGCCCATCGGCAACCGGGCGGGCGAGGCGGGGTATCGCGGGCGCGTGCTGGAGGCGCAGCAGGCGCGGATTACGTACCGCGACGTGGTGCAGCGGGTGTTGCTGGACGTGAAGGGCCAGCTTCGCAGCGTGACGAGCAGCTACGCGCTGATCGAGCAGGCGCGGGCGTCACGGCTGGCGTCGGCTGAGAACTTGCGGACGCTGGAGGTTGAGGAGAAGACGATCCAGAACCTGACGCCGGAGTTTCTTGACCTGAAGCTGCGTCGGCAGCAGGCGCTGGCCTCGGCGGAGGCCCAGGAGCTGGCGGCGCTGACAGAGTACAACGCATCGATTGCGCGGCTGCACGGGGCGATGGGCACGGCGCTGGAGCGGAACCGGATCAAGTTCGAGGTGCCCGAGGGCCCGTGAGGTTGGTCGGGCGTGCGCGGGTGGTGAACGCGGCTGACGCGGGTGGCTGGTGGGCCCGGCTGGCGCGGGTGGACGGGAGTGCGAGAGCGTGGACCATCAGGACATCGTGCGTGCGGTGGAGCGGCTCAAGGCCGGGGGGCTCGTGGCGTTCCCGACTGAAACGGTGTATGGGCTTGGGGCCGATGCGCGGAGCGAGGCGGCGGTGGCGCGGGTGTTTGCGGCCAAGGGCAGGCCGAGCAACAACCCGCTGATTGTGCACGTGCCGGGCTTGCTGATGGCGGAGCAGCTAGGGGTGATGGATGATCGAGCGCGGGCGCTGACGCGGGCGTTCTGGCCTGGGCCGCTTTCGATTGTGGTGCCGCGGGCGGCGGGGAGCGGGCTGGCGGGCGGGGTGACGGGTGGGGTGAGGGGTGGGGGCGCGACAGTGGCGCTGCGGAGTCCTGACCATCCGGTGGCGCTGGCGCTGCTGTTCTCGTTTGGTGGGCCGCTGGTTGGGCCGAGTGCGAATAAGAGCGGGGGTGTTTCGCCGACGCTGGCGGCGCATGTGCGCGAGGCGTTTGACGAGCGCGAGGTGCTGACGCTGGACGGGGGCGCGTGCGCGGCGGGGATCGAGAGCACGGTGGTGTGGCTGGGCGAGGCGGGCGGGCGCGCGCGGGTGCTGAGGCCCGGGGTGATCGGTGCCGCGGCGCTGGGCGCGGTGCTGGGCGAGGAGGTTGACGGGCCGGGGTTGCCGGGTGGAGCGGGCGTGGGCGTGGGTGTGGGCGGAGTGCTGCTAAGCCCTGGGCTTTTGGCGAGTCACTATGCGCCGCGGGCGCGGTGCGTGGTGGTGGAGGACTTGGCCGGAGTGGACGACTTGGTGGGCATGGAGGAGCTGGCGGGGGCGGGCGGGCTTGTGGTGGTGTTGAGCCACAGCCTGGTGGCGGAGGACGAGCTGGCGCGGCTTGACTTGGAGGGTGTTGAGCTGATCGAGATGCCGCACGAGGCGTGGGCGTACGCGGGGGCGCTGTACGCGCGGCTTCGTGAGGCGGACGCGCGCGGGCCGTTGGCGATTGTGGTGCACCGCCCGCCGAGCGCGGGTGAGACGGCGGAGGAGACGGCGGTATGGCAGGCGGTCATGGACCGATTGGCGCGTGCGAGTGCGGCGCGCTAGATTGGGCGTTGATGGTGCGTGACGGTGGTAGCGGAGCTATGTTTGTGGGTTTTGGATGGTGGCTGGTGATGGGTGATGGTGGCGTGCTTGGACCCTGCGGACGGGGTGCCCGGGGCGTCTGGCTTGGTGAGCGGCAGCGAACGCCGCGAAGAGGAAACGGCGAATGTCAAAGCTGAAGATCGCGCTGGCGAAGGGTGACGGGATCGGTCCTGAGATCATGGACGCGACGCTGGAGCTGTTTGCGGCGGCGGGTGTGAGCAAGCACCTTGAGTACATCCCGGTAGAGATGGGCAAGAGCGTGTTTGACGCGGGGAACAGCCGCGGCATGACGGAGGCGGCGGTCAAGACGGTGGAGGATGTGGGGTTGGTGTTCAAGGGGCCGATGGAGACGCCCAAGGGCGGCGGCGGCAAGAGCATCAACGTGACGCTGCGAAAGATGTTCAACGCGTTCGCGAACGTGCGGACGTTCAAGACGCTGCCGGGCGTGCACACGGTGTACTCGCGGGCGGGCGTGCCGATCGACATGACGATCGTGCGTGAGAACATCGAGGACACGTACGGCGGTGTTGAGCACCGGCTGAGCAACGACATGATCCAGTGCAAGCGGTTGATCAGCGCGCCTGGGTGTGACGAGGTGCACCGGTTCGCGTGGCAGCACGCGCGGAAGCTGGGCCTGAAGAAGGTCTTCTGCGGGCACAAAGCGAACATCATGAAGATGACCGACGGGTTGTTCCTCGACCGGTTCAAGGCGGCGGCGCGGGACTTTCCGGAGATCGAGGCGGCGGACGTGATCGTCGATGCGCTGTGCATGAACCTGGTGATCAGGCCGCAGCAGTACCAGATGGTGGTATTGCCGAACCTGCAGGGCGACATCGTCAGCGACCTGTGCGCGGGGCTGGTGGGCGGGCTGGGGTTTGCGCCGTCGGCGAACATCGGCAAGCACATCTGTCTGTTTGAGGCGGTGCACGGGACGGCGCCGGACCTCGCGGGCAAGGGCATTGCGAACCCGACGGCGCTGATCTTGTCGGGGCTGATGATGCTGCGGCACATCGGGATGTTGCAGCAGGCGGCGGTGATCGAGAACGCGCTGCTGACGGCCCTGGAGCAGGGCGTGCGGACGGGCGACTTTGGCGACACGAGCAAGCCGGTGCTGGGGACGCGGCAGTACGTGCAGGCGATTGTCGAGCGGCTTGGGAGCAAGCCCAGCAGCGTGGCGTCGGTAGCGGTGCCCGAGGGGCCGGAGACGTTGCCGGTGTTTAGCCGTCCGCCGCGGCCGCTGAGCCAGCAGGTAATCCGGACGTTCAGCAACGTGGTGCGTCACGTGGTGGGTTGCGACATCTATTTGGACACGCCGCTGAGCCCGGTAAGTGTGGCGGAGGAGATGCAGCGGATCTGCGAGGACACGCCGTTTAGGTTGCTGCTGGTGTCGAACCGTGGGACGCAGGTGTGGCCAACGGGCTCGGTGTACACAGAGTGCGTGGACTATTACCGCGTGCGGTTTGAGCTGAAGGATGGGCACCGCCCGGGCGACTTTGGGCAAGCACGGTGCGTGGCGCTGCTGGACAAGGTGGCGGAGAAGTTTCAGGTCTGCTCGTACGAGCTGCTGAGGGTGTTTGATGGTGTGAAGGGGTACAGCCTGGCGCAGGGGCAGTAGCGGGGGAGAGCCAATCGGGAATGGGCGAGAAGTGGGCCTTGGGCACTGGGCGATCGGCCATGGGTGCGAGTGGCTGCGACGTAGAGCTGCGGCCCGGCGGGACGACTGTCGAATGGCGCCTCTGCACATTGCCAGCTAGATGTTGGGACACACGGAATCTCGGGCGGCGCGACACATGGAGCGTGTGGGCACCGGTTGTTCAGAGTTCCCTGACGAGACCACTTGGTCGTGTGACCATGTGACCATGTGCAAAGGTGCGGATGCGCCGCTGTGCCGATGAGCCCTTGGTGGTCCGGGGCGGTCCGGGGTGGTCCGGGGTGGTTGGGGCGGCTATAGTGGTGGCTTCAGTCAGTGGCCCGGGCGCAGTGTTGGAGGTGCAAGTTGCACTTCTACCGGCCCTCGGTTGCTGAGGCGTCTGGTCCTTCCCGTGCGATCACGGGGTGAATGGACCGGACGCTGCAACCCGCCTCAGGCCGCCCGGACTCTTACGAGTTAACCCGGATCGCTTGATGCCTTTGCCGTCGCTCGGTGCGCCGTTTGTGCGCCCTGTGCGCGGTTGGAGTTTTCGCTTTGTTTACTTCGGACTCAATGAATATCAGCTCACTTCTTGACGGCAGCACCTTCGACGGCGGGATGGCCGACGCTGGCGCGATGGACGGCGCGGTGCTGGATGCGCCGGCGGCTTCGCACACAGGGCACGGCAGCTCGCAGGGCGGCTCGCAAGGCGGCTCGCACGGTTCTTCGCACAGCAGCGGGCACATCACGCGCTCGTCACTTTCGAGCCCCGACACGCACGGCGTGAAGGCGTCGGCGAAGGGTGGCGCTACAGGCGGAACGGCGGGCGGGTCAACGGGCGCGTCAACGGGCGGGGCAGATGCGGCGGCGGGTCGCGAGCCCGGCGCGTTTGGCAAGGTGACGTTTGCGGACATGAACCTTGCGCAGCCGCTGCTGGACGTGCTGATCGAGGAGGGGTATGAGAAGCCGACGCCGATCCAGGCGAAGGCGATCCCAGTGGCGATGACGGGGCGTGACATCTTGGGCAGTGCGCAAACGGGCACGGGGAAGACGGCGGCGTTTGCGCTGCCGATCCTGCACCGTCTGCACACGCAGGCTGCGGACAAGAACCGTCGGGGGCCGACGCTGCCGCGGGCGCTGGTGCTGGCGCCGACGCGTGAGCTTGCGGACCAGATTGGCGAGAGTCTGTTGACGTACGGTCGTCGGACGACGCTGCGTCACGCGGGCGTGTACGGCGGGGTCTCGATGTTGCACCAGGTTGGTGCGCTGCGCGGGGATGTGGACGTGCTGGTGGCGACGCCGGGGCGATT
>Ga0105047_10003542_pt1 | contig 27494 bp, 26 predicted proteins | sample MAT04_FD_78384 | JGI IMG/M metagenome (GOLD analysis project Ga0105047, IMG submission 78384) | Freshwater microbial communities from Lake Fryxell liftoff mats and glacier meltwater in Antarctica - MAT-04 (megahit assembly) | ecosystem: Environmental > Aquatic > Freshwater > Ice > Liftoff... | reverse complement strand
GGCGCCGGCGGGCCAAGCGGCCGGGTCGCTCATCGACGCAGCCGCCAGGCGTCGCGGAGGACGACGACGAGCGCGCCGACGGCGAGCTCGGCGAGCAGCGCGAGGAACAACCGCGCGGTCGGGGCCCCGACGGCCGAGAGCCGGAACTGGCCGAGCGAACCGCCGCCGAGCAGGTCGAGGGTCGCGAGCGCCAGGGCCGTGACCGTGCACGCGGCGAGGGCGACGGCGAGCTTGGTGCGCAGCCGGGAGAGCCGCGCTACCTGCCTCAGCGCGCGGCGCCCGACGTAGGCGCCCACCGCGACGACGACGAGCCCCGACAGTGAGCTGAACCACGCGAAGGCGCCGGGCTGCGGCAGCGCGGCGAACACCGGGACCAGGGGCAGCAGGCCGCCCTCGGAGCCCGACCACGTGACCGAGCCCCCCTCGACGACCCGGAAGCCCGGGCCCGCCATGAACGACACGGCCCACAGGGCCACGTTGGGCAGGGCGGCGACCTGGGCCAGTGCGAGCACGACACCCCCGAGGCCACCGGCGGCGACCGCCGTCGAGATGGTCCTCACCTCGCCCCACGACAGCGCGACCAGGCCCAGGACGACCGCCAGGCCGATGCCGAGCAGGATGCCGGCCCCCACGAGCCCCGGCCGCACGGCCCGTCGCACGCCGTCGGGCACCCAGGCGAACCCCAGCCGTGGTCCGAGCACATCGGGGTCGTCGCGGGAGACGGGCCGAAGCGCCAGCCCGAGGGCGAGCAGCGGCACCAGCACGGCCGGCACAACGACCGACGTCGGGGTGACCCGGAAGGGACCGGCGACGGCGAGGCCGACCGCGGCGGCGACGGCGACGGCATACCCGCCCCACCAGGCACCGAGCGCGGCGGCGAGCGGTCGCGGCAGCGTGCCCCGCCAGTGCTCCCCGTCGGTCGACACGTCGACCATGGCCTCGCGGGCGCCGAGCCAGGCCACGCCGACCAACAGGGCCAGACCGAGCAGGGGAACCAGCGAGACGGTCACCTCGCCGAGGGCCAGGTGCGCCCCGGAGACCAGCAGCCACAGGGCGGCCCCCGTGCCCGCGGCCTGCCACCCGTCGCCCGTGGCGAGGGGTTCGACGAGCCAGGCCAGCACCACCGGTGCGGCGACGACGAGCAGCGAGGTCAGCCCGGTGAGCACCCCGACGACGGCGCCCCGCCGCCAGGTCGACCCCCCCGGCTCGGCGACGGGGTCGTCGGAGCCGGGCAGGGCCGCACGTAGACGCTCGCTGACAGACATCGCGCCCAGTCTGCGGGACAATGACCCGAACCGGGCCGAGCAACGCCGAGGGGGGACCAAAGAGAGAAAACGCAGCCGGCCCACCGCGGGGAGCGAGCCGAGGGACGAGCGGAGAACAGCGGTGTGACGACCGCGGTCCACGCGCAGGAGTCAGGCGGACAGGCCCTGCATGACCTGGCGCATCAGCTCGGCGGTCTCGTGCGGCGTCTTGCCGACCTTGACCCCGGCGGCCTCGAGGGCCTCCTTCTTCGCCTGCGCCGTACCGGACGAGCCGGACACGATGGCGCCGGCGTGGCCCATCGTCTTGCCCTCGGGGGCGGTGAACCCGGCGACGTAGCCGACGACCGGCTTGGTCACGTGGTCCTTGATGTAGGCCGCGGCCCGCTCCTCGGCGTCGCCGCCGATCTCGCCGATCATCACGATCGCGTCGGTGTCGGGGTCGTTCTGGAACGCCTCGAGGCAGTCGATGTGCGTGGTGCCGATGATCGGGTCGCCGCCGATGCCGACACTGGTCGACAAGCCGATGTCACGCAGCTCGTACATCATCTGGTAGGTCAGGGTGCCCGACTTCGAGACCAGGCCGATCCGGCCGGGGCCGGAGATGTCGGCCGGGATGATGCCGGCGTTGGAGGCTCCGGGGCTGATCAGACCGGGGCAGTTGGGGCCGATGATGCGCGTCGTGCCCTTGTCCTTGGCGTAGTTGTAGAACTCCGCGGTGTCCTTGACGGCGACGCCCTCGGTGATGACGACGACCAGCGGGATGCCGGCGTCGATCGCCTCGGTCGCGGCGGCCTTGGTGAAGGCGGCCGGCACGAAGATGACGCTGACGTCGGCGCCGGTCGCCCCCATCGCTTCGGCGACGGAGCCGAACACGGGGACCGTCGTGCCGCCCTCGAACTCGACGGTGGTGCCGGCCTTGCGCGGGTTGACGCCGCCGACGATCGAGGTGCCGGAGCGCAGCATCCGCTGGGTGTGCTTCATGCCCTCGGAGCCGGTCATGCCCTGGACGATGACCTTGGAGTCTGCGGTGAGGAAGATGGCCATGGGTGTCGTGTCTCTCTTCGCGCTCGGGGGGTCAGTTCTGGGAGGCCAGCTGGGCGGCCTTGCGGGCGGCGCCGTCCATGGTGTCCTCGATGTGCACGCGGGGGTGGTTGCGCTCCGCGAGGATGCGCCGCCCCTCGTCGACGTTGTTGCCGTCGAGGCGCACCACGAGCGGGCGGTCCTCCTCGTCACCGAGGGAGTCGAGCGCGCCAACGATGCCGTTGGCCACCGCGTCGCACGCCGTGATGCCCCCGAAGACGTTGACGAAGACGCTCTTGACCTGCGGGTCACTGAGGATGATGTGCAGCCCGTTGGCCATCACCTCGGCGCCTGCGCCGCCACCGATGTCGAGGAAGTTGGCCGGCTCCTGGCCGCCGAACTCCTCACCGGCGTAGGCGACGACGTCGAGGGTGCTCATGACCAGCCCGGCGCCGTTGCCGATGACGCCGACCGAGCCGTCGAGCTTGACGTAGTTGAGGTCCTTCTCCTTGGCCGCCAGCTCGAGCGGGTCGGTCTGGGAGTGGTCCTCGAGGTCGGCGTGCTCCGGGTGGCGGAAGAAGGCGTTCTCGTCGAGGGTGACCTTGCCGTCCAGCGCCACGATGTCGCCGGCAGCGGTCTTCACGAGGGGGTTGACCTCGACGAGCGTGGCGTCCTCATCGCGGTAGACCGACCACAGGGTGACCAGCACCGGCGCGATCTTCGCGCCGGTCTCGGCGTCGAAGCCGGCCTCCTGCACGATCTCGCGGGCCTTCGCGTCGTCGATGCCCACGTTCGGGTCGACGGCGACCCGGGCCAGGGCCTCGGGCCGCTCGACCGCGAGCTGCTCGATGTCCATGCCGCCCTCCTTCGAGCACATCGCGAGGTAGGTGCGGTGCGCGCGGTCCAGGAGGACGGAGAAGTAGTACTCCTCGTCGATCTGAGCGCCCTGGGCGATCATCACCTGGTGCACGGTGTGGCCCTTGATGTCCATGCCGAGGATGGCGCGGGCGTGCTCCTCCGCCTCGTCGGTCGTCTTCGCGACCTTGACGCCCCCGGCCTTGCCGCGCCCACCGGTCTTCACCTGCGCCTTGACGACGGTCACCCCGCCGCTGGCGGCCCCGATCCGCTCGGCGGCCGCGCGAGCCTCCTCGGGCGTCGTGGCGACCGCCCCGGCGAGCACGGGAACACCGTGCTTCTCGAACACGTCACGGGCCTGGTACTCGAAGAGATCCACGAGGCGATCCGTCCTCACTGTCGCTGGCTGACTGGCAGGTGGTCCGTTGGGGAGCCTAACGGGGGCGAAGGGGTGCGTCGTGCCCGAGGTCGTGTCGGGGCGACCGATGGGACCGATCTCACGCCCGAGCGGTCGCCCGGCGCGACGACCGGTGGTGGACTCGCCGTGTCGTCTTCGTGGTGGGCGGCCCTGTCGAGCTCGGACCGCCCGGATGCGGACCGCAGGGTGACCATCCGCCGGCACCTCAGGGTGTGCGAGGGCCCCCGGCCCTACAGTGGTGCGGCCATGGCGCCCCTTTCCCGGCCGGCGGCCGACCCGCTCGACGAGCGCCCTGCATCGACGCAGGCCTCGCTCCTGCGGCGTGCCCGCGGCCTGGTCACGCTCGCCCGGCGCCTGCTCGACCCTGCCGTGATCACCGGCAACGCCGTGGAGTCGGCGTGGCTGGCCGCCCAACGTCACGACCTGGCCGGTCGGCCTGGTGGCGGGCCGCGGGGAGCGGCGGGGCCCGGCCTACCGGCTCGAGCACCTTCGGCCGGTGCAGCGCGGCCTGCTCGTCTGCGACGTCGAGGCCGCCGGCACGCCGATCCTGCTGGTGCACGGCATCGTGAGCAACCGGTCGATCTTCACCCTGCTGCGCCGCGGCCTGACCCGGCGGGGGTTCTCGAACGTCTTCGCGAGGAACTACCTGACGGTCGCCAACGACGTGCGCGCCGCGGCTGCCGGCCTGTCGGTGGAGGTCGAGCAGATCGTCGAGGAGACCGGATTCGAGCGGATCCACATCATCGGGCACAGCCTGGGCGGGCTGATCGCCCGCTACCACGTCAGCCGGCTCGGGGGTGATGCGCGGGTGCACACCCTCATCACGCTCCGCACGCCGCACAGCGGCAGTTATGCCGCGCACGCCGTGCCGACCACGCTGATGCAGCAGATGCGGCCCGGCAGCGGGCTGATGCGCGAGCTCGACCGCCCGGTGCGCGGGTGCCGCACCCGCTTCATCTCCTACTGGTCCGACAACGACTGGGCGATCCATCCCCAGCGCAACGCCTCGCTGCGGCACCACGACCTGCGGGCCCGGAACATTCGGCTCCACGGGGCGGGGCACCTCACCCTGCCGATGCTGGGCGAGGTCGTGCTCGGCATCTCGACAGCCCTGGCCCACCTCGACGCGGACGGCACCACCGTGACCTCGGGGTCACGCCACTGATGCTCGACGACTGAAACCCGCATCGCCCTGTGAGAGGCATCACGCGCGAGGTGGATCTGCGCTGTTCACCCGTGCGTGAGCGGTCGGTTTCGTCCGCAGCACATCGAAAGATGGTCGCAATCGGTTGGGATGTCACGGAATGGTCACGGTACGGTGGTGTCAACCCCCCCCGACACCCTGAGGTTTCTGCGTGAGTTCTTCCACCTACCGGGGGCGCCACTACGCCGGTCGCCATCGCGTCCGCTCCCGTCGTGTGCGCCTGCCCCAAGCGTTCAACTCGAGTTTCGTGCTGCCCACCCTGGCGGCCGGTGCGCTCGTGCTGACGGCCACCGGGGCCACGGTGACAGCCGACGCCGCTCCGCTGACCCTGGACCTCAACGGCAGCCAGACCGCGATGGCGCGCTCCGAGCAGGCTGCCGACGAGGCGATGGTGACCGACCTCGCCCAGCGCCGCCAGGACGCCGCGATGGGCACGTCCGCCCTCCAGGGCCGGGTCGAGGAGCAGCAGCGGGCAGCCCGCGACGCCCAGCGCAAGGCCGTCGCCGCGAGCGCCAAGGCCGCCGCGAAGGCCAAGGCCGACCGCGTGGCCCAGCGCTGGGTGCGGCCGATCAAGACCTGGAACATCACCTCCGACTTCGGCTGGCGCTGGGGCAAGACCCATGACGGCATCGACCTCGGGGCCAGCACCGGCACTCCCCTCTACGCGATGTCCAAGGGCGTCGTCATCGGCTCGTTCTTCGACTCGAGCTTCGGCAACAAGGTCGAGATCAAGTACTGGGACGGCTCGATCTCCTGGTACGGCCACCTGAGCAAGCGCGTCGTCGCCAAGGGCGACACCGTGCTCCCGGGTGAGCTCGTCGGGCTGGTCGGCAACACGGGTCACTCGTTCGGCTCCCACCTGCACCTCGAGATCCAGAAGACGCAGACCAACGACAGCCCGATCAACCCCATCCCGTGGCTGCACAAGCACGGGCTGAGCTGACGACCCGACAGGTCAGAGCTTCTCGAGCGGCGCGAAGCGCAGCACGAACCGCTTGACCCCGAGCTCGCCTCCGAAGTCGACCTCGGCCTGGGTCCTGTCGCCCTCGCCCAAGGTGCGCACCACCGTGCCGAGGCCATAGCTGTCATGGGTGACCCGGTCTCCGGGGGAGAGCGGGATGACCGGCCGGTTGCCCGGCGAGCGCACCCCGGGCCGCGCCGCGAGGGTGGCGACGGCCGGACGCTGGTCGCGACGACCGATGGCCGCGGCGCCGGACAGCTCGCGCTCCCACTCGACCAGCTCGGCCGGGATCTCGTCGAGGAACCGCGATGCCGGGTTGTACTGCGGTGCACCCCACGCGGATCGAACCGCAGCACGCGACAGGTGCAGGCGCTCGCGGGCGCGGGTGATGCCGACGTAGGCGAGGCGACGCTCCTCCTCGAGCTCCTTGGGGTCGGCGAGGCTGCGCAGGTGCGGGAACGTGCCGTCCTCCATGCCGGTGAGGAACACGACCGGGAACTCCAGCCCCTTGGCCGTGTGCAGGGTCATCAGCGTGACGACACCGGCGTGCTCGGCCTCCTCGGTGTCGGGGATCTCGTCGGCGTCGGCCACGAGCGAGACCTGTTCGAGGAAGTCCTCGAGGCTGATCACCTCACCGGTCGCGCGGCGCGCCTCGTCGAACTCCCCCGCGACGGCTATGAGCTCGGCGAGGTTCTCGACCCGGGTCTCGTCCTGGGGATCATGGCTGGCGCGCAGCTCGGCGAGGTAGCCGGATCGGTCGAGCACGGCTTCGAGCAGGTCGGCGACCCCGGCATCCTCGTCGTCGCGCACCCGGCCGAGGCCCTCGAGCAGGGTGGTGAAGCCCTTGATCGCAGCCACCGACCGGGTGGCGACGCCGGGGGCGTCGTCGGGGCGGCCCAGCGCCGCGACGAAGGGGATGCGCTCGCGCTCGGCCAGGGCGCTGATGCACGCCTCGGCCCGGTCGCCGATGCCCCGCTTGGGGACGTTGACGATGCGGCGCAGGTTGACGGTGTCGCTGGGGTTGGACAGCACCCGCAGGTACGCCAGGGCGTCCTTGACCTCACGGCGCTCGTAGAACCGCGTGCCGCCGACCACCTTGTAGGGCAGGCCGACTCGCACGAAGACCTCTTCGAGGGCGCGCGACTGGGCGTTGGTGCGGTAGAACACCGCGACGTCGCCGGGGCGCACCCCGTGGTCGTCACCGAGTCTGTCGATGGAGCGCGCCACGAAGGACGCCTCGTCGTGCTCGTTGTCGCCGACGTAGCCGATGATGCGGGCGCCGTCACCGGTGTCGCTCCACAGGTTCTTCTTGCGCCGCCCCTCGTTGCGGGCGATGACCGAGTTCGCGGCGCGCAGGATGGTCTGGGTGGAGCGGTAGTTCTGCTCGAGCAGGATGGTGCGGGCGTCGGGGTAGTCCTGCTCGAACTCCTCGATGTTGCGGATCGTGGCACCCCGGAAGGCGTAGATGGACTGGTCGGCGTCCCCGACGACGACCAGCTCGCTGGGCTCGACCCCGTGCTCACTGCGGTTGTGGGGCGAGCCGACGAGCTCACGGACCAGCTGGTACTGCGCGTGGTTGGTGTCCTGGTACTCGTCGACCATGACGTGCCGGAACCGCCGCCGGTAGTGCTCGGCGACGTCGGGGAAGACCTGGAACATGTGCACCGTGGTCATGATCAGGTCGTCGAAGTCCATCGCGTTGGCCTGCCGCAGCCGCCGCTGGTAGGCCGTGTAGGCCTCGGCGAGCACCTGCTCCTGGTGCGGGCTGGCCTCCCCCACCCGAGACGCGTAGGTCTCCTCGTCGATCAGCTCGTTCTTGAGGTTGGAGACCTGGTGGCTGAACGAGCGCGGGTTGTAGCGCTTGGGGTCGAGGTCCATGTCGCGGATGACCATCGACATCAGGCGCTGGGAGTCGGCGGCGTCGTAGATCGAGAAGGTCGAGCGCAGACCGACCTTGTCGGCCTCGCGGCGCAGGATGCGCACACAGGCGCTGTGGAAGGTCATCACCCACATGGCCTTGGCCCGCGGGCCGACGAGCGAGGTGACCCGCTCGCGCATCTCGGCGGCGGCCTTGTTGGTGAACGTGATGGCCAGCACCTGGCCCGGCTGCACCCCACGAGCCGCCAGGAGGTGGGCGATGCGGTGCGCCAGCACCCGGGTCTTGCCCGAGCCGGCGCCGGCGACGATGAGCAGCGGCCCGCCGTCGTGCAGCACGGCCTCGCGCTGCTGCGGGTTGAGGCCCACGAGCAGCTGCTCGGGGTCGGTGCCCGGGCGAGGGGCGCCCAGGCCGCCGTCCGGGCCGCGCCCGGCGGCTGCGGCCTCCGCCCACGTGGGCACACCGGCGGCGTTCACCAGTGCCGCGTGGGCGCTCGCACGGGTGGCCGGGTCCACGTGCGGCTCGTGGCCCGGTTCGCCGAAGTCGAGGCCGTCGAAGAGGGTGCTCATGTCTGGTCAAGCCTACGTGGAGTCGCCGACCCACCCGTCCGCCACGCACGGGGCCGCCGTGGCCTCGCACGGGTGACGGCGAGCGGCAACCTTAGACAAACAGTTGCTCATCTGCGCGCAACCGTGTTTGCGGAGGAGGCCCCGTGTCAGGATTTCGGTGTCGCAGACGTGCGACACCCACGCGTACCGGCGGTCGACCGACAGGGTCGCCATGGGGACGGGCCGCGCGGCCACCGGTGTCCGATCCCGGTGGCCGCGCGTAACAACCTCCGGCGACAGCACGGCATACGGTGTCTGCCATGGCCTCGCGCAAGGAGAAGTTCGGGGAGCCGGTCGTGCTCGACGTCGACGGGTTCGACGTGCGGGTCTCGAGCCCGGAACGGGTCTACTTCGCCGCACGCGGCGAGACCAAGCTCGACCTGGTCAGCTACTACCTGTCGGTCGGCGACGGCATCGTCAACGCCCTGCGCGAGCGGCCGTGCATGCTGCACCGCTTCCCCGACGGGGTCTCGGGCACCAAGGTGCACCAGAAGCGGCTGCCCCGCGGCGCCCCACCGTGGGTCGAGACCGTGCGCCTGCACTTCCCCCGCTACGGACTGCACGCCGACGAGCTGTGCGTCACCCGGCTCGCCGACGTCGCCTGGGCCGTGCAGATGAGCACGGTGGAGTTCCACCCCTGGAACAGCCGGCGGGCCGACACCGAGAAGCCCGACGAGTGGCGCATCGACCTCGACCCGATGCCGGGGGCGCCCTTCTCGCGGGTGCGGCACGCCGCCCACGTCGCGCACGAGGTGCTCGACGAGCTCGGTGCCGTCGGGTGGCCCAAGACCAGCGGCGGGCACGGCCTGCACGTCTACGTGCGGATCCGGCCCGACCACGGGTTCGGTGACGTACGCCGTGCGGCCCTGGCGTTCGCGCGAGAGGTGGAGCGTCGCATCCCCGACGAGGTGACGACGACGTGGTGGCGCAAGGACCGTGACCCGGAGGCGGTGTTCGTCGACTACAACCAGAACGCCCGCGACCACACCATCGCCGCGGCCTACTCGGTGCGTGGAAACGACATCGGCACCGTGTCGACGCCGTTGCGCTGGGACGAGCTCGACGACGTCGAGCCGAACGACCTCACCATCGCGACCGTGCCGCAGCGGTACGCCGAGCTGGGCGACCTGCACGCCGGCATCGACGACGCCGTGTTCGACGTCGCACCGCTGCTGGAGTGGGCCGAGCGCGACGAGGCCGCCGGTGCCAGGCCCCCACCCGAGCCCGAGGACGACACGGGGACACCCTGATGGACCTCGTGGTGCCGCCCGGCCCCGGCGTGCCCCACGGGCTCACGGTGCCGGCGAGCGAGCTCGAGGAGCGGTTCTCCCGCTCGTCCGGCCCGGGCGGCCAGGGCGTCAACACCGCCGACAGCAGGGTCGAGCTCGAGCTCGACGTCGTGAGGTTCGAGGGGTTCACGCCGACGCAGCGCCAACGGGTGCTGCGCGTGCTCGATCCCCGGCTCGTCGGCGGCCGCCTGCTCGTGGTCGCCGCGTCCGAGCACCGCCAGCAGCGGCGCAACCGGGTCGCGGCCCGCGAGCGGATGGCCGGGCTGCTGCGCGACGCGATGGCTCCCCCGCCGGCTCCCCGCCGCGCGACCCGGCCGACCCGGGGGTCGAAGGAGCGGCGGCTGGCGGCCAAGAAGCGACGCGGGGAGACGAAGGCGGGTCGCTCGCGGCCGGCGTCCGACGCCTGACCCGCGACCTGCTCGGACACTGCGTCACCCCACGCCGCGGGCGTCAACCCCCTCGCGCACCCCGATCACCCCCGCATCAGGTGATCTGCGCCACGCCGGGAGGCGACACCAGCACGTATACCACGGCCCTTCGTGGCCGTCACTGCGCCGATACAGCACACTTGAGGTGGGCACCCACGACGCCGAGCCCGAAGGAGAGGTACCGATTCCCATGAAGATGCGCGGCAAGGTGCTGCTCACCGCGGCTGTGGCGATCCCGCTGGCCCTCGGGGGGGCCGGCACGGCCTATGCGGCGCACTTCCAGGGCCGGGCGTTGCCAGGCAGCACGGTGGGCGGTGCCTCGGTGTCCGGGCTGACCCGCGCAGAGGTGGCGGCGTCCGTGCGTGAGCGAGCAGCCGGGGTCACGGTCACGATCGACACCGGCTCCGCTGCGCGCACGGCTCCCCTGGCCGACCTCGGCTACGCGGTCGACGTCGACGCCACCGTCGACGCGGTGTTCGAGGCGAACAAGACGTGGTCGTCGTACGCGACCTCGCTGGTCACCCCGCGCGGCGTCGACGCCGTCGTCGTCACCGACCCGGCCAAGACCGCCACGGTCGTCGCCGACCTGGTCAGCGGGGCCGACAAGGCCGGGCGCGACGCGAGCGTGAAGCTCGCGGCCGACAAGAAGTCCTTCACCGTGATCCCGGCGGTGTCCGGCCAGCGGGTCGCCCCGGACAGCTTCCAGGACGTCGTGGCGGTGGCGGCCCGTCACCTGTCGTCCGCCACGGCGAAGGTGCGGTTCGTCGATGCCGTGCCGGTCGTGACCACGGCCGACGCCCAGCAGGTCGCAGGCCGGGCCAACGCGCTGGTGGCACGCACGGTCAAGGTCTCCGACGGGAAGGACGAGCACGCGGCCTCCAAGGCCCTCAAGGCGTCCTGGGTGACGATCCCCAGCAGTGACGGGGTCCTCGGCAGCCCCGCCCTGAAGGCCGCCAAGGTGCGAGCCTGGGTCGACGGGCTCGCGAAGGACGCCAAGGTCACGCCCCGGGCGGGGGTGCGCAACGTGAGCTCGTCGGGCAAGGTGCTCGCCGTCGTGACCAAGGCCCGCGACGGTGCCACCGTCTCGAACGCCTCCCAGGTGGCCCTGGCCGCCCGGCAGTCGCTGACCACGGGCAAGAGCTACTCGGGCGAGTTCACCTACGACAAGACCCCCGCGACGTGGACCGAGCGCAGGGTCGCCCCCGGAGCCGAGAACCTCGCCTACCCGGCGACCACCGGCGAGAAGTGGATCGACGTCGACCTGTCCAGGCACACGATGACCGCCTACATCGGGGCCGAGGTCGTCCACGGGCCGATCACGATGGTCAACGGTTCGGACCAGAAGCCCACCGTGGTCGGCACCTTCCACGTCTACATCAAGCGCGAGGTGCAGACGATGCGCGGCAGCAACGCCGACGGCACCGAGTACGAGACCCCCGACGTGCCCTACATCGCCTACTTCCACCGTGGGTTCGCACTGCACGGGGCGCCCTGGCGCTCGTCGTTCGGCTACGCCGGCGACCGCGGCTCGCACGGCTGCATCAACCTGCCGGTGTCGACCGCGAAGTGGGTCTACGACTTCGCGCCGATCGGCACCCCGGTCACCTCGCACCACTGACGGCCAAGTCCCGCGCTCAGCCGGCGGCGGCCTCGCCCACGAGGCGCACCACCTCGTCGGCGCAGCCCCACGACAGGGTGACCCCGGCGCCGCCGTGCCCGTAGCAGGTCACCACCGGGCGCCCCCCGACGTGGGATGCCGCGAGCCGCACCTCGGGCGCCAGCGGCCGCAGTCCCACCCGGGACCCGAGCACCTGCGCCCCGGCGAGCTCGGGCACGACCTCACGGACGCGCTGCAGGATCGTCTCGTGCACCTCCGGGTCGGGCTCGGTGTCCCACGAACCGCTCACGTCCGTGCCACCGCAGACCACCCATCCACGGTGCGGCAGCGCGTAGGTCACGCCCTCGGGGTGGTCGTCGTCGACGACCCACCGGGTCAGCCCGGGGTTGGCGAGCAGCGCGACCTGGCCACGCGAGGGCCCCCCGGTGGAGTCACCCATCAGTGGCCCGGACCCCAGCCCCGCCGCCACCACGACCACGTCGCCCCGCACCTCGGCCAGGCCGGTCACGTAGCCCGAAGCGAGCTCGACCCCCGCCTGCGCGCACCGGGCCTCGAGCCAGGGCAGGAACACCGGCATCGTCACGAGGGGCACCGACGCCACGACCCCGCTGGCGGCACCCGCGGGCAGCTCGTCGGCACGGGCCTCGCGCCAGGTCGGCAGCGCCGCGGTCCACCAGCGGTCGGGCACCCCCCGCTCGACGACGAGCCCTTCGCGAACCGCCACCCCGGCATCCGGGCGCTGGGCGAGCGCGGTGAACCGGTCGAAGGCCACCCGCCCCCACTCCAGCACCCGGTCCCGCGGGTCCACGTGGTACGGGAACCAGAGGCCCCCGGCGACGGCGGACGCGGTGTCCACCGCCGGGGCGTCGCGCACGCAGCGCACGGTGTGCCCGGCTCGGGCCAGGCCCAGGGCAGCCGTCAGGCCCACGACGCCACCACCGATGACCGTCACCGCTGCCATGACGGCATCCTCCCCTAGCGTGGGCGTCATGGACCGGTTGGAACCGCATCCCGTCACCGGTGACCTGTTCCCCTCACCGGTGCCCGCGGGCACCGGGTGGCCCGGCGACCCCGCGGATGCCGCCACGCCGGTGGCCGCGACCCCCGCCGCGGTGCGCCGGCTGGCGGCCGGGGCTGACGGCCTCCCCCAGCTGCAGGCCCGGATCTCGGTGTGCCGCGCCTGCCCGCGTCTGGTCCGGTGGCGTGAGGAGGTCGCGCGGTCCGGGCGGCGAGCCTCGTTCGCCGACCAGCCCTACTGGGGGCGCCCGGGCCCCTCGTTCGGCGACCCCGATGCCGAGGTGCTGCTCGTCGGCCTGGCGCCGGCCGCGAACGGCACCAACCGCACCGGGCGGATGTTCACCGGCGACTCCTCGGGCGACGTCCTGTATGCCGCGCTGCACCGCACCGGGTTCGCCACCGCGCCGACCTCGGTCGCCGCCGGTGACGGCCAGGCGCTCACCGGCATCCGCATCGTCGCCGCCGTGCGGTGCGCGCCACCCGAGAACAAGCCGACTCCCGCCGAGCGAGCGGCGTGCGCGTCCTGGCTCGAGCGCGACCTCGAGCTCGCGACGCCCCGGCTGCGGGCGATCCTCTGCCTCGGCGCGATCGGGTGGGACGCCGCGCTCGCCGCCGCGCGGGGGCTCGGCTGGACGGTGCCCCGGCCCAAGCCGCGGTTCGGCCACGCCGCCGAGGTGCGGCTGGAGACTCCGGACGGGCACGGCATCCGGCTCGTCGGGTGCTACCACGTCAGCCCGCACAACACGTTCACGGGGCGGCTCACGCCGGCCATGCTCGACGCGGTGCTGCTCTCGCTCCGGGCCGGCTGACCATGCCGCCAACCGGTGGCCCAGCTGGCGCGGACCGCCTGGCGTCGCAGGATGATCCGGCTCGACCGGCGCGCGCCGACTCGTACCGGTCGTCCTAGGGTGGCGGGATGAGCGACACCACCGGCCCCGCCCTCGTCGTCACCCGGCACGGGGGCATCGACGTGCTCGTGGTCGAGGACCGCCCGGAGCCCACCCCGGGCCCCGGCGAGGTGCTCGTCGAGGTCGCCGCGGCCGGGGTGAACTTCATCGACGTCTACCAGCGCCAAGGCGTCTACCCGACGCCGACGCCGTTCGTCGCCGGCAACGAGGGTGCCGGCACGGTCGTCGTGGTCGGCGAGGGGGTGCAGGGCGTCAGCGCGGGCGACCGGGTGGCCTGGGCCAACGCGCTGGGCAGCGCCGCGAGGTTCGCCGCCCTCCCGGCATCCGGGCTCGTGCCGGTGCCCGAGGGTGTCGAGCTCGAGACCGCCGCCGCGGTCATGCTCCAGGGCCTGACCGCCCACTACCTCACGACCAGCACGTATGCCGTGGGCCCGGGTGACGTCGCGCTCGTGCACGCCGCGGCCGGCGGGGTCGGCCAGCTGCTCGTGCAGATGGTGCGCGCTCGCGGCGGGTCGGTGGTCGCGACGGCCGGCGGACCGGACAAGTGCGAGACGGCGCGGGCCCTCGGCGCCGAGCAGGTCATCGACTACCGGGCGGTCGACGACCTCGCCGCCGAGGTGCGCCACCTGACCGAGGGCCGTGGTGTCGACGTGGCCTACGACGGTGTGGGCAAGGACACCTTCGAGGCGTCGCTGGCGTCGCTGCGCGCCCGGGGCATGCTGGTGCTGTTCGGCGCCGCGAGCGGCCAGGTGCCGCCGTTCGACATCCAGCGCCTGAACTCCGGCGGCTCGCTGTACCTCACCCGGCCGTCACTGGGGCACCACCTGGCCACCCGCGAGGAGCTGCTGTGGCGCGCCGGGGAGGTGCTCGGTGCGGTGGCCGACGGCAGCCTGAACGTCGCGGTGGGTGGTCGCCACCCGCTGGCCGAGGCGACGCGTGCCTTCGCCGACCTCGAGGGCCGGCGCACCCAGGGCAAGCTGCTGCTCATCCCCTGACCCGCTGATCCGCTGTCCCCCGCCTCCCACCACCGCGACCTCGTGATGGGGGCGGGGCTGGATCGGTCAGATGGAGCGGGGCCGGGATGCTCGGGCAGGCCGGGGGCCGCTGGGGGTCAGCGCCAGAGTACGGCGATGAGGACGTCGAGCAGGGCCAGGGCACCGGCGGCATGGACCAGCTGCGGGCGGGCGCCCTCGCCCTTGCGCTCCTTGGCAGCGGCGATCTCGGCGCACGCCACGACGGCGACCGCCACCAGCAGCTTGACGCCGATCTTGGTGTTGTCCACCTCTTCGTCGTTCATCTGCACCAGGCCGACGAGGATGATGCCGGTGACGAGCTGGGCCCGCGCGCCCCACACCAGGGCCGGCGTCACGGCCCCTCGTGCGACGAAGACGGCGCTGCCGACGATCGCGGCCATGCCGAGCAGGTGGGCGACGACGAACAGGTGCACCAGGAAGTCCATGGGCACACCATATGGTCACCCCGGCCGCGAGCCCCACCGACCCCACCCGCCACCCCGGGAGTCAGAGGAGGCGGCGGTTCATCGCCCACGCCGTGAGCTCGTGGCGCGAGGAGAGCTGCAGCTTGCGCAGCACCGAGGAGACGTGGGTCTCCACGGTCTTGACCGAGATGAACAGCTCCTTGGCCACCTCCTTGTACTGGTAGCCACGGGCGATCAGCCGCATCACCTCGCGCTCGCGGGCCGAGAGCCGGTCGAGCTCCTCGTCGACCTCGGCGATCTCGCCCGCCGCCGCGCCGAACGCGTCGAGCACGAACCCCGCGAGCCGGGGTGAGAACACGGCATCCCCGTCGGCGACCCGGCGGATCGCGGTGATCAGGTCTCGGGCGCCGATCGTCTTGGTGACGTAACCGCGGGCGCCGGCCCGGATGACCGCGATGACGTCTTCGGCGGCATCCGAAACCGACAGGGCGAGGAACCGCACCGGGGCCCCCGTGCGCGACTGCACGCCGAAGCACCCGTGGATGACGTCGACCCCGCCGTTGCCGGACCCGCCGGGCAGGTGCACGTCGAGCAGCACCACGTCGGGCTGCTCGGCCCGGATCACCTGGATGGCGGTGTCGACGTCGGGTGCCTCACCCACGAACTCGCACACCGGAATCCCGCTCGCAGCCATCGCTTCGGTGAGCTCGGCGCGCACGCCGGTGCGGAACATCCGGTGGTCGTCGACGAGCACCACCCGCACGGGGCCGGGCTGCACGGCTCCACCCTTCGTGGTCTGCTGGCTCATGACGCTCCTCCTTCGATCGGTGGCAGCCGAAGCTCCACCTCGGTCCCGTCGTCACGGCGCCGCACCCGCGCCGTGCCCCCGTGCCGCTCCATCCGTCCCAGGATGGACTGGCGCACCCCCAGCCGGTCGGTCGGCACGGCCTCGAGGTCGAAGCCGTCGCCGCGGTCGCGGACGAACGCCTCGACCCCGCTCGGCCCGATCTCGACGTAGGCCGTGACGGGCGTGCCGCCGTGGCGCACCGCGTTGAACAGCGCCTCGCGCATCGCCTGCACCAACGCAGCCCCGTGCGGCTCGTAGGCGCGGTCGCCCGTCACGACCAGGTCGATCGGCACGCCCTGGAGGTCCTCGACGTCGTGGGCGACCTCGGTGACGGCGGCGGCCAGGGTCGAGGCCGATCCCTGCGGCCCGGCGGCGTACAACCAGGAACGCAGCTCGCGCTCCTGGGCCCGGGCCAGGCGGGTGACGGCTGCGGCGTCCTGAGACTGGCGCTGGATCAGTGCCAGGGTCTGCAGCACCGAGTCGTGCAGGTGGGCGGCGATGTCGGCCCGCTCGGTGGCCCGGGCGGCGGCCACCTGCTCGCGCCGCAGGTCGCCCCACAGGCGCAGCGCCCACGGCGCCGAGACGATGAGCACCCCGACGAGCACGGCGCCGGCGGCCAGCAGGGCGTCCCAGACGGCGGTCAACGACTCACCGCGGGTCACCAGCACGAGGATGCCGGCCACGGTCAGACCCGCTCCCAGCGCCACCCGCATCCAGCCGTAGCGGCCCGCCCCGGACCCGAGCCAGCGCGAGCGCTGGGCGTCGTCGAGGTTGGACCACGCGACGATCGCCCCGACCGCGATCGTGAACAGCGGCACCAGGACCGACCCGATGACCGAGCCCCCCAGCACCGGCGTCAGCAGCACCACGCCGACCACGACGAGCACGGCACCGGCGGCGAGCATGGCACCCCACTGCCGTCGCTCGGGGGCCGTCCCGTGGGTCGGAGCCGACAGCGGGTCCGGGGCCACTTCGCCCTCGGGCGTCAGCGCCCACAGGAACAGGTAGGCCGCGAGCCCGGCGCCGCCGGCGAGGGTCAGCAGCACGAAGGTCAACCGCACGCTGCGTCTGGACACCCCGAGGTGCTCGGCGACCGCGGCGCAGACGCCGGGGGTCCAGCCGCGGGTCCGTGACCGCACCAGCGGGGGACGGTGCGGCCTCGGCGCAGGCTCGGGGTAGGGGTACCTGGGCGCGGGCGCGGGCTCGGGGTAGGGGTACCAGGACCCGGGGGCACCCCCCGGGCCCGGAGGGCCCACAGGGGCGGCGCCGTCGGCCACCGTCCGCTGGAGGGCGGCTGGAGGCTCGTAGGGCGTGGGCACGCCTCCATCATGGGGCACGCCGGGGGTCGGGGGGCCGGTCCCGGGGTCCGGTCAGGGGGTGCTCAGGGTCGACCCTCATGGTGGGTGCGCCCGGCCGGGAGCACGCTGGAGCCATGACGGAGAATCCCACCCAGAGCGTGCCCCCACCGAGCACGTCGTTCCTCGATGACAGCTTCGCGCGGCTACGCAGCAGCGGCTACCAGCGTGACACCGACGGCCGCTGGTTCGGCGGTGTCTGCACCGGCCTGGCCCAGCGCTTCGGGGTCGACCCCGTGCTGATCCGCGCCGCGGCGGTCGTCCTCGCCTTCCTCGGCGGCATCGGCCTGACGGCCTACGTGGTGCTGTGGCTGCTGCTGCCCGACCGCCGCGGTGACATCCTCGCCGAGCGCGCCGTGCGACAGGGCGACGCCGGCCCGATCGTCCTGCTCGTGCTCGCCGCGTTCCTCGTGATCGGCGGCCTGTTCTCGATCGGCAACGGCAACGGCTGGTACGCGCCGCTCTGGCTGATCCCGGTCGCCGTCCTCGCCTGGTTCGTGGTGAGCCGCCGCAACACCGGCGCGCCGCAGACCGGCTACGGCAGCCCCACGGCACCTGCCCCCTACTTCCCACCCCCGCCGCCCTACGGCACCGCCCCCCAGCAGGTGCCCTACGGCACCACCCCACCGCCGGCGCCCTACGGCGCCACCCCGCTCCCGTCAGGAGAGGCAATGTCCGCCCAACCCACGATGTTCCCTGCGACGCCCATGGCGAGCGCCCCGCCCCAGGCCCCACCGCCGGCCCCGTATGCCGGGGCCCAGCCCGGTGGGTACCGCGGCCCCCAGCCCGGCACCTACGGCGGCCCGCCGGCCACCGGCCCCTACGGTGGCCAGCCCACCCCGCCGGTACCCCCGCGCCCCATCGCCCCGCCCCCGCCCCCGCGCCCGCGGCGGCGCCGGCCCAGTGCCTTCGTCGGCCTGGTGTCGCTCGGCATCGCACTGGTCGGCATCGGCCTGGGTGCGGCGCTGGACGACCCGCTCGGCTTCCCCGGCAGCTCGGCCACCCTCGGCTTCCTCATCGCCCTCGCCGGCGTGTCCGTGGTCGTGCTCACCCTCGGCATCAAGGGCCGGGCCTCCGGCTTCAGCGGCTTCCTCGTGGTGCTGCTCGGCCTGCTCCTCGTCACGGCGTCGGCGGCCTCCCGGGTCGAGGTGCAGGACGGCGTCGGTGAACGCACCTGGACCCCCGTGCCCTCCAGCGGTGTCACGACGTTCGAGCTCGGCGCGGGTGAGGCCACCTTGGACCTCAGCCGGCTCGACTCGACTCCGCCGTCCACGACGGCCTCGGGCGTCCCCCAGAAGATCACTGTCGAGATCGGCGCCGGTGACCTCACGATCCTCGTGCCCGCCGGCCTCGACGCCCGGGTCGACGCCAACGTCGCCTTCGGCGACATCACCCACCGCGGCGGCGTCGGCGGCACCACCGAGGCCAGCGGCAGCGACCGCAGCATCTCGACCGTCATCGGCGACCAGCCCGTGCAGGTCGTCGTCGACGCCCAGCTCGGCCTGGGCCAGATCACCATCCAGGAGCAGTGATGAACACCCCGACCACTCCCCCCACCCCAGACCTCCCCGACGTGCCCCACACCCCGGACACCCCGGACCTCCCCGACGTGCCCCACACCCCGGACACCCCGGACCTCCCCGACGTGCCCCACACCTCCGACGCGCCGCAGGCCGCCGGCACCTTGGCCGACCAGGTCTTCGTCGACACCGACCGCACCGCACCCATCCCGACGTGGGCGCCGACCCCGCCGACCGCGACGTCCGGGGCCACGGCCACGGCCACCGCCACGGCACCCGCCCCGGCCAGGGCACCGGCCTCCACCGCTCCGCCCGAGCCGGAGTGGATCAAGGGCCCGGCACCGTTCGCGCTCGTCCTCGGCCTGCTCGGCCTGGTCGTCGCCGGCAGCACCCTGGTCGCGGAGCTCACCGACGTGACGCTGCCGTGGAACGACCTCGGACCCTGGAGCGTCGTCGCCGCCGGCATCGTGGTGCTCATCGTCGGAGCAATCGGCCTGCGCAGCAGCCGATCCCGAGGCTGACACCCACCGGTGCCGTCAGGCGAGACCCACCGCGCGCAGCGCGGCACGGACACTCGCCACGACGGCCACCGAAGGCAGCTCGTCCAGGCGCACCCACTGCGCGTCGGACGTCGACCCGCCCACGTCGTGCACGACGGGGCGGGTCGGCCATGTGCAGCGGGCCGTGTGCAGCAACCGAACCGCGTGGTAGTCCTCCGGGCCCCGCGCCGAGCGACCGACCCAGTGCTGGGTCATGACGTCGACCAGGCGCACCTCGTCGACCACCTGGCCCGTCTCCTCCGCCACCTCGCGCACGACACCGTCGGTCGGGGACTCACCGAGGTCGAGACCGCCCCCCGGCAGGTTCCACCGGCCGGGTGCCCCGGTGTGGTCGGCGAGCTGGGTCAGGAGCAGCCGCCCGTCCGCGATGACGACCGCGTAGGCCGCGACCCGTTGGCGGGGGTCGACCCCCAGCCGCTCGGCATCGCTCAGGCCCGGCCCCTCGGGCCCGAGGGGCCGGTCGACCGGGTCGGCCGGCTGCACGGCGTACCGCAGCACGAGGTCACCCAGCACCCCCTCCACGGCTTCGACGGTGCCCTGCCACCCACGCGTGGCCAGCTCGACCGTCGGGTCCTGGCCGTGCCCGAGCACCAGCCGCGCCACGACACGGCCCCGGTGGCTGCCGAGAACCGTGATCACGCGGCGGGCACCCCGGCCCGGTGGTACTCGGCCAGCGTCGCGGCGAGCACGCCGCTCCAGTCCTGTACCGGTGGGGTGGCGAGCAGGTGAGCCCGCATTCGGCCCCGCAGGGCGTCGTCACCGGCGAGGTGGGCCAGCGCACCCGCGAGCTCGGCGTCGCTGTCGGCGAGCAGGCCGTCGACGCCGTCGACCACGAAGTCGTCGACCCCGGTACCCCGCGGCGCGAGCACCGGCAGGCCGGCGGCCCGGGCCTCGAGCGGTGCGATCCCGAAGGCCTCGAGCCGGGCGGTCGTCAGGTAGACGTCGGCGCCCTGGTGCAGCCGGCGCAGAGCCTCCTTGTCGACCCGCCCCGGCAGGCAGACCCAGCCCATGCGATGGGTGCGCAGGTATCGCTCCATCAGCCGGCGCTGCGGCCCCTCACCGACGATGGTCGCGCGCAGCGGCACCTCCGGGCCGAGGGCGGCGTGCGCCGCGCGGAGCACACCCAGGGTGGCCATCGGCCGCTTGCGCGACACCAGCCGCATCGCGGAGACCACGTGAACCGGATGCCGGGTACGCGCCGCGTCCGGCCCCGACACCGCACGCCACCACGCGGCATCCACCCCGTTGGGGACGACCTGCACGCGCGCGTGACCCGACGCGGTCGACACCCGGGCCGCCGCCATGCTCGACACGGCATTGAGGGCCACCCCGCGCTCGGCCCACCGCGCGAGGTGGCCCAGGGCCCGGAACACGCCGGCCGACCGGTCGATCACGCAGTGGAAGGTCGCCGTCACGGGCAGCCCGGCCTCCAGCGCCACGCGCACGAGGTCGGTGGCGAACGGGCTCACCACGCCGAGGTGGGCGTGGGCGACGTCGAAGCCCCCGGCGTCGAGCCGACGTCGCACCTGCGGGGGCGCGAACGGGTTGACGGGGATGCCGCCCGGCAGGCGGATCGCGAGCCGGTGCACCGTGACCCCGTCGTCGCCGGTGCTGGTGGAGCCGCCGCGCTCGCCGCGCGGGCCGGCGGTCGCGGTGAACACCTCGACCTCGTGCCCGGCGCGCACCAGCTGGCGCGAGAGGTCGCGCACCTGGCTCTCGATGCCACCGAGCCGCGGCGGGTAGCAGTCGGTGAGCATGGCGACCTTCACGAGGCCCCAGCCTGCCATGGGGAAGTATGGGCCGCGATGTCCCCCACGATCGTGGCGTTCCACGCCCACCCCGACGACGAAGCGCTTCTCACGGCGGGCACGATGGCACGTGCCGCGGCGGAGGGGCACCGGGTGGTTCTCGTGCTGGCCACCGACGGCGGCGCGGGGCTGGCCGCCGACGAGCTGCGGCACGACGGCCGCCTCGGCGCACGCCGGCTCGCGGAGGCCCGCCGCTCCTGCGAGGTGCTCGGGGTCGCCCGCGTCGAGTGGCTCGGGTACGCCGACAGCGGCAGTGGGCCCCAGCCCGAGCCCGACGTCGCGGGAGCCACCCGGTTCTGCCGGGCCCCGATGGAGGAGGCCGCCGAACGGCTCGCCGCGGTGCTGCGCAGCGAGCAGGCCGCCCTGCTGCTCTCCTACGACGCCAACGGCGGCTACGGCCACCGCGACCACGTGCGGGTGCACGAGGTGGCGGCGCGCGCCGCGCAGCTCGCCGGCACCCCCCGGGTGCTCGAGGCCACCGCGCCACGCGACACGCTCGTGCGGGCCATCCGCCTCGTCGGCCGGGTCTACCGGTTCCCCGCCGAGTTCGACCCCGCCTCGTTCGAGCGCGCGTTCTCGGCGCGCTCCGAGATCACCCACCGGGTCAATGTGCGACGGTTCGCCGGTGCCAAGCGGGCCGCGATGCGGGCCCACGCGTCGCAAACGACCGGTGGAGGCGCCGCAACGGTGGGTTCCGGCGGGCAGACCGGCGACCGCACAGTGTCGGCCTTCCTGCGCATCCCCCGCCCCCTCTACGATCTCGTGTTCGGGAGGGAGTGGTTCCGCGACCCCGCCCTTGCGCCGGGGGGACCCGTGCGCACCGACATCTTCGAGGGGGAACGATGAGCCCGCGCACCAAGCAGGTGCTGCAGATGGTGACCGGGCTGGGCCTGGCCGTCGCGCTGCTGGTGTGGGGGCTGCCGTACTTCGCCAAGACGTCGTGGGCCGACATCTGGACCGTCATCCGCACCATCCCGCTCAGCCACGCCCTCGGGTTCCAGGCCCTGATGCTGCTCGGCCTGTACAGCTACACGTTCACCTTCACCGGGTCGCTGCCCGGGTTGAGCCACGGCAAGGCGCTCATCGTGAACCTGTGCGGGTCGTCCGTGTCGAACCTGCTGCCCGGCGGCGGGGCGGTCGGGCTCGCGGCGACCTATGCCATCTGTCGGTCGTGGGGCTTCTCGCGCCGCAACACGTCGACCTCGGTCATCGTCACGGGGGTCTGGAACGTGATGGCCCGCATCGCGCTGCCGGTCGTCGCCATCGCGTCGCTGCGGTTCGGCGGGGTGACGCTCCCCGACGCCCTCACCGACCTCGCCGTCGCCGGCATGGTGACCGGCCTGGCCATCCTCGCCGCCCTGGTCAGCATCATGGCCAGCGAGCGGGCGGCGCAGGCCATCGGGCGCGGCCTCGACCACGTCATCCGGCCCCTCGTGCGCCGCCGCCACCCCACGTCGACCATGAGCGTCAAGGAGCTCGTGACCGACCTGCGCGCCCGCATCAACGACGTGGTCGGCACCGGCTGGTGGTCGATGACCCTCGGCATGATCGGGTTCTTCGGCGCCTACTACGTGCTCTTCGTGCTGATCATGCGCGGCACGGGCGTGACCCTGCCGCTCAACCTGCTCTTCGCCGCTTTCGCCATCGGGCGCCTGCTCACCGCCGTGGGCATCACCCCGGGCGGCATCGGCGTCACCGAGGCCGCCACCTCCATCGTGCTGGTCGGATGGGGTGCCGACCCCACGGGCGCGGCCGCGGGGCTGGTGCTGTTCTCGGTGTTCACGCACCTCATGGAGGTGCCGCTCGGCGCGCTGGGCTGGCTGCTGTGGACGGCCAGCCCCAAGACCGAACCCCCAGCCGAGGGCGACGAGCCCGCACTGGCCCGCACGGCCACCTGACCCGCGACGACGGGCGGCTGAGTCACTCCTCGCGCAGGAACACCATCGCCATCGGGGTCTGCTCGCTGCCCTGGCCGAGCGGGTTGTCGGCGAACATCTGCTCGAAGCGGGCGCGGTCGCCGGGCACGTCCGAGCCGAGCACGTTGCGGCCGATGTCGTTGGCGTCCATGATCACCGTGCCGCCGAAGGTCGAGCGCCACGGCTCGGGCACCCGCTGGCGGATGGCGGCGCTGAGCCGCGCGGCCACGGCATCCGGGTCCTTCGGGGCCAGCTTGGCCGAGACGTTGGAGGGGTAGGCCGAGTACTCGGTCGGCCCGTCGATGGCGTTGATGTCGTTGCCGACGAGCTCGTAGAACGTGCCCTTGCGGCCCAGCACCTTACCGATGGCGCCACCGGCCGAGGCGTAGAGCACGCGCGGCAGCCCGGCCTCCTGGATGGCGAGCTGCATCGTGAACGCGCTGCCCAGGCCGATACCGGCCGGGGTGCGGGTGACGTAGCGCGACAGCACCCGTGCCGGACGGCCGACCTTGATGTCCCACACGAAGTAGGACCGGCCCTGGGTGATCGCGACGACCTTCTCCGACAGGAAGAACCACCACGGGCCACGGGTCGCCGCGTCGTGGTCGGGGCCGGCGGACGGCAGCTCGGCGAAGAACCGGTCGACGTGCTCGAGCACCCGGGCGTCGAGGTCGTCGTCGCGGCTGAACAGCTCGGTGCGCACGGGGTAGCGCCGCACCGGCTCGCCCCGCGCCGTCGTGAGCTCGAGGCTCTTCCCGGCATTGGGCTCGTAGTCGGTCTTGACGTGGGCGGCTGCCTCGGCGACGGCCGCGTCGGCATCCGCGTCGTGGTCGTCGAAGAACTCGCGCAGCCACAGCTCGAGGTTGATCAACCGCCAGAACGTCATCGTGTCGACGTCGTTGGCGCCCTTGATCCAGCCCTCGAACGCGGCGAGAACCTCGCCCTGGTTCACGTAGGGCCGGTTGGCGAACGACTCGCTGAGGAAGATGTTGTAGAAGTGGTTCTTCAGCCGCATGAACCACTCGCCCTGAGGCGTGGTGAAGCCGATCTTGTTGCGGCGGCGGTTGATCGACTCGGGCAGCAGCCCGCGCGTGGCGTCGCGCAGCACCCGCTTGTTCCAGCCGTCCTTGATGATCGCCTCGTCGGACAGGCTGAAGACGAACTTCACGACCTCCTTGTCGAGGTACGGCACGCGCCCCTCGAGCGAGAACCGCATCGTGTTCTTGTCCTCGTAGCGCAGCAGGCTCGGCAGCGAGTTGTGGAAGAGGTCCTCGACGAGCCGCTTCTTGAGGTGGGCGCCCTCGGAGACGTAGCGCTCGCCCGCGTGGGCCGCGACGAACCCGGGGTCCATCAGCTGGCTGACCGGGATGGACTTCTTGAGCTTCAGCTTCGCCTTGAGCTTGAAGCGGCCCAGCCGGTAGAGCACGTCGAGGCTCTTGGCGAGCTCGCCCGCGGCGGCGGCGGCGCCCTGGGCGCGCAGCTGACGCAGGTAGACGAAGTAGTAGGGGATGTAGCCGGCCATCATCTCGTCGGCGCCCTGCCCGTCGAGCAGCACGGTGACGTGCTTGGTGGCCTCGCGCATCACCTGGAACTGCGCGTACGGGCCTGAGGAGATGAGCGGCTCCTCCTGGGTGCGGATGAAGTCGAGCAGGTCGGCCTTGAACTCGTCGGCCGTGGGCAGGATCTTGTGCGACTCGACGTGGCCGGTGCAGATGTCGAGCACGTCGTCGACGTAGCGCTCCTCGTCGTTGATCGACCCGGGGAACACCGCCGAGAAGGTGTTCTGCCGGGTGCCGACAGCGCGGGTCGACAGCTCGTCACCCTCGTTCAGCAGCTGGTTGATGATCACCGCGACGGCGCTGGAGTCGAGCCCGCCCGACAGGCTCGTGCCGACCGGCACCTCCGACTGCAGTCGCAGCCGCACCGACTCCACGAGACGTCGCTGGTACTCGGCGGCCGCGGCGTCGTCATAGGGGCGCTGGTGCTCCGCGAGCTCGAGCAGCTCCTGCTTCAGGCGCGTGAACATGCGTCGCTGGATGCCGTTCGCGTCGGCCGTGAGCAGCTCACCGGGCGCGAGCCGCTCGATGCCGTCGAAGAACGTCTCGGTGCCGTCCTCGTGCGCCCGGTAGCGCAGGTAGCGGTAGACCGAGCGCTCGTTGACCTGCTTCTCGTACAGCCCGCTCTCGAGGATGGGCGTGATCTCGCTGGCGAAGAGCAGCACCTCGCCCTCGCCGCTGGGGGCGGGGACCCGCGCGACGTAGAGCGGCTTGATGCCGAAGTGGTCGCGCGCGAGGGTCAGCCGCCTCTCCGTGCGGTCCCAGATCGCCAGGCCGAACATGCCGTTGAACCGGTCGAAGGCCTCCGGTCCCCACTGCGCGAACGCCTGGAGCACGACCTCGGTGTCGGAGTCGGTGCTGAACTCTCGCCCGAGGGCGACGAGCTCTGCGCGCAGGTCGAGGTAGTTGTAGACCTCGCCGTTGTACGCGATCGAGTAGCGCCCGTCGGCGGTGTCCATCGGCTGCTGGCCGTGGGCGATGTCCAGGATCGACAGCCGCCGGTGGGCCAGGCCGCAGGGCCCGCTCGTGACGATGCCCTCGCCGTCGGGTCCGCGGTGCTGCTGGCAGTCGTTCATCCGCTCCAGCAGGGCCTGGTCGGCGTGGAGTCCGTGGTAGCCGGCGATGCCGCACATGCGTGGGGTTAAGTCCTCGTGTTCGGGGGTGGGCACACGGCATCCGGGGTCGGACGCCGAGCATCAGCCTGCCACGGATGCCCGGCCAGACCGATTCCGCGGTCCGTCGAGGTGGATGCCGCGTGTCGGCCCGGGCGGGCGGGGCCACGGATCAGGCGGGGAGGTGGGCGTCCAGCCACGCGATGACGTCGGCGGTGACCTCGTCGCGGTTGGTCTCGTTGAAGATCTCGTGGCGCGCGCCGGGGTAGAGGGTGCAGGTCACGTCGGCCACCCCCACCGAGGTGTACTGATCGGCGACGGCGCGCACCCCCGTGCCACCGGCACCCACCGGGTCGGCCTCGCCGGCGACGAGCAGGATCGGCAGGTCCCGGCGCACCCGGGCCACCTGGTGTCGGTCGTTGATGCCGCTGAGGCCGCCGAGCAGGTCGGCGAAGAAGCCCGAGGTGAAGGTGTTGCCGCACAGCTCGTCGGCGACGTAGAGGTCGACCTCGGCCTCGTCGCGAGAGAGCCAGTCGAAGTCGGTGCGGTTGGGCTTGAAGGCGGCGTTGTACTGACCGAAGGTCAGCTTGTCCAGAAGGGGGCTGACGTGCCGGCGCCCCCGCAGCCGTGCCTCGCCCACGGCGACGGCCCGCCCGGCCTTGCCGAGCAGGCCCGGGTCTCCGGCCGTGCCGGAGAGCACCACCCCGGACAGCTCGCGGCTGTCCTCGATGACATAGGACCTGGCGAGGAAGGAGCCCATCGAGTGCCCCAGCAGGAAGACCGGCAGTCCCGGGTGCTCCTCCTGGGCGACGCCGGTGACCGCCCGCAGGTCGGCGACGACGGTGTCCCAGCCGTCGGAGTCGGCGAAGTAGCCGTGGTCGGCCTTGGCGGCCGTGCCCCCGTGGCCGCGGTGGTCGCCGGCGTAGACCGCGTAGCCGGATGCCGTGAGCGCCTCGGCCAGGCGGGCGTAGCGGGCCGAGTGCTCGGCCATGCCGTGGGCGATCTGCACGACCGCCCTGGGCGGACCGTCGGGAAGCCAGCGGAGGGTGTGGAGGGCGGTGCCGTCGCTCGCCGTCACGGTGGTCGTCGTGCTCTGCATGGTCGCCGTCCTTGGTTACCGATGGGTATGCCGCGCTCAGCCTGCCACGCCGAGCTCATCGGGGACACCCGCGTCTCTCAGTCACACCCGGTCGAGACCGCGAGTGCAGCGCAGACCTCCCGCATCCGCTGGTCCGACAGCCGGCCGAGTCGCTGGGTGAGGGCGCGGACCGACACCGACTCCACAGCATCGAGCGCGGCCACGCAGGACCGGGGCACGGGGTCATGCTCCGGGTCGAGCCCGACCTCGCTGGGCAGCCCGCGCAGGGTCGTCGTGCACGGGGACACCAGCGCGCGGCGCAACCCGCGCACGACGGCATCACGGGAGAGCACCACGACCGGGCGCCGCGGGACCTCGGGGACCTCGGCCCACCAGACCTCCCCGCGCAGCGGCAGGGTGCTCATGTGGACCCGGCGTGCTGGCGCCAGGATGCGAGGTCGCCCCAGCCGTCCGGCTCGGCGTCGGGCTCGGCGTCGGGCTCGGCGTCGGGCTCGGCGTCGGGCTCGGCGTCGGGCTCGGCGTCGGGCTCGGCGTCGGAAGAGGGGGAGTAGGCGCGGTCGTAGGCCGCGTCCACCTCGACGCGGCGGCGGGCGTCGAGCAGGGCGCAGAGGGCGGCCTCGAGCAGCGACGCGTCTGTGGTGGCGCCGTGCGCCTGCCGCGCCCGAGAGAGCAGGTCGGTATCGACCGTGGTGCTGACCCGGACCTTCGCCATGCCACGACCGTAGCATGATCGTGGCATACCTGGGTTTGCTCCGCGCAGGTCGGGCGGGGCGGCCGACAGACACGAGGCATCCCGGCATCCGGCATCCGGCATCC
>Ga0105047_10003541_pt1 | contig 27494 bp, 25 predicted proteins | sample MAT04_FD_78384 | JGI IMG/M metagenome (GOLD analysis project Ga0105047, IMG submission 78384) | Freshwater microbial communities from Lake Fryxell liftoff mats and glacier meltwater in Antarctica - MAT-04 (megahit assembly) | ecosystem: Environmental > Aquatic > Freshwater > Ice > Liftoff... | reverse complement strand
TGAAATTTCTACTGGCGGATGAATTACCGCAGCATCGCGGCGATAGGTTTTCCAAATTCGCCGTCTAATAAATTGTGAGTTTGCTATAAAGCAATCAACACCATTAGCCGTTCTTACATCCCATATTCGCATTTTGTGCAGTAGCCATTTGGCGACCCATCCCTTTACGCCCTTGTTCAAACCCGAATCTCTCAAATATTGATGCTGCAAATCCCACGCATAACGCATAGGCGAACTAACATAACTGATATGAAGCTGATCCGGCCCTGTAATAACGCCTTTTGCGACAGCATGGCTACAGGAAAGCACCAAGTCGTAGCCGGATAAGTCAAACTGCTCGACAGCCAAAGGCATTAAGGATAAATACTGCCTGTATTTAGTTCTGGCGAAAGGCAAGTTTTGCACAAACGAAGTTATTGCCGTTTTCCCCAGCAGAAAACCTCGTTCCTTCGGTGGAATAAAGTCGACAGCGCTATATAAATCAGCATTCGGATAGCATAATAATATTTGTTCCAGAACACGCTCGGCTCCGGCATACACTGTCAGCCAATCATGAATTACAGCTACTTTCATATTTTGCACATTAATATATTAGGCATCCAAAATCGTCTTTATCCCTTCTAAAAACTTACATGCCAGGATTGATTCGCATGTGCTTTACGAGCCATATCATCACCAGCGGCCAATTTTTATGGCTAGTCGTTACTGAAAAATCCCATTTTATCGCTTCGACCATCAATCGTGTTACCGTCTTCATCATGACCATTAACCTCCTTACGGTTATAGCAGTAAGGCAAATTACGGCCTTTTTTCCACCGATCCGTGGCCGTGCCTTCGGCTAGCGGAATGCCTTTGTAAGCAGGAACGTACGGCCAACGTTGGTTTTGAATTCACTGAAACACAACACCTCTTGCTCGATGTCAAAACGGATGAAATCCTGGCAAAATGAAACACGGCAAATAGATCAAAAATTTAGACGTACTACCATTATAATTACATGCTTTGCTTATGGAGAACTTTAGTGCGAGTAATCAGCATTAATTTCAATGGAATTCGTTCTGCCTGCAGCAAGGATTTGTTGCCATGGCTGGCGCAGCAAGGGGTCGACATTGTCCGCGTGCAGGAACTCAAAGCGGCACCCCAATTCGAGAGCAGCATTGCTTGTAACGTCCCCGCCATTGGCATCCGGCCCATTTAAGGCGAACCCACCTTGTACACAAAAAAACCACAAGCCAAATCATTGGTAGAAGCGGAGCTCTTCACGTGATCCCCACTGATCGGCCTTTCGTTTCGCTCTCCCCACTAACTACTCAACAGGGAATAAATCCTCACGCCGCTCAACCCACATCTCTCGTGGCACTGGCCAGAAGCTTCTGGCGCAACCGCCAGCTCATCGCGCAAATGACCAAGCGCGAAGTGGTGGGGCGCTATAAAGGCTCTGCCATGGGCCTGGCTTGGTCCTTCTTCAATCCAGTGTTCATGCTGACCGTGTACACCTTCGTCTTCTCCGAGGTCTTCAAATCGCGCTGGGGAGTGGGTGGCGAAGAAAGCAAAACCCAGTTTGCCGTGGTGCTGTTTGTCGGCATGATTGTGCATGGATTGTTTGCTGAGGTACTCAATCGTGCACCGTTGCTCATCCTGTCCAACGTCAATTACGTCAAAAAGGTCGTGTTTCCATTGGAGACACTACCAGTCATTGCCATGGGCGCAGCATTGTTCCACAGCCTTATCAGCCTTGGGGTGTTGCTGGCTGCTTTTGTCCTGTTTAACGGTTATCTGCACTGGACGGCGGTTTTCACCCCGCTGGTGCTACTGCCATTAATCATGCTCACCCTTGGTCTTTCCTGGATGCTCGCATCCCTGGGTGTATTCCTGCGCGACGTCGGGCAAACCATCGGCATCATTACCACCGTATTGATGTTTCTTTCTCCCGTTTTTTACCCAGTGACCGCAGTGCCGGAAAGATTCCGTCAGTTCATCATGGCCAACCCGCTCACCTTCATCATCGAACAAGCACGAGAAGTGCTGATCTGGGGACATTTGCCGAACTGGGTCGGATTGGGAATCTACACCTTGGCTGCTACAGTTATTGCTTGGGCAGGTTACGCCTGGTTCCAAAAAACCAGGAAGGGATTTGCCGATGTCCTTTGACCAACTGCTTCTTGCCGGCGAATCCCAAACGTTGGAATTCAAGACCAGTTTTGACAAAACCACGGTTGAATCACTGGTTGCCTTCGCCAATGCACAGGGGGGAAAGGTACTCGTGGGCGTTAGCGATGTCGGTTTGATTCACGGCGTAACGTTGGGCAAAGAAACGCTCAATGAATGGCTGGGGCAGATCAAATCGGCCACCAGCCCATCCCTTATTCCAGACCTGGTGGCTGAGAATGCCGATGGCAAAACCGTGGTGGTCATTCATGTGAGTGAATTTCCGGTCAAACCGGTCAGTACCCGTGGTCGGTACTTCAAGCGTGTGGCCAGCTCTAACCATCAACTCGGATTGGCTGAAATAGCAAATCTTTATATGCAATCACTTCAGCTTTCGTGGGATGCTTACGAGGCACCTAATGAATCCATGGATGCATTGTCTTTGCCAAAAATTAATCGCTTCATTAGTCAAGTGAACGATAGCGGACGCTTTGCGCTAGAAAGCGAGCCGCTTGCTGCGTTGGAAAAACTCAAATACATCGTCAACGGACACCCCACTTGGGCGGCCTTGCTACTATTTGCCAAGGAACCCCTGCGTCACCACATTCATATTGGTCGATTCAAAACGCCCAGCATGATCATCGATGACCGCCAATTTACCGACACACTTTTTGAAGTGGTCGATCAGTCGATGAAATTCATCATTTCTTACATCAGCGTCGCGTTTGAGTTTGACGGTAGTCTCCAGCGTAAAGAGCGCTTTGCCTATCCGTTATCCGCCCTGCGCGAAGCACTGCTCAATGCGGTTATTCACCGCAATTACACCGACGGATCGGACATCCAGATCAAAATATTCGACGACAAAATCTCGATTTTTAGCCCCGGCACCTTTTACGGCGGCATCAGCGTGGCTGACATCCAGGCCGATAACTACCGCTCCAGCCTGCGCAACAAATTGGTTGCGGAAGGCTTTTACCTCACCGGCAACATCGAAAAATACGGTAGCGGCTTCATCCGAATTCGCAAGGCACTGCGCGACTACCCCGAGATCGAATTTGAAATCAAAGAATTTGCCGGCGGGGTGATGGTGACGTTTGCCCGGCGTGAGGGAGTAAATGGCGGAGTAAATGGCGGAGTAAATGGCGGAGTAAATGGCTTACTCGCTTACATCCACTCACACCCGGGGCAGCGAGCGGGTGAAATGGCGACTACCTTTAATTTATCGCGGCGAACCATTGAACGCTGGCTCAAACAATTAAAAGACAATCAGCTAATCGAGTATCGTGGTGCGCCTAAAACGGGTGGTTACTACCCAAAGAGCCAATAAGAGAATTGCTAGATATGATGAACCAAGCTACTGACCAGAGCATGCCCACTTGCCCCTCCCCTCTTGCTACTCCCCAAGGTGCGGGCGACATCGCCATCCGCGTAAGCAACCTCAGCAAGTGCTACCAGATATACAACGCGCCGCGTGATCGGCTCAAGCAGTTTGTTGTCCCGCGCCTGCAACGCATGGCCGGGCAAACTCCTAGGCAATACTTCCGCGAGTTCTGGGCGCTCAAAGACATTTCTTTCGAGGTCAAAAAAGGCGAAACCGTCGGTATCATCGGGCGCAATGGCAGTGGGAAATCCACCTTGCTGCAAATGATCTGCGGCACGCTCAACCCAACCAGTGGCGCCATCCAAACTAACGGACGCATTGCCGCCCTGCTGGAGCTGGGCTCTGGCTTCAACCCTGAATTCACAGGCCGGGAAAACGTGTATATGAATGCGGCCTTGTTAGGGCTTGGCCAAGAGGAAATCGACGCACGGTTTGATGATATTGCGGCCTTCGCCGACATTGGTAACTTCATCGAGCAACCAGTAAAGACATACTCCAGCGGGATGTTCGTTCGGCTAGCCTTTGCTGTAAGCATAATTTCCGAGCCGGATATCATGATTGTTGATGAGGCTCTGGCCGTAGGCGATATGAATTTTCAGGCCAAGTGTATGACCGCACTTACTCGCATCCAGGAAAGCGGTTCTACTATCTTGTTTGTCAGCCATGATGTAGGCGCGGTAAAAAGCCTGTGTTCGCGGGGTCTTTATCTCGAACACGGCATGGTCCAAGCCATCGGAAAGGCGCCAGATGTGGCAGAGCAATACATCCGAACGATGCGAGAAGAAATGAATGCAGAAATTCGCCGATTCAGCCGTGCATCCCCTGGATTTGTGGCGGAACATAAAAAAATAGAAGAAGGGGCCGTGCAAACCTCGGAGAAAGACAGCGTCGTTTTGAAGCGATCGGATGAGTTTGATAAACGGGTGGCTGCATTTCGGTATGGCTCCGGAGGGGCAAGAATCACCTATGTTGAACTACTCAACATGAGTAATGAGCCGATACAGTTGATGGAATTCAACCAAGAAGTAAAAATTCGAATACATGTTGAATTATCGTCAGAGCAGAGCATTTCAGTCAATTTCAATATTTGTGATGACAAAAAGGTGAATCTGACAGGATGTGGATTTGCTCAAGTTGAACAGGAGTTTCTGACGACCGAAATTGGTGAGCAATATTTGGTCGAATACATTCTTCGACTACCACTACAAGAAGGCAGTTACTCACTGCGAGCACAGATCACATCGCCTATAGTGCGCGGTGAGACAGCAGAGTTTGTGGATGTAATCGAGAATGCGGTGGTTTTTCAGATGGAACGGTGGAAAAGGGTCAGGATTTGGTCAAAAATTCATTTGTTTCCAACGTTAAATTTGAAGAGACTGCCCGAAAATGTTAATTAAGATCAAAAATTTTTTTTCAGCTACTCGTCTAGATAGCTTCCCAGATTTTATGATAGTTGGTGCACAGAAAGCGGGTACGACAGCGCTTTATGAATATCTGTCTAAACATCCGCAAATTCAATCAACAAAAGAAAAGGAGCTTCATTATTTTAACTGTGAAGCTCGATACAAACTTGGAATCAAGTTCTATCGATCACTCTTTCAATTTGGTACAAATTCAAAATTAACATTTGATGCATCACCAGGCTATCTGAACAATGCTAATGCCCCAAAAAGAATTTACGCACACAATCCCAATGTCAAGATCATCATATTGCTTCGTGATCCAGTTGAGAGGGCGTATTCAGCTTGGAATATGTATAGAAAAATGTATTTGAGGAACAGAAACTGGTTCTTTGATGAGTGGGTTTCTTTTTGCGGGGACACCTGCTTTAGTATTTTACGAAGGCAGGACGATCACATATTCAACTTTTCGCAATACGCAATTGATGAAATTGAGCTTCAGGATACCAATAAGTCATCTGCTATTCTGGAGGCGCCAATTCTTTCTCATGGATACTATCATGATCAAATTCAGAGATATTTATCCCTTTTCAATGAAAGCCAGATTCTGATTCTTGAAAACTTAGAAATGCGAAGGAGTACAGTTAAGTGCCTTCAAAAAATAGAGGCGTTTTTGGAGGTTTCAGGTTGTGATTGGGAAAACATGAATCTCGCGCCAGTCTTTGAAGGTGAATATTCTGATCCAGTTGATGTAACTGCCAAGTGTTTTTTGTACGATTATTATGATTCACGTAATGAGCGACTTTTTGAACTCCTTGGCAAGCGTTATGCGTGGGGTGCTAAATGATTCCCGTAACCCGAACTTTTTTGCCAGATATAGAGGAATACACCGTTTATCTAGATAAGATTTGGCAAGCAGGCCAACTCACCAACAATGGGCCGCTATGCCGACAGTTGACTTATGATATCGCTAGCTATCTTAGGGTTTCCAATCTGGAGTTGGTGACTAACGGCACACTTGCGCTCCAGCTTGCCATCAAGGCGCTAAGCCTCAAGGGTGAGATTATCACTACACCATATAGCTATGTTGCTACAACGAATTCAATCTTGTGGGAAGGCTGCGAACCGGTGTTTGTTGACATTGAGCCGCAAACTTTCTGCATCAATTCTGAGCTGATCGAGGCGGCGATCACCGAAAAAACCTCCGCGATTCTGGCTACACATGTTTATGGGTATCCGTGTGACGTGGTAAGAATTCAACAGCTTGCAGATAAGCACAAGATCAAAGTCATTTATGATGCAGCTCATGCTTTTGGAGTGAGGCTTGCGGGCGAGTCGATTTTGCAGCACGGGGATTGCAGTACCTTGAGCTTCCACGCCACCAAATTGTTTCACACCGCCGAGGGTGGCGCTGTGGTCTGCAAAGATGCAGAAGTAACCAAACGCGTTTTTCTGATGAAAAAGTTCGGCCACATCGGCGAAGATGACTATCTCGACATCGGCATCAACGCAAAAATGTCGGAGCTCCATGCAGCGATGGGGCTTTGTGTCTTGCCGAAGGTGAATGACATTATTGCTTCGCGGAAAGATTGTTCAGGTTGGTACGACGCACAACTCGAAGGCATTTTGTTACAGCGGCCCGTGCCTCGAGCAGGTCTCGAATACAACTATGGATACTATCCGGTTATTTTTCCCTCTCATGATGCCATGATGAAAGTGCGGCAGACGCTCCTGGATAACGGCATCGGCCCACGGCGATACTTTTGCCCATCGCTGAACACTTTGCCTTTCTTGAAGCCGGAACTAAAACGAGTCTGTCCGATGTCAGAGTGTATTTCTTTGCGCGTGCTCTGTCTGCCCTTGTATGTTGGGTTAAGCAAGGCAGAGGTCGAAATGATTTGCGGCCACATCAGATGCGCCCTGCAAGGCGGAGATACGCTGTAATGAAGCTTGCCATCATGCAGCCTTATTTCTTCCCCTATATTGGCTACTGGCAGTTGATACATGCCGCAGATTGCTTTGTGTTATTTGATGACATTCAATATATGAGACATGGTTGGGTCAACCGCAACCGGATACTCAAACCTGGCGGCGGTTGGCAATATATTTTGGTGCCACTCAAAAAGCATGATATGACGGAGTCAATCAAAAATGTGCAAGCACACCCGGATAAAGAATGGAAAGAATTGATTATCGGACAGTTAGCGCACTACAAAAAAAAAGCACGATATTTTGATGAAACCTATAAGTTGGTAAGAGATACTCTCTACAGTAATAATGAACAAAGTATTGCTGCTATTAACTTTGTCATAATAAAAAATGTATGCGCGTATTTGGATATAAAGAAGGAAATCATCCAGTCATCCAAGCAGAGCCTTGATTATGCAGATGTCGGCGGTGCAGGCGAGTGGGCGCTTCGGATCGCCGAACAAATGGGAGCGGCTGAATATATTAACCCTGCGGCTGGAGAAGAGCTGTTTAATCGGGATAAATTCTCATCCGGTAACATCAAGCTCTCCTTTTTGAAATCCCAAGGGATTGTTTATTCTCAACGTGGTATTTTCGAACCTTCTTTGTCGATCATCGATGTATTGATGTTCAATGGTATTGAGGGCACGAAGAAATTGTTGGGGAATTACTCTGTCGAAGCAGGAGATAAATGAACAGTTACTGGAAAAACCATTTTGATACTATTAGTAGGCAATTCGATGATTCGCTATTGAAGCAAGTGGGTAAAACCGTAAATGGCCAAGAAATATCCGAACTCCAAGTAAAGTTAATAATTGAAAATATAGTCAATGTCTTACGACTATGTGCAAAAGATTTCGTTGTCGATTTGTGTTGCGGTAACGGGCTGATAACCAGACAGTTGGCACCTTTCGTAAAAAAAATAGTTGGCGTGGATTTTACGTCTGGTTTAATCGATACAGCCAAGGAATATAAAGCATTTCATAACATTGAATATGTGAATTCGGACGTGCTAAATCTCGATCCAGAATATTTATTAGGATTAAAAAAAATATTAATGTACGAAGCGCTACAACATTTCTCAGCGGAACAATTGATTCATTTGCTAGACGAGTTAAGTGGTTTAGAATCGGGCTCATTAGTTTTTTTTGGGAGCATCCCGAATAAAGAAAAATTAAAAGTGTACTATGATACAGAGGAGAAATATGCGTTTTATATGAAGTGTGAAAGTGAAGGAGAGCCACATATAGGCCGATGGTGGTTGATGAACGAAATTGAGCAGCTCGGCGCCATGCGCGGCTTTAAGGCAATATTTTTACCACAGGTACAAACGTTGTATACATCGTACTATCGGTTTGATGTTCTTCTTGAAAAATGCCAATGAAGAAAATCGGAATATTTGGTACGCCTCGTTCCGGCACATCATGGCTTGGGCATATTTTCAACAGCCATCCTGATGTGGCGCTAAGGTTTCAGCCGCTTTTTTCATATGAACACAAAGGTAGCCTGTCCGAGCATTCATCTGCCGAGGAGATCCATACATTCTTTAAAGAAATTCTTTATTCCCAAGATGATTTCGCAACGATGACATCTGCGGCCCAAAAAGATTATCCAACTTTTCAAAAATCTGCTTTGCCTACTCATATTGCTTTTAAAGAGACGAGATATCTATATGTCATTGAAAACATACTCACTCAATGCAGTGAAGTTAAAATCATTGGCATTGTCAGAAACCCTCTGGCGGTAATGGCTTCCTGGGTTTTGGCACCCAAAGAATTCAATCTAGAGTGGAATATCAACAGCGAGTGGCATGGTGCTCCAAGCAAGAATCAGAATAGGGCAGAAGAGTTTTACGGATTTGAAAAGTGGAAAGAAATTGCTGAGATGTTCCTTCGGTTAGAAAGTCAATTCCCTCAGCAGTTTTTATTGGTACGCTATGACGAACTAAACAGAAAGTCTCTTGATACTACAAGAAAAATATTTTATTTTTGCGGGTTAAAAGTTTGTGATCAGGTAGAAGACTTCCTCCGCGCAAGTAAATCAAGGCATGATTCCGATCCATATTCGGTCTTTCGCGCCAGGGCGAGCGATGATCGTTGGCAAGGTGTATTGCCTGATGAAATTGTTAAACAAATTATGTTGGAACTTAAACATACCTCACTGGATATTTTTCTTCAGGACGGAGCGGATGCCTAAAGTTTCCGTAATTCTGACATCGTTCAATCACGAGAAATACCTTCGTGAAGCGATTGATAGTGTCCTCAATCAGACCTTCACCGATTACGAGCTGATTATTTGGGATGATGCTTCCTCTGATGGATCTTGGGAAGTCATCAATAGCTATTCAGATTCACGTATTAAGGCATTTCGAAATGAAGCAACGAAAAGAGGTATTTACGGAATCAACAAAGCCATCTTCGAGTTGGCTACAGGTGAATACATCGCCATTCATCATTCAGATGATGTATGGGAACTTGATAAGCTGGAAAAGCAGGTTGCCTTTCTGGATAATCATTGTGAAATAGGCGCGGTTTTTACATGGGCGCAAATAATCGACGAACACGGCGCCAAGTTGGAAAACAATTGGTTTGATCAGGAAAACAAGACCCGATGGCAGTGGCTCAATCAGCTTTTTCTTGAACAAAATTATCTAAATCATCCTAGCGTGCTAATCAGAAAGCTGTGCTACCAAGATGTGGGTGTATACCGCTACGGACTTGCCCAGACGCCTGATGCAGAAATGTGGAGCAGGGTTTTAATAAAATTTCCCATACATATTATTCAAGAGAAACTAACAAAACATCGATTATTTTCGGACAAGTCGAACACCAGTGGCCCCAGAATTGAAGTTGCAATCAGAATTAGCAACGAATGGAATGTATTACGGGAGAATTATCTTTCGATTATCAACTTTGATGAAATTGTCGCGATATTTCCCAGTCTCGAACGCTTTAGATCCCTGAAAGGTTTTGATAATAAATTCTTATTGGCCATGGCTTGCTTATACGAATGCAAGCAACGAAGTGCTTGGCAATTAGGTCTAAAGTGGTTGTTTGATTTGCTTAATGACAAAACCCGTTACAAAAAAATAAGAGAACTTTATTCCTTCTCTTATAGGGATTTCATCAGATTGACCGCAGAATTTGATGTTTATTTTGTCGAGGGAGGCAAGCAGATCGCTGAGCGCGAGCAGTCCATCGCTGCGCTGCAGGCTCAAGTGCAAGACCTGCTCACTGGCAACGCCTGGCTGACGTCGCAACGCGAGGCATGGGAGAAGATCGCCGTCGAGCGCGAGCAGTTCATCACCGCGCTGCAGGCTCAAGTGCAAGACCTGCTCACCAGCAACGCCTGGCTGACGTCGCAACGCGAGGCATTGGAGAAGACCTCCGCTGAGCGCGAGCAGTTCATCACCGCGCTGCAGGCTCAAGTGCAAGACCTGCTCACCGGCAACGCCTGGCTGACGTCGCAACGCGAGGCATTGGAGAAGACCGCCGCCGAGCGCGAGCAGTCCATCGTTGCATTGACCTCTCGGCTGCATGAGACCGATGAAAGGCTAGCGGCGAGCGATGCCATTCTGAACAAGCTTCGTAACCATTGGGGAATGCGATTTGTCAATTATTTATCAAAAACAAAACTTTTTTAAAAACTTATTAGGTGCAGCCCTGTGAAAACCCTCAGTATCTTACATTTCCACAGTTCTAAACCGCTGTTGTGGCTAATTGCGATTTTTTTTAGTGATGGTAGCAGGATGCAAAAAAGACTCTCCCTTAGAATCTCTCCATAAGAAGAACATCGCCGTTTCTACCGATAGCTTGGGTATTTATTCCAGTCAGGGTGATTTGGCAATGGTTAAATTATTGCTCGATGCTGGGATTGAGGTAAATACCAAAAACAGTCGTGGAAGTAATGCATTGATTGAGGCATCATGGGCCGGGAAACAGGAAGTCGTCTCGTATCTGCTGGATGCCAAAGCCGATGTAAATTCGGCATCTTCCGGGAAACTCACCGCACTCAGCGCGGCGGTCAATCAAAAGCAAGAGTCTGTTGCCTTGTTGTTGCTTGAACACAGTGCTAAACCGAATGTTGTAGACTCAGCAGGCAGCACATCTCTTATCGAGGCTGCTTGGCAAGGTAACCTATCTTTGGTGAAGGCTTTACTTGCAAAGGGCGCGGCTCTAAATTATAAACGTCCCGATAATGGATTTACCGCTTTGAAGGCTGTAGTGGCTACGAACAAGACGGATGTTGTGCAAGCACTCAAGGCCGCAGGAGCTACTTAGTAGTGCAGGCCACCTGGTTTCTGGCTACGATTATTTTCATAAAAATAAGCGCTAACCCTGCCGTTAGCATTTGAGAGGGCTTCGAGTGGAATGTTTTCCTGTTTTTCTGTCAGTTGTGTTTGTTGTGCGCAACCAGTCAGACCATATTGAAAAAATACTATCGGACGCCGCTACTGGCATCTCTTCCCTCGTCAGCGATTATGAACTTATTGTCGTAGACAACGCATCGGATGACGACAGCGTTTCTGCCCTCAAAAAGCTCACGAGAGAGAATGGACAACCTAATTTGCAGGTATACGCACTGACTAAAGAAGTTGATGCTGACACAGCGTCATGGGTTGGGTTGGAGAACGCGTTGGGTGACTTCGTCGCCGTTATTGACCCTTTGGCGGACGACATCGGTTTTTTACCGGAGATGCTGGACAAGGCAGTCAGTGGCGCCGATGTAGTGTTTGCTACCAATGCGCAAAAAGCAGCCCAAAGCCTTGCCTACCAGGGTGCTTACACTGTCTTCAATGGACTCTATAAGTGGTTCAACGGTATCCATCTGGCCAAGGATGCACCTCAGTACCGCATCCTGAGCAAAAGAGTCGTCAATTTTATTCTTCAGCATCCTCAGCCTGCGATGACCTACCGCCATCTTCCAGCGACTGGGGGATTCGCACGCGCCAATCTCAACTACAATGCAACGCCAAAAATTTCGCACACCAAGCGGTTGGGCGAAAGCATCGACCGAGGCATGCGTTTATTGGTCTCGACTACTCGCGCACCCATGCGTCTCGTCACCTCGCTTTCTTTGTTTGGGGCTATCGCCAATCTTGTGTACTCCGTCTACGTAGTCGCAATCGCTTTCCTGAAGACAGATGTTGCACCCGGCTGGATCAGCTTGTCCCTCCAGCAATCCGGCATGTTTTTCTTGATCTCGCTCGTTCTTCTTGTTCTTGGCGAGTACATCCTGCACATGACCAGCCTGTCGAATGAAGGCCCAATCTATCACGTAGGGCAAGAGTTCACCAGTGCCCGCATGATCCGCTGTGAGAAGCTGAACATCGAAGAAGCGGCGTCAAAGACATCTCATAAGTCAGACATTTGCCCCGAACAAGTTGCCTGATGCCCACCGTAGATATAAGCCAAGATGCAGTCATTGTCGGGGGCGGGTTTTACGGCGCTGCTATTGCCATTTATTTGGCCAAGCAGCGTGGCCTCAAGCGTATTGTCCTTGTAGAGCGTGAGCCGGCGTTGCTTACACGTGCCTCCTATAACAATCAGGCCCGCGTACACAACGGCTATCACTATCCCCGCAGCTTTACCACGGCGTATCGAAGTCGGGTCAATCTGCCCCAGTTCGTGTGTGACTGGCCGGATGCGGTGAAGCAAAATTTCACCAAGCTATACGCCATTGCACGTCGTAATTCCAAGGTCACGGCCAAGCAATTTGAACGCTTCTGTCGGGAGATTGGCGCCAAGATTCAACCAGCAGACCCAGCACTGCGAGCGTTATTTGAACCGCGCCTGATCGAGGATGTGTTTCTAGTTGAAGAATATGCTTTCGACGCCACGAAGCTGGCAAGTTGGGCCGAGCGTGAGCTGAAAGAATGTGGCGTGCAGATCCGCTTTGAAACGCGTGTTACTGCGATCTCAAACGGGCCAAATGGAACATTGCAGGTTGCCATACAACCCGATCGCGGGGATGAGGAGTTGATCTCCTGCCGCTTCGTTTTCAACTGTACCTATAGCGGACTCAATCAGTTCAAGGGGGATTTTCCGGGGACCCGAACTGGGCTTAAACAAGAAATTACTGAAATGGCACTGATGCAGGCACCGCCGGCACTCCAGTGCTTGGGCGTCACGGTGATGGATGGCCCGTTCTTCTCGATGATGCCGTTTCCCGCGCGCGGATTGCATACACTTTCTCATGTACGCTACACCCCGCACCTGTACTGGAACGATGAGCAAGGCATCGACCCTTACCAAAAACTCAAGCAATATGAACGCGTAACACGCGTAGACCGCATGGTCAGGGATGTGGGTCGGTATCTCCCCGCTGTGCTTGATGCCAAATATGTCGACTCGTTATTTGAGGTAAAAACCGTGTTGGTGAAGAACGAAGGTGACGACGGAAGGCCCATTCTGTTTGAGAAACACCAGGAATTGCCGGGTTGCTATTCTGTATTGGGCGGAAAAATCGATAATATATACGATGTTTTGGAGAAGCTGAATGCTGAGACGTTTTAAACGTACTGTGCAACCCATTTTTTGGGGTGTATTCATCTTGACTTTGTTTCTGATCTTTTCTTTGAGCTTGAGGCAGCAAGATTTCAAAAGGGTAACTGGTGCCCATAATTTGATGGCAACTTATCATGTGCTTCTGACTGTTGCTGCGCTTAACGAAAGCCCCGCAAAAAACCATTTGTATCTACCAACAGTGTCTCTGGGAAGGGAGTCGGATAAGTACATCCCATGGGGTGTGACTGTTCCTACTAAGACTGGCGACTATATCTACACAAGCTTTACTCCATCTGGGTTTTTGGTACCTTATTTTTGGTTTAAGGCTTTTAGCTTAGAGCCATCAGTAAAAAACTTGGCGCTTTTCAATTTTGTTCTCGGCAGCCTGAGTGCATTCGCTCTTTTTTTGCTATTGGTAAATCTACTCAAGTTTAATGGGCACGACCCATGGACGTCAGTTGGAGGGGCGCTAGTTGGTAGCGCCATAGCGATTTTTAGCCGTGAAGCCTTGCTATCACATGGAGTTATTTACTGGAGCCACAGTTTATACCAGACTATCTTAAGTCTTTCTCTCTACATAATATTCAAGTATTTAACATGTGAAACCAAAGAGCGCCGTCTTATATATGCGGTAGCAATTGTCGTCTTAGCTTTTCTTGGCCCTATGACGGAGTGGACGGGCTATGTGTTTAATGCTGGTCTTATTACTCTATTGTGGTTAAACAGCCGCGACTCAGTATCCTCAAGAGCTCTTGCTATACAGATAGTTATCGCAACCGCGTTCACAGTGGTTCTGATAGTTCTACATTATAGCCTTGCTGTCGGCTTTGAGCCGGCAATTGAGGCATTATTGGAACGGTTTTTTGCGAGAAACACTTCAAAAGGTAGCATAGTTGGGTTGATCCAAGGCTATGGTCTATCATATGGAATGTTTATTCTGACAATATTCCTAATTCTCGCCATTTCATATTTTGGTAACGGACAACGGACAACGGACAACGGACAACGGACAACGGACAACGGACAACATTCTTCGTATTCGGTGCAGCGTGTATCCCACTGCTTGAGAATATCGTAATGCTTCAACATGCCACACTATTTTCTTTTGATAGACTGAAATTTATTTTTCCGGCCTCGCTAATATTGGCTTTTTCATTTGTACGACTCGAAACAAAGGCACGAGTTATTTTCTTGATTCTTATATTGTTGTCGGGTTTTCATGGATATAAAAGCTATAAAGCGGATATGAGTGCCTATTCATCATGGGGTTATATTGATGACATGAATAAAATGCTCGCATTGAAAATCTCAAGCAAAGTAGATGTGGGTTGTGCGGTCATTTCATCTAACTTCGGCGTACGAGCCTATGCGAATTTGCTGTTTCATCGAGGAATTTATGAGTGGAAATCTTTACAAGAGACACGCGATCTTTTGGTAAAGCGTAATGCTTGTGGTGCCGTCTACTTAGAGGGCACGAAAGTATTCTCCAGCTTGCCAAAATACACAAATGCAATTGTTATGCGTAATGATGGCTCTACGATCGCTATCACAAGTAACGGAGAAGTTCTTCGAACGCCTGAGGAAGTTGATGGTAGCTTTTATCTGACAGACACTTCTTGGTCTCATGGAATCGCTCGCAGATGGGCTGGTTTCTTTGTTCCAAATGCGCAAAAATTTGCAGACGAATACAAAGCAGGTAGACTCGTCAAATTTGCTAACGGGGAGACCCGTGAAATAATACGAGCCGACCCTAGCGGGTTGTATTTGAATATTTATCTCAATGGTTATCCGCTAAACCCTGAAAAAGTAGGCCTGCCAACTAAGTTCGTTGTTATGGATAAGGCAGGTTATAACTTAAAGGAAGGTAAAGAATGAAACATGCCATCATAGGTTTTAGTGGATTTGTCGGGTCGACACTCCTTAAGCAAACACCCTTCGAGTCACTTTATCGTTCAACAAATATCAGTGATATCGAGGGCCAATCATTCGATACCGTTGTCTGCGCAGGCGCCCCCGCCCAGAAGTGGATTGCCAACCAGGAACCCGAGGCAGACCGTCATAAAATTGATGGCCTGATCGCGCACCTGAAAACCGTCAACTGCAAGACCTTTGTTCTGATCAGCACTGTGGATGTGTTCAAAAGTCCGATAGGAGTTGATGAAGACACATCTGTCGACGAGTCAGGACTCCACGCTTACGGCCTGCATCGCCGTCTGCTGGAAAAGTTTGTTGAGAGTCATTTCGCCAACCATCTGATCGTTCGCCTCCCCGGATTGGTAGGTCCTGGACTGCGCAAGAACGTCATCTTCGACTTCTTGAATGACAACAATCTCCACGCTATTGAGAGCCGCGGGGTTTTTCAGTTCTACCCGATGGTCAACCTCTGGTGCGACATTCAAACCGCGCTCAACGCTGGTTTGAACTTGGTGCACCTCACGGCAGAACCAATTAGCGTGGCGGATGTTTCAAAGAAAGGCTATGGCAAATCCTTTGACCATGCCTTGGCCAATACCCCGGCCACGTACGACATGCGAACCCGCCATGCTCATATTTTTAATGGCCTAGGGCATTACCAGTACAGTTCGCGTGAAACCATTCAAGCCATTAGGGCATATGCGCAGTCTGAGCCGCTTACGATTAAGCCCCCCCCGGGGGCGAACTCATGAGGCTGGCTATTTCAAATATTGCTTGGGATATCGTTGAAGATGAAACAATAGCCATGCTACTTTCTCGTTTTGGTGTCGATGCGATTGATGTCGCGCCAGGGAAGTATTTCTCTGATCCGGCCAATGCAACGGACGAGGACATTGCTCGCGTCAAGAACTGGTGGTCTGACCGTGGTATCGAAATTACCGGTATGCAGGCGTTGTTGTTTGGCACAACGGGTTTGAACGTCTTTGGCTCACCTGAAGCTCAAGATGCGATGCTGCAACATCTTACCGCAGTGTGCCGTATAGGATTGGGTCTTGGGGCTAGACGGCTGGTGTTTGGTTCGCCAAAGAATCGCGACCGCGCCGGACTTAGTGCTCAGAAAGCCATAGATGTGGCAGTTCCTTTTTTTCGACGTCTTGGGGACGTCGCTCAATCGTACGGCGTGGTGATCTGCCTGGAACCCAACCCTATCTGCTATGGCGCTAACTTCATGACCACCAGCGCTGAAACGGTGCAGGTTGTGAGGCAGATTGCCCACCCGGCCATTAGGATGCAGCTCGATACAGGTGCGCTCACCATCAACGGCGAAGCCCCCGGCGCTGTGTTGCAAGACTGTGCTCCTCTCATTGGACACGTTCATGCCAGTGAGCCTGACCTACTTACCCTGGGAGACGGAGGTACTGATCATGCAAAGGTGGTTGCAGCCCTGAGGCAGCATCTGCCAAATTATTTAGTTTCCATCGAGATGCTGGCGACCAAGAATGAAGCACATGAAGTGTCGATCGAGCGCGCTCTTGGTGTGGCGATTCAGCACTACCGCAATAACGGAGTGGGGGCCAACGCATGAAGTGGCTCATTTTGATTCTCGGCATTGTCTCCAACGCCTCAGCCAGCGTTCTGGTCAAGATGGCCATGATGCCACCCCGAAAGTTTCCTTCCCTCAGCGAACCCTTGGCGGCGTTGAATAATTGGCCCTTCTGGTTGGGTCTAGGACTTTATGGTGCGGCATTCTTGCTCTACGCCGCCGCCTTGACGCGGTTACCGTTAAATGTGGCCCATCCGGTATTGACAGCCGGAGCGGTGGCATCCGTTGCTCTGTGTTCGGTGCTGATTTTTCGTGAGCCTTTCCACTGGACAACGGGAGCCGGGATTATTCTGGTGATCGTTGGCGTAGCGCTGATTACGGCCCGAGTGGCCTGATGGTTAAAAGAAGGAAATGACGATGATTCCTGATGTTGCTTCTACTGTTCGTGCCAGTTGGCAAGTTCCCACCTTTGAGACGCCCCTATGGCTTGGTCGACAACACCCGTGGTGCATCGTGATACCAGTCATTAATGAAGGGGAACGAATCAAGAGCTTGCTTTCCAGAATGGCTGCGCTCAATATCGGCGATATTGCCGACATCCTCATTGTGGATGGTGGTAGTAATGATGGTTCACTGGCGATTGAGTTACTGCAAGAGAAGGCGGTGCGCGGTCTGCTGGTCAAGACCGGGCCGGGAAAGCTGAGTGCCCAGCTTCGCTGCGCATACGCTTTCGCACTCGATCAGAGCTATGAAGGAATTGTCACCATTGATGGCAATGACAAGGATGATCCGGAAGCGATACCTCGCTTCATTGAAGCTCTGAAACAAGGCGTAGATTTTGTACAGGCATCCCGCTTTGTCGCAGGGGGCGTAGCTGAGAACACTCCCAAATCGCGAGACTTCGCCATCCGTTTCATTCACGCCCCGATGCTGAGTATGTCATCCGGCTTTAGATGGACTGATACCACTCAAGGCTTCCGCGCCTACAGTCGAAAAATGCTGCTGGACACCCGGATTGCCCCGTTCCGCGATGTATTCATGACCTATGAGTTACTTGCGTATCTTTCCTATCGCGTCCCTAAACTTGGGTATCGCTGTCTTGAGTTGCCGACTATTCGCCGCTATCCCAAAGGGGAAGTGCCTACCAAGATCAGTAGCTTTAAGGGGAACCTATCGGTGTTGCAGGTACTTTTTCGCGCATGCAGCGGATTTTATAGTCCTCTTTATCTGGGTGATTGTGGCTCCAACGACAAAACCAAGGGCTACCAATGATTGAAAAAAAAGCCGCAATGTTTGCAAGAGATGATCTGGAGCGGCGTATTTCTCAAGGACTTTCGGCATCAATGATTATTGCTGCCGTCGTCTTTGCAGCTTATTCTGTAGTGCTTTCGAGTAACTTTGGAGTAATGGATGATTATAGCTTCCTTCTAAACGCTATAGTCAGGGGCAATGACACATTTACGCTATTGATTGGTGCAGGTAGGCCATTGAATGCGGTGCTTCTTGATGTTGGATTCCGTTCGACAGGGGCAATTGAGAATCTTGCAATTCTTAGAGCTATTACTCTGGTTGGAATATGGTTACTGGGGTGCGGTATTTATTTTTTCTCTAGGGTACATTACGTCAGTTTCATCTCATCTTTGGCTATAGCGTGCGGGATTATCTTGCTGCCATCGTTTCAGGTCTATGCATCATGGGCTCAACACTTCACAACTCCCTTCGCCGGAGTTATTGCGCTATTGAGTGCATTTATTTTGACGCCTGGCTGCACAATACGTGAACGTTCAAGGATCTTGGCCATCCTTTTGTCAGCACTGCTTTTGTTAACTTCAATTCTCATCTATCAGCCGGTAGCGATGATGTTTTGTACTGGTATATTGATATCAATGATTTCCAAGCCTGATATTAGCTCTGCTTGGAGACCAAGCAGAGTAATCGATGCTGCAATTGCCTTTATGACGGCAATGCTTTTCGGCTTGCTCATATTCAAGATTGGTCAATATGTTTATCCGAGCGGTTCTTCGCGATATGGTCTTGTGCAAAATATTCATGAGAAATTGAGTTGGTTTTTCTCTGAACCTATTGCGAACGCACTATCATTGTACTCAGTCCCCGCTAACGTCACTCTGCAGTTTGTAGTACTTTTGACGGTGCTGCTCGGCGCTTGCTTATTAATTAGGAAACGCGGTTCAAACACCGTCTTGATAATATTTATTTATGGAGTTTTTTGCGTACTAGGTTCGTATGCGCCAAACTTGGCTACGGCTGAAAATTGGGCATCGTACAGATCGATTGGTGCTCTAAGTGCGTCGATTGTTGCGTTATTGGTTCTTATGGTATCTGTAGTATCTAATTATTTAGAAATAAAATATGCTACAAATTCATTACTTAGAAGATTAAATAAATATCATTGGATCGCGCCAGCGATTCTGTTAATTATCTTGACAACCCATGCACAGAGCAATGTACTGAATGGTTTTGTTCTTCCTAATGTTACTGAGCTCAATAATTTAGCAAGCGCTTTGAATGATGGGAAGGGCCAGGGATCAGAGAAGGTTGTAGTAATAATAAAATCTTCTTCTTGGTCCGATTCTGCCGCCAAGCCAATGGCTTATGACGAGTTTGGAATGCCTTCATCCATAAGGGATTATTACGCAAAAGCAATCGTCGAAATCGTTCTTCGGAGCACGAATTTAATTCCAAATGCAATGGTCATATCCTCTGTGGAGGCTATCGCTAGCAAGCAATCCGACCATGGTACAAATCTAGTAGTCGATTTTCCGCGATTGGTTACTAGCCAAAGATTCAAGACTGACCCATTGGCATTACAAGATTCAAACCAAAATGCTGTAAAGTCTTTTTTGTTGCGTCCTCCAGAGTCTCTCCAGAAGAACGTCGCTGTTTCTGCCGATAGCCTGGGTGTTTATTCCAGCAAGGGTAACCTGGGAACAGTTAAGTTATTGCTCGATGCGGGGATAGAAGTAAACACCAAGAATAGTCGTGGAAGTAATGCATTGATTGAGGCATCATGGGCCGGAAAACAGGAAGTCGTCTCGTATCTGCTGGATGCCAAAGCCGATGTAAATTCGGCATCTTCCGGGAAGCTCACCGCACTCAGCGCGGCGGTCAATCAAAAGCAAGAGTCTGTTGCCTTGTTGTTGCTTGAACACAATGCCAATCCGAATGTTGTAGACTCAGCAGGCAGCACACCTCTTATCGAGGCTGCTTGGCAAGGTAACCTACCTTTGGTGAAGGCTTTACTTGCAAAGGGCGCGGCTCCAAATTACAAACGTCCCGATAATGGATTCACCGCTTTAAAGGCTGCAGTGGCTACGAACAAGACAGATGTTGTGCAAGCACTCAAGGCCGCAGGAGCTACTGAGTAGTGAGGGCCTGACACGCACCGCTTTTTAATCTCAACGAAAACCGAGGACATTCAGTGTCATACAGACAAAAAGTATTTCTTAAAGAATTTAACAAAGACGAATTTGCAAAATTTCGTACAACCTACGAGTTGATTAATCCAGATCGGCCCATTGAAACTGCAAATTTTAAGTATGAGGACACTGACCCAAGGTTTAGAAAGTTCCTTGAAGGAATTGACGACTCAACACGATCATTTGTGGATGAAATTCTTCCTCATTTAGGACTGTTCTTGCATGGCCCTTTCCCGCTTCCGGGCAAACGCGTGACGACAAGTGCATGGGATTGTCGCGGCAAATTTGGAGCGTATGAAGCCGCAGGGATACTCCCGAAACTTGCAGGATCACGAGTTCTCGATATTGGCTGCAATGCTGGCTATGACACATTTCTTATGAGCTCCTTAGGTGCGATTGAAACAGTGGGACTTGAACCCCATGGTTTCTATCATCAAGCATGTTTTCTAAATGCTGTTTACGATATGCCTGGGGTTAGTTTTATGAACCTGGGATGGGAAGACCTTGACCCTCGCTATTTCAAAGGTTTTGATTTCGTGAACTGCCAAGGTTTGATATATCACGTTAAGGAACCAATGCTGCTGATTGAAAAGCTGGCTTCAATAATGCGGCCTGGCGCAACACTACTGATGGAGACGCATGTCCTTTCCGAGGCATCTACCCAATCCCAGTTTATTGAAGGTGAATTTTGGGGCGACAAAACATATTGGTGGATTTTTGGCGCTGATTGCCTCATGGGCATGCTCAGGTCTGGCGGATTCAAAGATGTTCGGATGCCGTTAAAGGCTGACTGCGACAGTCGAAATCCGTTAAATCCACGGGTGACAGTTGAAGGCTATCCGGCTGGCGCTCGCGCTTGGTTCGTGGCGACAAGAAGCTAGTCAGATTGTCAAGGAAGTTCTAATGATTAGCGATTTATCCCCTGACTTTACGGATCTGCCAGGCCGCAGAACCGTCCCGCGTAACTACAAGCGCGGCACTGTTGTCTGCGAACACATTGACGTTTCAATTATTACTCCCTACTACAACACCGAAGCGTTCTTTGTTGAAACATTTGTATCGCTGCAGGCGCAATCATTGCAGAACTGGGAATGGGTGATTGTGGACGACGGTTCTACAGACCAGGAATCTGTGAACCGGCTTGCCAAGGTCGCGGCAAAAGATGAACGCATCAAGGTAATTCGACAAACAAATGCGGGACCCGGCGCAGCGCGCAATACGGCATTCCGTAATGTGAAAGGCCGCTACATTTGTCTGCTCGATAGCGATGATATGGTCGAACCGACCTACCTTGAGAAAGCTGTCTGGTTTCTTGATTCAAATCCAGAGTTCGCGTTCTGCAACTCTTATAGCGTTGTATTTGGCGAACAGGAATATCTCTGGACTAACGGATTTGAAAGAGGCAAGGCACACTTGCAGGCCAATAGTGGGCCACCTATTTCAGTGATTCGTCGCACGGCATATGCAGACTGTGGCGGTTTCGATGAGTCCATCCGGTTTGGACATGAAGACTGGGATTTCTGGCTGGCAATGGCAAAAGCTGGGCATTGGGGCTATACGATTCCAGAGTATCTGCAGTGGTATCGCAAGCGCGGCAATGGCCGTTTTGAACAGATCATGAGGTCCGGAAATATCAATGATAAATTCGAAAAATTGATGCATCGGAAATATGATGGCCTGGATAAACACTTTCCTGAACCTTCCCGACATCATCCTTTGCCATACGAGACCATTGAGACGAATTCGCTTGTGACCAACCTTTTGGTGGCGAACCCGCTCAGACGCCGGGTTATGTTCATCGTCCCGTGGATGGTGACGGGCGGGGCTGATCGAGTTAATCTCGACTTGGTTGAAGGTTTGACGTCTAAAGGCCACGATATAACGATTTGTGCGACCTTGCTGGCTGATCACAGATGGGAGCATCAATTCAGCCGTTTCACGCCAGATATCTTTGTCCTGCCAAAGATTCTCTGCGCATCGGATTATCCGAGGTTCCTGGCATACTTGATTCAATCTCGGCAAATCGATACTGTGGTCATTACTGGTAGCACCATCGGATACCAGTTCCTTCCCTATCTTAGAGCCGTGTCACCCGGCGTTGCGTTTGTTGATATGTGCCATGTTGAAGAACCGCATTGGTTGAATGGGGGCCACCCAAGGTTTGGCGTTGGCTATCAGGATGCGCTCGATCTCAATATCGTTACGACCAAACATCTGGCTGAATGGATGCAAGGGCGCGGTGCCGACGGCACACGAATAAGAGTGATGTATACGGGTGTTCGTTCTGCGCAAGCAATTCGATTGGCTGGAGTTAGAGATCTGATGCGGGCAGAGCTGAACATTCCGGCAGATATGCCGGTGATTGTTTTTGCAGGTCGGATTTGTGAACAAAAACGCCCAGCTATGCTGGCCGAAATTCTTAAAGTAGCGCACGCTCATGGTCTGATATTTCGGGCTTTAATTATCGGCGATGGCGAACAAAGAGGTCAATTAGAAGAGTTACTCAGTCAATATCACTTGACCACCAATGTACAAATGCTCGGCTCGGTTTCACATCAGCGATGGCTTGATATTCTTGTTGCATCGGATATTCTATTGATGCCTTCTCAATATGAGGGTATTTCAATCGCGCTCTTGGAGGCAATGGCTGCTGGTGTTGTGCCAGTTGTAGCTAAAGTTGGCGGACAGGAAGAAATTGTGAGTCCAGATGCAGGCGTATTGATCCCACATGGGGTCAACGAGCTTCAAGAATATTTGGATGCAATTCGTCGCTTATTATCCAATTCCGCAGAATTGCAACAGATGTCGAAACAGTGCAAGTTTCTCGTCGCGTCAAAACTGTCATGGGAAGGCATGATTGATAATTTTCTGGCACTCCTGGACGAAGCTCATCTGCTTAGGGTTAACCATCCGCGATATCCGATCAGCCCGGGCTTTGGGCGAGAATTGGCATCACTGTCGCTTGAATGCAAACGTCTTGGCGAGGCAGTGGATTGGCTATGGAATACCAAACCTCATTCTGCAACTGCCGATGCTGCGTTGCTGACTACACCTGCAGAGGCGCAGGCGGTTGTAAAATTTGCCATTCTTTTGAGCCAAACCTGGCTTGGTCGAATAATTATCCGTAGCCAGTTTCTGAAAGCCATTGGGAAAAGGCTTCTGAAAAGGATGGCAAACCCAAGTGCTGCATAACTTCAATTCCTGAGATTCAAGACTTTCAGGCACTTATTCTGCAAGGATTTAAATGAAGATAGCAATTTTTGGTGGCGGCGGTTTTATCGGATCAACAATTGCTGATCGACTGTTACTGGATGGCCACGAAATCAAGATTTTCGAACGGCCACGAGTTGCGCCTTACCGTAAGTTTGCAGAATCTGAGCGGGTTGAATGGATCGCAGGGGATTTATCAAGCACTCACGATGTTAGCGATGCAATCAGTGGCGCTGATGTTGTATTGCACTTGGCTTCGACCACTTTGCCAAAAAGTTCAAACGATGACCCAATCTACGACGTACAGAGCAATCTTGTGGCAACACTTCAAATGCTTAATGCTATGGTTGCTCATAACGTTCGCAAGATAGTTTTCATTTCTTCTGGTGGTACCGTGTATGGGCACCCGATGTATCTTCCTATTGATGAAAAGCACCCCACGGACCCTTTAGTGTCATATGGTATTACCAAACTCGCCATTGAGAAATACCTGCAGATGTACAGTTACTTGTATGGAATCAAAGCGATCACCTTGAGAGTTGCGAATCCGTATGGCGAGCGTCAGCGTATCGAAACTGCACAGGGTGCCGTTGGGGTTTTTCTTCACCACGCCATCCAGGGTATACCTATAGATATTTGGGGTGATGGCAGCGTTACTCGGGACTACATTCATGTGAGTGATGTAGCGGAGGCTTTCGTTCGGGCAGTGGAATACTCGGGTGCGAAGAGTTGTTTTAACATCAGTTCCGGTACTGGTATTAGTTTAAATGAGCTCATTGGCATGATTGAAGATGTGCTCGGCAAGTCAATCGAGGTTCGCTATCTGCCAAGTCGACCTTTTGATACCCCGGTAAGTGTGCTAAGTAATTTCTTGGCGCAAGTTGAATTGGAGTGGGCCCCTTCAATTACTATACGGGATGGCATAGCTCGCACTGCGGAAAGGATGAAGCGTGAATTGGCAAAGTTGGACACTTGATCCGACTTCAAACTTTAGATTGCATGAAGATTCTTCTCACTGTCCGCCAATTCTTTCCCCAATATACAGCTGGTACAGAGGTCCTGGCTTACTCGGTTGCTCGCGAATAGTTTAAACGCGGCCACATGGTGGTTACCGGGAGCCGGATTTATACGATGAAAATTCTTTTGACGACGCATGTGTTTTTGCCCGAGTATTTTGGCGGTACGGAAACGCTCGTTCTTGGTGTCGCACTTGCCTTGAAACAAAGAGGGCATAACGTTACGGTCGTGACAGGCTATCCTGAAAAGGATAAACCAGGCGACATTAATCAGTTTGATGAGTATGAAGTCGATTCCATTCGCGTTATTCGATTCAGGCATGGTCGTACTGCATTGAGAAACCAAAGCAGTGTTATGCAAAATGACTACGATAACCCAGTTTTTGAAGCCCGATTTCGTCAATTACTCGTAGAGATCGAACCGGATGTAGTGCATTTCCATCATCTGGAGCGACTATCAATTAATGCAGTTGACGCATGCAAGGAAAAAAAAATTCCTGCGTTTCTTACTGCAACAGACTTCTGGTATGTCTGTCCCGCACATACGCTACTGTTGCCAAATGGAAAAATGTGCGACGGGCCAGCCAACGGTGGCGCAAACTGCTTAAAGCATGTGGCTTCTATATCTCAGCCAAAATGGGTATCCGGAATAGTAAATTCCATACCTACAGGTGCCGTGAGGGGCATCATGTATGGTCTCAAAAGAACCAGCATAAAGCTTTCAGGCAGAGTTGGCGATGTCCAGGCTCTGGCAAGAAGAAGTGAAATAATTGGAGCCAGACTCTTTCTCCTGGAAAGAATTTTTGTCGCTACCAGTCACGCTCAAAGAATGCTTGAGACTGCTGGAATAACGGGCGGGAAATTTCGAGTTCTGCCATTTGGAATCAAGAATCATGGCTATGTAAAACGCATCCGGAAGAGAACGGATAGGCCATTGGTACTAGGCTTTATTGGCTCGATGTTGCCTCACAAGGGTCTCCATATACTAGTTGAAGCGAGCAGACTTTTACCTACGGATGCTGCTGTCAAAATCAAGGTATATGGAAAATCACCAGTTGGGGATTCCGCCTATATAAAAGATCTGCGTATGCTTGCACAGGGTGACGAAAGAATAAAATTTTACGGCACCTTCGAGAACGCGAGGATGCCAGCCATACTGGATGGCATCGATGCCTTGGTTATTTCTTCTTTGTGGCATGAGAACATGCCCTTGGTTTCGTTATCAGCCCAGGCAGCGGGTTGCCCTCTCATAGCATCAGACATTGGAGGGTTATCAGACGTCGTTGACCATGGCAAAACCGGTCTCTTGTTTAGCCCGGGTTCGGCATCTGGATTGGCTCAGATGATCATGTGTCTTTTGAACGACCACGATCTATTGGAAAAACTATCAGCAGCTGCTGTTCGGCCAATGGATATTGATCGGTATGTTGATGAGCTTGAATTGGAATACCAAAAAAGTATTGAAAAGATGAATCTAGGGGTGTGCCTGTGAATTATCGAAACCACCATTTTTTATTTTTGTCGATGCATTAGCGTGGCCGGTTGCGAAACAATGCAGCCCACCAGGGGTGTTAATAAAAAAGCACTACTTATTATTCTGGCCGCCTGGTTCCGTTTTTTTCAACAACTTTACAAACAGATATGTCATTGTCTGTAATGAGTCATAAAGTCGTTATACGCCTTGACAATCCCTTCATGTAATTCAGTCTTTGCTTGCCAACCCAAGGCACGCATCCGATCAACGTTTAACAGCTTGCGTGGCGTACCATCCGGTTTGGAAGTATTAAACACGATCCCGCCCTTAAACCCAACCACACTCATCACAGTTTCAGCCAATTCACGGATCGTTACATCTTTACCCGTGCCTACATTGAACAAGCCATCGGCAACACTATTTTCCATCAGAAAGACGCAAGCATCCGCCATGTCTTCTACATAAAGGAATTCCCGCATTGGCATGCCGCTACCCCACACCACAAGTTCTTTGTCACCACGCAGTTTGGCATCGTGCGCCTTACGAATTAGCGCTGGCAGTACATGACTGTTGTTCAAGTCATAGTTGTCATTAGGCCCATAGAGATTGGTGGGCATCACCGAAACATATTGGGTGCCGTACTGGCGATTGTAATTTTCACAGAGCTTGAGGCCCGCAATTTTGGCAATTGCATAAGGCTCGTTGGTTTGCTCAAGCGGGCCGGTAAGCAAATATTCCTCCTTGATCGGCTGCGGACAATCTCGTGGATAAATACAACTGGAGCCGAGGAACAGTAAACGCCGTACCCCAGCCTGCCAGGCCGCATGCACGATGTTCGCCTCCATCATTAGATTCTGATAGATGAAATCGGCGCGACAGGAATTATTTGCATGAATACCCCCCACCTTGGCGGCGGCCATAAACACGTAATCAGGCTTTTGCTTCAGAAAGAATTCAGCAACTGCAGACTGGTTCGTCAAATCCAGATCAGCGTGTGTTCTGGTTAAAATATTGGCGTAATCACCAGCTTGCAAACGGCGCACAATAGCCGAGCCCACCATCCCGCGATGGCCAGCCACATAAATCCTAGTTTGATTGTCGATGATTGGATTATTCGTGATAATCATACGCTGAGAACCCGTGCTTTTTGACTAGTTCGTCACGCTCGGCACCCTTGAGGTCTTCTCTTACCATTTCGGCCACTAGCTCCTTGAAAGTAATTTTCGGTGTCCATCCTAACTTCTCTTTTGCCTTGGTCGCATCCCCCAGTAAGGTTTCGACCTCTGTCGGCCGAAAATAGCGTGAATCAACTGCCACGATGCATTTTCCTGCTGCATCATAGCCTTTCTCATCTATGCCCGTTCCTTCCCAATGTATTTTGATGCCGAGTTCTTCTGCTGCCGCATTCACAAAATCGCGCACACTGTATTGCACACCGGTGGCGATGACAAAATCTTCAGCTTTGTCCTGTTGCAGCATCAGCCATTGCATTTCAAC
>Ga0105047_10003539_pt1 | contig 27514 bp, 25 predicted proteins | sample MAT04_FD_78384 | JGI IMG/M metagenome (GOLD analysis project Ga0105047, IMG submission 78384) | Freshwater microbial communities from Lake Fryxell liftoff mats and glacier meltwater in Antarctica - MAT-04 (megahit assembly) | ecosystem: Environmental > Aquatic > Freshwater > Ice > Liftoff... | reverse complement strand
CCGGACCGGCATGACCCCAGTCTGCTCCAGTCCGGCCCCGGCGTGCGTTGAAGGCCCCACCGAGACATCCGGCGGGGCCTTCACCACCCTTGCACCGCTCAGTCCAGGTAGTCGCGCAAGACCTGCGAGCGGCTCGGGTGGCGCAGCTTGGACATCGTCTTGGACTCGATCTGGCGGATCCGCTCGCGGGTCACCCCGTAGACCTTGCCGATCTCGTCCAGCGTCTTGGGCTGGCCGTCGGTCAGGCCAAACCGCATGGACACGACACCCGCCTCGCGCTCGGAGAGCGTGTCGAGCACCTGGTGGAGCTGCTCCTGCAGGAGCGTGAAGCTCACCGCGTCGGCCGGGACGACCGCCTCGGAGTCCTCGATGAGGTCGCCGAACTCGCTGTCGCCGTCCTCACCGAGCGGGGTGTGCAGGGAGATCGGCTCGCGGCCGTACTTCTGGACCTCGACCACCTGCTCCGGGGTCATGTCCAGCTCCTTGGCCAGCTCCTCCGGGGTGGGCTCGCGGCCCAGGTCCTGGAGCATCTGGCGCTGCACGCGGGCGAGCTTGTTGATGACCTCGACCATGTGCACCGGGATGCGGATGGTGCGGGCCTGGTCGGCCATCGCCCGGGTGATCGCCTGGCGGATCCACCAGGTCGCGTAGGTCGAGAACTTGTAGCCCTTGGTGTAGTCGAACTTCTCGACCGCACGGATCAGGCCGAGGTTGCCCTCCTGGATGAGGTCGAGGAAGAGCATGCCGCGGCCGGTGTAGCGCTTGGCGAGCGAGACGACCAGCCTCAGGTTCGCCTCGAGGAGGTGGTTCTTGGCGCGGCGACCGTCCGCGGCGATCCACTCGAGCTCGCGGCGGAACTTGGGGTCCATCGCCTCGGCCGCGGCCAGCTGCTCGTCGGCGAACAGACCGGCCTCGATCCGCTTCGCGAGCTCGACCTCCTGCTCGGCGTTGAGGAGGGCGACCTTGCCGATCTGCTTGAGGTAGTCCTTGACCGGGTCGGCCGTGGCGCCGGCCGTGACGACCTGCTGGGCCGGAGCGTCGTCGTCGTCGGCGTCGGAGTAGGTGAACCCGGCGTCCTCGGACTCCTCCTCTGCTGCGGGCTTGGCCGCCGCACCCTCGGTGGTCTCGTCCCCGGAGTCGTCGGTCTCCTCGACCACGACCTCCTCGACCACGACCACGACGTCGTCGGCGATGACGACGTCCTCGAGGTCGACCTCCTCCACCTCGACGGAGTCGGGGTCGACCGCGACGGCCTTCGCCGCGGTCGCCTTGGTCCTCGGTGCGGCCTTGGCCGGGGCGGCCTTCGCAGCCGCCTTGGCGGGAGCAGCAGCCTTGGCGGGAGCAGCAGCCTTGGCGGGAGCGGCAGCCTTGGCGGGTACGTCGGTGGCTCGGGCGGTGGTCGCGGTGCGACGCGTCGTGGCGGCGGCGACCTTCTGCGCGGTCACGGTGATGCCGAGACCGTCGAACGCACGGAGCACGGTGCGCAGCCGGGCCGGGGTGACGTCAGCCGCCTCGCAGGCGGCGCGCAGGGCCACGGCGTCGACCGTGCCGTGGGTGTGGCCGGAACGGACGAGGTCCTGCAGAACCGCGTGCTCGAACTCGCGCGGGAGGGCAGAGCGGGGGGAAGGGGATGACACAGAGCACCTTTCGGCAGCGCCGGGCTCGCGAACACGATCCAGGAAGTGACGACCATTGTACCGTCCGGACCTCGCAGAGCGCGCCCCGCAGCGACCCCCGAACGGGTGTCGGCCCCGGCCGGCCGCCGCTCAGGCGATGGCCGGCTTGACCGCAAGCACGGGGCACGGGGCGTCGAGCAAGATCCGCTGCGCGTTCGAGCCGAGAAGCAGCTTGCCCACCGGGCTGCGTCGCCGCAGGCCGATGACGATGAGCTCGGCGGCGCCGCTCTCGGCAGCACCGATGATGTCCTCGGCGACGTCGCGCCCCCGGCTGGTCTGACGAACCTCGTAGCGCAGGCCCGAGCCGTCCAGGCGAGACGCGACATCGTCGGCGAGATTCTGCAGGTCCTGCGGGTCGGTTCCGAAGCGGTGGCCGCGCTCGCTGAGGATCACGACCAGCTCGACGTCACGAGACCGGGCCTCGGCAGCCGCGGTCGCCAGGGCCGCCTCACCTTCGGCAGTTGCGACGTATCCCACCACGACGCACATCGTGCCTCCTTGGACGACCAATGTCCTGAGAGACCGACGCTACCCGATCTGACCGGCCGTGCCCGACCCGGCGGCCGCGGGACCGCACGCAGGGGGCGGCCGATCAGGCGCCGCCGACCTGCAGCCACCCCGGCGGCATCCCCGCGACGAGCGTCTGGTCGATCAGGTCGGCCAGCCGGTAGGCAGGCTCGGCTCGTCGGGCGCGCTCGACGAGCACTGCCGCCCGGGCACCGTCACCGTCCCACCACGCGAGCACTCCCAGCAGCGTCAGTGCCGGCGCCTGAAGCCGGGTCGCGGTGTGCGCGACCACCTCGTGCAGCAGGGTTCGGACCTCGGCCATGCGGTCGGGTTCCGGCGCCGTCCCGACCGCAGGGTCGATGATCGCGCGCAGGGCGACGGAAACCTCCGCACCGCCATAGCCGGCCACGACCCGGTCGGCGAGCCGGCCGGTGCCCGGGACGAAGCCCAGCAGCACGGCGTCGCGAACCAGCACGTCGCCCAGACCCGCCTGCAGCCGCCCGATCCGGTTGGGGTCGGGCCGGTCACCGGTCCGCACCCGGTCCAGCTCGCCGCGCCACAGCGCCAAGGACTCGCGGCGCCAGCGGTGCTGGTCCGCTCCGCCCGAGGCCCGGTCCAGATGTCCCCGCCAGCGTGCCGCCGCTCGCCGGGACGAGCGTCGTGCCTCGGGCGAGGCCGGGTCGAGGCGGACGAGCTGGTCGCGCGAGCCGACCACCTGCACGCCGTTGAGCACCATCTGTGCGCCGATCTGGGTGGCCTGCAGCTCGGCCAGCGGACGACCGCCCGGTGGGCAGCAGCCGGGATCGGTGCAGTCCAGGGCGTAGTAGCCCCGTGGGCCCACCACCCAGCAGTCGGGCAGGCCGAGAAAGTGCTCAGCCGCTGCCGCAAGGTGCTCCTGAGCCACCCGCCCTCGGCCGGGATCGGCCTGCAGGTCGGCCTCGGTGTAAAGGACGAGGACGGTCGACCGCGCACCGTCGTGCACCAGGTGACCCACCAGTGCGCGAGCCACCTGGGGCCCGCGGTCGGGGTCGACGAGGTCGTCCAGGTCGACCCGGGCCACCAGACCGACGCGTGAGCGCGCGCGGCGCACGCTGATGACGACGGCGCTGCGGGTCGGCTCGAAGCCCAGCTGGAAGGGGATGAGGGCGAGCAGCTCGCGGGGCTCGCTGGTGCGGATCGTCGTGTCCATGTCCCCATCTGACCCGACCGCGCTGGCCTGCGGTCCGGGGGGTGATCCGCCTGTGGACACCCGCTCCGCGACGCCGCGCTGTGGATTTCACCCGGGTGGCCACGGCCGCCGATGCAGCCGTCCGGGGTTACCGTTGAGCCATGCCGCAACGGGTCCCCCACCGGGCACGGCGCCGCCAGCGCCGGATCGGCGCCTACGCCGCCGGTGGGCTGCTGGCGCTCGCCCTGGGCGCCGCCGGGTGCGCCGGCGCCTCGGGACCGGCTCTCGTCGACGCCGCACCGACGCCCTCGCCCTCAGCGCTGGCCCCGGAACCCGCCGCCGCCAGCGCCACCGAGAAGTCCACGTCCGCCCAGGACGACGCGAGCCTGATGACAGCCACCCCCGACGAGCACTCGGAGGTCGGCGACCTCGTCGAGGGGTTCCCCATCGACCTGCTCCCGGTGCCGTCCGACGCCGCGATCCTCGTCACCTCTGCCGTGCCGGTGGGTGAGGAGGGAGTCCAGGAGGTCTCGCTCAACCTGCGCACCGGCGCCACGGCCGATGAGGTCATCGAGCTGTACCGGACCGCCCTCGTCGGGGCCGGGTTCGTCGAGGTCCCGGTCTCACCGACCGGCCTGGCCGCCGAGTCGACCTTCACCCGCTCCGGCGGGAACGAGCTGGTCTCCATCGGCGTGCTCGACCAGGACGGGTTGCGCACGGTCACCATCGGCGGTCGGGTGCACACCGCGCCCTGAGCCGGACCCGTAGGGTGGTCGGGTGAGTTTCCCCCCGGCCCTGGTGGACGTCGACGAGGTGCGCGCCCGGGTGGACCAGCACCTGGCCGACCACCTGGCGGCGCTCCGCGGCGAGCTGGCTCGGATCGGAGAGCCGTGCGATCGGTTGGTCGACTCCCTGGCGAGGATCCTCTCCGGCGGCAAGCGGCTGCGCGCGGCGTTCTGCTACTGGTCCTGGCAGGCGCACCTGCCCGCCGGTCCGGTCGGCTCGGACGGCCGACAGCCCGAGGTGCCCGGGGTGGCGACCCGCCACACCGCGCTGCGCCTCGGCGCGGCCCTGGAGCTGTTCCAGGCCGCGGCCCTGATGCACGACGACGTCATGGACTCCTCCGACACCCGGCGGGGCCAGCCAGCCGCGCACCGGGCCTACGCCGCCCTGCACCGCGAGCAGGGCTGGTCCGGCCCGCCCGACCGGTTCGGGGAGTCCGCGGCGATCCTGCTCGGAGACCTGGCCCTCATCGCCTCCGAGCGCGAGGCCGCCGCCGCTCTCGAGCCCGTCGAGGCCACCGTGCGCGCCCGCGCCCGGGCCGTCTTCGACACCATGCGCACCGAGGTGACCGCCGGGCAGTACCTCGACGTGCTGGCCCAGTCTGTGCCCTGGGGCCAGTACCCCGCCGGTGACGAGGCGAGGGCGCGAGCGGTCATCCGGGCCAAGAGCGCGCGCTACAGCGTCGAGCACCCGATCACCCTGGGAGCCGCCCTGGCGGGGGCCGACGACGCCGCCCTGGACGCGTGCCGGGCGACAGGGCTGCCGCTGGGCGAGGCGTTCCAGCTGCGCGACGACCTGCTCGGGGTGTTCGGCGACCCGCGCACCACCGGCAAGCCCGCGGGCGACGACCTGCGCGAGGGCAAGCGGACCGTGCTCGTCGTGCGGGCGCTGGCGCTGGCCACCGACGCCGACGCCGCCCTCATCCGGGACGGGTTGGGGCGGGCCGACCTCGACCCAGCCGGACTCGACGCCGTGCGGGCAGCGGTGCAGCGCAGCGGCGCCGTCGAGCAGGTCGAGCAGCTGATCGCCGACCTCGCCGGCCCAGCCCTGGCCCGGCTGGAGACCTCGGCCCTGCTCGAGCCGGGCCGCACGATGCTCGCCCGGCTGGGCAGCGCGGCCGTCGACCGTCGGGCCTGAGGCCCGCGGCAGGGCGGGACCGGTGCAGCAACGGCCGCGCCCGACCCGCTCTCACGGCGCCAGGCGCACCGTCCCGTCGACCACCTCGACCGGGAGCGGGTCCGCGATCTCCCCGATGAACACGCCGTCCTCGGTGTCGCGGAAGCCGATCAGGCCCCAGCCACCCGGCGTGCTAGCGTCGCCGGCCCCCTGGACCAGCCGTGCCGCGTAGATGCTCGGGTGGTCGAAGGGTCGCGCGGCGGCGATGTCCCAGGGACCGAGCAACGACTCCCCCGGTACCACCCACACGCCGCCGCCGGTCCACGCGGCACGGCGGTCGGCCGTCATCCGGTCGGGCCAGCAGGAAAACACCAGGACGGGCTGCCCGGCGACGACGACCGACTGTGGCACCTCGAGCTGACCGAAGCCGGCGGGCACGGTCAACGGGGGTCGCACCTCCCAGGTGTCCAGGTCCGGGCTCCACGCATGCCCGATGACGCTGCGCCCCAGCGGGTCGCCGTGCGGGACCCGGGCGGTGAGGAGCATGTGCCACCCCTGACCACCCGGATCGGCGAGCACGAAGGGGTCGCGCCACGCCTCGTCGATCCAGGCCTCCCGGTCGAGCTTCTCGTACCAGCGGGCGTCGGCCTCGAGCAGCGGCTCGGCGGAACGGTGCCACGTCATGAGGTCCTGCGAGACGGCCACTCGGGCACGATGAGGAAGAGCACGAGCAGGATGACGGCAGGGGTCGCCATCGCGAGGCCTGCCCGGCTTCCCTGACGCGCAGCCCTGGCGCGACGGATCTGGCCGCGGGAGTCACGGGTCGATGCCGGCGCGTGGGGGGTGACCTGCTCGGTGGGGACGGTCAGGGTGCACCTCCGATCTGGGGCGGGCAGGCGTCCTCCCGGGAGGCCCGGTCCGGCGCAGGGCAGGCGTCCTCCCGGGAGGCCCGGTCGGGCGCAGGGCGCGCGCCGGACCGGGGCCCCGGTCGGAGCCGACCGAACCCGTCTGGGACGGTCGGCTCAGAAGCCGTACCCGTCGTTGGACTCGATGTTGGTGTCGATCTCCTGAACCGCCTGGTCGAGGGTCTCCTGGACGTCGGCGCCGGCCATGATGTCCCGAGCGGTCTGCTCCAAGACGCTGGAGATGACCGCGTAGGCGGGTGTCGGCGGGCGCTCGAGCGCGAACCGCTGGGACAGCTCGACGAACGGCCGCAGCACGGCACCCTCGGCGAAGTTGGCCGACAGGGCCTCGGCCTCGGCGGTCGCCGGGATGACGATCTGCTTTTGCGGGACGTGAAGGCGGTGAAGGGGATCTCGGCGACCTCGGCGTCGGACACCCAGCGGTCCTCCTGCTCGTCCCAGATCGCGTGGGGGTACTTGATGCCCACCCAGGCGTCCTCGCCGATGGTGGTGATCGCCCTGGTCACGGCCCGGTCCATGCGGGCGGTGGGTCCGTCGGGCAGCCGCCACGCGGCGAGCGGGCGGGCGCCATCGCAGCCGGTAGCCCCGGGCGCCCAACGCAGTCCGGGCGGCCGACCATGAGCATCGTCCCGGCTGTCGAGAGAGGCCCCCACCTGTCAAGGCGGGCTGAAAACGGCCGGGCGGGACAGCTTCCCTGGACGTCCCAGCTAGAAGGCCAGCGCCATCGCGCGGCGGCGGATCTCGGTCTTGTGACCGGCGGCCAGCGCCTCCATCGGCGTGCGCGGGGGCACACCGGTGCCCAGACCGGCGAGCGACTCGTCCGGGGTGAAGAGCCAGGTGATGGACTCCTCGTCGGCGAAACCGGCATCACCGAGCACGGACAGCGTGCCGGGCAGTGCCGGGACCACCTGCCAGCCGCCGGCGGCCGTGACCATGAGGAAGCCGGCCGGGACGGACCACACCCGGGGCTCGCCGTGCCGGACGGCGATGATCGTGCGCTCCTGGACCAGGCGGCGGACACGCCCGACGTCGACCCCTAGCCGCTCGGCGACGTCGGGAAGGGGCATCCACTCGTCCACCAGGACGTCCAGTTCGCTCACCCGACCAGGGTAGAGGGTCCTTTGTCGGGGAGCCTGCACCCACCGTCCGCTCTTCCACCGGCGCGTCCGGCGCGGTACGTTGCCCTTCTGTCACTTCAGTAACACCCGCACCTTCAGCACCACCAGCCCCAAGGATGGTCCGATGACCAGCGCTGCGCTCAGCCTCAGGACGACGACCGCCCGCGGGCGCGCTGCCAGCGGCACCGGTGTCGGCATCGTCCTGGCGGTGGCCTCCGTCGCCGGCTCCGCCAGCCCGGCCCACGCGGAAGACTACACCGTCCAGCCTGGCGACACGGTCAGCCACATCGCTCAGCGCACCTCCACCACGGTGGCGCAGATCGTCGCGGCCAACGGCCTGGACCCCCGGGCGCGGATCCTCGTCGGTCAGCGCCTCGTCCTGCCGACGACGCCCGCACCCCCCGCGGCGGCGCCGGTCGCGGCCACCGTCCAGCACACCGTCGCGACCGGGGACACCGTCTCGGCCCTGGCCACCCGGTACGGAACGACCACCACCGCCATCGTCGCCGCCAACGGCCTCGACGGGCGCGCGCTCATCCGGATCGGTCAGGCGCTCGCCATCCCGGGCACCACCGCCGCACCCACCGCCGCGCCAATGGCCACCCCGGCACCGACGTCTGCGACGACCCACGCCGTCGCCGCCGGGGACACCGTCTCGGCCATCGCCCGCCGCTACGGCAGCACGACGGCCGCAATCGTCGCGGCGAACGGGCTCGGCGCCAACGCGCTCATCCGGATCGGCCAGAGCCTGACGATCCCGACCGCACCCGGTGCGCCGACAGCCACACCCGCCCCGGCGCCGACCACGACGACGACGACGACGACGACGACCGTCCACACCGTCGCCTCTGGCGACACCGTCTCGGGCATCGCCAGGCGTTACGGGACCAGCCCCCACGCGATCGTGAGCGCCAACGGCCTGGGTGCCGCCGCCCTCATCCGGATCGGTCAGCGGCTGAGCATCCCGGGGGCGAGCGCCGGCACCGTGACGTCCGGACTGGTCGGCTCCACCTTCGCCGGCCGCACCTACCCCGCAGCCACGGTCGCCTCGGCGAACCAGAACAAGGCCACGCTGCTGGCAGTCGGCGTGCCGACCAGGGCCCAGATGCAGACGATCGTCGCCGAGACGGCCCGGGCGATGGGCGTCGACCCGGCGCTGGCCCAGGCGATCGCCTACCAGGAGTCCGGCTTCAACCACGCCTCGGTCTCCCCCGCCAACGCGATCGGCACCATGCAGGTCATCCCGACCACCGGCGACTGGGCCTCCGAGCTCGTCGGGCGCCGGCTCAACCTGCTCGACCCGCAGGACAACGTCGTGGCGGGCGTCGCCGTGCTGCGCGCGCTCCTCTCCTCCGCCGGCGACACGCCGACGGCCATCGCCGGGTACTACCAGGGCCTGGCGGGCGTGCGGAGCCACGGCATGTACGCCGACACCCGCCGCTACGTGGCGAGCGTCCAGACCCTTGTGTCGCGCTTCTCCTGACGGGTCCGGGACGCCCGCGAACGTAGACTGCCGCCGTGGCGTCCACCCTCATCGACCCGCTCCTCGGTCACCTCATCGACGGGCGTTACGAGGTGCTGTCCCGGATCGCCCGCGGCGGGATGGCCACCGTCTACCTCGCGCGTGACCGACGGCTCGACCGCGAGGTCGCGATCAAGGTGATGCACCCGCACCTGGCGGAGGGCACCAGCGGCGCGGAGTTCATCGCCCGGTTCCGGCGCGAGGCGAGGGCTGCGGCCAAGCTCACCCACCCGGGCCTGGTCGGCGTCCTGGATCAGGGCGTCGACGGCGAGACCAGCTACCTGACGATGGAGTTCATCGACGGCACCAACCTGCGCCGCCACCTCGCCGAGCACGGCTCGCTGAGCGTCGCGCAGTCTCTGGCCACCGCCGAGGCGATCCTCGACGCGCTGGCCGCCGCGCACCGCGCCGACCTGGTGCACCGCGACATCAAGCCGGAGAACGTCCTGCTGGCCAGCGACGGCCGGATCAAGGTGGCGGACTTCGGGCTGGCCCGAGCGGTCACCGAGGTGACCTCCACCACGACGGGCACCATCCTGGGCACTGTCGCCTACCTGGCCCCCGAGCTCGTGGCCCACGGGATCAGCGACGCCCGCACCGACGTCTACTCCCTGGGAATCCTGCTCTACGAGATGCTCACCGGGCGCCAGCCGTTCACCGGCAACACCCCGATCCACGTCGCCTACCAGCACGTCCACTCCCAGGTCCCCGCGCCGTCCGACGCGGTGTCCTGGCTGCCGCCGGAGATCGACGAGCTGGTCGGCGCCCTGGCCGCGCGCGAGCCGGCCGACCGTCCCATCGACGCCGGCGCCGCGCTGGCCCTGGTCCGCCGCACGACGGCAGCCCTCGACCCGGGCACCCTCAAGCGGCGCGCCGACGTCACCCCCACGATCGTGCTGCCGCTGGCCACCGACGGCACGGCGGATGCCGACCCCGACCTCGACCGGCCCGACCCCGAGGGCTCCGACGAGCTCGCCGAGGCCGAGATGGACGACGACGGCGCACCCGTCCTGCCCGAGCCCCCGGACCCGGACGCCACCCAGACCCTGCAGGTCGCGGGCCAGGACCGCCCGCCGCCGCCGGACGACGACGCCCCCGGCTTCGGCAGCACGATGGCGCTGCGGATCGGCTCGGGCCTCGACCCCGAGCCCCCGGCCGCTCCCCCGACCGACACGGCCACCGCGCACCACCGCCGGGCCTGGCGCCGCGTCCTGGCCGTCCTGGCCGTCGTCGCCGTGCTGGCGGGCTTCGCCTGGTGGTTCCAGACCAACGGCCCCGGTGCCTACACGACGGTCCCCCAGGGCCTCGTCGGCGCCGAGCTCGCCGTCGCCCAGGGCGCCCTCACCACCGCGGGCCTCACCGGTGCCCCCACCGAGAAGTTCGACCCCGTCGTCCCGCTCGGCGCGATCGTCTCCGCCGACCCCGGCGAGGGCGAGCGCGTCCGCAAGGAAGGCTTCGTCGCCCTCGTCGTCTCGAAGGGCCCCGACCTGCGCACGGTTCCCACGGGCCTGGCCGCCGCGCCCGTGGCCGACGTCGTCAACGCCCTGACGGTCGCCGGCTTCACCGTCCCCGACCCCACGGCCGAGTACAGCGACGGCGTGGCCGCGGGCGCCGTCATCGGCATCTCCGTCGAGGAAGGCGCGAGCCTGCCCGTCGGCACCGAGATCGTCGTCACGGTCTCCCAGGGCCCCGAGCCGATCACCATCATCTCGGTCATCGGTGCGGCCCAGGCCGACGCCAAGACCCAGCTCGAGGCCCAGGGCCTGCGCGTCACCGAGGTCCCGGACTACTCCGAGGACTTCGCCGCGGGTACCGTCATGCTCCAGTCCCCCGAAGCGGGCACGGCGGCCCTCCGCACCGACCGCATCACCATCACCATCAGCCAAGGCCCGCCCCTCGTCGAGGTCCCCACGATCGCGTACGGCTCAGGTCAGCGCCAGGCGCGCGAGACACTCGAGGCGGCGGGTTTCGTCGTGGAGACCGTTCGGGCGGGCGCGTACTTCGGATTCGGCCTCGTCGTGGGTCAGGCGCCCGAAGGCGGGGTCCAAGCCCCCAAGGGCTCGACAGTCACGCTGACAGTCACCTGACGACAGCTCAACGCGAGCCGGACGCCGTGCGACCCGCGCAGTCGACCCGCCCCGTACCCTCCGCAGTCGTGTCACCCGACCGCCCAGCGCAGGACGACGACTCGGCCGAGCGTGGTGAGTCTGGCAGGGCTCGCGAGGAATGAGCGAGCCGGGGCTCGGCCGCGTCGTCGTCGTCCGGAGCGAACCCGGTCGTCGTCGTCCGGAGCGAACCCACGCGCCGTCGCTGTCCGCAGCGACCACCAGCCGTCGTCGTCCGCAGCGACCACCAGCCGTCGTCGTCCGCAGCGACCACGCCAGGCCCTGGCGACGCGTCAGAGCGACGCCGCCAGCGCGTCGAGCAGGAGCGAGGCCTGCGCACCACGGAGCGGTCGACCATGACCGGTCCCCAGCACCTCGGGCCGCAGCCCGGCAAGGACGGCGACGGACGACGCGGCGGCCGCCCAGTCCCACGTCGAGACACGCGGCGGTCCGTACACCGCGGGTGCCGACGGAACCAGCCCGCGCACCGACAGCGGGTTCGCCGTCAGGACGGCGTCGCCGGTGAGGAGCACCCGGTCGGGCTCGCGGAAGAACGCGACGTGACCCGGGGTGTGGCCCGGTATTGGCACGCACCGCCAGTCGGGCAGCCCTGGCACGCCGGCGGCGGGGTCGAACGACTCGACCTCGTGCTCGAGGCTGTCCCGGGAGATCATCGCCTCGAGCCTGCGCCGCGGGACGAGGCGCAGCAACGGTGCGATCGCCCACCGGTCGAGCGGGTTCGCGTACGCCGGCACGATCCCCCGCGCGCGAGCACCAGCTCGTCGGGGTGCACCCGCAACCGCAGGCCCCAGGTCCGCGCGAGCTCGAGCGCGGAGCCCGAGTGGTCGGGGTGGATGTGGGTCAGCAGGATCGCCGACGGCCGGGTACCCGGTCCGGCGACCGTGGCGAGAGCGGCGCGGATGGCCGGTGCCGAGCTCGACCAGCCGGTGTCGACCAGCACCCATCCGGCGCCCGAGCGCACGAGGTACCCATTGACCTCAGCCGGGCCACGACCCAGCCGGACGCACGTCACACCGTCGGCGATCTCGCGGATCCGGGCACCAGCCTCGCGCGGCGCGGCCCCGGACCCTCAGCGAACGCGCAGCATCGCGGCGACCTGGAAGGCCATCTCCAGCGACTGCTGGTGGTTGAGCCGGGGGTCGACGAGGGTCTCGTACCGCAGGGCGAGCCCGGCGTCGTCGATCTCCTCCGAGCCACCCATGACCTCGGTCACGTCGTCCCCGGTGAGCTCCACGTGGATGCCACCGGGCACCGACCCCACCGCCCGGTGCACCTCGAAGAACCCGCGCACCTCGTCGAGCACATCGCTGAGCCGCCGGGTCTTGTACCCGGACTCCGAGGAGATGGTGTTCCCGTGCATCGGGTCGCTCACCCAGGTGACCGGTCGCCCCGAGGCCGTGACCTTCGCCACCAGCGGCGGCAGGACGTCGCGGACCCGCGAGGCGCCCATGCGCGTGATGAACGTCAGCCGACCCGGAACGTCGTCGGGGTTGAGCCGGTCCATCAGGGCCAGAGCGTCGTCGGCGGTTGTCGTGGGGCCGAGCTTGACGCCGAGCGGGTTGCGCACGTGGGAGAGGAACTGGACGTGGGCCCCGTCGAGGTGGCGGGTGCGCTCGCCGATCCACACGAAGTGGGCGGAGGTGTCGTAGGCCAGGCCGGTCCGCGAGTCGATCCGGGTGAGCGCGCGCTCGTAGTCCAGGAGCAGGGCCTCGTGGCTGGAGAAGAACTCGACGGTCTTGAGGGCGTCGAAGTCCGCGCCGGCGGCCGCCATGAAGCGGATGGCGCGGTCGATCTCGGCGGCGACCTCCTCGTAGCGCGAGTAGGCGGGGTTGGCGGTGAAGCCCCGGTTCCACTCGTGGACGCGACGCAGGTCGGCGAAGCCACCGGTGGTGAACGCCCGGACGAGGTTGAGGGTCGCCGAGGAGCGGTGGTAGGCGTCGAGCAGGCGACGCGGGTCGGGGGTGCGGGACTCGGAGGTGAAGGCGTAGGCGTTGACCGCGTCGCCCCGGTAGGCCGGCAGGGTGACGCCGTCGCGCGTCTCGTCGTCCGACGAGCGCGGCTTGGCGTACTGGCCGGCCATCCTGCCCATCTTGACGATGGGCATGCTCGCGCCGTAGGTGAGGATGATCGCCATCTGCAGGATCGTCTTGATCTTGTTGCGGATGCGGTCGGCGGTGGCCTCGGCGAAGGTCTCGGCGCAGTCCCCACCCTGGAGCAGGAAGGCCTCGCCCCGCCCGGCGGCGGCGAGGCGGGTGGTGAGGATGTCGGCCTCACCGGCGAAGACCAGCGGCGGCATCGTGGCCAGCTCCGCCGTGGCGGCCTCGACGGCCGCGGCATCCGGCCATTGTGGCTGCTGGCGGGCGGACATCGTGCGCCAGCTGTCCAGCGCCGCGAGCAGGCCCGGTTCGGGCTCGACGCTCACGACGAGTGGTCGGCCGGGACGAGGTCCTGGCCGATCCCCGCCAGCAGCGCACCGAACCACGGCACGGTGACGTCGAACGCCTTGCCACCGGCGATCCGCGGGAACGCGATCGCCTTGAGGCGGTCGCCGTCCTCCTCGTCGTGACCGATGACGCCGGACTCGCCGCGCAGCGCGCACTCGACGGCCAGGTCGGTCATCGACTTGATGAGGCGCAGGTCCTCGGCGTTGGCCGCGGCGGCGCGCGAGTAGTAGCCGGACTTCTGGACCATGACCTTCTCGGCGCCGAGCTTCTCGGCGAACTGCTGGGCGAACCACTGGCCCGGGTTGATGGTGTCGAGGCGGACGTGGCCGAACGCGTCGCGCTTGACCTCGGTGCCCGAGGCCTCCAGCTGAGCGACGATCTCGTGCATACCGGCGCCCTCGGACAGGAAGATGGTGACGTTGCCCTGGGTGTCCATGACCTCGCGCAGGCGGGCGGCCTCGGCGTCGATGTCCAGCGCCAGCTCGGGCAGGAAGACGGCGTGGATGTCCCAGCGCTCGCGCGACAGGCCGATGCTCGGCACCCACTCCTGGGTGTCCAGCCAGCGGCGGTACTCGGCGGCGGCGGCCGCCGTCAGCCACCCGCAGTGCCGGCCCATGACCTCGTGAACGATGAGCATCCGGTTGCCCGAGCGGTGCTCGCCGATGATGTTGCGCGCAAAGCCGGCGGCCTCCTCGGCGGCGGTCCAGGCGCCGAGCGACTGCTTGATCGGCACGACGTCGTTGTCGATCGTCTTGGGCAGACCGACGACCGTCAGCTCGTAACCGTTGTCGTGCAGGTAGGCGGCCAGGTCGGCCGCCGTGGTGTTGGTGTCGTCGCCGCCGATGGTGTGCAGCACGTCGATCCCGTCGGCCTTGAGCTGGTTCGCGGCCACCTCGAGGGGGTTCTCGCCCTCCTGCACCAGCCCGCGCTTGACACAGTCGGCGGCATTGGTGAGCTTGACCCGCGAGTTGCCGATCGGGCTGCCGCCGAAGCGGTGCAGCAGGCCGGCCTTCGCGCGCGCCTCGTCGTCGACGACGACCTTGGTCCCGGTGAGCAGGCCGTGGTAGCCGTGCTGGTAGGCGATGATCTCGATCTCCGGGGCGATCTCCGTGTAGCGCTCGATCAGGCCACCCACAGCGGAGGACAGGCAGGGAGCGAAACCGCCAGCAGTCAGCAGGGCGACACGACGAACCGACATGGGACACACCTCTCGTAGATCTGAACGCGAACCACCGCAGCATGGGTTCGGCCGGGCAGCGCCGACCGGGCCGTTGGTCCCCGATACCGCCCCCGCGGCGGACGGCTCATCCTACTGAGGGCTCCTCCTCGACCGCCGGGGGGACCGGAGGCTGGACGGCGGGCACGGGCCGTCCGCCGGGGGCGGCCGGGACGGGCGCCTCGGGACCGGCGTCCTCGGGGCTGCGCCCGGCGGCGATCCGCGCCTTGGCCGTCGCGGCGTACATGTCGACGTACTCCTGGCCGGACAGGCTCATCAGGGCGTACATGATCTCGTCGGTCACTGACCGCAGGATGAACCTGTCGTTCTCCATGCCCTTGTACCGGCTGAAGTCCAGGGGTTCGCCGATGACGATCCCCAGGCGCATCGGCTTGGGGATGACCTGGCCGATGGGCTGGGCGACGTTGGTGTCGATCATCGCCACCGGGATCACCGGGACGCCGGACTCCAGCGCGAGGCGGGCCACCCCGGTCTTGCCGCGGTAGAGCCGGCCGTCGGGACTTCGGGTGCCCTCGGGGTAGATGCCGAAGAGGTTGCCGGACTCCAGCACCCCCAGGCCCGTGGTCAGCGCGGCCTCGGAGGCCTTGCCGCCCCCACGGTCGACCGGGATGGTGCCGACGCCGCGGAAGAACCCTGCCTTGAGGCGGCCCTTGACCCCGGTGCCGGTGAAATACTCGGCCTTGCCGATGAACCGGATCTTGCGCGACAGGATGAGCGGCAGCACGAACGAGTCGATGACGGCCAGGTGGTTGCTGGCCAGGATCGCCCCGCCGGACTCGGGGATGTGATCCATCCCGCGCACCCAGGGACGGAACATCCCGCGCAGCAGCGGGCCAGCGATGACCCGCTTCATCAACCAGTACAACAACCTGTCACCTCCGCTGCGGCGCCCACGCGATCCACGCGCGGCGTCAGTCCGACTCTAGAGTGATCCGTATGCCCGCACGTCCGCTCCCCGATCGGGATCCCGACCAGGACCCCGACGACGAGAGCGCCTCGGACCCGCAGGACGAGACGGCCCAGCCGCACGAGGCGACCCCGGAGCCTACCGCCGAGGACGTCGATGCCCAGTGGCGCGACATCGTCACCCGGCTGGGTGACCTCGAGGCGCCGCCCGGCGAGCGCCGCCGCCGCGCCGGGGACGTGCGTCCCGGCGAGCAGGGTCCCGGCGCCCGCACCGTGCGACCGGCCGGCGAGCCGCGTGCGCCCGAGGACGTCACTGCGGAGCCAGACGCCTACCGCGGCTGGTCGCCGGACCCGGAGGTCGAGGAGGCCGAGGACCACTTCCAGCCGCCCGACCCCGGCCCCGTGCTCGGCGGGGATCCCCTGCTCACCATGGCCTGGGCCGTGGCGATCGGGGTCCCGCTGCTGCTGCTCGCCGCGGTCGTCGTGTGGCAGGCCGTGCCGGCCCTGGTGCTCCAGGTCGGCGGGGTGGCGTTCGTCGCCGCCGTCGGGCTGCTGGTCTGGCGGATGCCGCACCGTGACGACGAGGACCGAGGGCCGGGCGCCGTCGTCTGAGCGCCGGGGTGTCAGCAGCCCTCCTCGGGCCTCGGGGGTCAGATCCGGGCGAGGTCCGCCGCGCCGACGATGCCCGCGTCGTTGCCCATCGAGGCGAGCACGACCCGCGCCTCGGGACGGAAGCCCCGGGCCGACAGGTTCGCCAGGAAGGCCGCCCTTGTCGGCGCCAGCAGGAGGTCTCCGGCGGCACCGACGCCACCACCGATGACGATGAGCGCCGGGTCGAGCAGCGCCGCGACCGACGCGGAGCCCTCACCGATCCACCGGCCCAGGTCTGCCAGGAGCGCGACGGCGAGCTCGTCGCCCTCCATGGCCGCCTTCGTCACCATCGGACCGCTGATCTTGTCCCCTGCCGCGATCTCCAGGAGGCGGGTGGCCCGCTGCGGCTGGTTCACCGCCGCCGACCGCGCCTCACGCGTCAACGCGCTGCCCGACGCGTACTGCTCCCAGCATCCGTGCAGCCCGCACCCGCACAGGTGCCCCTCCGGGACCACGCGCATGTGCCCAACCTCCGCGGCGAAGCCCCAGGCTCCACGCACGAGGTGGCCGCCCACTACGAGCGCACCACCCAGACCCGTGCCGACGGTCAGCAGCAGCATGTCGTCGACGTCGCGCGCGACCCCGAAGCGGAACTCCGCCCAACCCGCGGCGTTCGCGTCGTTCTCCACGACGATCGGCACCTCAGCGGACAGGGCCGCGGCGACCGTGTCGCGCAGCGCGTGGTCGCGCCACGGCAGGTTCGGGGTCATGAGCACCGTTGCCTGGTCCGAGCTGACGAAGCCGGGAGCGGCCAGGCCGATCGCGCCGATCTCGTGCTGGGTCATCAGCTCGCGGCACACGGCGACGACCGCCTGGTCGAGGCTCTCGGGATCCTGCAAGGCCTTGCGCTTCGACTTGGCCAGGATGGTGCCGTCCTCGTCGACGACGCCCGCGGCGATCTTCGTGCCGCCGATGTCCACACCGATCGCGTACATGTCCGTCCTCGCCCGTCGCGGTGACCCGCCGAGCGGCGTGGTCGTCGGGACGCAGGCTACCGACTCCGGGGCCCGCCCGGCCGGGACGACCCGTCTCGGGCGGCCGGGTCCCCCGTTCGGTATCGTCAGCACACCCGCCCCCTGCCACTGGAGTCAGCATGGACGAGTTCCGCAGCCCTGCCGTCGTGGAGATCGGTCCGACGGACAACCTCAGCGATCTGCTGGTGCGGCGAGCGGAGCGGTGGCCCGACGACACCATGATCGAGCGCAAGACCACGCCCGACGGGCCGTGGGAGCCGATCACCTCGCGCGAGTTCCTCGCCGAGGTCAGCGCCGTGGCCAAGGGGCTGGTCGCGCGCGGGATCGAGCCAGGCGACCACGTCGGCATCATGAGCCGCACACGCTACGAGTGGACGCTGCTGGACTTTGCCATCTGGGCAGCCGGGGCCGTCGCGGTCCCGCTGTACGAGACCTCCTCGGCCGAGCAGGTCCGCTGGATCCTCACCGACGCCGACGTCCGGCTGATCGTCGTCGAGACCACGGAGCACGCGACGACGGTCGCCGGGGTGCGGGGCACGACGCCCCGCCTGGAGGAGGTGCTGACGCTGGACGAGGGCGCCATCGCGACCCTCACCCAGGGGGGCGCCGGGGTGCCCGATGCCGAGGTCCTGCGGCGCCGCGCGCTGGCCGGCACCGACGACATCGCGACGATCATCTACACCTCGGGCACCACCGGCCGACCCAAGGGCGCCGAGCTCACCCACGGGAACTTCGTCTTCCTCGCACGCAACGTGGTCGAGCGGCTCGCCGTCGTCGTCCCGCCGGGATCGCGGACCCTGCTGTTCATGCCGCTGGCGCACGTCTTCGCCCGGTTCATCGAGGTGCTCGTCGTGCCGGCCGGCGCCGTGCTCGGGCACACCCCGGACACCAAGACCCTGCTGGCCGATCTCGCCAGCTTCCGCCCGACGTTCATCCTGTCCGTGCCGCGCGTCTTCGAGAAGGTCTACAACTCCTCCGAGCAGAAGGCGGCTGCCGGCGGCAAGCAGGCGATCTTCCAGCGGGCGGCCAAGACGGCAATCGTCTACTCCCGCGCGCTGGACCAGCCGGGCGGCCCGAGCCTGTGGCTGCGCCTGCAGCACACAGTCGCCGACCGGCTCGTCCTGCACAAGATCCGCGCGGCGCTCGGTGGGCAGGCCGAGTGGGCGATCTCCGGCGGGGCGCCGCTGGGTGAGCGGCTCGGGCACTTCTACCGCGGCGTCGGGCTCAAGGTGCTCGAGGGCTATGGCCTGACCGAGACCACCGCGCCGGCGACCGTCAACCTCCCGGACCACACCATCATCGGCACCGTCGGCCCGCCGCTGCCCGGGATGGCCGTGCGGATCGCCGACGACGGGGAGATCCTCATCCACGGCCCGGGCGTGTTCGTCGGCTACCGCAACAACACCGACGCCACCGATGAGGCATTCGACGACGGATGGTTCCGCTCGGGTGACCTCGGCTCGATGCAGGCCGACGGGTTCGTCCGGATCACCGGGCGCAAGAAGGAGATCATCGTCACCGCCGGTGGCAAGAACGTCGCCCCGGCCATGCTCGAGGACCGGCTGCGCGGTCACCCGCTGGTCAGCCAGGTGGTGGCCGTCGGCGACGGCAAGCCGTTCATCGGCGCCCTGCTCACCCTCGACGTCGACGCCCTGTCCGGCTGGCTGTCCACGCACAACCTGCCGGACATGTCGGTCGAGGCCGCCGCGGTGAACCCGGACGTGCTGGCCGCGCTGGACCGCGCCGTCGCGCGGACCAACGAGGCCGTCTCGCGCGCCGAGTCGATCCGCAAGTTCTCGGTGCTCACCACCGACTTCACCGTGGACAACGACCTGCTCACCCCCTCGCTCAAGGTCAAGCGCGGCAAGGTCCTCACGGCGTTCGCGGAGCAGATCGAGGAGCTGTACGCCGGCACCGCGGGCGGTGGGCCGGCGGAGGGCTGAGCCTCAGACCGCGCGCATCCGCAAGGGCGGGACGAGGCCGGACCGGGCCAGCACCTCGATCGCCCGGCGCTCCGCCTCGTCGAGGTCGGGCAGCGGGCGGCCGTACCGGTCCGGCTCGTCCGACGCCCACGGGCTCTCGTCCGGATCGCCGGGTGACAGGTCGCCGGCGGCGGCCGCGAGGCCGGGCCGCAACGGCACGGTGAGGAAGGTCACGACGCACTCGGTGCACGCCTGACCGCGCACGGTGCACTGCCCACAGTCGATGATCATGCCTCGGACGCTAGCCGCGGGGTCCGACACGGACCGGCGTCGCCGGTCTGTCGGCGGCGGGGCCTAGCCTCGCCCCATGCCGCACCCACGCCACGCCACCGAGGGGCCGGACCGCTCTGAGGTCGGCGGCCCGGACGGGCCGGCGGCCGGGCGGGCCGGCGTCGCGGTTCCGGCGATGCGGACCGTGCAGCCCACGCTGGAGGACATCGGCACCCCGCTGTCCGAGGTCACGTTCGTCGTGGTCGACCTGGAGACGACGGGCGGGACGCCCGCCGCGGCCGCGATCACCGAGATCGGCGCGGTCAAGGTGCGCGGCGGCCGGGTTCTCGGGGAGTTCCAGACGCTCGTCGACCCGGGCCGCCCGGTGCCGCCGTTCATCGCGGCGCTGACCGGGATCACGACGTCCATGGTGGCCGGAGCACCGCCGATCGCCCAGGTGCTGCCGGCCTTCCTGGAGTTCGCCGGCGGGGCGGTGCTCGTGGCGCACAACGCCCCGTTCGACATCGGCTTCCTGCGGGCGGCGGCGCGCGACCTCGGCTACCCGTGGCCCGGCCCTCAGGTGCTCGACACGGTGACCCTGGCCCGCCGGTGCGTCACGCGCGACGAGGTGCCCAACCACAAGCTCGGCACGTTGGCGGCGTTCTTCCGCGCCACCGTGACCCCCGACCACCGCGCGCTGTCCGACGCGCGCGCCACGGTCGATGTGCTGCACGCGCTGCTCGGCCGGCTCGGCCCGCTGGGCATCACCCACCTCGAGGACCTCGCCACGGCGAGCGACCCGGTGCCGCAGGAGCGTCGGCGCAAGCGCCACCTCGCCGACGGGCTGCCGGACGCCCCAGGGGTGTACCAGTTCCGCGATGCGCAGGGCGAGGTGCTCTACGTCGGCACGGCGACGTCGATCCGTACCCGCGTGCGCAGCTACTTCACGGCGGCCGAGCACCGCCGCCGGATGACCGAGATGGTCGGTCTGGCCCAGGAGGTGGTGCCGATCGTCTGCGGCACCGTGCTCGAGGCGCGCGTGCGTGAGCTGCGGCTCATCGCCGAGCACTCGCCCCGCTACAACCGCCGTTCGCGGTTCCCCGAGCGGATGCCGTGGGTGCGCCTCACCGTCGAGCCCTACCCACGGCTGTCGGTGGTCCGCGAGGTGCGCCGCGACGGCCCCGGCGGCGCCGACGGGGTTGCGGCGCACATCGGCCCGTTCCCCGGTCGGGTCGCCGCCCAGCAGGCCGTCGACGCGCTCGAGGCGACGTTCGCGCTGCGCCAGTGCAGCGGACGACTTCCCCGGGTCGCCTCCCCCACGGCCAGCCCGTGCGCGCTGGCCGGGATGGGCCGGTGCGGTGCCCCGTGCACGGGCGGGCAGGACGAGCCGGGCTACGCCGCCGTCGTCCAGGAGGTGCGCCACGCGATGCTCGAGGACCCGGCTGCCGTCGTCGCGTGGCATGCGGAGCGGATCGCCGCGCTGGTCGCCCACGAGCGCTACGAGGAGGCCGCCGGCCACCGGGACCGGCTGACGACGTTCCTGCGGGCGGCCGCCCGCTCCCAGCGCTCCTTGCGCGCGGCCGAGCACGCGGAGATCGTCGCCGCGCGCCCGTACGAGGGGGGCTGGGAGATCGTCGTGGTGCGCCACGGGCGCCTGGGCGCCACCGCGACCACTGGGCGCGGCCTGGACCCGCGACCGACGATCGAGGCGCTGCTGGCCACCGCCGAGCACGTCCCGGCACCCGTCCCGCCGGCCACCGGCGCCCACCCCGAGGAGACCGAGATCGTGCTGGGCTGGCTCGACGAGCCCGGGGTGCGGCTGGTGGCCGTCGAACCCGGCTGGGGCTGCCCGGTCCGCGGAGCCGAGGCCTACCGGCCAACCGGGGCGACGGCGGCCGCGCTGGCCAGGGTCGCGGGCACCGAGACCCGTCGGCCGGACGTGTCAGCTCTCGACGCCGCCGCCGGCGCGGCATGATGAATGCTGACGCTACGACCGGAGGCACGCCATGATCACCGCCATCGTCCACATCGACGCCGACCCGTCGCGGATCCCGGAGATCGCCGCGCAGGTGGCCGAGATCGCCGGCGTCCGCGAGGTCTACTCCGTGACCGGCGGCACCGACCTCATCGCGATGGTCACGGTGCGTGAGCACGAGCAGCTCGCCGACGTCATCGCCGACCGGGTGAGCAAGGTGGCCGGGATCGTCCGCACGCAGACGTTCATCGCCTTCCGGGCCTACTCCTCGCGGGACCTCGACGCCGCCTTCGACCTGGGCCTGGGTGACTGACCCGACAGCACCGGCTCAGCGGCGCGAGGCCAGCACGAAGCGGTCCAGCAGGTCGGCGGCCCGGCCGTCGTCCACGGCTGCTTCCGCGGCGGCGAGCCCCGCGGCGAGCCGCTCCACGAGCGACCCCTCCCCCGTGCCCGGCAGCGTCCCGTCGGCGACCAGTGCCGCCGCGGCGTTGAGCAGCACGGTCTGACGCACCGGCCCGACGTCGCCGGCCAGCACGCGCCGGACGACCTCGGCGTTCGCCGCCGGGTCACCCCCGCGCAGGTCGGCGACCGTGATCGGGTCGAGGCCCAGATCGGCGACGGCGTCGAGCACGTGCCCAGTCACCTCACCGTCCCGGACCCACCAGATCTCGGCCGGACCGGTGGCCGCGAGCTCGTCGAGCCCCGCGTACCCCCGGAACACCAGGGCGCTGGTCCCCCGCCCCGCCAGCACGCCGGCCATCAGGGCCGCCATCCGGGCGTCGGGCACCCCGATCGCGGCGGCTGCCGGCTGGGCCGGGTTGGTCAGCGGGCCCAGCACGTTGAACGCGGTGGGCACCCCGAGCTCGCGGCGCACCGGCGCCGCATGGCGCATCGAGGGGTGGAAGACCTGGGCGAAGCAGAAGGTGATCCCCACCTCGGCAGCCAGCTCGACGACCCGCTGCGGGGTGTGGTCCAGCCGGAGCCCGAGCGCCTCGAGGACGTCGGCAGTCCCGGTGGACGACGAGGCCGCCCGGTTGCCGTGCTTGACGACCGTCACCCCGGTGCCGGCGACGACCAGGGCCGCCATCGTCGAGATATTGACCGTGTGCATGAGGTCGCCGCCGGTGCCGACGACATCGACCGCCCGGCCGGGGACCTCGATCCGCACCGCGCGGGCGAGCATCTCCTGCGCCAGGCCGGTCAGCTCGGTGACGGTCTCGCCCTTGGCGCGCAGCGCGACGAGGAACCCGGCGAGCTGGACGTGGGAGGCCTCGCCGGCCATCACCTGGCCCATCGCCCACCGCGTCTGGTCGGCGTCCAGGTCGTGCCCGGCGAGCAGGCTGGTCAGCAGGCGCGGCCAGGTCGGTGCGCCGTCGGCCATCAGGCCGGGGCCCCGCGCAGCAGGCCGGCGACGGCCTCGTGCAGGACGATCGGGTCCAGCGGGCGAGCGACGACGGCATCGGCATCGGTCCACGACGCGAGCCAGGCGTCCTGCGCCCGCCCGACGAGCAGCAGCACCGGCGGGCAGCGGAAGATCTCGTCCTTGAGCTGGCGACACAGGCCCATCCCGCCGACCTTGCCGGTCTCGCCGTCCAGGACGAGCAGGTGGAAGCCGCCCGTCTCCACGGCTGAGATCGCGGCAGCGGCCGTCGCGACCTCATGCCACTCGACCGCCGGCAGGTCGCGCGCGATGCGCCCGCCGACCGCCTGTCGTACCTGTTCACGGGTCCGGACGTCATCGGAGTACAGCAGCACCCGCAGGGCGGCGGAGGACGCCTCGGTGCTCGGGGCGCCCCACTCGTCGCGCTCGTTCATCTCGCCTCGCTCGTCGTCGCGTGCGTCCGGACAGACCGGTCCGCCTGCCAGCATCTTGGCACGTCGGGGCCCACGGGCGCGGCAGCCGCCGACCGGCGGGCGGGGCTCGCGGCGGGCCACCGGCTCGCGGACGTGGGGTGACGTGGGGTGGGGACGAGCTGTGGCGAGAACGTGATCGACGCGTCTAGGCCTTAGGACCCATTCGACCTTCGGATCCGCCATACTGACAGCGTGTCAACAGCAACGGCCGCCCTCGCGCGCCCGCACCTGAGCGTCAACCGCCCGAACCCCGTGTCGGTCGGGACCATCGTCTGGCTGGCCAGCGAGCTGATGTTCTTCGCCGGGCTGTTCGCGATGTACTTCACGATCCGGTCCACGGTGCCCGAGCTGTGGCCGGTGGAGACCGCGAAGCTCAACGTCGCGTTCGCCGCGATCAACACCACCGTGCTGGTGCTGTCCTCGGTGACCTGCCAGATGGGCGTCTGGGCGGCGGAGCGCTTCCAGCCCCGCCGCACCGGCGGCCTGCTCCAGGTCAACCGCTGGGGCATGGAGGAGTGGATCACCCTCACGTTCGTCATGGGCTCGGTCTTCGTCGGCGGTCAGATCTACGAGTACGCCGCGCTGGTCTCCGAGGGCCTGACGATCTCCTCCAGCCCGTACGGGTCCGTGTTCTACCTCACGACGGGCTTCCACGGGCTGCACGTCGTCGGCGGCCTCATCGCGTTCCTCGCCGTCCTGGGCCGCTCGTTCAGCGCGAAGCGATTCGGCCACCACGAGGCGACGACCACGATCGTCACGTCCTACTACTGGCACTTCGTCGACGTCATCTGGATCGCCCTGTTCGGCGCGATCTACCTCATCCGATGAGCTGCTGCCCGACCAGCCCGGCCTGCGAAGAGACGAGGACCGCCCCGTGAAGGCCATCGCCGCCCACCGGCACCACAGGTTCGTCCCCGCGGCGCTCCTGCTGCTGGCCCTGCTCGTCACGGGTGCGGTCTACGCCGCCGTCGTGCCGGGCCCGGCCAGCGCTGCCGTCATGACGACCTCGGACATCACGGCGGGCCAGAAGCTCTTCACGGCCAACTGCGCGACCTGCCACGGGCCGTCGGCCGAGGGACGTGACGGCGTCCCGACCCTCGTCGGCGTGGGGGCGGCCTCGGTGGACTTCCAGGTGAGCACGGGCCGGATGCCGATGGCCCGGAACGGCCCGCAGGCCCCGGCGACCGATCCGGTCTTCACCACCGAGCAGATCGCCCAGCTGGCCGCGTACGTCGCCTCGCTCGGCGCCGGCCCGGCGGTGCCCAGCCCCGAGCAGGTCGACCCAGCCCTGGGCAACGCAGCCAACGGGATGGCGTTGTTCCGGACCAACTGCGCGATGTGCCACGGCGCGATCGGCGCGGGCGGCTCGCTGTCGGAGGGCAAGTACGCCCCCCGCCTGGGCAACAGCACCCCGACCCAGATCTACACCGCGATGCTCACCGGTCCCCAGTCGATGCCGGTGTTCAACGACGCGAACATCTCCCCCGAGGAGAAGCGGGACATCATCGCTTTCCTCGACGCCCAGCTGGAAGGCTCCCCCGGTGGGTCCGACCTCGGTTCGGTCGGACCGATCGCCGAGGCCCTGTGGGTCTGGGTCGTGGGGATCGGCGCCCTCATCGGCGCGGCCGTCTGGATCGGAGCGAAGTCCTCATGAGCGACGAGACCACCACCGGCGACCTCGTGCGCACGTCGCCCGACGGCGAGTCGCTGCCCGAGCGGTTCGAGAACCCCGGGCTGCCCCCGCACCGTGCGCGGCTGGCCGACACGGACCCCGCGGCCGACAAGCGCGCCGAGCGGACCGTCGTCGTGCTGTTCGGGATCTCCGTCCTTGGCACGATCGGCGCGCTGGTCGCCTACTTCGCCCTACCGTCGGACGGGTCGGTCGCCTCGGTGCGCCAGACCACCCTGCTGCTCGGCCTCGGCCTGTTCCTCGCCATGGCCGGGATCGGCATCGCCGCCGTGCACTGGGCCAAGACGTTGATGTCGGACCACGAGCGGTCCGAGAACCGTCACCCCCAGCGCTCCAGCGACGAGACGCGGGCCGCCGCCATCGAGGTGCTGCGCGAGGGCGTCACCGACTCGGGGATCGCCCGTCGCGGGGTGCTCAAGGGCGCGGTCGTCTCCGCGCTCGCCCTGGCCCCCCTTGCCATCGCCGTGCCGCTGGTCGGCGAGGTCGGCGGGGACTGGAACGTCTCGAAGTTCCGGCACACCCTGTGGGAGCGCGGCCGCCGCCTGGCCAAGGACCCGTCCGGCGAGTTCATCAAGGCCTCGGACGTCACCATCGGCTCGGTCTTCCACGTCATCCCCGACGGGCTGCGCGAGGCCGACCACTGGATCGAGGAGAAGGCCAAGGCGGTCGTGCTCCTCGTCCGCCTCGACCCGCGGGTGCTGGTCGAGGCCGAGGACCGCAAGGACTGGTCCTACGAGGGGATCGTCGCCTATTCCAAGATCTGCACGCACGTCGGGTGCCCGGTGGCCCTCTACGAGCAGCAGACCCACCACCTGCTGTGCCCGTGCCACCAGTCGACGTTCGACATCGCCGACGGTGCCAAGGTCGTCTTCGGACCCGCCAAGCGGCCGTTGCCGCAGCTGCCGATCACCGTGGACGAGGAGGGCTACCTCGTCGCCCAGGACGACTTCAACGAACCCATCGGACCGAGCTTCTGGGAGCGACTGAAGTGAGCCAGAAGGCGACGACGGGCGTGCGGGCCGCTGCCGGCACCGCCGACTACCTCGACCAGCGGACCGGGATCGGCACGGCCGTCAAGGGCTTCGCACGCAAGATCTTCCCCGACCACTGGTCCTTCTTGCTGGGCGAGATCGCGCTGTACTCCTTCCTCGTCCTGCTCATCACCGGTGTGTTCCTCACGCTGTTCTTCGTGCCGAGCATGACCCCGGTGATCTATGACGGTCCGTTCGTTCCCATGCAGGGCGTCGAGATGTCCGAGGCCTTCGCCTCGACGCTGCACCTGTCGTTCGAGGTGACCGGCGGCATGCTCATGCGCCAGATCCACCACTGGGCGGCACTGCTGTTCATGGCGGCGATCGTCACGCACATGATGCGGGTGTTCTTCACCGGCGCGTTCCGCAAGCCGCGCGAGATCAACTGGCTGGTCGGCTTCGTCCTGATGATCCTCGGCCTGGCGGCCGGGTTCACCGGTTACTCCCTGCCCGACGACGTCCTGTCCGGCAACGGTCTGCGGATCACCGACGGCGTGGTCAAGGCCGTGCCGATCATCGGCAGCTACGCCTCCTACTTCGTCTTCGGCGGGGAGTTCCCCGGCGAAGCGATCATCCCGAGGCTGTTCACCGTGCACATCCTGCTCGTGCCGGCCCTCATCCTCTCGCTCATCGGGCTGCACCTGCTGCTCGTCGTGCTGCACAAGCACACCCACTTCCCCGGGCCGGGTCGCACCGACAAGAACGTCGTCGGCTTCCCGCTCTTCCCGGTCTACGTGGCCAAGGCCGGCGGCTTCTTCTTCGTCGTCTTCGGTCTCCTCGCGCTCATGGGCGCGACGATGACGATCAACCCGGTCTGGAACTACGGTCCCTACGACCCGTCCCCGGTGTCCGCCGGCTCCCAGCCGGACTGGTACATGCTCTTCCTCGACGGCGCCCTGCGACTCATGCCCGGAACGCCGGAGTACGTCATCGGCGGCTACACGCTCTCGCTGAACGTGCTCATCCCCGCGATGGTCGTGCCCGGGATCCTGTTCGGCGCCCTGGCCCTGTTCCCGTTCATCGAGGCATTCGCGACCGGTGACAGGCGCGAGCACCACGTTCTCGACCGACCGCGCAATGCCCCGGTCCGCACCGCGATGGGCGTGTCCATCCTCACCGCGTTCATGGTGCTCATCCTCTCGGCGTCGAACGACATCATCGCGACGCACTTCAGCCTGTCCATCAACGACATCACCCTGACCCTGCGGGTGCTGCTCTTCGTCGCCCCCGCGATCGCCTTCTGGGCGACCAAGCGGATCGCCCTGGGGCTGCAGCGCAAGGACCGCGAGCTCGTGCTGCACGGGCACGAGACCGGCCGGGTCGTCCGCTTCGCCGACGGCGAGGTCATCGAGGTCCACCGCCCGCTGGAGCAGTTCGAGCGCTGGACGCTGGTGCACCACGAGCCCCGTCGCCCGCTGGCGATCGAGCCGGCGGAGGACGCCCACGGCGTGCGCCGGCCGGGCTACCGCCTCGACGCCCTACGCGCACGCGTGTCGAGCTTCTTCTACGAGGACAGGGTCGAGCCGGTCACACCCGCCGAGGTGGCGGCGGCCACCTCGCACGGCGAGCACGACCTGCTGGGCGGCGAGCACGACCTGCTGGGCGGCGAGCACGACCTGCT
>Ga0105047_10003538_pt1 | contig 27514 bp, 18 predicted proteins | sample MAT04_FD_78384 | JGI IMG/M metagenome (GOLD analysis project Ga0105047, IMG submission 78384) | Freshwater microbial communities from Lake Fryxell liftoff mats and glacier meltwater in Antarctica - MAT-04 (megahit assembly) | ecosystem: Environmental > Aquatic > Freshwater > Ice > Liftoff... | reverse complement strand
TACTTGCCAAGCCAATAGCCCATAAAACAGGTAACCCAGGGTTCGTTAAAAGTTGTCCACCAGGTTACATCGCTGCCCAGTTCTTTAAACATGGTTGACGCATACGTTTCAAACGCAAGGGCAGTTTCGCGGTTTGCCCAACCGCCTTTGTCTTCCAGTTTCTGAGGCAAATCCCAATGAAACAAAGTAACGATAGGTTCAATGTCATTCGCTTTAAGCAATTTCACAAGGTCCTTGTAAAAAGCCAGACCCTTTGGATTGATTTTACCCGTGCCGTCGGGGTAAATGCGTGACCATGAAACCGAAAACCTGTAAGATTTGACGCCAAGTTTTTTAAGAAGCAGTACGTCACTTTTGTAAAGGCGATAATGATCAGCGGCAATATTACCGTTTATTCTGACTTTCCCTGGTGTATTTGAGAATTTATCCCAGTTCGACTCGCCTTTGCCGTCTTCGTTATAAGCTCCTTCGATCTGGTAGGCAGATGAAGAAACCCCGATTAAAAAATCTTTGGGAAAGGAAATTTTCTTCTCTCCTTCTGCAGTGCTGTTCTTTTTTGTGGCGCTATCCGAACAGGAAGCCAAACCCAATAGTATGCCGACTAATAAGATGGCGTGAGGGAAATTCATTGTGATTCTCATAATATTTTTTTGTTATCCGGATTTTACCCTGATTATAGCCCCACCGGCGCTTTCTTTTTTTGAGAATCTTCATGATTCACAGCGTTTCCAATTAATGAGTCAAATATCGGCACTTCTATTTTTACAGGGTCTTCCTGGTTAATAGTACTTGCAATGAACGACGCAATTAATGGAATCATTCCGATAATCAGGAATCCATATTTTAATGCCAGAATCTGCGAGGCATAATAATAAGCAAACAGGAAAACGCCAAGCCCGATAATTCGTCCAAGGCTCATAAAAAGCTCAATATCTACAAAATATGAGTATTCTTCTTTTTTATCAATTGGCGTGGCGAGATTCATCGACCGCATCCGTATTGCCAGGAACGGCATGAGTAAAATGCTGAATACGATTTTTGAACAAAAGGCAAATATGATACCTGCAGGCTTATTGAAAAATATGGCCAGGATAATAGCAGCCAAAATAAGGATTATTCCGGATGCCATAAGAATAAATAACCGGTGACGGGGACGAGTGTATCGTGCCAGGAAATAAACAGGAATAAGCGCTATCAGAATTCCGGCTGACTCAACCAAACCCAGACTGCCTCCGTCTTTGAAAATATACAGAAATATTAATGAGGGCATTACAATCAGCGAACCATATGAAAAACCTTCCAGCACATTCATCAGACGCTGTTTGTTCCATATTTTACTATACCTGAAAAACAGAAAAGGCTTTATTTCGGGATTATGAAATTTCCCTTTAAGTATGTTAAGGCTGGCAATGACTATTAGAGTGATGAGAAACAACGCAAGAAATATCCTTCCAGCCTCGACAGGTAAACCCGGAATCAGGTTTGTAAGCGTAAATCCGCTCACACCGGTTAGGAACCCAAAAACCAGGGGTGATACAAATCCGCCAAAAGTCATCAGTGTATTTTCCAGTCCGAATACATAGTTCCTGTTCAGGTTATCGGTTACAAAAAATGACATGTAATGACGGTTCGACCAGAATAATCCGCTTGAAATACCCATTACGCAACCAACACAGAACAACTGTACCATACCTTGAATGTGCAGAAATGACAAAGGTATAATTACAAATATTTCGGCCAGCATGCCAAAAATGTAAAGATAATTTATCCTGAAATACCGGAGTAAATATCCGTTCAGGGCAAAGCCTACAGGGATTATCATAAAATATCCGACAAAATAAGAAACCGAATATTTTATGACCTCAGTCGGCTTCAGGCCTTCATATTCTTTAAAGATAAAATAATTGGCAATGATCGGTAAAATCAGGAAGACAAAGCTGTAGGAAAAGTTTGAAATTACTAATTTGCGGCAATCATGATTTAAATTTTTAAAATGACCATATTCGTTTTTTAAGTACGCAGTAATTTTGTTTTTCATAGGGTATTATTTTGTCGATTTGATGTTTCGGTGTTATAAAACCAATACCATTTGCCATCTTTCTGGTTGACGCATATGGCACTTTCTCCAGCAGATAATTGGGATAATGATCGTACAATTACTTTTCTTTCGAGGCTTCAACCCAATTCAGATCCCGGTAATTGCCAATATTGAAATACAGGGACTACAAAACCACGTCCGAAGTTGACTTGCTGTTAAACGGGTTTGTTGACGATTCGATATTGCATTCCTTTACTGATGATAATATTGAGTAAACTATTCGAAAAAGGATTTAAACTAAAGACACCGTATGCCATTATTGCCTTACTTTTATCTTCAACACCATTGCTAACCAGGGTTTCCCGCGAAGCTTAATTTTATCATTTTTTTTAATGGTTCCGGGAAAGTAAAGTCCGGCCGGCATACACGAAAACATCATGCCTTCGGAACGCTGACGGATTTTTCTTCAACATTTGGATCAATATACTCGCTCAGGTACACATCTGGAACTGGCAACTCCCATTTGTTACAAGCAGCTTCAGGTATTTAAAAGTATAAGGTTCAATGGTTTCGATATGGCAGACTCCTTTTTCACCTTTCGTTTTACTATATTTACCATATTTATATCAAACTATTCATTTGTGATTGTATTTGTGGAAGCCAATAGAAGCATTACAGCTCTTTAACCACTAACCTGCTTAAAACCATTTTCTTTAGTTGTATTTTTATGAGGTATGTGCCTGTTGCCAAACCTGACATATCTATTTTTGAACCTTTCACCACTTTATTTGCAATAAAATTTCCTCCTGCATGATAAATACCCACAATTGTGCTGTCTTCCACAATGGTTATTGTAATATAGTCTTTGGCAGGATTCGGATAAATCAAAATTTCAGGATGTGCTTCGGCATTCTCAACGCCATTGAAAATTCCCTGCCGGATTTCGACCACCCGTATATCACAACCCTGTCCGTAAATGTAAACATATTCACTCGCATTAACGCCTGTTAAAGCAGGGATCGAACAGCTTATGTTTATAGATTTATCCGATATACAGAAAGCGCTTCCATTCTGGACTTCGACATTATTCCAGTTCGAAAGCTGACCCAGCCTTGATGAGCTATGCGATGCCTGCCAGAACGTATTGCCGGTAATCGGGATTGTAACAGTTCCGCCTGCATTGCTTGCTGTAATTATTTCAGGTGACGAAACATTCAATTTGAATGAGGGTTTAAACACTTTAATGTATTTGACGGGAAAATTCCCGGTTGAGCTTGTAAGTTCCAGTATATGAGCCGAATTGCCAAGGTTCTGAACCACATTTATTGAATTTTCTTTCTGCGGATCGAACGAAATGGTATCAAAATCAATATTCTCGCTGAACATACCTTTGCCTTTAAAAGCGTAGGTTCCGCCTGTAATCGGCACACCGTAATTCCCCCAATCCTCTTTATTGAAAAGTACGATTTTTTTTGAATCCGATACAAACAAATTATCTATATTTCCATTTCCATCGTTCCCGGTTTTTGATCCGGATACAGAAAAATTCCCGTTGCCGGTCATGGTGATGGTCCAGTCTTCCTCCTGTGGAAATCCCATACCTGGCCTGAGAAAAGGAGCACCTTTCCAGAAACCTCCGTCAGGAATGGTAAAATAGAAGCAATTGGGAAATTCAGAGGGCTTTTTGCCATCCACAAAAGCTGAAATTACGGTTGGCGATTTCCCGGATGGCACAATTTCGATTTTATTTCCATCGAACGGAAGTGTGATTATTCCATTAACAACCGCTACATCTTTACCAACTTCATAATACTTCACCAACCCATTCGGATCAGGATTGCGCGCTGCATTATAAACGAAATGACGAGCTGTAAGTGCCGCCACGAGCCATTGACCCTGTTCGTTCAAGTGAATATCGTCTTTCAATAACTGTACAGGAATATAGGAATTTGTTCTGAGGAAATCATACCATTCCTGTCGCCTGTTGTCGCGTTCAATTTTATAGGTGTCGCAATACCCTTTCACCGTTTGAAACGACATTTTGTTATCCCAGTTCGACATATCCGTCAGGTTAAAATTCCAGTTGCCGGCTGTTCCCGAACCATCGTTTTTCCCGAAATGATCGCCCTGGATAATCATTTCGGATGATGTGCACCCTAAAATCTGCCTGATAATTGTTTCATAAAAAAGGTGATTCCCATGTACATGAAAAATCACCAGATCGGGCGAAAAAGCTATCAATTCCTGGTTGGTAAGCCGCCACAGCAAATTGGATGAAACGCCTCCCACGCCAAATGTCCGAATATCAATTTCAGCCGTAGGATAGGCTAACTTTAATGCAACGCCCAGATCGCGCCACCAGCGGTTATTCTCGTCGCTTAGGGATTGTCCGTAAACAGCTATTTTAACCTTTTTGCCATTTGCCAGCAAGTTCATTGTGCGCGGAATTAATTCCCCCAGTTTGGATTGATCATCAGCTGCCAGAGATTGAGGTACAGGATAATTTGAAGGATTAGGAATGAATACAGTTTGTGACATTACTGATACTGAAATTATTAGCAGAAGAAATCCACGACAGTAGTTTTTCATTTAATTTGTTTAGGAGTTGGGTAAAGAAATCGAAGTAACAGCATAGTTTTTATAAAAAGTGTTTCTTGCCCGACACAACTGAAAAAAATCAGAATGCGAACAAATATACCATTAAGTGTTTTCCCAACGCTCTGATAAACCCGAAAGGATTTGTGGAATATTTAACAAAAACGGGTACAAATTCAGTTTACGCACTGAATGCAGGCCCGGTGGCGTAAAGTTTTAGTTGGCAATATCAGAAATTTCCTTTAAAAAATTGTCAGCGATTAAGCGGAAGGATAAATATTTCGCAAAGCTTTATTTTATGTTCGTCGTTTGTAATATAATCAGTATCGAAAATCACTTTCGTAATGGCATTGTGTTTATGAGAAGTATCAACAACTGCTTTTATTTCACGTATAATGTAATCCCAGTCTTCCTGCAAAGCCTTGCCGATGTTTATCACCATATCAATTTCAACTGCTCCGTCTTTGCAGGCATGTTCGGTTTCAAAAGCTTTAACCTCTATGGCGCTGTTGCCTGCAGGAAAACCGATTACGCAACCAACCAGCACATCCGACCCTTTTAATAGCTGAACGGCTTGTTTAACAGCTTATGGTTTAACGCAAACCGAAGCTACATTGTATTTCCTGGCAACTCCACATTCTCTCACCAGGTCAGCATCTGTAAATGTGGGATTCAGAATGGAATGATCAATCATTTTGGCAATTTCTCTTACTTTGTTCATTAATCTTGTTTGTATTAATTAATTTGAGTGTTTTTTTTCATGAAAATTATTTATTTAAAAACCGACAGATCCCATTTATCGGACCACTTCAAAACCGGCCTTTCATTTTTAAACTGCACCGGCAACCATACATATCGCCCATCGATGGCATTTTTCGGATTCCAGCGGTCAGCCATGAAAATGAAAGCATCTTTTTTACCGGCCACCGGCAATACAAAAGTGCTTTGCGAATGAAAAGTCAAGGCAGAATCAGCCCCGATGCAGGGGTTTCCGAGTTCGGTCCAGGATCCAAAAATTGAATCAGCCACGGCCGACCTGGCTGCATTAGGTTCCCACCCGGTGCAATCGGATGCAAAAATGTAATACTTGCCATTTCGTTTAAACATGGCAGATCCTTCCATATACCTGTTGGCGAAAACTCTTGTATATTTCCCGCCCGACGAAAGATAATCATCGCTTAGCTTCGAGATGTGCAAAGTGCTGTTTTCCTCTGATGAATATATTAGGTATGCGCTGCCATTATCGTCAGCAAATAAATTCATATCCCTGGCCATCTGGCCTTTTTTGAAATCGCGGCCAAGCAAATTTAACGAATCGGGATGCATCGGCAAACATCCCTTTCCCCCGCAGTATGCACTTTTAACATCAATGCTTACAGGCTTTTTATGATAATGCTTAACATTAGCAGGCCAGGTGCCGGCATCAGGACGGAAGCTATTTACATACATATACGGACCCGAAACCTTATCGCTAACTGCAACACCGGAACGCGCTTCATCATAGCCTTTCCCCTTCAGTTCGAGGTGAAACCACATGACAAACTTTCTTGTTTTTGAATTATAGATAACTTTTGGCCGCTCCAGTATGCAGCCTTTTGCGATGTCGGACAAAGAATCACTTTCATCAACTTTTAGTGCGATTCCTTCATTTTCCCATTGGTACAGGTTTTCGGATGAATAGCAACTGACACCGACCTGGGCTGAATTCCCGGCATCACCTCCAACCATAAACTGTCCAAACCAATAGTATTTGTTTTCGAAAAACAAAATACCACCGCCGTGTGCATTAATGGGAACATGACCTGTATCATTCCAGGTTTCTCCCGGATTGAAGGATTGTTTTTCTTTTGCTGTTTCAGAAGATTTTCCAGCTTGAAGCTTTGAAGGCTTATGATCCGCTGTAACAGGTTTATTCGGAAGCGATTGTGCAAAACCAACCTTGGTTGCGAAAAGCAAAATAAATGCTACCCTGAAACTAATTGCAATACATTTTCTCATTATTATTTTTTACCAGGTTAATATTTTGCTAGTCAAATGCTGTATTGTAATATTGGATACAATGCTTATTTCATTCCCAGGTTTTTTCTGATCCAGTCCATTTTAAATGCATCATATTCACTGGGTAAACCATGGCCCGAGAATGGATAAACCTTATACTCTTTATGAACTGTTAGCTGATTGTAAGCTGCAAAATTAATATGAGGCGGGCAAGTAACATCAACCAATCCGACTGACATCAGAACCGGTGCTTTTATCCAGCCTGCCAGATTTTTGATATCTATATAGCTTAGCGTGTTGTAAACTTTTTCCCAGCCAATTTTTGGATTTTTCCCGACGAAATCTACAAATTCATTCCCCGGCCAGTTTGCAACCTGAAAGTAATGAGGGAAATCTGATAAAAACGGAACCGCCGGAACACAAAGCTTTATCCGTTTATTGTCGAGTGCGGCTGTGGCATACGATAGCGCCCCACCCTGGCTTCCGCCTTCAACAATCACTTTGGTAGTATCCACTTCGGCACGCGAGAACAGGAAATCCATTGCTCTAAGGCAATCCATGTATGCACCGCGGTAAATATAGAGTTCTTTATCGTCGATAAAAGATTGCATATAACCGGGAAAACCAGGATTGATATCGTCGCGGCTATTACCATGTCCCCTGATATTCAGTGCGAAACTTACAAAATCATCTCCGTCACTGGCGTTTTGCGGCCCCATCGTGCCACTGTAACCCTGTACATGGAGAATGGCCGGGTATTTGCCCGCCTTTACAGGCACACCATACCATCCGCGGACCAGGACATTGCCAAGAGAACGCATTTCGACCAGATATATATTTCTTGAGGCTGTACAAAGGCTATCGGCTTTAATCACTTTAAACTGTGGGTCAACGGCAGCCAGTTCCCTCCTGGCACGATCCCAGTAATTCTGAAAATCAGGCTGCCGGTCGGTTGGCGAAACTATTTTTTCGGGATTAACACCGAATGAAAAGCTATTGATTTTGGCGACTCCTTCGCCTTCCAGTTTTACGATCGCGTTATAAAAACCAGGTTCAAGATCTGAAAGTTTAAATGAAATATCTTTTACCGAATTCTTCCCTAATTTAATTGCCTGTGATTGAGATGAAATCTCTTTTTTAAAATCGCTTGCTACAACCAGGCTTAACATAAAGTTACATTTCTCCTTGAAATCGTTTTTAACCGTGATCGGAATAACCACATCTTTTCCACCCAGAATAATATGGTCCGGTTCTTTAAACGTTACATCAAGCCGGATCAGATCAGATTTGCCTTTCACAGAAAGAGAAACCGGCCCGGAATAGATACCGCCGCCGCCACCGAAATCGAAAACCCTCACGGCAATCACATTTGGTTTATCCCAAAGAATCTTACCAACAGGTATTATATAATTTCTTGGAGTATCATACTGCCCCGTATAATTTGGCGGAAACTCCCCGGTTTTGGATAAGAACTCACCGTTAAAATAAGTGTATTCAGCGTCATCAATTTTGCCTAACTGCAAGGAAAATCCGCCATATTTCTCTGCATCTTTCTTTAACGTCGACGGAATAATTACAGTTGCCCGGTACCAGGCATAACCATCGTAACCGGCATAGCCCTGGTTTTCCCAGATATCATTCGTACTGATATCAGCCCAGCTTTTATCATTAAGAGTCGGCTTTGCCCATTCCAGATTATCACCGGTTTTAAATTTCCATTTTGCAGGCAGAAGTTCCTGCGAAAAGAGTTTTGCCTGACAAATTATCATCAGCATTACAATAATTGCAATTACCAGAAGCAGCTTTTTCATATAGGTATAAGATTAAGAATTATTTGTTCAGTACAGAAGATTTCTCTTTTTTTACTTCATTCAGAGACTGATATACAAAGGTATATTCCGAGTTATACTCCGGGTGTTCCTCCACTTCAAGGATGACTTTGAAACGGTCGGTTCTAAATTGAGGTAAAATGCATCGCACGGTAGGACCAGTCTGGTTAAGATTGGCCTTCAGCTCAGGGTAGTCCCAGACTTTCAGTTTTATTTCCTTTCCGTCAGCCACAATTTTTACAGTCACTTTGCCGGCGGGCAGCGTCTTGTAAAAATCATTCAGCATCCAGATATCGGCGAAAAAGGTTTCGCCTTCACTCCATCTGAATTTTGAAAACCTGGCACTGGATAATACAGGCCGACAGGCATTTTTAACAGCATAAAATCCCGGTTTGGGAATATCAGGATAGCTGATAATACTATTGTTGGCAGCCGTAGGCCAGGGCTCGGCATAACACCAGTTGGCAACCAGCGAACAATAGGGCTTTTGCCTGCGTGCCTCTTCAAAAATACATTTATACCCTTCGCCCTGGAGCAATTGGCCGTTAGCAACCAGTTCTTCCAGCGAACCCGGTTTGCCGAAGTAGTCTTCAATAATGTCCTGGCATAACCAGGTATTATCGTAGTATGCATTAAAAGCATGATGATTTTCCCATGAAGTACCTGGTTTTGGCGGCCAGAGTTCTTCTTTCGGAATAATTGATTTCAGAATTTCGACAGAAGAAGGTGCAGGTATTCCAAATTCGGTATAGGCTGTAAATTTTGCCCTGGTCATTTCCTGGAAAACCTCTTCATTCGTTGTCCTATCTCTGAAAACATAATTGCCATGGCCCATTCCCATTAAGGGTGAGGTTGGAATAAACGGCGTTGAAGGGTCTGACTCAAGGCACTGACTGTTAAGCATCCTCAAAGCCAGTGATTGATCGGTCATTCCGCTCCAGCCGTTATATAGCTCATTGCCTCCGCACCAGAAAGCGAGTGAAGGATGTTTTTTAACACGGTTGATAATGGAAGCTGACTCCTGTTTTAATATTTTCAGATAATGCGGATCATCAGGATAGTTATTGCAGGCAAGCGGGAACTCCTGCCAGATTAAAATCCCCATTTCATCGCACAACTCAAAGAATGATTCCTTGTTGACGATTCCGCCGCCCCAGACGCGTAAAATATTGAAATTGGCCTCTTTTGCCAACATGAGCAACTGCTGATACCTAGCACGGATAATTATTCCGGGAAAGATCTCAGGATTCACCCAGTTGGTGCCCTTGCAAAATATTTTCCGTCCATTAATTTCAAGTTGAATGGGCGGTACCGAGCGGGTTTTGGGAAAGGTGGACGGTTCATCCCAGGCACCTGTATTCATTACAAGTTTAACCTGGCGGAAGCCGATTTTAGAATTATGGTTCTGGATTATTTTTCCTGACTTGTCAAACAACTGAAATACAGAAGTGTATAAATATGGTTCACCGTTATCATGAGGCCACCAAAGTTTTGGGCTGTCAAGACATGCTTTCGACCCAAAATCATCAGAATCAATAATACCATTAGCTTTCGAAACAATGACTCCGTTTTTGTCTTTTAACTGCCATACGAACAGGCTGCCTTGCAGGTTACGCCCTTTAACGGCCAGGCTGATATCGGCTTTTGAGAATTGGTTAGTTAACTGGTAATTAACATGAACATCGTCTACAAAGGAGGAAGGTTGTATCTCAAGATAAGTATCGTCCCAGATTCCCAGGGGAATAAGTCGTGGATGCCAGTCCCAGCCGTAGCTCACGGCTGGTTTAACACAATGATTTGCCTGTTCTCTGTTATCAGGTTTGTGAATCGATTTAGGCGCCGGGAAAATCTTGACTATCAGTTTGTTGTTATCTTTTATTTTATCTGTTAAATCAAGGTTAACCGGCGTAAACATCCCTTCCTGTTCAAAAATCCTCTCCCCGTTTAAGAAAATTTCAAACTGATAATCAATTCCTTTTGAGACAAAAATCAACTTTTCGGATGCAGATAATTCCGGCTTTTTGAAGCTTGAACGATAAGTATAATAATTATCTTCCATCCATAAGTAATCTTTCCAATGCTCAGCAAAAAAGTAAGGCTGGTATTTTTCAGCACTGGCGATATCGAGCTGAACGGCACCGGGAACTGTGGCCGGAATCCATTGTACAGGCAACGCATCATAAGTTGAGTCATAACTGAGTTCCCATTTCATCTCCTGTCGCATGTTTATATCCTGTGCTGCCATATTGTCGAAAATCAAAAAAGACATCATAAAAAACAGTAACCTATTCATCTTGATTTTTCTATGCTTAGCTTATAAATCCTTCTTAGTGAAACTTTCAAAATAACTTCCTCAATTCGATCTAAAGATGTGAATGAAATTAATACACCTCAGGGTAATAATATATCGTCCCTACGGGACTTTAATCTGGCTTGTATATTGCAATCTGCCAATAGCTATTTGCTTGCGCAAATAATCTCCGGGAGAGTCCCAGCGGGACTGGATATTAGTAGAAAAGTAAGTATCTATTCATGACTTAGTCCCGTAGGGACGATATATTCATCGTTGGCTAATATTATTGATTTTAATTAAAAATCCTGAAACAGTTTTGAGGAAGTTCTTTTTAACGTTTCACTTACACAACTAATATCCAATTGCGAAAATAATAAAAAATAATAATTCTAACTTTCCACTGATAGCATTGAACAGCGTTGCCCCTTCAGCCACATCCGTATTACTTCAGTAGCCTAACGTTTGTATCCAGACTTTCAATTTCTTCCTGATGGTGTTGGAAAAGTATTTTGATGAATCCTGAACTGAAATGACTGAAATCGTTTATTTTGTGCGAACCAGAACCTATTTGCTGTAAAAGCCGGTCCTGTTTGCCGTAAATTAACATTCCAGTAATAAAAAAATGTCATTATCTCTTTATATAGCGAACTGAAGTGTGTTTACCCTATGTAAAAAGCCTGAAAAATGAATATTTTTTCTCTTTTCATGATTGCCAAAACACCTGGCACTAACGAAAACCCAATCATAACAGTTATCAAAAGCAAAAGGGCGTATCTGATGAATGAGATAAAGTGCGGATTTGTTACGCAAAGTTTGCCGCTGATCATCGGCTAAAACCCGTTTATTGATATACTCGTATAAAGCTGCCTGATAAGAAATTGAGTAGAAATGCAAATTGTAAAAAGTGCATAAAAACTGAGTCAAAAGGCACATGCTGATGACATTAGAGTACGAATTAAAGAAGCGTAATAAGGAGAATTGAACCCGGTTCAAAAGTCATATTAGGGAACGAAAGGTAAATGTTCAATATCCCGGATTCTGACCGCTTGCCGACATCAGCGGGTTTCTTTCGAGTTCATCGGTAGGGATCGGGAACAGCAGGTTTCGCGACACATTGAATTTAAACAAATTATCATCATACGGGAAGCCCCAATCGGCAGCAGTCCAGTTGGCCAGGTTAATATAACCTGCGGCATGCCATCTTTTAAGGTCTGACCAGCGGTGGCCATCTTCACCAGCCAGTTCCAGCAGGCGTTCTTTCATTATATCGGCCATTGTTACATCTTGCAAAGCTGCAGGGGCTTCGGAAGCAGGCGAAACAGAATTGCGTGCACGTTCGCGTACATCATTCACCTGTGCAAGTGCCGAACTTACATCTCCGGTTGCAAGATAAGCCTCGGCAACGCATAGTTTTATATCAGCCAGACGAAGTAGCCGGGGATTATTGTTTGATCCGATCTGGTTGCTCGGGTCGAGGACTTTACCTCTTTCGCCATTTGTGTATTTCACTAGTTGGTGATTGCCGAATTTTCCCCAGCTTGGGTTGATCCAAAAGTAAGAACCACCAAAATTTTCAACGTTGGAGCCTCTGAATGTTTCATCTTTTCTGATATCCATCGAATCATAAGCACTCAATAATTTTGGGGAGGGTCCGAAAATTCCACTTACATAATTTGACCAGTGTGCATCGCCGTAATGATAAAATGCGCCCATCTGACCAACATCGTTTCCAAAGTCATTGTCGAGCCACGCATTGTCCTGTCCGCCGGGTTGCAAACTTGACTGGAACTCAAACAAAGATTCTGCATTATTTTCGTTACGGTAATCAAAGCTGTTACCGAAAGGTATGGAAGTGAATACTGCAATACGCCCTGGGGATATCATATTATAGGCTGTGATTGCTTTTGCATAGTCACCGCCGTTTCGCGAATTATAGCATGCGCGTGTAACGTATAATTTCACGAGCAATCCATAACATGCATCACTGGTAATACGCCCCATATTAGAATTATCCCAAGAATCCCTGGCCAAAGGCGCCGCTGTTTCAAGAGACGCAATGGCATTGTCAATCAGTTGGAAACCTTCGGAAGGGGGCAGAACGGCATCTGCCACAGAGGTAATACGTTTCGTTTGCAAAGGAGCTTTTCTCCAGTTATCCCACAATTTGAAGTTACTCCATGAGCGGATAAACAGCATTTCGGCTTTGTTGGCTTCCTTCAGTCCGGGTGTTTTATAAATGGCATCGAGTTCACCACCATCAATCTTATCGAGCATAAAGTTGCATCTTGCGATAATTTTGTAATAGGTTATCCACATGGTACGGACTGAATTATTGCTTCCGTTGAGGCCGGAGAACGTTTCAAGCGGATTTCCGGTGCCATCTGCAGTAATATCATCGGCAGGTAAGAGCCAAAACCCATGTTTTGACTGGTTTGCTAAATCAGGCCCGTATATATTTGTTATCTCGGCATAAGCGGCACCTATACCCTGGGTAATTCGGTACTCGGTTTCGAAATAGGTGTTTTCTAATTCTTTGGTATTTTTGATGTCAAGATTCTTATTACAGGACAAAATACTCATCAGGCTTAAAATAAGCAGGGTGTAAGCCGGAATGTATTTTTTCGTTGACATGGTTTTAAAATTGTTTTTTACTTCGGGCAGTATCAGAACCTGAAATCAAGGCCCATGAAAATTGTTCGCGGAGTCGGGTATGTATCATTCTCCGGATCGTATCCTGTGTATCTTGTTATTGTGAACAGATTGGACGTTCCGGCATAAATATGGCAGTTCGAAACAATATTGTGCAGGTAGCCATATATCTTTTTGGAGAAAGTGTAACCTACCTGAAGGTATGTTAACCTGCAATATGCTCCGCTCTCGACAAAGCGATCCGATAAACGATAGTTTTGTGCCGGATCACCATTTATGGCCCTGGGCATAGTAGTCGACTTGTTTTCTGGGGTCCAGGCATTCAGAACTTCTACCGATTCGTTCATATTTGTAGTCGAAGTATAATATAATGACATTTTTACCATATTGACTTTCTGAACATCGCCAACCCCTGTAAACTGGGCATTGAAATCGATATTTTTATATTCAAGACTCACGTTCAGCCCATAATAGAAACCGGGAATTGTTTTTCCCAGGTATACTTGGTCGTAACTGTCAATCTTATTATCCAGTGAATCTTTGTAATATGTATTTGGCTTAGTAGGGGTGCTTCTCTGATCAAGAAAATAATAGTCCCCCGGAGCAATTTTTGCATTCTGGTAGCTGGCATCAGTGTGTTTAGCCATCCAGTCGGCTACTTCAGTCTGGGACTGGAAAATACCACCGGTTTTGTACCCTTTAATATAGTTGATTGAATAACCTTCTTCTATGCTTCCTACCGGAATATGTCCCGAAGTTTCCTCTACCTCGTTTTTAACGGTTGATAGATTCGCACCTATGCTGTATTTAAGATCTCCGACAGAATAATTGTAGTTCATGGACAGTTCAATACCCGTATTACGAACTTTGGCGATATTATCAACAGGCATTTGTATAACTCCTGCTGATAAAGGCAAGGTTACATTCTGTAGTATTCCGGAGGTTAGCTTATTAAAATAATCGAATGACATCGAAAATTTATTTTCAAAGAACTTCGCATCAAATCCGATATTGGCTGTAGATGTTTTTTCCCATTGAAGATCAGGATTTGGAATGGAATAAACGGCAGCGCCTATTCCCCTGTTTCCCATTCCTGTTAAATACCCGTTATTCCCCCAGGCAAAAGTAGGGCGATTGTCGATAGGCGAAAGGTAAGCTAAATCACGCACTTCCTGGTTTCCAAGCTTCCCGTAACCTCCACGTATTTTCAGATCACTGATGTAATTGATGTTTTTCATAAATGCCTCGTTCGAGATTCTCCATGCTGCTGAAAATGAAGGGAATGTCCCCCAACGGTTTTCCTCCGAGAAACGGGTACTGCCATCACGGCGTAATGTAACATCAAGGTAATAGTCCGAATTGAAGTTGTAGGATATACGCCCCATCAAACCTTCCAGGGCACTGTTAGTGAAATCCGAGCTGTTGCTGGTATATTTGGGGTCGCCACCAAGCCTGTAGTTGGTTTTCGACTGTACCCATAGTGTTGAGGCAAGTTTGTATTTCGCGTTGTACTGCTGATCACTCCCGTTGAACACCATATCGAAATTGTGTTTTCCAAGAGATTTGGTATAGCTTACATTGATTTCCTTTATAATGTTATTGTTGTAAACATCACGCTCCTCATAGCTTCCTACCGAATTGCCGTTTGTTGAAGCCGAACGGTCACCTGTAGTATAATTAAAGACACTGCCATCATAATCAATGAATATATTTCGCGAATACCCATAAATATCCATGCTTATCTGACCTTTTATCTTCAGGTCTTTAAGAGGTTCAACCTCAACATAGGCACTTCCTATGTTTCGCAATGATTTAAACACTACATCCTCCGACGCCGCGATACCCAACACGTTTATGCGTGTACCGTTACCATACAGCTTTTCGTTTGAATAGGAACCACTAGCAAGCCTGCCAACTACTGTTGGAGCATACCCGTTAAGACCATTCACATCATACATTTTTTGCCAGGGTGGAAATAGCCCGGTTTCTACTAAACTCGCGCCGGAATCGCGTCCTTTACCTGAGGTGATTCTGTAATTCGTCCCGATTCTTAACCATTTGTTAACCTGGGTATTTAATTTGAATGAACCTGATAACCGGTCGAGATAATTGAATTTAATAGCGCCCTCATTATTTGTTGAACTAAATGATACATAGTAGTCCGTTTTCGCTGTTCCGCCCAGCACCCTGACTGAGAAATCCTTTACAAGTGCATTTTTGCGCTTGATTTCTTCCTGCCAATCGTATGTAGGACTATTGCCAAGATATTTAGGATCGTTGGGATCAAAAAATCCAACATTATCAGGACTCATTGCTATTGTGGCATCCGAAGCCAAAACCTTGCCGAGGAAACCGGCATACTGCTGCGAATTCATCACATTCGTTTTTTGTGAAATATTCTGAACTCCAAAGCGGGTGCTAAATTCTAGGGCAGGCTTATCTCCTTTCCCTTTTTTTGTGGTAATCATAATTACGCCGTTAGCAGCTCTAACACCATACACAGCAGCGGCTGAAGCATCTTTCAGTACGGAAATTGATTCGATATCATTTGGATCAATCATTGCCATAATATTCAAAGGGCCGCGAATGTCAGATGCACGGAGATCATCAAGTCCCTCAATACCGGCACCATATTCTATCACAGGTACTCCGTCGATAATATAAAGCGGTGTGGTAATTCCCCAGGTGTTTACACCCCGTATGCGAATTGTCGGACGTGCCATAGGGTTTCCTCCGCCACTCACTACAAAAACCCCGGTCATGCGACCCTGCATAGCCAACTCAGGCGTCATAGCCGTACTTTGCTTGATGGAAGTCTGATTGATGGTTGAAATTGAAGATGTTACATCTTTTTTTGACCTTATTCCATATCCAATAACAACTATTTCCTCAAGACCAATTGTCGCTTGCCTGAGAGCTACATTTAAAACAGAAAGATTGCCAATTTCAATTTCTTTCCTGAGCATTCCAACATATGAAAATACAATAATTTTAGCATCCCGGGGAATTACCAGCGAATACTTACCATCAGCATTAGTAATGGCAGCAATTAGTGTTCCCTTTACAGAAACAGAAGCCCCGGGAACAGGTTCGTCTTTTTCATTGGTAACTTTTCCTGTTAATTTATTATTAGTTTGGGCTGATTTTGTTACCACAACAAGATTGTTTTGCAAAATATTGAATTTCAACCCTGTTTTCGCTGCCAAATCTCTGAGTATATCAATAACTGGTTCATTATCTGAAACATAGGTAACTTTTTCATCAAGATCTATAAAATCCTCATTGTAAAAAAAAGTGTACTCGCTCTTTGACTGAATTTCCCGGATTACTTCTCTCACTGATTCATCAGTTACTGCCAATGATATTCTGGACTGCGAGTATCCGGAGATACCTGCAATTAATAAATAAACAAACAGAAATAAAATGATTTTCATAAGCAAGATCTACAGAATTTATCAGAACCCTGATGAAAGAGTTATAATTTTCCATACTTTTGGAAAATTAAGTTTCACTGACAGCCCTGCATCTTGCAACTTTGTCGGGCGTGGAATTTAATGCCGATCGGGTGTTGTTGACGCAACACCTGATCTTTTTTTCAGGAGCATATCCTGATGTCATACTTATTAATTATTAGCCTTACTACTGGTTTTTTCTGGCTTTTTCGATATAATTTTTCTTGCGTGTGGCGTCTTCCCTAATCGTTATCTGGTTTTTATTGACGACAACTGATAAAGGCGAAGTAAGCGTAATAGCCTTGATAACCTGCTCAAGGGTAGTTTCCTTAAATTTTCCTGTAAAATGATATTTTAATACATCGCTGTCGGCTAAATTGAAATGTACATCATACCTTCTGGACAGGACTACAATTATTTTGGAAAGAGGATCATTGTTAAATACCAAATATCCTTCTTTCCAGGCAATGGTATTAGCCACCTCATCAGCAATACCATTTTTCATGACGACTGAAGCTGTTTGCGCCAAATCATCTACCAGGAGCTTGTTTTCATCTTTCAGAAATGTAGCTTTCTCATTGGGCTTAAGTACAATTATCTTTTCTCCGGCTGAAGGGTTGGTTCTTTCAATCTCCACTTTTCCTCTTACCAGTGTAGTTTCAATTGTATTTTCATCTTTATATGCTCTGATATTAAACGCTGTACCAAGTACTTTCAGACTGATGGTTGAAGCATCAACGATAAAAGGATGTGACGGATCATGAGTAACATCAAAAAAAGCTTCTCCTTCAATATGAACTGCACGGTTCTCCTTGCTGAAATTGTTTGCATATTTTAATGTACTTCCGGCATTAAGCCAAACGGTAGTTCCATCGGCTAATTTTAACTGGGTCCGCGAACCCATAGGAGCGACAACCTCAGTAAAACCACTGCTTATTTTCGACGGGAAAAGGAAAATTAAAACTGCGGCATTTGCAATCAGAAAAAGCAGTACAGCGGCAATCCTGTATATTTTTTTTACCTGGAGGATATGATTAATCTGTGCATTTTCGGTTTCAGCCCTTTGTTTATTCTTCCAAATCTTGAAATCAGTAATTATGCGGGCTTTATCCACATCTACTTCATACATTACAATATTAGCCTCAAGTAATGCTGTGTATCTATGGATGCGGTTAAGTTCTTCCCTGTTATGTTCTGATTCGTTCAGCCATTTATCAAATAATACCTGCTCGTCAGGCTTAAGTTCTTTAGCAAGATACTTACCTACAAGTTCAAAATTATCGTGTTGTGAGTTGATTTCCATTTATTGCTTTTATTATTTGAGATAATAACAAATCCAAGGCCTGTTATTACCTGTTGAGGAATAATGTTTAACGTATTAAACTGATGAGTTGTTGTAATCTGGTAAAAAAGAGAATAAAAAAGGCAAAGTTAGGATATTTTTCTGTCGCCTCACCTTTCTTATCGCTCTTCTATCCAATCATCAAATCTCAATCACATTACTCAGATAATCATTAATTGATTTAAACCTCAATAGTATAGCGTAATGACATGAAAAAACCCCTATGCATGATCAGCATTTAGTGGCAGAAAAAAAAAGATGGTTAAATAAAAGGATTAGGAGAATTTTGTAACAAATCGGAATTTCCAAGTATAATAAGTGTCAAATAACAAAATGTTATTCACTATAAGGATTTATCAAGGCGCTGCCTTACAAGCTTGAGCGCCTTACCGATTTGATTTTCAACAGTTTTTACTGATATTCCCAACTTTTCGGAGATGGCTTTATAACTCATCTCCTCAAGTCGGCTCATATAAAATATAATACGACACTGCTCGGGCAATGAGTTATACACTTCATTTATCAGTTTCTGAAAATCCTCATCGATAAGGGTATCAAAAAAAGCTGTGCTTTCTTCCTTGTTGTTGTGAAGGTAATCAAGGTATTTTTGCTCCACTTTACGATGCCGGGCAAAGTCGTAGCAATCGTTTCTCACAACGGAGAACAGATACTGTTTTATTTCTGTTTTCAATGGAATGGTTTCACGGCGCTCCCATAATTCGGCAAACACATTCTGTACTATTTCTTCTGCAATATCTCTGTCGCTGGTTTTTGAACGGGCAAAAGCAACCAAAGGTGCATAAAACCTCCTGAAGCAGAGATCAAAAGCATCGACACTGCCTTCCTTAAGTGCCTTTACTGTAATTTGTTCAAACTCGCGAACTGTCATAAAATAGTGATGATCGTGGAAATATAGGCTGCAAACATAACCAATATTTTTACAATTCATTCAATAAAGAAAATCATCCTTTAAAATTATCGCATAAATAAATAGGGATAGAGTTTTATATTTTCAAATCAAATATGGTTTTATTAATTTGATAGATAATTAGGAAGAATAGTGCAGCATACAGAATTCCTCACTCAAACCAGTCAGGATTTTTTTTATGTCTCTGACACTATTCCTGAACATGGATAAGGCAGGAACACCGGCTGTAAATCCTTTATAAATCGTGCATATCCATAGCTTTTATACATCAGGCTTTTCAATAAATTGTGGCAAGTGAATGGAGGCCTTTATCCGACTTTACATCTCAAATCAGGACAAATTTCATATGCAAGTCTTGTAGTTTGAAATAAATAACTAAATTAGCAGCATCAAAAATGCCATTTTAACTAATAAATCCCCATATGCTACTACATCAGCAATTTGTTCGCATGGCAAAAAAACATGCCGGCAAACTCGCTATTATTGACAGGACTACAGAAAAGAGAATTCCCTATTCGAAAGCTTTGATAGGTGCTCTGATCATGAGTTCGAAATTTAAAAAATATGATGAGGGGTTTATAGGTATTATGATTCCGACCTCTGCTGGTTGTGCCCTGGCTACGGTTGCTGCATTAATGAGCGGAAGAATACCGGTAATGATAAATTATTCGACGGGGGCCGAGGAAAACGCAAAGTACGCCCAGAAGAAATGCAATTTCAAAACAATAATAACTTCCAAAGCATTGCTCGAAAAAATCAATTGCCCGGCAATTGAAGGAATGATAATGATTGAGGATATCATGAAAAGTGTTACCACAGCCGAAAAGCTAAAGGCAGCCCTCATCACAATGTTACCGGTTAACATGATCCTTAACACAATTCATAAAGGAAATGAAAATGACACTGCCGCAATCATTTTTACCAGTGGAAGTGAAAAAGATCCGAAAGCGGTACAGTTATCGCACCGCAATATTGCCACAAATATCGAAAATTTCGGTAATTATGTAAAAATCAGCGAAACAGATATCATTCTGGCTAATCTCGTTTTCTTCCATATTTTTGGATTAACGGTAAATCTTTGGGTATCATTCTATTACGGAATGACAATGGTTGCCTACTCAAATCCGCTTGATTTCCAGAAAATCAGCAAAATTGCTTCTGAAGAGAAGCCGACTATAATGGTCGGAACTCCTAGCTTTTTCTGGGGTTACTATTCAAAATCGGAACCCGGCGATTTTAAAACCGTCAGGATAATGGTAGCGGGTGCCGATAAATGCCCGGATACACTGAGAGAAGGGTTTATGAATAAGCATGGGGTTACTCTGCTTGAAGGTTACGGAGCTACAGAAACTTCTCCTGTTATTTCGGTTAACTCGCACGAGTTTAACAGGCCGGGAAGCACCGGAAAAGTTATTCCCAATGTTCAGGTAAGGATTGAGAATTTCGAAACCGGAGAAAAATGCAAAACAGGTGAAGTGGGTAAAATTCTGGTAAAAGGAGAACTTGTGATGAAAGGGTATTATGATGATCCTCAGCTTACTGCTGATGCATTGGTTGATGGTTGGTACAATACCGGCGATATGGGCTACTTTGACGAAGATGACTTCCTGTGGCATGCAGGCCGTTTCAAAAGATTTGCCAAAATCGGTGGCGAGATGGTTTCCCTGGTTAAGGTTGAGAATACACTCGAGAAGTTTCTTCCCATGGGAGTATCCTGTTGCGTGGTGGCAGTATCGGATGAGAAAAAAGGCTCATCCATTATCGCTACCGTTAGCATCGAAGTAAACAAAACCGAAATGATTAAGCAAATGGGGAACGAATTACCCAATATTGCACTTCCGAAACATTTTATTGTCATCAAGGAATTGCCCATGATGGCCACCGGGAAGATTGATTTCAGAAGTGTTACCCGAATAGTTGAGGAGCTGATAAAAGATGCTGAATCTTTACCCAATAAAGTGGAAGGGAATGTTCAAAGCCAGGTTATTTGAAGCTTTTAAATGGTTAGAAAGCTTTAGAATTATGAATATTATGCCCGGCTTTTACCAAACTTTTATAAAATGTGATATAAAGCATTTCACGCAAACACATTTCAAAAAAAAATCCTCATCCAAAGCGGTGAGGATTTTTTTTATAACCGAAATGCCCGAAATCCAACTATTGTTCCAGAACCGTCCGCATCAAAATTACATTTATTGAATTTAGAAAAACGAATTCCCGATCTTAGAGGTTAAGGAATTATCTGTACTTATTTTGCTGCTAATTTCTCTAATTACCACAGATTCCTCAGATTTGCACAGAATCGGAATTATTTTCATTCGTATTCATAACAAAAAACAAATCCCGGGTATTTAAATTTATCTGCGTAATCTGTGTAATCTGTGGCTTGTATTTACACTTAAATTATATTGATCAGGCTGATTAATAGGAATTACTTATCTTCTTTTAGAAATGCAACAACCTCTTTGTGAACATTTTCAGGTGTAAATCCGAATTTCTCATCCAGCACTTTTGCAGGTGCCGAATAACCGAAATGGTCGAGTCCCCAAATTTTTCCGTGCGTTCCTACCAGGCCGGCAAGTGTAATCGGAAGTCCGGCCGTAAGTCCGAAAACCGGCAAACCATCAGGAATTACCTGTTTTTGATAACTCTTCGGTTGCTGACGGAACAATCCTTCGGAAATTGCTGATACGATGCGCACCTTAAGTCCTTCACTTGCAGTTAAAAGCGCTGCGCCAGCAACCAATGTTGAAACTTCGGAACCGCTTGCTACAAGCACAACATCTGGTGTTCCTTCGCAATCCTGAACAATATAAGCTCCCTTTTCAGCCTGTAAAGCATCAGTATATCTTGTAGAACCACTTTTAGCCGGAAGGTCTTTAATATTCTGACGAGAAAGTATAAGTGCTGTAGGTGTGTGCTTATTTTCCATCGCCATTTTCCAGGCTACCGATGTTTCGCAGGCATCAGCCGGGCGAAGTGCCAGCAGACTCATGTGTCCGTGATGATTTTTAAGGTTTTCCATCAGGCGTATCTGTGCTTCCTGTTCCACCGGCTGGTGGGTTGGGCCGTCCTCACCAACACGGAAAGCATCGTGTGTCCAGATATATTTCACGGGTAAACCCATCAAAGCTGAAAGCCGTACAGCCGGTTTCATATAATCGCTAAACACAAAGAAAGTGGCACATGCTGCCCAAACTCCGCCGTGAAGCGCAATCCCGTTGCAGATAGCCGCCATAGTAAGCTCGCTTACACCAGCCTGCAGGAAGGCTCCGCTGAAATCGCCTTTCGCAAATGCTTTTGTGTATTTCAGGAAACCATCAGTTTTATCGCTGTTGGAAAGGTCAGCGGATGAAACGATAAAATTTTCGACATTCTGAGCGAGATAACCAAGGATGGCTGCTGATGCAGCACGGCTGGCTATGCCTTCCTTCTGTATTACCGATTCAAAATCAAGTTTCGGAAGTTCACCCGAAAGAAATAAATGAAGCTTTTTGGCCAGCTCGGGATTTGATTTCTCCCATTCCTGCTGATTCGCTTTACGGGCAGAAGCTTCTTTTGTCTTAATGGCTATGGTTTGCTCATACAAAGCGGCTACTTCAGGAAAAATCACAAAAGGATACGATGAATTTCCGCCCAGGTTTTCGATGGATTTTTCGAAGGAAGCACCCGATTCGCCCAAAGGCATTCCATGTGTGGCACATTTGCGTTCAAAACTACTTCCATCAGCCGTTAAAGCACCTTTGCCCATAATGGTTTTGCCAATGATAAGCGTAGGTTTTTCTGTTTCGGCAATGGCTTTTGTGAGCGAGGCACGAATCTGTGTAGCGTCATTTCCCTCAATGGTCATCACGTTCCAGCCCCAGGCTTCGTATTTCATGGCTGTATTTTCGCAGGTTACTGCATTCGTATCAGTCGATAATTGTATGTCGTTTGAATCGTAAAACATCACCAGGTTATTCAATCCCAGGAAACCGGCAATACGACCAGCCGACTGTGAAATTTCTTCCTGAACGCCTCCATCCGATATAAAGGTAAAAGTTTTATGAGCCATCCATTCGCCAAAGCGGGAGCACAGAAAGCGTTCGGCAATAGCTGCACCCACAGCCATGGTATGCCCCTGACCTAACGGACCTGAAGTATTTTCAACTCCCCGGGTAACATCCACCTCGGGATGCCCTGGTGTAGGACTCCCCCATTGCCGGAAATTTTTAAGCTCATCAATCGTATATTTCCCCGAAAGGGCAAGCACCGAATACAGCATGGGCGACATATGGCCGGGATCGAGAAAGAAACGGTCGCGCATGGGCCAGTTCATATCCGTAGGATCGTACCTAAGGAACTCAGTATAAAGGATATTTATAAAATCTGCTCCTCCCATGGCACCACCAGGGTGTCCGGATTTTGCTTTTTCGACCATGGATGCTGCTAAAATGCGGATGTTGTCGGCTGCCTTGTTGATGATTGTGTTGTTCATAATTCAAATGCTATTTAGTTAGTTCATCGCCTGGAAATTTATACATAAGTATCAGGTCAATATTTAATCGGCAAATATACGTTTTTTGCAGAAAATCATAAAATCAATGTTCAATATATAAGATGGGCTAACTATTATTTTGATGTGCTGGTAAAAGAATACATGAGTCTAAATTCTTTTTTTTGTTTTTTTTTGTTCTTTTGTTATGACACAAAAGAACCAACTTAACGAAGTGGTCTCATGAGTTCATTTAAAAACAAGCAATGGGCGAATAAAAAGTATAGGCTTACTATAAATTTCACACAGATGTAAGACTTGGTAAGGCTCGTGATACCAATAAATTGGAAGGATCTGATAGAGTTTTCCATATTCGGGCAGCACGTGAGGCTGGTGTTTTGCCACAAACATGCCCACGCTGTTTACCTTCGCCAACATCTGTTGTGAAAATTCTATTAGGCCGGACCCTACACCCTGGAAATCAGCATTAAAAGCCAAATCCTTGTTCCGCTATGTTGCCATAAGAGGAAGTTCTGTTGGAAGTGACTGGCCTTATAAAAATGCGCTTGCGTTTCTTAGCCAGAGGTATTTGCGAACGACATGTGCGTAGCAATACACAGCAAGGCAAATTGTTATGATTTGTTGTGCTCTTTCATGCCTTGTATTGCGAGGAGATACCTCTGGCTTTGAAACGCCAGCATTGTTATAAAGCCTTGATCTTTTGGTACTTTTTGATCAAGCAAAAAGTACGAAGAGATAAATATTAAATAAATTTTCGGATTAATGCATAGAATTATTATGATACCTTAACCTTTCCAGCACATCAAAATAAAATACAGCCATAAGATGGGCTAACTTTTTCCGGAACCGATTATTAAAAAATTGTACTTTTATGTCAAATATCTAAAAATGAAAAAAGCGCTTGGCTATAACTATTTTAAAGATAATGCACTTGCAATAAATGTGTGCAAGGTGAACCGGATGAAGCACATTTCGCATGAAAATGATCTTACTGAGGTTGAGCATCACCATGATTTTATAGAAATAGTTTTTATTACCAAAGGCAAAGGCACACAAGTTATCAGCAACAATGAGTACGAGGTAAGCGAAGGTGATATTTTCATATTGCAGGGATTTCAGAATCATTATTTTAAAAATGCAGACAAGGCCGAAATCATAAATGTGATGTTCGATCCGGTTAAAAGCCATAACCTGATTTCACCCGACATCAAAACAATTGACGGCTATAACGCACTTTTTCTTCTTGAGCCACGTTATCGTAACCGTATGCATTTCAAGAACATGCTTCATTTGAACCAAGTTGATCTGGCAAAGTCAGAATACATTTTAAACAATATGCTTCATGAAATTTCGCATAAGGAAGCCGACTACGAATTGTATCTGAAAAATAAACTGGAAGAAATAATAATTTTCCTTTCGCGTAAATACTCGCAAATCAGCATTCCGAAAGCAAAGTCGCTGGTTCGAATAGGCAAAGCCATCGATTTTATTGAACATAATTTTCAAAATAATATTTACATACATCAATTGGCTGAATTAAGTTTTATGTCAGTCAGGAATTTCCAGCGTATTTTTAAAGAAGCCACCGGCTTATCGCCAAACAATTATTTGCTGGAACTCCGGATTCAAAATGCATCAAAGTTGTTAACCGAAAGTAATTCAGCTATTTATGAAGTATCCGCAATGGTTGGCATTTCTGATTGGTTCTATTTTTCAAAAGCCTTTAAAAAGAAGTTCGGCGTTAGCCCTCTAAATTACAGGAAACAAAACAAAGCATCCTGAATTTCAGATGCAGGAATGCTGATTTTGGATGTCAATTCCGGAAATCATCCGCGCTGACTTTCCTATTCTGAATTATTTATTTATGGTTCTGCAAATTGAATTGAATCTTAAAAGGTCAGAAGTCGGAAGTCGGAAGTCGGAAGATGGAAGTAAGTGCTGATTTGAGGCTGGTTTCTATTCTAATGGAAATATCGCATAAAGGCAATTTGTTACCACAGCTTTACTTTCAGAGATAAATGAAGTTTTCATGGGGAACTTCTGACTTCCGTCTTATGACTTCCGGCAAAATAAATATACCCGCAAAATTAACAATAGAACCTTATTTTTTAATTTCTGTCAACTTACGGACAATACCGCTTTACTTAACAATTGGCATAATAATACATACTATTTTCTTAAAATTACAATTTAATCCCACGCAGATGATATATATTTGTATCTTGAAAATAAATTAAAGACAGATTATGTATTTGTTAGGTCTTGATATAGGAACATCGTCAATAAAAGCAGCCCTACTGGATGTTGAAACCGGAACATGCAAAGCCAGTTGCCAGTCGCCGGAAAACGAAATGGAGATTATAGCTCCAAAACCAGGCTGGGCTGAGCAGAACCCGGAACTTTGGTGGAAACATGCCTGTATTGCAATTAAAGCTGCAATTGGTGAAGCTGAAATAAAAGCGGACAAAATAAAAGCAATCGGTATTTCGTACCAGATGCACGGATTAGTTTGCGTGGATAAAGAAATGAAGGTACTCCGTAACTCAATTATATGGTGTGATAGCCGCGCTGTAGAAATTGGGAAGACTGCTTTTCGCGAAATAGGAAGTGAGAAATGTTTATCGCATTTGCTGAATTCGCCCGGCAATTTTACCGCCTCAAAACTTAAATGGGTGAAAGAAAATGAACCTGATATTTTCAACCAAATTTATAAAATAATGCTTCCCGGCGATTATATCGCTGCAAAGCTGACAGGTGATATAAAAACAACTGAATCAGGACTTTCGGAAGGAATACTGTGGGATTTCGGGAAAAGTAGTGTTGCTGATTTGCTTTTAGAAAACTATGGTTTGGATAAAGCTTTACTGGCCGATATTGTTCCCACTTTTGGAAATCAAGGTACAGTTTCAGGCGAAGCAGCAGCGTTAACCGGATTAACTCCAGGTACAACAGTTTGCTACCGTGCCGGAGATCAGCCCAATAATGCATTTTCGCTGAATGTGCTAAATCCGGGTGAAATTGCGGCAACAGCAGGCACTTCGGGCGTTGTATATGGCGTGAGCGAGCAGGTTAAATACGACCCCCAATCGAGGGTAAATACATTTGTACATGTTAACAATAATGAAAATAAAACCCGCAACGGCATTTTGCTTTGTGTAAACGGAACCGGAATTATGAATTCCTGGATAAAAAAGGTTGCAGGCGATTCTTTAAGCTACACACAAATAAATGAACTGGCAGCAACGGTTACACCCGGATCAGAAGGATTGCTTATTCTTCCTTTCGGGAATGGTGCCGAACGCGTACTCGGGAACAAGGAAGCAGGTTGCAGCATTCATAACCTGAACTTCAACATTCATGGTAAAGCACACCTTTTCAGGGCAGCTCAGGAAGGAATTGCATTTGCTTTATTTTATGGTATCCAGATTATGCAGAAAATGGGAGTCGAAATAAAAGTAATCAGAGCCGGTAAAGCAAATATGTTCTTAAGCGCGGTATTCGGACAAACCCTGTCCGATATTTCGGGAGCTGTTATCGAGTTGTACAACACCGATGGAGCGCAGGGAGCAGCAAGGGGCGCAGGAGTCGGAGCAGGAATTTATAAGGATTTTAAAACTGCATTTGCCGGATTACAGAAAATTGAAATAATTACACCTTCGGCTGATACTGATGCTCTCAAGGAGGCATATCTTAGCTGGGAAAAGGAATTAGGGAAATAGAAAAAGGTTAAAAGTTAAAAGGGGAAAAGTGGGCAGATAAAACCATGAAACCCATCAATCCCATCAATACCATCAATACCATCAATCCCATCAATCCCATCAATCCCATTAATCCCATTAATCTCATCAATACCATCAATCCCACCAATCCCATCAATCCCATCAATCCCATCAAT
>Ga0105047_10003536_pt1 | contig 27520 bp, 24 predicted proteins | sample MAT04_FD_78384 | JGI IMG/M metagenome (GOLD analysis project Ga0105047, IMG submission 78384) | Freshwater microbial communities from Lake Fryxell liftoff mats and glacier meltwater in Antarctica - MAT-04 (megahit assembly) | ecosystem: Environmental > Aquatic > Freshwater > Ice > Liftoff... | reverse complement strand
GCAGGCCGAGCAGGCCGAGCAGGCCGAGCAGGCCGAGCAGGCCGAGGAGGCCGGCACATCGGTCGAGCCCGGCCCGCCGGCCCCCGCGGTCGGCGCCGCTGCCCTCGGCGCATCCGCCCGGGACACGAGCGAGGGCGAGGACGCCGGCCACGAGAGCGAGCGGATCGCCTCGGCCGCCGACTTCCGTGACGACGTGCCCGTGGACCCGGCGCAGGAGCCGGCGCTGGACCGGACCGAGGTTCTGTCGCCGAGTGGCGCGGGTCGCGAGTCGGGCATGGACGAGCGCCCGAGCACCGAGACCGAGGACCGCAGCGTGCAGGCGGACGACCTCTCCCACGACGCGCAGTCGCCTCAGGGTGAGTGGGGCGGCCCGCCGCACGACGCCTCCCCGGATGACGTCGCCGGCCCCGCGCTCGTCGACGAGCCGGATGCGGCGCCCGACGAGCCGGCCACCGACCACGCTCCTGCGGAGATCGGCGCGGCCGGCGCGGCCGTCGCGGAGACCGCCGACATCGACCGCAGCACCGCGAAGCTCGCCGAGGAGCCGGCCGAGGAGCGGTACGACCCCACGCCGACCCGAGACTGGGCGGCTGACGAGGGCGAGCTGCTCGAGGAGGCCCACGAGCGCGGAGCGCGGCTCGAGGCCGGGCGCGCCGAGCTGGCCCAGCAGGCCGGCCACGGGACCGCGGACGCCACGGCATCCGACGAGACCGCTGAGGCGACGGCATCCGACGACGCAGGCGAGCGTACGGCGTCCGGAGGTCGACGCATCTCCGCCTTCGAGGAGCTGCGCGACGGCGGCTTCGGGGTCGGCTCGGCCGCACCGCTCTACGACGGCGCCCAGCCGCTCGACCACCCGGTGCAGGCTGATCTCGACTCGAGAACCTTCCGGGTGCCGGGCGACCCCGGCTACGACTCGGAGGAGCCGGACGTCTGGTTCTACGATGGGGGGGCCGCCGAGCGCAGCGGGTTCCTCCGCGCCCACGGCTGACCCGAGCGACCGCTCCACGGGCGCGGGCTTCGCGCCACGGGGGTCATGACGGTCACACGTGTGGGGCCCGGGGGAGTCGAACCGATAGGTTCGAGCCGTCCCCAGCAGGCCGAGAGGAACCGCCGTGCGCATCGGAGTGCCCAGAGAGACCCGACCGGGTGAGACCAGGGTGGCGGCGACGCCGAAGACCGTGGAGCAGATCCGCGCGCTCGGCTACGCCGTGTTCGTCGAGAGCGGCGCGGGCGTCGCATCGAGCTTCGACGACGCCGCCTACGTGCGCGCCGGGGCCGACGTCATCGACGAAGCCGTCTGGAACGCCGACGTGCTGCTCAAGATCAACGCCCCCAGCGACGCCGAGATCGCGCTGCTGCGGCCTGGTCAGGTCGTCGCCTCGCTCGTGTCGCCAGCCCTCAACCCCGACCTCGTCGCGTCCCTCGCGGCGCGGGGAGTGACCGCACTGGCCATGGATGCCGTGCCGCGCATCTCGCGCGCCCAGTCACTCGACGTGTTGTCGTCGATGGCCAACATCGGCGGCTACCGCGCCGTGGTCGAGGCCGCGCACGAGTTCGGGTCGTTCTTCACCGGCCAGGTCACCGCCGCCGGCAAGGTGCCGCCCGCCAAGGTGCTCGTCGTCGGGGCCGGCGTCGCCGGGCTCGCAGCGATCGGTACCGCGAGCGCGCTCGGCGCGGTGGTGCGCGCGTTCGACGCCCGCCCGGAGGTGGGCGAGCAGGTCGAGTCGATGGGCGCGGAGTTCCTCCGCATCGACGTCGAGGAGACCGGCCCGTCGGCCGACGGCTACGCCAAGGAGACCTCCGCCGACTTCGACGCCAAGGCCGCCGAGCTGTACGCGGCGCAGGCCGCCGACGTCGACATCATCATCACCACGGCGCTCATCCCCGGACGCCCGGCCCCGCGGCTTCTCGACGAGGCCATGGTCGCCTCGATGAAGCCCGGGTCGGTCGTCGTCGACATGGCGGCCTCGAACGGCGGCAACGTCGCCGGCACGGTCGCCGACACCAAGGTCGTCACCGAGGGCGGGGTCACCATCCTGGGCTACACCGACCTTCCCGGTCGGCTGCCGACGCAGGCCTCACAGCTGTTCGGCACCAACCTGGTCAACCTGCTCAAGCTCGTCACTCCGGCCAAGGACGGCGAGTTCACCCTCGACCTCGACGACCCCGTGCAGCGCGGCATGACCGTGGTGCGCGACGGGGAGGTGCTCTGGCCGCCGCCGCCAGTGCAGGTGTCCGCCGCCCCGGCCGCGGTCGCCGCCCCGGTTGCGGTGAAGGTCGAGAAGGCCCCGATGAGCGCCAACCGGCGGCTGGGGTACCTCGGCATCGCCGCCGCGGTCTTCCTGCTCGTCGCATCGGTCTCGCCCGAGCCGTTCCTGGGCCATTTCATGGTCTTCATGCTCTCGGTCGTCATCGGCTTCTACGTCATCGGCAACGTGCACCACGCCCTGCACACTCCGCTGATGTCGGTCACCAACGCGATCAGCGGCATCATCGTCGTCGGCGCCATCCTGCAGATCCGCCACGACAGCGTCGCGGTCTCCGTGCTGGCCTTCATCGGCATCCTCGTGGCGAGCATCAACGTGTTCGGCGGGTTCCGCGTGACCGCCCGAATGCTCGAGATGTTCAAGCGTGAGGAGCCGGTGCGATGACGCTGCCCGTCACCCTGGTGCAAGGGGCCTACATCGTCGCCGGGCTGTCCTTCATCCTCGCCCTGGCCGGGCTGTCGCGACACGAGTCCGCGCGCGCCGGCAACCGCTTCGGCATCATCGGCATGGGCATAGCGCTCGTCGCGACCATCCTGGCCGCCACGGGTGGGGTGTCGGTCGCCGAGGTCGGCAACGTGACCCTGGGCTTCTCGGGTTCGGGGTGGTTCGGGCTGGCGATGATCCTCGCGGCCATGGGCATCGGAGCCGCGATCGGGCTCGACCGGGCCCGCAAGGTCGAGATGACCGGCATGCCCGAGCTGATCGCGATGCTGCACAGCTTCGTCGGCCTCGCCGCGGTGCTCGTGGGCTGGAACTCGTCCTACGAGAAGACGGCCTATCCCGGCATCCACTCGGGAGAGGTGATGGTCGGCGTCTTCATCGGTGCGGTGACCTTCACCGGCTCGATCGTGGCGTTCCTCAAGCTGTCGGCACGGATCAAGTCGGCGCCGCTGATGCTGCCCGGACGCAACTGGATCAACCTCGGCGCGATCGGCGCGTTCCTCGTGCTCACCGTCGTCTACGTGCTCGTTCCCGAGGACGCCGAGATGCTGCGGGCGTCGCTCCTGGGTCTGGTCACGCTGATCGCTCTGGCGCTCGGCTGGCACCTGGTGGCGTCGATCGGCGGTGGCGACATGCCCGTCGTGGTGTCGATGCTCAACAGCTACTCCGGGTGGGCGGCGGCCGCGGCCGGGTTCCTGCTCGGCAACGACCTGCTCATCATCACCGGTGCCCTCGTCGGCTCCTCCGGTGCCTACCTCTCCTACATCATGTGCCGCGCGATGAACCGGTCGTTCATCTCGGTCATCGCCGGCGGGTTCGGGGTCGAGGGCGGCACCATCGCGTCCGACGTCGACTACGGCGAGCACCGCGAGATCACCGCCGAGGGTGCGGCCGACCTGCTCACCGAGGCCCGCTCGGTCGTCATCACCCCCGGCTACGGCATGGCGGTCGCCCAGGCGCAGTACCCGGTGGCCGACCTCACCCGCAAGCTGCGCGAACGCGGCATCGACGTGAAGTTCGCCATCCACCCCGTCGCCGGGCGCCTGCCCGGGCACATGAACGTGCTGCTGGCCGAGGCCAAGGTGCCCTACGACATCGTGCTCGAGATGGACGAGGTCAACGACGACCTCGCCGGCACCGACGTCGTGCTGGTCATCGGGGCCAACGACACGGTCAACCCGGCCGCTTTCGATGACCCCACCTCACCCATCGCCGGGATGCCGGTGATCCGGGTGTGGGAGGCGGGGGAAGTGATCGTGTTCAAGCGCTCGATGGCCACCGGGTACGCGGGGGTGCAGAACCCGCTGTTCTTCAAGGAGAACACCCAGATGCTGTTCGGCGACGCCAAGGACCGCGTCGAGGACATCCTCAAGGCCCTCTGACCCTTTTCGGCCTCGGGCCCCGTGGTCTCACGAGTTGGGTGCTCAGGTGGCGGCCGGAGCAACCACCTGAGCACCCAACTCGTGGTTTCGGGTAGGGGTTGGCTCGCGCCACGCCGTGCGTGCAGTGGCGGCTGTGAGGCCCGTCGCGCAGAGCAGCAGCGCCACGCTGACAAGCGCGCTGACCACGTCGGGCTCACGCCAGAACGTCGCGATGGCGGTGGCGGCGAAGCAGATCGGTCCGCACGCCAGCAACATCCCCCAAGACCTCGGTGCCAGTCGCCTCGCCACGACCGTGCAGGCGACTCCTGCCACCCACAGGGGCCAGGTGAGGAACATCGTGACCACCCCGGGAAACAGGGCGACGGCCGCGGGCCAACTGACGGAGTCGTTGTTCACGAGAGCCAGTGCCCGGTCGAGGACTGTTGCGAGGGTGAACGGCACGGTGGTCACCAGCGTGAGCAGGATGGCCGCGAGCAGCCAGCGCCGGTGGGGGAGGGCCGAGGTGATGTCGCCGGCACGCGCCTCGCGGGTGCGGCTCGGCTGGTCGGCGCGGGCCTCGGCGGCCACTCGCTCGGGCGGACCGTGGCGGAGGAGGGCCACATCGACGGCGCCGGGGTCGTCGGGGTGCTCGTCGAGGGTGGCGTCGAGATGCTCACGGATGCCGGCGAGCACGTCGTCGCGCTCCCCGGGGTCGAGGTCGGACAGCATCCGGGCGAGGTCGTCGAGGTAAGTCTGCACGCGCGTGTCCGAGCTGTTCACTGGTGTCCCCCGTGGAGAGTGGCGTCGACGGCGTCGCGGAAGAGCTTCCAGGTGCGCTCGAACGTCGCCAGGGCGATGCGCCCCTGCGCGGTCAGTGAGTAGTAGCGACGGGGCGGCCCGCTCGTCGACTCGGCCCAGGTCGTCGCGACCAGCCCCTGCTTGCGCAGCCGGGCGAGCAGCGGGTAGAGCGTTCCCTCGCCGGCCAGCAGCACCCCGTCGCTGCCGAGCCTGCGCGCGATGTCGAGCCCGTAGCGCGGCTCGCCGTCGAGCAGGGCCAGCACGCAGTGCTCGAGGGCGCCGCGCCTCAGGTGAGTCAGGATGGCGCTGTCGCCCGGTTCCATGCGTCACAAGATAGCGATTCGGGGCGCCATCCGCCACCGGTTCCGCACTCACGCCGGGTGGTGTCCGGAGTTGGGTGCTCAGGTGGCTGCCGGGGCGACCATCTGAGCACCCAACCCGAGTGGTCCGGGGCCGCCGATAGGCTTCGCGGCGTGAGCGACACCGAGCAGCCGACGTCCATCACCTATGCGGGGGCTGGTGTCGACGTCGAGGCCGGCGACCGTGCCGTCGCGCTGATGAAGGCCAGTGTCCGGCGTGCCACCCGCCCCGAGGTGCTCGGCGGGCTCGGCGGCTTCGCGGGCATGTTCGACGCCACTGCCCTGAAGGCCTTCGCCCACCCCGTGCTCGCCACCTCCACCGACGGGGTCGGCACCAAGGTGGCCATCGCCCAGGCCCTCGACCGGCACGACACGATCGGTTTCGACCTGGTCGGCATGGTGGTCGACGACATCGTCGTCTGCGGCGCGGAGCCGTTGTTCATGACCGACTACATCGCGTGCGGCAAGGTCGTGCCCGAGCGGATCGCCGCGATCGTCTCGGGCATCGCCGCCGCCTGCGCCCAGGCCCGCGTCGCCCTCATCGGGGGTGAGACGGCCGAGCATCCCGGCCTGCTCGACCCCGACGAGTACGACGTCGCCGGGGCGGCCACCGGCGTCGTCGAGCGCGATGCCGTGCTCGGCCCGCAGCGCGTCGCCCCCGGTGATGTCGTGCTCGGCCTCGCCAGCAGCGGCCTGCACTCCAACGGCTACTCGCTCGTGCGGCGGGTCATCGCGCACGTCGGGTGGGAGCTCGACCGGCACGTCGACGAGTTCGGTCGCACCCTCGGCGAGGAGCTGCTCGAGCCCACCCGGGTCTACTCCGCCGACCTGCTCGACCTGGTGCGCGCGGATGCCGTCGACGTGCACGCGCTGTCGCACGTCACCGGTGGCGGCCTTGCGGCCAACCTCGCCCGGGTGCTGCCGCATCACGTGCACGCCCGGCTCGACCGGTCGACCTGGACCCCGCCCCCGGTCTTCAGCACGGTCGGTGCCCTCGGGGCGGTGCCTCGCGCCGACCTCGATCGCACCCTGAACATGGGGGTCGGCTTCGTCGCGGTGCTCCCCGCCGCCGGGGTCGACGCGGCCACAGCGCTGCTCGAGGCGCGCGGCATCCACACCTGGGTGATGGGTGAGGTGTTCTCCGCCGACGCCGCGCCGGTGGAGGGCGGCGTCGAGGTGGTCCACGGGGCCAAGGGCGTCGACGGCGGTTCGGTGCAGGTCGTGGGAGAGCACCCCGCCGCCTGACCCACCCTGACCTCGTGCGACGTACCCACGGTCTGGCACGCCCGGGAAGGGCCGGCGCCGCGCACACGTCGCTCGGAGTCGGGGAACCCGCTCGACAGATCTGAGTACGAGTGCGGATGCCGGGCCGCTCGCCCACCCGAGAAGGTGGGCCGCATGAGTCACGCCGCCCTGCACTCCGCCCGCCCGGCCCGGTCCGCAGAGGCGACCCGGGTGGCCACGACGCAGCGCTGGGCGATCGGTGTGCTCGCCCCGTCGACGGTGGCCCTGCTGGCCTACACCGCCGTGCTCGTTGCGATGTCGGGGACGTCCGCGCCGCTGGGAAACGCACCAGCCGACCCCGCGCCGAACTTCGGCGACGTTCTCGTCGTCGCCAGGCTGGCCGCCCCGGCCCTGCTGGTCGGCTGGTGCACCGGTCTGGCCACCAGCGCGGTGCTCGCCGGGGGCGCGACCCTCGGACCCCGGACCGCCGGGTTGGTCGCCGGTGCCGTCGGCACCACGGCGGGCGCGGCCCTGCTGACCTTCGCGGGCCTGCGCTAGAGGATGGTGATCTGGGGGGCGTAGAGGGCCATCGCCGCGAGGGCTCGCTCGTGGTTCTCCGGGCTCGACCCGGCACAGGCCGAGCCCACCAACCGAACCGTGGCACCGGCATCCGCCGCCGGCAGCGCCGTCGAGAGCACGCAGCAGTCGGTCGACACCCCGGTCAGCGTCACGTGGGCGTCGTCACCGAGCAGCTTGCGCAGCACCGGCCACTTCCCGAACGTGCCGGCCGTGACGACGTGCGAGGCGACGTCGGCGAGCTCGGGCACGACCTCATACAGCGGGTCGTCGTCAGGCACCAGCGCGAAGGCCCAGTCGCGGTAGTAGGGCCCCCAGGACCCGCCGAGCGAGGGGTCGGCCACGAAGCGCGTCACCACCGTGCGGGCTGGCCCGAAGGATGCCGCCAGCTCGACGATGCGCGGCGCCGCCGCCGCCCACATCGGTGACCCCCACGGCGAGGTCGCCGGGTCGGCGAAGACCCCTTGGGGGTCAACGACGACCAGCCAGCCGTCGTCGAAGGCGTCGGTCACCGGGCCGGCTCGCGCTGGGCCACGGTCTCGGCGGTCGTCGGAGCGGCTGCTTCCTGCCGGCGCACCCGCCCGCGCCGGGCGACGTAGGTCACGACGAAGCTCAGCACGAGAGCCAGCAGCACGCCGATGTTGGAGTAGGGCCAGTTGCCATCCCAGTAGGGGGCCCCGTCGCCGGTGGGGACGTAGGTGCCCAGCCCGAGCGGCTCCAGGAGGTAGCCCTGCCAGTTGTTCCACGCGGCATCCGCGGCGAAGCTGTTGACGACCAGCCCCCAGCCGAGCGCCGACGCCACGACCATCGTGCCGATCGACACCCAGTCGAAGGCGCCGTACCGGCCGCGGGCGTCGAAGAGGTCCTCGTCGTCGTAGTCGCGCTTGCGCAGGGCGATGTCGGCGATCATGATCCCCGCCCATGCGGCCAGCGGAACGCCGAGGGTGATGAGGAAGCTCTGGAACGGCCCGATGAAGCTCTCGGCGAAGAACACGACGTAGATGGTGCCGAGGGTGAGGATGACGCCGTCGACCAGCGCCGCTGCCGGCCGGGGGATGCGCACGCCGAGCGAGAGCAGGGTGAGCCCGGAGGAGTAGATGCCGAGGACCGCGCCCGAGACCAGCGACAGGATGACGGCGATGAGGAAGGGCACCAGCAACCAGGTCGGCAGCAGGGTGGCGAGGGTTCCGATCGGGTCGTTCTGGATGCCGTCCAACAGCGTCGGGTCGGAGCCCGCGAGCAGCAGGCCGTACACGACCAGGATCACCGGTGCGACCGCTCCGCCGAAGGTGTTCCATCCGACGATCGCCGCACCCGAGGCGTCGCGGCGCTGGTAACGCGACCAGTCGGCGGCGATGTTGATCCAGCCCAGCCCGAAGCCGGTCATGACCAGCACGAGGGCGCCGATCATGGCCTGCGACGAGCCGTTGGGCAGAGCCTGCACCGTGGCCCAGTCGACGTCCTTCAGGGTGAACAGGATGTATCCGACGGTGACGATGCCGGTGACCCAGGTGAGCACGGACTGCATACGCATGATGATGTGGTAGCCGGCCACGGAGGCCGCGACGATCATCAGCGCGACCACGGACGCGGCCACGACCTTGGTGGCCGTGCCACCCCCCCAGCCGAGCTGCTCGACGATCGTCGACGTCGCGAGAACGGCGAGGATCGCCAGGAAGGTCTCCCAGCCGATCGAGGTCAGCCACGAGATGACGCCCGGGACCTTCTGGCCGTTGACGCCGAAGGCCGCCCGCGACGCGACCATGGTCGGGGCGGACCCGCGCTTGCCGGCCAGGGCGATGATGCCGCACAGGGCGAACGAGACGATGACGCCCACGACGGTGACCAGCGCCGCCTGCCAGAACGAGATGCCGAAGCCCAGCACGAACGCGGCGTAGGAGATGCCGAACACCGACACGTTCGCCGCGAACCACGGCCAGAACAGGTCTCGAGGCACAGCGGTACGCTCGGCCTCGTCGATGATCTCGATGCCCGTGGTCTCGACCCCGAGCCGCGTCGTTGCGGCGACCGTCGTGTCAGTCATGGGGCGAGCATAGGCCCGCTGCAACGAGCGTCGCCGGTTGCGCCGTCAGCAGCTGCACGGGTGCACGACCCGGGCTCGGCCACTGGCACGAGCCGCACGAAGAGGCAGGTCAGGGTGGGGTCAACGACGACCTGGCGACCACTGCCCGTAGTCGTCGTCGTCCTCCCGGTCGCGGTCGTCGCTGCTCGCTCGACTCCCGCTCTGGGCGGTTCCGTGTAGTTCTCGCTCAAGCGCGGAGAGATCGGTGTCCGGGCTGTAGTACTTCAGCTCGCGAGCGACCTTCGTCTGCTTGGCTTTGGCTCGGCCGCGCCCCATGGCGTGACCCCCTCGTGCGTCTGCCGGGGCGGCATCACTCGTCGGACGGCCCCGTGTTCAGGGTCATCCCACGGCGCGGAGCGGTCCCGGGAATCGTGTGTGTGTCGTGATGCCCACGGTACATGAGTGCGGCGCGTCCCGGCGACGCCGTCCCGACAACGGTGCCACGCGTCGCCTTCAGTCCTGCGCGGAGCCGGCTCGGTCGCCGGGCAGCCAGGGGCGGCGACCACCTGCGGCGACCCGCCGCTCGGCGAGCCGGTCGGCCGCCACGGCGGGGCTGACGTGGTCGGCATCGGCGTCGCGCAGCACCTCCAGGGTGTGCTCGAAGATCGTGCCGGTGCGCGCGCGGGCACGCCGCAGGTCGAAGCCGTGCAGCTCGTCGCTGACCTGGATGACTCCGCCGGCGTTGACCAGGTAGTCGGGCGCGTAGGTGATGCCGCGCGCCAGGAGGCGGTCGGCGGTGCCGCCCTGCCCCTCGGTGGCGAGCTGGTTGTTGGCCCCGCCACAGACCACCCGGGCCCGCAGCGTGTCGACGGTCTCGTCGTCCAGAACGCCGCCGAGGGCGTTGGGGCTGAAGACGTCAAGCTCCTGGCGCACCAGGTCGTCGAGGTCGTCGACGGCCAGGACGTGGGGGTGCACCCGCAGCAGCGACGCCACGGCATCCGCGTCGACGTCGGTGACCACGACCTCGGCACCGTCCTCGAGCAGGTGCTCGGTGAGGCGGCGGCCAACCTTGCCGACGCCGGCGATGCCGACCCGCCGACCCGCGAGGGTCGGCTTCCCCCACACGTGCTGGGCAGCGGCGCGCATCCCCTGGAAGACCCCGTAGGCCGTGAGTACCGAGGAGTCGCCGGCGCCACCGCGCTCGACGGAGCGACCGGTGGCCCACCGGGTGGACTCGCCGACGACATCCATGTCGGCGACGTAGGTGCCGACGTCGCACGCCGTGACGTAGCGACCGCCCAGCGACTCGACGAACCGGCCGTAGGCCCGGAGCAGCTCGGGTGTCTTGCCGTGGTGCGGGTCGCCGATGATGACGGCCTTGCCGCCACCGTGGTCGAGCCCCGCGAGGGCGTTCTTGCTCGTCATGGCCCGCGACAGGCGCAGCACGTCGGCGAGCGCCTGGTCCATCGAGGAGTAGGGGTGGAAGCGGGTGCCTCCCAGGCCCGGACCGAGCGCGGTGTCGTGCAGGGCGATGATGGCCCGCAGCCCCGTCTCGGGGTCGGCGCAGAAGGCGACCTGCTCGTGACCGATGAGGTCGATGAGGTCGGTGGCCATGGGGCGCTCCTGGTGCTCGGTCGGTGGCTGCCACGCTATCCCTCGAGCCCCGGTCACCCGGACGCCGTGGGGCAGGATGGGGCCATGACGGAGCCAGGCGGACTGCGGGTCGGGTACAAGGCATCGGCGGAGCAGTTCGCGCCCGGCGAGCTCGCGGGCCACGCCGTGCGCGCCGAAGAACTGGGCCTGGACTCCGTGACGATCTCCGACCACTTCCAGCCGTGGCGGCTCGAGGGCGGGCACGCCCCCAACTCGCTGGCCTGGATGTCGTGGGTGCTCGCCCGCACCGAGCGGGTGCTGGTCGGCACCTCCGTGCTGACGCCGACCTTCCGCTACAACCCCGCCGTCGTGGCGCAGACCTTCGCCACCATGGCCTGCCTCGCACCCGGTCGGGTCATGCTCGGCGTCGGCACGGGGGAGGCGCTCAACGAGGTGGCCGTCGGCTCGGTGGGCGAGGGCGAGTGGCCCGAGTTCAAGGAGCGGTTCGGCCGCCTGCGCGAGGCGGTTCGGCTGATGCGCGAGCTGTGGACGCACGACCGGGTGACGTTCGAAGGCGACTACTACCGCACCGAGGACGCCGCGATCTACGACCGCCCCGACCAGCCGGTGCCCGTGTACGTCGCTGCGGGCGGGCCGATGGTGGCCCGGTATGCCGGTCGCGTCGCGGACGGCTTCATCTGCACGTCGGGCAAGGGCCGAGAGCTCTACGCCGACTCCCTGGTGCCGGCCGTCGACGAGGGACTGGACACGGCGGGCCGCGGCCACGACGACATCGACCGCATGATCGAGATCAAGGTCTCGTGGGACCCCGACCCGGACCGGGCCCTGGCGAACACCCGGTTCTGGGCGCCGCTGTCGCTTTCCGCCGAGCAGAAGCACTCGATCCACAGCCCGGCGGAGATGGAGCAGGCAGCCGACGAGCTGGCGATCGAGCAGGTCGCCAAGCGCTGGGTCGTGGCCTCGCGCCCGGAGGAGGTCGTCGAGGCGCTGCGGGTCTACACCGACCTCGGGTTCGACCACCTCGTCGTGCACGGCCCCGGCCACGACCAGGAGCGCTTCCTCACAACCTTCGCCGAGCAGGTCCTCCCCGGCCTGCGCGAGCTGACCCCCGCCCCCAGGTGAGCGGCAGGTGAGCGGCAGGTGAGCGCGCACGGCATCCCGCAGCCCGACCCGGTCCCGCCCGCCCCGGCCGCGTTACGGCTGCGCGGTCACTCCTTCGACGCGACGCGCCCGGCGGTCATGGCGATCGTCAACCGCACCACCGACTCGTTCTGGGCCGGCAACCGGCACGCCGACGTCGCATCCGCCCGGCGCGCCCTCGACGAAGCCGTCGCCCTGGGTGCAGACATCGTCGACGTCGGAGGAGTCCGGGCCGGCCAGGACGGCGAGGTCGTGACACCCGACCAGGAGATCGAGCGGGTCGTGCCCTTCCTCGCCCGGGCCCGCGAGGACCACCCGCACCTCCTGCTCAGCCTCGACACGTGGCGCTCGGAGGTGGCCCGGGTGGCGGCGGCCGAGGCGGGGCTCGACCTCGTCAACGACACCTGGGCGGGCCACGACCCCGACCTCGTGCACGTGGCCGCGCGGGCCGGTGCGGGGTACGTCATCTCGCACACCGGCGGCCTTCCGCCGCGCACCGACCCCATCGGCGTGACCTACCCGCCCGAGCCGCTGGGTGTCGTCGCGGATGCCCTGCGCACGCTGCGGGAGGGCGCCGAGCGGGCGGTGGCCGCCGGCATCCCGCCCGAGCGGGTGCTCGTGGACCCCACCCTCGACTTCGGCAAGACGACCGCGCACTCGCTGGCCCTGCTCCGGCACACGGCGGCCATCGTGGCGCTGGGTCACCCCGTGCTGCAGGCGCTCTCCCGCAAGGACTTCATCGGCGAGACCCTCGACCTGCCCGCCGACGACCGGCTCGAGGGCACCCTGGCCGCGACCGCCATAGCCGCCTGGCTGGGCGCGACGGTGTTCCGCGCGCACGACGTGCGGGCCACCCGCCGGGTCGTCGACATGGTGGCGTCGATCCGCGGTGACCGGCCTCCGCGGGTCGCGGTGCGCGGGGTCGCGCCGTGAGCGACCCCGGCGGCGGGGCAGGCGGCCCGCTGGCCGGCATCCGGGTGGTCGAGCTCGGTGGCATCGGGCCGACACCGTTCGCCGCGATGATGCTCGCCGAGCTCGGTGCCGACGTCGTGCGCGTCGACCGGCCGGGGGAGTCGAACCCGCTCGCGCTCACCGGTGGCCTGCGCCGGTCGCGGCCGAGCATTGCCGTCGACCTCAAGACGGATGCCGGGCGCGCGGTCGTGCAGCGGCTGGTCGACGACGCCGACGTGCTGGTCGAGGGCTACCGGCCCGGGGTGGTCGAGCGGCTCGGACTGGGCCCGGAGGAGTGCCTGGCGCGCAACCCGCGGCTGGTGCACGCACGGATGACCGGCTGGGGACAGACCGGGCCGTGGGCGCAGCGGGCCGGCCACGACATCACCTATGCCGCCGTGTCGGGAACGCTGCACGCGCTCGGCGCCACGGAGCGGCCGATCGCGCCGGTGCCGGTGATCGGCGACTTCGCCGGGGGCTCGATGTACCTCGTGGTCGGCGTGCTGGCCGCACTGATCGCCCGGGGCACGACCGGGCGCGGCCAGGTCGTCGACGCGGCGATGGTCGACGGTGCGGCGCACCTGTTCTCGATGGTGCACGGGCTGCTCGGCGTTGGCGGCTGGCGCGACGAGCGCGAGGCCAACCTGCTCGACGGGGGTGCACCCTTCTACGCCGTGTACGAGTGCGCCGACGGACGGTTCGTCGCCGTGGGGGCGCTCGAGCCGCCCTTCTGGGCCGAGCTGGTCGAGGGGCTCGGCGTGCAGGTCGACGGCGAGCAGTACGACCCCGACACCTGGGCACACCAGCGCGCGGCCTTCGCGGCGGCGTTCCGCACCCGCACGCGAGACGAGTGGGCGGCGCACTTCGAGGGCACCGACGCGTGCGTGGCACCCGTGCTGTCCCTGACCGAGGCCCCGCAGCACCCGCACCTCGTCGGGCGCGGCACCTTCGCCCCCGACGCGCACGGCCACCCCGTGCCGCGCACGGGGCCTCGCCTGTCGGCCACCCCCGCGCTGGCCCCCGGCGCCGAGCCCGTGCCCGGGGCCGACACGACGGCCTACCTGCTCGCCCACGGTTTCAGCGAGGCGGAGGTCACCGACCTCGTGTCCGCGGGTGCGGTCGTCCAGGCCTGAGCACTGCGGTTGGATGGGCGGCATGAGCACCGCTGCCGTCGCCACCGTCCTCGTCGAGACCACCGGGGTGGTCGGCCGGATCACCCTCAACGCCCCCGAGCGGCTCAACGCCGTCGACCCCGGGATGTGCGAGGTGGTGGCGGACGCGGTGCGTGCGTTCGACGACGACCCCGCCGTGCGGGTCATCGCCCTCACCGGCGCCGGGCGCGGCTTCTGCTCCGGGGCGCCGCTGTCGGTCGACGGGGCGACCCTGGGCACGCTGTATGCCGGTGCCGACCTCGTGCGTGCGCTGCTCGCCTCGCGCACACCGGTCGTCGCGCTCGTCAACGGCGTCGCCGCGGGCATCGGGGTGCCGATGGCACTCGCATGCGACTACGTGCTGGCCAGTGACGCAGCGTCGTTCGTGCTGGCGTTCGCCCGGATCGGGCTGATGCCCGACGGCGGGTCGACGGCCCTCGTGGCCGCCTCGGTCGGCCGGGCGCGGGCGATGCGGCTCGCGATGACCGGCGAGAGGCTGGATGCCGTGACGGCGGCTGAGTGGGGTCTGGTCGCCGAGTGCGTTGCGGCCGAGTCGTTCCCGGCCCGCGCCGAGGCCCTGGTGGTCGGCTTCGCGGCGGCCGCGACGTTAACGCCGGGGGAGACGAAGGCGGCCGTCAACGCGGCATCCATCGACGTGGAGGCCGCGCTGGCGCGTGAGGAGGCCGGCCAGATAGCGCTGATGCACACCGAGGACTACCGCGAGGGCGTCGCCGCGTTCCTCGCCGAGCGGCCTGCGGAGTTCACCGGCCACTGATCCAGCCCGTACCCAGATCGACCAATAGGTCACTCGGGGTACGGGACGGGTGTACCTGGATCGACCAATAGGTCACTCGGGGTACGGGGCGGGTGTACCTGGATCGACCAATAGGTCACTCGGGGTACGGGCTGCAGTCGCGCATCAAGGTCGCGTCAAGACGCGTCAACGGGCCGTCACCGGCGTCGGGATGCCGTCGGCCGGGGTGTGTCCTTGGCGGCATGTGGGAAGACATCATCGCCGCCGCCGTGGGGCTGGCCCTCGTGGGTTACCTCCTGTACGCCCTGGTCCGCCCGGACCGGTTCTGAGGAGGAGCCACCGTGAACTCCGTCCTCGTCACGGGCGCCGCCGTGCTCACCCTGGTCGCGCTCCTCGCCCTTGTCCACGTGCCGTTGGGCACCTGGATCCACCACACCTTCACCGACGAGCAGGACTGGCGCGTCGAGCGACTGGTCTACCGGCTCGTCGGGGTCGACCCCCGCACCGAGCAGCGCTGGACCGGCTATGCGGTCTCGGTGGTCGCCTTCGCAGTGGTCTCGGTCGTCGCCCTGTTCCTGCTTCTCACGGTGCAGGGCTGGCTCCCCTGGGCCCTCGACCGCTCGATGAACTGGCACACCGCCCTCAACACCGCCGTCTCGTTCGTGACCAACACCAACTGGCAGTCGTACGCCGGTGAGGCGGGCACGGGCTACACCGTGCAGGCCGCGGGCCTGGCCGTGCAGAACTTCGTGTCCGCCGCCACGGGGCTGGCCGTCGCGATCGCCCTCATCCGGGGCATCGCGCGCCACAGCACCGACCGGCTCGGCAACTTCTGGGTCGACCTCGTGCGTGGCACCGTGCGCATCCTGCTGCCGATGGCGGTCGTCGGCGCCATCGTGCTGCTCGCGGGCGGTGTCATCCAGAACCTCAACGACCCGACGACCATCACCACGGTCACCGGCGCCCAGCAGGTCGTGCAGGGTGGACCGGTGGCCTCGCAGGAGGTCATCAAGGAGCTCGGGACCAACGGCGGCGGGTTCTTCAACGCCAACTCCGCCCACCCTTTCGAGAACCCGAACGCCTGGACCAACCTGTTCGAGATCTTCCTGATCCTCGTCATCCCCTTCTCGCTGCCCTACGCCTACGGGCGGATGGTCGGCAACCGGCGCCAGGGCGTCGTCGCCACGGCGACGATGGCCGGCCTGCTCGTCATGAGCATGGGTCTGGCCGCGTGGGCGGAGTACTCCGCCTCGGGTTCGGCGCTGGGCTCGATGGAGGGCAAGGAGCAGCGCTTCGGCATCGCCTGGTCGGCGGTCTTCGCCGGCGCCACCACCGGCACCTCGACGGGGGCGGTCAACTCGATGCACGACAGCTACAGCGCCCTGGGCGGCGCGGTACCCCTGTCCAACATGATGCTGGGCGAGGTCTCCCCCGGTGGGGTGGGCACGGGCCTGTACAACCTGCTGGTCTACGTGGTGCTGGCGGTGTTCATCGCGGGCCTGATGGTCGGCCGCACCCCCGAGCTGTTGGGGAAGACGGTGGGCCGCAGGGAGATCACTTACGTCGCCCTCAGCGTCGTCGTCACCCCTGCCCTGGTCCTGATCTTCACCGGCCTGGCGATCGTGCTGCCGGTGGCCACCGCCGGGTTGCTCAACAGCGGGCCGCACGGGCTCACCGAGATGCTCTACGCCTTCACGTCGGCATCGAACAACAACGGCTCCGCGTTCGCGGGGCTCACCGCCGACCAGCCGTTCCTCAACCTCACCCTGGCGTTCTGCATGTTCTTCGGTCGGCTGGTCCCGATCGTGCTCGTGCTCGCCCTGGCCGGGGCGTTCGCCGCCCAGCGCAGGCGGCCCGTCACCGCCGGCACCATGCCGACCGACACCCCTCTGTTCACCGTCCTGCTCGCCGGCACCGTCGTGGTGATCGCCGGGCTCACCTTCTTCCCGGCCCTCGCACTCGGGCCGATCGCGGAGGCACTGTCATGACCGCCACCCCCCTGATCCGCAACGGCTGGGACGCGCTTCCTCAGGCGTTCGCCAAGCTCGACCCGCGCCACACCGTCCGCTCGCCCGTCATCTTCGTGGTGTGGGTGGGGTCGGCGCTGACCACCGTGCTGGCCGTCAAGGACCCATCGGTGTTCACCATCTCGGTCATGCTCTGGCTGTGGGCGACCGTCCTGTTCGCCAACCTGGCCGAGGCCGTCGCCGAGGGCCGCGGCAAGGCCCAGGCCGAGACCCTGCGCAGGACCCGTACCGAGACCACCGCACGGCGGCTGCGCGACGACGGCACCGAGGAACAGGTCCGCGGCAACGAGCTGCGGCTCGGCGACCTCGTGGTCGTCGAGTCCGGCCAGGTCATCCCCGGCGACGGGGACGTCGTCGAAGGGGTCGCGACCGTCGACGAGTCAGCGATCACCGGCGAGTCCGCCCCGGTCATCCGTGAGTCCGGCGGCGACCGGTGCGCCGTCACCGGCGGCACCACGGTGCTGTCGGACCGGATCGTCGTCAAGGTGACCAGCAAGCCCGGTGAGACCTTCATCGACCGGATGATCGCGCTCGTCGAGGGGGCTTCGCGCCAGAAGACCCCCAACGAGATCGCGCTGACCATCCTGCTGACCACCCTGACCCTGATCTTCATCTTCGCCGTGGGCGCCATCGCGCCGATGGCGATCTACTCGGGTTCCCGGCTGTCGCTCGTGGTGCTCGTCGCCCTGCTCGTCTGCCTCATCCCGACCACGATCGGCGCACTGCTCTCGGCCATCGGCATCGCCGGCATGGACCGGCTCGTGCAGCACAACGTGCTCGCCATGTCCGGGCGCGCCGTCGAGGCCGCCGGCGACGTCAGCACCCTGCTGCTCGACAAGACCGGCACCATCACCTACGGCAACCGCCAGGCCAGCGACGTCGTCACCCTCGAGGGGGCGACCCGACCGGAGCTGCTCCGCGCCGCGTACCTTTCCTCTCTGGCCGACGAGACGCCCGAGGGCCGCTCGATCATCGACCACGCCCTCGCGTCAGGGGTCGACCCGGCCACCGGCTCGTTCGCAGAGCTGCGCCAGGCCGGCGCCGAGTTCGTGCCGTTCTCGGCCTCCACGCGGATGTCGGGGGTCGACCTGCCCGACGGCACCAAGGTGCGCAAGGGCGCCGGGTCCGCCGTCGCCGCCTGGGTGGAGGAGTGCGGCGGGCACGTCGCCCACGACCTGCACTACGCCGTCGACGGCATCAGCGCGACCGGGGGCACCCCGCTGGTCGTGGCGCTCGCCGAGCCGGGCGGGCCGGCGCGCACCCTGGGTGTCGTGCACCTGAAGGACATCGTCAAGCCCGGCATGCGCGAGCGCTTCGACCAGCTGCGAGCGATGGGTATCCGCACCGTGATGATCACCGGCGACAACCCGCGCACTGCCGCCGCCATCGCGGCCGAGGCAGGCGTCGACGACTTCCTCGCCGAGGCCACCCCCGAGGACAAGATGGCGCTGATCAAGGCCGAGCAGGAGGGCGGCAAGCTCGTCGCGATGACCGGCGACGGCACGAACGACGCCCCGGCGCTGGCCCAGGCCGACGTGGGCGTGGCGATGAACACCGGCACCTCGGCGGCGAAGGAGGCCGGCAACATGGTCGACCTGGACAGCGACCCCACCAAGCTGATCGACGTCGTCGCGATCGGCAAGCAGCTGCTCATCACCCGAGGCGCACTGACGACCTTCTCCATCGCCAACGACGTCGCGAAGTACTTCGCCATCATCCCGGCGATGTTCGTCGGCATCTTCCCGGGCCTGGACCGGCTCAACGTGATGGGCCTGTCCAGCCCCGACACGGCCATCCTTTCGGCGGTCATCTTCAACGCGCTGGTCATCATTGCGCTGATCCCGCTCTCGCTGCGGGGCGTGAAGTACCGCCCGGTCTCCGCCCACCAGATGCTCCGTCGCAACCTGCTGGTCTACGGGCTCGGCGGCATCGTCGCCCCGTTCATCGGCATCAAGCTGATCGACCTCGTTCTCTCCCTCATTCCCGGACTTCGGTGATCCCCATGGCCATTCCTCGTCAGCTTCTTGCAGCCCTCAAGGCGCTGCTCGTCCTCACCGTGCTGCTCGGTGTGCTCTACCCCGCCGCGATCCTTGCCGTCGGGCTCGTCATGCCCGGGCAGGCCAACGGCTCCCTTCTCGAGGTCGACGGCGAGGTCGTCGGCTCCAGCCTGCTCGGGCAGGCAGCCGAGGGGCCCCAGTGGTTCCAGGCCCGGCCCTCGGCGTCCGACCACACCGGCGAAACCAGTGGCGGTTCCAACCTGGGCCCGAACGCCGAGGACCTGGCCACCGCGGTGGCTGAGCGGGCGGCCGCCCTGCGCGAGGCCAACCCCGACGCACCGGCGACCATCCCGCCCGACGCGCTCACGGCATCCGGCAGCGGCCTGGACCCGCACATCTCCCCGGAGTACGCCGCGTACCAGGCGCCTCGGGTCGCCGAGGCGCGTGGGCTTTCGCTGGAACAGGTGCAGGCGTTGATCGCCGACCACACCCAGCAGGCCGCGCTCGGCTTCATGGGTCAGGGCCGGGTCAACGTCACCGAGCTCAACGTCGCCCTCGCGACCTCCGGCACCGCTGCCGCGCATCAGTGAGAATAGCGGCATGGCACGCGGTCGACTTCGCATCTACCTCGGGGCGGCCCCGGGCGTGGGCAAGACCGTCGCCATGCTCGACGAGGGACGCCGACGCCTGGCCCGCGGCACCGACGTGGTCGTCGGCCTGGTCGAGACCCACGGGCGCGAGCACACCGCGGAGATGATCGAGGGGCTCGACGTGCTGCCCCGGACGCAGCTGGACTACCGCGGCACGACCTTCGAGGAGATGGACCTCGACGGGCTGCTGACCCGCCGCCCCACCGTGGCCCTGGTCGACGAGCTCGCCCACACCAACGCACCCGGCTCGCGGCACGAGAAGCGCTGGCAGGACATCGACGAGCTGCTCGATGCCGGGATCGATGTCATCTCCACGGTCAACATCCAGCACCTCGAGTCGCTCAACGACGTCGTCGAGTCGATCACCGGAGTCGTGCAGCGCGAGACGGTTCCCGACGCGGTCGTGCGGCGCGCCGACCAGATCGAGCTCGTCGACATGTCTCCGGAGGCGCTGCGTAGGCGGATGGCGCACGGGAACGTCTACAAGGCCGAGAAGGTCGATGCCGCGCTGGCGAACTACTTCCGGGTCGGCAACCTGTCGGCGCTGCGCGAGCTGGCGCTGCTCTGGCTCGCCGACCGCGTCGAGGAGGGCCTGGGCCGCTACCGCGCCGACCACGGCATCGACTCGTCCTGGCCGACCCGCGAGCGGGTCGTCGTCGCGCTGTCCGGCGGCCCCGAGGGCGAGACGCTGCTTCGCCGGGGCGCCCGGATCGCCTCGCGGGGCGCCGGGGGCGAGCTGCTCGCCCTGCACGTCGCGCGGTCCGACGGACTCAGCGGGCCACCCCTGCCCACCCTGGCCTCGCTGCGCCGGCTCACCGACGAGCTCGGTGGTTCCTGGCGCACCGTAACCGGGGAGGACCCCTCCGAGGCGATCCTCGACGTCGCCCGCGGCGTCAACGCATCCCAAGTCGTGATCGGCAGCACCCGGCGGCCACGGTGGCGCACCCTGGCGGTGCCGAGCACCACCGAAGAGGTGATCACCCACTCCGGTGACATCGACGTGCACGTGGTCACCCACTCCTTCGCCCACGGCCGAGGCTGGCGTGTGACGCGGGCCGCGCTGCCCCGCAGGAGGGTTCGTCTCGGGTATGCCGCGGCTGTCCTCGGCCCGCTCGCCCTCACCGGTCTGCTGGTACTGGTTCCCCAGGATCCCGGCCTCCCCCTGACGGTGCCGTTGTACCTGCTCGCCACCGTCCTGGTCGCCCTCCTCGGCGGCATCGGGCCGGCCCTCGTCGGGGCGGTGCTGTCCTCCCTGCTGCTCAACTGGTTCTTCACCCACCCGGTCGGCACCCTGACCATCTCCCAGCCGGAGAACGCCGTCGCACTCGTCGTGTTCGTCCTGGTCGCGATCGTCGTGGCGTTCGTCGTGCACACGAGCGCTCGGCGCGCCGAGCGTGCCCTCGCGGCGCAACGCGAGTCGGCGGCACTCGCCGAGCTGACCCACACGTTGCTCGGCTCCACCGACCAGATGACCGTGCTGCTGCAGTTCGCGCTCGACATGTTCGGCGCCCAGCGAGCCGTCGTCGTGCGGCGGGCGACCGCCGACCTCCCGGTCGAGGTGGTGGCCGAGGTCGTCGCCGACCCCGAGGCGGCACCCGACGCGAGACACGACTCGGGACCCGGCGCGAGACATGACGCGGGACACGACTCGGGGCCCGACTCGGGGCCCGGCGCGAGACACGACGAGGGACCCGGCGCGAGACACGACGCGAGACACGACTCGGGACACGACTCGGGACCCGGCGCGAGACACGACTCGGGACCCGGCGGGCCTCGAGGGTCGGGTCCCGCGCCACCCGAGGACGACGAGCAGACCCATGCCACCGCGGACGACGAGCACGACCTCGTCCTGGTCGGCGTGCCGGTCCCGGCCGACCGCCAGCGGCTGCTCGCCGCGTTCGCGGCGCACGCCGGCGCGATCCTCCAGCGACGCACCCTCCAACGCGCCGCGGGCGAGGCAGCCGTTCTCGCCCGCGACAACTCGGCCCGCACCGCCCTGCTCTCCGCGGTGTCGCACGACCTGCGCACACCGCTCGCCGGCATCAAGGCGGCCATCGGCAGCCTGCGGTCGAGCGAGGTGACCTTCTCTGCGGAGGACGAGGCCGAGCTGCAGGCCGCCATCGAGGACTCCGCCGACCGGCTCGACGCGCTCATCGGCAACCTGCTCGACATGTCGCGCCTCCAGGCGGGCGCGCTGGTCGCGGCGCCGCGACTCGTCGACCTCGGCGAGGTGGTGCCGGCCACCGTCGCAGCGGTGTCCGACCCGGACCGGGTCGACTGGTCGCTCGACCCGGATGCTCGCCTGGTGCTCGCCGACCCGGGGCTGCTCGACCGGGTGCTGGGCAACGTCGTCGAGAACGCCCTGCACCACCAGCCTCCGCCCGGACGCGTTCGGATCGCGACCAGCGGGCTCGGAGGCCGCACCCAGATGCGAGTCGTCGACAGCGGCCCCGGGGTGCCCGAGGAGGCACGCGAGCGGATCTTCCTGCCCTTCCAGCGCCAGGGTGACGCCCCGTCCGGCGACGGCGTCGGCCTCGGGCTGGCGGTCGCCCGAGGCCTCGCGGAGGCCATGGACGGTGAGGTGTCCGCGGAGGAGACGCCCGGTGGGGGCCTGACCATGGTCATCGAGCTGCCCAACACCCGGTCCCCCCTCGAGGAGCCCGCCCATGGCTGAGCGCATCCTCGTCGTCGACGACGACGAGACGATCCGCCGCACGCTGCGGATCAACCTGAGGGCCCGTGGCTACGAGGTCGAGGAGGTCGCCTCGGGGCGTGACGCCCTGTCGACCCTGGAGGACGCCCCGCCGGACCTGGTCATCCTCGATCTCGGCCTGCCCGACGTCGACGGGGTCGAGGTGCTGCGTCGGCTGCGGCGCACGTCCCGGGTGCCGGTGGTCGTGCTCTCGGCGCGTCACGAGTCCGACGACAAGGTCGAGGCGCTCGACGAGGGTGCCGACGACTACGTCACCAAGCCGTTCGGGATGGACGAGCTGATGGCCCGGGTGCGCTCCGCGCTGCGCCGTGGCGGGGGCGACGGCGAGGCGCTCGCGGCCATCGCACCGGTCGCCACCGACGCCTTCGCGGTCGACTTCGGCACCCTCACCGCGACCCGTCTCGGCGAGCCGGTGCACCTCACGCCCACCGAGTGGCGGCTGCTCGGTGAGCTGGCCAAGCACCGCGGCCGCGTCGTCACCCAGGCCGACCTGCTCAAGGCGGTGTGGGGCCCGGGTTACGGCCGCGAGTCGAACTACCTGCGCGTCTACGGCAACCAGCTGCGCCGCAAGCTCGAGGGCGACCCCTCGCGTCCGCGGCACATCCTGACCGAGCCCGGCATCGGCTACCGCCTGGCCGAGTGAATCCCCGGAGTTGGGTGCTCGCGTGGCCTGCCCTGGCGACCCTTCAAGCACCCGACTCGGGACGGGCGGGGGTGTGACGCATCCCTCGACGCCGCCCAGTGGTAGGAGCGGATACCCCCGTCGCGCCGCGGGTATGCGCGAGCATGTGAGGACCGACGCGAGGAGCACCCGTGACCGACCGCAAGCCCCCACTCGGCGGCGTTCGATGAACGACCCCCTCGAGGAGCTGCTCGAGGAGCGGGCCGCCGAGGACCTCGGCGACCGTCCGGGCAGCGACATCGTCGCTGCCCTCGAGGAGATGGTGGCGCATCCCGAGTTCCCGTGCCTGGGAGCCCGGTCGGTGTTCCGTCGCGACGCCGCCACCCTGGTGGTGCTCGACGACCTCGCCGACACGAGCACGGGGGGCTCGCTCGACACCTTGGGCGAGGTCCTCGCGCAGTACGCCCACGAGGTCGACCCCGACGGCGACCTCGTGTCGTTCGTCGCGTGCTTCCGCGGCCCGGTGCCGCAGGACGAGCAGACCTTCGAGGCCCTGCTCTGGGGCGCCCTGCAGCACCTCCACGACACCGACGACGCCCCGTGGGCCGACGGCGTCGCGGCCGATCCGGAGAACCCGCACTTCGCGTTCAGCGTGGCGGGCACGGCCTTCTTCGTCGTGGGCCTGCACCCCAGCGCCTCGCGGGTCGCCCGCCGTGCCCCGCTGCCGACCCTCGTGTTCAACCTGCACTCGCAGTTCGAGCGGATGCGCGCCGACGGCGGCTACCTGCGGATGCGCGACACGATCCGCCGTCGCGACACCGAGCTGCAGGGCTCCCTGAACCCGATGGTCAGCGACCACGGCGAGACCTCCGAGGCGCGGCAGTATGCCGGGCGAGCGGTTCCGGACGACTGGACCCCGCCCTTCGAGCCCGACCCGGATGCCGTGCCCCCCTCCTCACCCGTCGCTCCGGACGAGCGGTGAACCCCGCTCGAGTCCGTTTCCCACGCTCGGGTGAGCCCCCGGCCTACGCGGGGTCGGCCGAGGCGCCGGGCGATGGCTGGGCCCGCATCGCCCCCCAGAGTGGGGTCGCCGTGGAGCTGGCCCCCGGTAACCGGCTCACGGTGGTCGACCCGTGCGGCGAGCAGGTGAGCGACCTCTACCTCGTGGCCGCGGGCGACGTCGCCGAGGTGTTCTCGTCGGGGCGCACCACCGACTTCGGCAACTCGATCTACGTCTCGACCGGATCGAGCCTGTGGTCCAACCGCAGCCGGGTCATGGCCGACGTCGTCGACGACACCGTGGGGGTGAACGACCTCACGCTGACGCCATGCAGCCAGGCGACCTTCGACCTGCTCTACCCCGAGTTCGGCGGCGCCCCTCACCCCTCGTGCTTCGGCAGCCTGTGCGACGCCCTCGCGCCGTTCGATGTCGACCCCGACCGGATCGGCACGACGCTCAACGTGTTCATGGACGTGTGGACCGACGAGCACGGCGAGCTGCACATCGACCCGCCACCGACCCGGCCCGGTGACCGGTTCACCATCGAGGCGAGGATGCCGTTGGTCGCCGGGGTGACTGCGTGCTCCGCCGAGAAGTCGAACAACGGCCGCTGCACGCCCATCGACTGGCGGGTCGAGCGCGCCGGGTGACCGGGGCGGGTGTCGGTGCCCGGCGGCAGGATGTGCGGATGGACGTCACGCTCGCCGAGGTGGTCGCCGCCTCGCACGCGGTCGCCGCGACCCGCTCGCGCACCGCGAAGACGCAGGCCCTGGCCGCCCTGTTCGCCCGGTGCGACCCGGCCGAGGTGGGGGTGGTCGTCTCGCACCTGTCCGGGGTGCTTCCGCAGCGCCGCCTCGGGGTCGGTTTTCGCTCGCTCGGGTCACTGCCCGAGCCGGCCGACGAGCCCGGGCTCACGGTCGCCGAGGTCGACGCCGCGTTCAGGCGGCTGGCCAGCACCGCGGGCGCCGGCTCCACGGCATCGCGCCGTGCCGAGCTCACGACGCTGATGGGCCGGGCCACCGCAGACGAGCAGCGCTTCCTCGTCGACCTGATCACCGGCAACCTCCGCCAGGGCGCCCTCGACGGAGTGGTGCTCGCTGCGATCGCCGCGGCGTATGCCGTGCCCGATGTCGTCGTGCGCCGCGCCACGATGCTCGCTGGCACCGCGGCGGAGGTCGCCACGCTCGCCGCCACCGGTGGGGCCGCAGCGCTGGAGCAGGTCGGTCTCGTCGTGGGGCGGCCGGTGCGCCCGATGCTCGCGGCCTCCGCAAAGACCGCCGCCGAGGCGGTCACGGCCGTCGGTGGTGGTGACCTGCTCGTCGACGGCAAGCTCGACGGCATCCGCATCCAGGTGCACCGGCGCTCGGGCGAGGTCACCGTCTACACCCGCAGCCTCGACGAGATCACCGAGCGCGTGCCCGAGGTCGTCGAGGCCGTGGCGGCGCTGCCCGGGGGCGATCTCGTGCTCGACGGCGAGGCCATCGTGATGCTCGACGACGGGCGGCCGGCACCGTTCCAGGTCACCGGCTCCCGCACCGCCAGCACCGCTGACGTCGTGGGGCTGCGCGAGCGGGTGCCGCTCACGACGTTCTGCTTCGACCTGCTCCACCGCGACGGCGCCGACCTCATCGACGAACCGGCCCGGGTGCGGCACGATGCCCTGGTCGACCTCGCCCCGCATCTGGTCGTCCCGCGCCTGCTGACCAGCGACCTCGCGGCGGCCGAGACGTTCTTCACCGAGCTGGTCGCCGCCGGCCATGAGGGTGTCGTCGTCAAGGCCGCCGACAGCCGGTACGCCGCCGGCCGCCGGGGGAGCGGCTGGGTGAAGGTCAAGCCCACCCACACCCTCGACCTCGTCGTGCTCGCCGTCGAGTGGGGGTCCGGCCGCCGCCGGGGCACCCTGTCCAACATCCACCTCGGCGCCCGCGACCCCGAGACCGGCGGCTTCGTCATGATCGGCAAGACCTTCAAGGGCATGACCGACGAGATGCTGCGCTGGCAGACCGTGCGGTTCACCGAGCTCGCGGTCGACGGCACACAGGGCTGGGTGGTCGAGGTGCGCCCCGAGCAGGTCGTCGAGATCGCCTTCGACGGCCTGCAGCGCTCGAGGCGCTATCCCGGGGGAGTCGCCCTGAGGTTCGCCCGGGTGCTGCGGTACCGCGACGACAAGGCCGCCGACGAGGCCGACACCATCGCGACGGTGCAGGCACTCGCGCCGGGCGGCGCAGGCGGGTGACCCGCACCCAGTGGGCCTGCCGGTGACAGCAAGGAGGGCTGCGACGAGGCTCGACGCGATGCCGCGTGCCACGCCTCGCACGCGGTCGCCCGCCACGCGGAAGGGCCGCGTGGCGCCGCGAGAGGACGACCCATGACCGTCGAGATCCCCCGGTTCCTCACCGCCGCACAGGCCGACCTGGTGCGCGAGGCCGAGCCGAAAGGGATGGACGAGCTCGACGAGACGCCCTGCTCGAGCTGCATACCCGGGTGCGGCGTGCGAGGTCGAAGTACGTCAAGCTCTACCGGCAGACGGGGGCGTCACGGGTGCGCCTGAGCGGTGCCCGCGGCCACGCCCGCCCTGGCAACGCGGGCAACGCCGCGAAGGCCGAGGTCTTCGAGCTGGCGCTTGCCCGGGTCAGCGCCCGCGTTGACGTGGTCGCCAGGGCGGCCGCCGAGGAGCTCAAGGCCGAGCGGCTCGCAGCGGCGGCAGCGCTGCGGGGGGTCGACCGGTCCGGGGTCGGCAACCGGTGGTGGTGGCGGGTCGGCCTCGGGCGCCAGCACGCGACGGCGTGCGACGAAGACCACCGGCGGGCTCAAGCGCGACGCGTCCTCACGTGCGAAGGGCGCGGCGAGACAGGCGAAGAAGGACTCGCGCTGACCGTACCCAGATCGACCAATAGGTCACTGGGGGTACGCCTGGGCCTGGGGCGCTGTACCCAGATCGACCGATAGGTCACTGGAGGTACACGCGGGCCTGGGGTGCTGTACCCAGATCGACCGATAGGTCACTCCGAGTACAGGCGCTCGCTTCGGTCAGTCCGTGGGCCTCGGCGGCACCGCCAGGGCGCGGAAGAACCGTGCGACCGACGCGATGGCTCCGATGAGGCCGCCGACGATACCGACGCCGACGAGCACGCGGGCGATCACGTTCCACGCCGAACCGTCGGAGAAGTCGAGGGGCCACACCTGCCAGACGCGCACCATCGAAAGCACCCCGACCGAGGTGGTGACGAGGTCGCCGAGCGCCTTGAGCCACGCGGGGTCCCACTTGAGGTAGGCGAGGTTCGCGACGAGGCCGGTGGCCATCGAGGCGTTGACCAGGGCGAGCACCTGGGTCGTGGCATCGGTGAGGAAGGGCACGGCCTCCCAGCCGGGGCTGCGGTTGATCAGGTACAGCATCACGGCGTTGACGGCGGCGCCGACAACGTAGCCGAACCGGCGTGCTGCCGGGCCGGGGCGCGCGCGGACGTGGTGCGGTGCGGTGTGAGGGGCAGGGAAGGTGGACATGGTGGCTCCCGGGGCAGCCGGGACGTCGACCCGCCGGTGCGCGTCCTGGCGCCCGGCCTCCGGCTCCATGGTGGCGCTGCGGACGGCAACCGGCGGCCGTTCGAGAGCGGCATCACGGCGCGGGCCGACCAGCGCGGGTCATCGCTCCGCTAGTGGTCCGTCGGCGAATTGATCTGGCGGAGGGTTTCGCGTCCGCACTGGACCTTGGTGATGATGTCTTCGGCGGTGGCTTTCCGGATGATTGGTTTGGGGTCGGTGTTCCAGTGGTCGGCCCAGGTGGTGATGGCTTGGGAGAGGTCGTCGACGCTGGTGAAGGTGCCGCGGCGTAGTCGCCGGTCGGTGAGT
>Ga0105047_10003535_pt1 | contig 27522 bp, 34 predicted proteins | sample MAT04_FD_78384 | JGI IMG/M metagenome (GOLD analysis project Ga0105047, IMG submission 78384) | Freshwater microbial communities from Lake Fryxell liftoff mats and glacier meltwater in Antarctica - MAT-04 (megahit assembly) | ecosystem: Environmental > Aquatic > Freshwater > Ice > Liftoff... | reverse complement strand
TTGCCGCGCGCTTTCGAAATCATGTCCGGCGTCATGTCGACGCCGATGACCCGGCCGGTTGCGCCGACCGCGCGAGCGGCGAGGAAGCAGTCGAAACCGGCGCCGCTGCCCAGGTCGAGCACGCATTCGCCCGGCTTCAATGCGGCGATGGCCTGCGGGTTGCCGCAACCCAGGCCCAGGTTGGCGCCTTCCGGCACGGCAGCGGTTTCTTCGGCGCTGTAGCCGATGCCGCGCGACAACAGTTCAGCGACGGATTGATCAGAAGGCGCGCAGCAACTACCAGCGGGCGCTGGCGCAGTGGCACAGCAGGAAGAGCCGGTGTTGGCGACCGCCGCGTAGGCGCTGCGGACTTGCTGGCGGAGGGTGTCGTGGTCGGTTGGTTGCATGATGCGTTTTCCGTAGGAGCGAGCTTGCTCACGATGGTCGGTTTCAACAGAATTTCCCCGGATTCGTCGTCAACAGCAGGACTGGCCGGATTTGGTCGGCGTGCAGCACGAACCGCCTTCCACCACGGCGATGTTGGCGAACGGATCGACCTTGATTTTCGGTTTGGCTGGCTCGTAACCCTGCGCATAGGCTTCGTCGAAGCTGGCGTCCAGCGCCTGCGATGCTTCGTCACGGATATGGCGAGCGATCTCGATGACGCTATCGATCTGATCTTTGGAAACGCCGTATTCCTTCAGGCGGTCCACCTGGCACAAGCCCTGTTTTGGATGATTGGAAGCGATGTTGGCGGCCAGGGAAACCAACGCAACGATGGATGGATGAAGCGCGCTCATATGACAGTCCTCAAAGCGTTGAACAAGACACCGACCAGCACGAAGGCGGTGGCGAGATAGGCGGCAAACAGGCCGAGTAACGGCCATTTCACGACTTTGCGCAAAATCAGCATTTCCGGCAGCGACAGCGCGATCACCGCCATCATGAACGCCAGCACGGTGCCCAGCGGCACGCCCTTGCCAAGCAGCGCTTCCGCCACCGGAATGATACCGACCGCGTCGGAATACATCGGCACACCAACCAGCACCGCGACGATCACCGACAGCACACTGCCGTCACCGGCGATGCGCGCGACGAAGTCCGCCGGCACATAACCGTGGATGAAAGCGCCGATACCGACGCCAATGATGACGTACTTCCAGATCCGGCCGACGATCTGCCGCACCTCGTTCCAGGCATATTCATGCCGACCGCGCAGGCTGTTGTCGCGCTCCATCACCGCCGCCTCGCCCATCTGTATCTTCCAGACATACTCTTCGACCCAGCGTTCCAGCTTGAACGCCTGCAACACGTAACCGCCGACGAAGGCGATGGTCAGGCCAGTCAACACGTAGATCAGCGTCATCTGCCAGCCGATGACGCCGGCCAGCACCACCACTGCGACCTGATTCACCATCGGGCTGGCGATCAGGAACGACAGCGTCACGCCAAGCGGAATGCCGGCCTCGACAAAGCCGATGAACAGTGGAATCGACGAACAGGAACAGAACGGCGTCACCGCGCCCAGGCCCACCGCCATCAAACGCGCACCCGGGCCGGAACGCCCCTTCATCATCGCGCGCACCCGTTCCGGGGTGAGCAGTGCACGCAGCCAGCCCATCAGATAGATCACCGTGGTCAGCAGCACCAGGATTTTCGCCACGTCCATGACGAAGAAATGCAGCGCTGCGCCCAAGGGGCTGCCTGGCATCAGGCCGGCGAGATCGTAGACGAGCAGTGTGGCGAGGGCGTCGAACATGGGGCGAATGCGTCCGAATTAGTCCGTCACACCGGCGCAGGCCGGCATCCAACCGCGAAGATTGTCATCTGGATACCGGCTTTCGCCGGTATGACGGTGGTTTTTATTGCCCATAGCTTCAATTCGCCTCGAACTCCACAAATGCGCGGTTCATGTTGGCGCGGTGCAAGTCTTTGAAATTGTAAAGATGCGCGAATTGCGGCAGGTCGGCGTACTTGTCCAGTGTTTCACCCAAGGGTTCCATATCCTGCGCCGCCTTGCCGATGACGTCGGCGAGGAAGTCCTCATAGTCGCCGGAATCGCGCTTGGCCTTGGCCAGATCGCAAACATTGCCATGGCCGGGCACGATGAACTTGGGATTGAGTGCTTCCAATGCATGAAACGCCTTCTGGCCGTTCTTCACGCTGGACCAGGGCAGCACACCGAGGATGCGGTCGACGTAGACCAGATCGCCGGTGAACATCACATTGCGCTTGGGCAGCCAGACCCAGGCGTCGCCGGGAAAGTGGGCGTCGGTATAGCGTAGCGACAGCGATTCGCCACCGAGTTCGACACTGGCTTCATTGCCGTCGAGCAAGGTCGTGGCGGACAAGGGTTTGGTGCCGTCGAGACGGGGACCAAGGAAACCGGCCAGCATCTGAATGTGCTGGTTGGCGAACTCCGCCTGTGTCGCGGCAGTGCGTTTCAGCGCGTAAATCTGAGCGCCCTTGCCGGCGAAATAATCGTTGCCCAGCCAGCGATGATCCTGGCTGCCGCTGTTGACCACCCAGCGCACGGGCTGCTCGGTCACTTTGGCAATCGCGTTGGCAATTTTCTCGGCGCCGAGTTTGCTGGCGCCGGAGTCGATCAGGATCACCCCCTGCGCGGTGACGATAAAACCGAAATTGGCGTTGGAGCCGTCGTTGTCCTTGCTGCGCTGGCCGAGCGGGCCGACGATGGCGTAGACGTTTTCGACCACAAGTTCGGCTTTCGGCACGAACTCTTCGGCCTGAACCGATGCAATGCCCAGAAAGAACAATGCGAAAACAACCCGTTTGGCCCACTTCAACATGACATCTACCTCACTCTGAATCGGAATGCGGCAGCATCACGTTTTCGCTGGTCTGCGGCAAGGTGGGAATCAACCATTTGAACAAGGCGGTAGCAGCAAATGCGCCGAGCAGTTGCGCGATGATGAAACCCGGCGCATCCAGCGGCCGTATCCCGGCGAAGGTGTCGGATGCCGCGCGCGCCAACGTGACCGCCGGGTTGGCGAACGAGGTCGAGGCGGTGAACCAGTAGGCTGCGGTGATGTAACTGCCGACCACGAACGGCGTCACCGATGGCCGGCTTTTCACCGTACCCCAGATCACCGCCAGCAGGCCGAAAGTGGCGATGAACTCGCTCCACAGTTGCGACGGGCCGGCACGCTCATGTTGCGAGGCGAAGAACAGCGGCAGATCGAACATGCCATGCGCCGCCGCAACACCGGCATAGGCGCCGATGATCTGCGCCACCACATAGAGCGGCACCTCACGCCAGGGCAAACCACCCGCCCAGGCATCGGCCAACGTCACCGCCGGATTGAAGTGCGCGCCGGAAATCGGGCCGAAGGTCAGGATCAGCGCGATCAAGCCGGCGCCGGTGGCGATGGTGTTGGCCAGCAACGCGATCGCCACATTACCGCCAGATAGCCGCTCGGCCATGATCCCCGAACCAACCACGACGGCCAGCAAAAATGCCGTGCCAAGTGCCTCGGCAGTGAGTTTGCGGGCCAGCGTCATGATTTGCCGATGTCGCTGAGCGCCTTTTGCAGCTTGATCCGATCCAGCTTGTCGATCGGCAGACTGGCGAACAAGCCGATGCGATTCGACAACTGATTGAAAGCAACAAAAAAAGCTTTGCGCTTGACGTCGTCGCTGCCTTCGACGGCAGCGGGGTCAGGCACGCCCCAATGCGCGGTCATCGGCTGGCCGGGCCAGACCGGGCAGACTTCATTCGCGGCGTTATCACAAACGGTGAAGACAAAATCCAGTTCCGGCGCATCCGTTTGGGCGAATTCATCCCACGATTTACTGCGTAAACCTTCCGTCGGCAAATGGTTATTTTCCAGCAATTCGATGGCCAACGGGTTGACTTCACCCGATGGATGACTGCCCGCGCTATAGGCGCGAAAACGTCCCTTGCTCAAAGCCAGGCTGTTGAAAACCGACTCCGCCAGGATGGAGCGGGCGGAATTACCAGTACACAGGAACAGCACATTCATCACTTTTTCGGACATGACATTTCCCTTCGGCAAGGTGGGGTTCAGAGATTGAATTCGGCGCGCACGGCACTGACCAGCCGGGCGCGGATGTCATCGCGCACGGTCAGAAAACTCTCCAGCGGTTCGCCGTGCGGGTCGTGGAACGGCAGATGGATGCTCTTCACCGGGCGCGGAAAGATCGGACAGGTTTCCTTGGCGTTGTCGCACACGGTCACCACTAGATCGATGCTTTCGTTCATCACCGCGTCGACATCTTTCGGGTATAGACCGTCGGTATTCAGGCCGGCTTCCTTCAGCGCGGCGATGGCGCCATCGGCGACCTTGGGTTGCGGTTTGGTGCCGGCGGACAAGGCATGCACCTGGCCGGCCAGGTCGTGGTTGAGCAGCACTTCGGCCATTTGCGAACGGCAGGAGTTGCCGGTGCAGAGGATCAGGACGTTTTTCATAGGGATGCCTTTCAGGTTGAGAAATTGGTCAAGCAGCGCAGATTTGGCAGGCTTGGTCGGGGATGGCGGCTTCGGCCGGCATGCCTTCTTTCATGTGCCAGAGCACGCGTACGGCCCAGGCGGGAAGTTCGGGATGCAGGCGGTAATGCATCCAGACGCCTTCACGTCGGGTCAACACCAGACCGGCTTCGCGCAGGACGCCAAGATGGCGGGAAACCTTGGGTTGCGGCGCGTCGAGCGCGGCGTTCAGGTCGCAGACGCAACGCTCGTCGTGGATCAGCAGCAGGCTGAGGATGCGGCGACGAATGGGATCGTTGAGCGCTTCGAAGAAGACCTGTTGGTCGATCTGCATATTCGTTTTGAGGAATGGATAGATACGGGACGGGACGGCAGCTTATCGCCGTCTGTATATATCTGTCAAAACGAATTTATTAACTATTCGTTACCGAGCGGACGCTCTCCGCCCGGCCCCCGAAATCCTTACCACATGGCGAACAAACGCTCATCTTCCGCCTTGGTCTCGAACGCCTTCATCGGATGCTTGCCCTTGTCGATACATGCGCCGCTGCGAATATCGAACTTCCACAAATGCTTTGGACAGGTCAGCGTCATGCCGTCCAGCGCCAGATGTGGAATGTTGGTGACCTGATGCGGGCAATGCGAGTCATAAACCTTGTATGACTCGCCGTCGCGATAGACGAACACCCTAGAAAGCTCAGGTTGTCTGTGGCTTCAGCCACTTCGTTGCCTCCATGACTACTCCAGTTGCTTCCGGCCGGAGCGAAAGTGGCCGGGCGGGATTCGCACCCGCTGGACAAACAGCGCCTTTGCACGGCGCACTGGAATCAAGGTTAATCCGACGCAAGAAGCCGCGCAGATCAGCGCGGCGTTTGCAACTGGCCCTGCTGGACAGAGGGCGGTGGCAGCGCTGCGGAGTCCTCTTGAATCGACCGCACCTGGTCGACGAAATACTCGGTTTCCCCAAAGCAGGCAAAGGGGATGTACTTGTGCTGCTGGTAGTGCAGCACGACCCGCTGGCCGGCCAGACTGTTGATCTTGTCGGCAATGCCGTCATCCGGCACGGTGAAGGTGAATTTCTCCGGTATCGCACCGGGCATGGTCACCATCGCGATTTCCCCCTCCCAGGTCTTGCACAGCCAGCCCTTCTTCGACAGTTTCTGCACATAACCGGCGCGATCGCCTTCCGAGTAACTCCAGTGCAAGGTCAGCCAGGTCCAGAGGCCGCCGAGCAGAATCAGGACCAGTGAGAAGATGCCGATGATGCGGGGAATGCGCGAGTTCATGCGTTCAACCGAACAGTTTGCCGGTCAGCGCGTTCAGGCCCTGGCTCAGCGCGTCGGTGTCGCCCGTGTTGTCCGGCAGATGGCCTTGCGGGGTGAGCTGGTTGACCACTTCCGGCAGGTATTGCGCCAGGCTGCCGTTGAGCTGCGCCGGGTCGATGCCGAATTTGCCAGCCAGTTCAGCCAACCGGCCGCTACCCAGAACCTTGCCGATCTGCTCGGCCGAAATCGGCAGGTTGGCGCCCGAACCCACCCACGAAGCCGCCTGCCGCGACAGGCCGCTCTTGTTGAACATCTCGACCAGACCGGCCAGACCGCCGTTCTGCTGCATCAGGCCCATGACCATCTGCATGATGTCGCCACCACCGCCAGCCCGAGCGCCGCTGCCCGTGTTGTTCAAGACGCTGCCGACCACGCTATCGAATAAACCCATGTTTGACTCCTGTTGGTTGTTTGGGGTGCCGATGTTCACGGCGATTGGGCCGGATGATAACTTCTGAAACCGCGCATCAGGTTCCACAGAAAGTGCGAAATTCTGCCATGAAATCTCCCGGCGCGGGCTCGGCGTAGTGCGCCAAGGCCAGCTGTTCGACGAAGGGCCGCTGCAGCGCATTCAGCAGTTCCTCGAACGGTTTCAGGTCCCCTTCGTCCGAGGCGGCGGCCAGTGCTTCCTCCACCCGATGGTTGCGCGGTATCAACCAGGGATTGACGCGACGCATCGCTGCAGCGCGATCCCAGGCTGCATCGACGGCGGCAGTCTCGGCCTGATCTTCGGCGACACAACGTACACGCCAGCGCTCCAGCCAGCGGTCCAGTCCCGGTTGTCCGGCGAACAAGGACCGCAGCGGTGCTTCGTTGCCCGCTGCCGCATCCGCCAGCCGACGCCAGGCCAGCGTGAAATCGACCTGCTGGGCATGCAACAGGTCCAGCCAGCTTTCGCCCAACGCAGTATCCACGCTATCGCCATGCTCAACCCGGCCGCGCAGCCCCAGCTTGGCGCGCATGCCGGACAACCAATGTTGCTGGTAGCGGCTCTGGAACGCATCGAGTATGCCAGTGGCTAGTTCAATGGCCCGACCTTCATCGTCGGCGATTAACGGCAGCAAGGTTTCCGCCAGGCGGGCGAGGTTCCAGCGGGCAATGCTCGGCTGCGCCGAGTAGGCATAGCGGCCCATTTCGTCGATGGAGCTGAACACCGCCCGCGGGTCAAACGCTTCCATGAAAGCGCACGGGCCGTAATCGATGGTTTCGCCGGAAATGACCATATTGTCGGTGTTCATCACGCCATGAATGAAGCCGACATGCATCCATTGCGCAATCAACGCCGCCTGTCTTTCCGCCACGGCATTGAGAAAACCGGGGTAGCGGCCATCGCTGCCGATCAGCTCCGGAAAGTGGCGGGCGATGGCGAAATCGGCGAGCTGGCGCAGCATTTCGGGCGAGCCATGTGCCGCGAAGTACTGGAAGGTGCCGACGCGCAAGTGGCTCGCAGCCACCCGGGCGAGAATGGCGCCAGGCAGCGTGCGCTCGCGCCAGACCGGCTCGCCGGTGGACACCACTGCCAGCGCGCGGGTGGTGGGAATGCCCAACGCATGCATCGCCTCACCGATCAGCACCTCGCGCAGCATCGGCCCCACCGCCGCCTTGCCGTCGCCCCGGCGGGAGAAAGGCGTCCGGCCCGAACCCTTCAAGGCAATATCACGCCGCTTGCCGGCAGCATCGATCACCTCACCGATCAGCAGCGCCCGTCCATCGCCCAATTGCGGGTTGAAATTCCCAAACTGATGCCCCGAGTAGGCCTGAGCGATGGGCTGCGCTCCTTCCGGCAGGGCATTGCCGGAGAACATCGCCGCCAGCGCGGCATCGTCCTGCCCGGCCAGATTCAGCCCAAGTTCTTCAGCCAGGCCCCGGTTGAAGAACAGCAGCAACGGCTGCGCTACAGTCGCCGGCTGGCAAGGTTCATAGAATCCCGTCAGCTCGCGGGCGTAGGTGTTGTCGAATGAGAAAGCGGTGAGTGGCATGGGTGTGTCCATGTTCCAGGTGCAGGTGAGCGTTTGGCAGGCCGGATGGAACTTAGAGCCAACGCCGGGGAAATTCCACCCCAACGTGATCAGGGAGACTACGTTTGATGTGTCAGCCTAAACGCGGTCAGCGTAAATCGTGTCCGACCCCGTTTAGCGATGGACCCCGTTTAGCGATGCCGTTTAGCGATGTGAAGGGTTAGGCCGTTTCCCGCCATTTGACCGTTTACATTTGACCGTTTACACAAATGTCTTAAACCTTCCCACATAAGGCCAATTTGTGCGCTACCGCACCGATGTAATCAAGTGATCACTGCAAACTGCATCACTGACGTTCGCGGCAATGACTAATAATCCCCGCGTTCCTCAGTAGAAGGCAATCGCTCATCATAAATTCCCAAAGGAACAGATCATGTCAAACGCACATGCAACAGCAGCCCCCGCGCACAAAGTAACCCCCGGCGAAAACAAACCAGTGCCTTCAAACGGAAGTAACCATCATCTTGCTGCCGCTGAGCATTGCGAACTTGCTGCTAAACACCATAAAGAAGCCGCCAAGTATTGCGACTCCGGAGCGCATGAGGCTGCCGGTTATCACAGCTCCATTGCTCATGGTCATACCATTTATGCCTATGAGCACAGTAAAGAAACTATCAAATTGCATACTGACAAGCACGACCCTGTGAAAAATAAATAGCAACAGTCCGACTAAATTGGCGCCCATAAATCAGCACTATTTGACGTCTCTATTCTGGTTCCGGGCGAACTGAGAATTTTTTCCAACGGCTGGCAAGATGCCATCGACAGGCCGCTCATGGCCGTTATGAAAACCTTTCCGTAACAGCCAGCTCCGGCCATTCATTGGCTCGACAATTCGGGAAGTTGAGCGGCACGTAACCGCACTTTGCTGCCGCTCGCAGTTTTCTACTCAGCGTCTCTTGGCGAGCTGCGCATCCGGATCGGGAACAGGTAGCCCAGATGTCCTTCTGCTTGAGGGGTGGTTTCTGCCCGACCAACTTGCCCTTGTTCCATGGTTCGCGGGCTTTGACGTTTTCCATCTTCAGACTCCTTCGTGGTTGAATGGAATCTGATATTCCCGCTGCCTTTTAACCCTCACGATTCAGACTCTCCACAACATCTCGGCATGAATTCACCATCGAAGCCAATGACGCGAATACCCGGCAGCATCTGGGCGCTGGGCTTCGTCAGCCTGCTGATGGATGTCTCCTCCGAGTTGATCCACAGCCTTTTACCCGTGTTCATGTTCACCGCGCTGGGTATTTCTGTCTTCACCATCGGCCTGATCGAGGGCGCGGCGGAGGCAACGGCGCTGATCGTGAAAGTTTTCTCGGGCGCACTGTCCGATTACTGGGGGAAGCGCAAGCCGCTAGCTGTATTGGGTTACGGCCTGGGGGCAATCTCCAAGCCGCTGTTTGCGCTGGCCACCGGGACAGGCCTAATCGTTTCCGCACGCTTGATGGATCGCGTCGGCAAGGGCATCCGTGGCGCGCCACGCGATGCACTGGTGGCCGACCTCGCTCCGCCAGAACTGCGCGGTGCTGCATTTGGCCTACGTCAGTCGCTTGATACCGTTGGCGCCTTCATTGGACCACTGCTGGCAATGGGGTTGATGCTGCTGTGGGCAAACGATTTTCAGGCAGTGTTCTGGATTGCCGTCATTCCCGCGTTCCTGTCTGTGGCACTGTTGTTGTTCGGTGTACAGGAACCTGAACCAAAATCGGATGGCAAGCGCGTGAATCCGATCCGCCGCGACAATCTGCGCCGGCTGTCGCCCGCCTATTGGTGGGTGGTTGGCATCGGCGCGGCATTTACCCTGGCACGCTTTTCTGAAGCCTTCTTGGTGCTGCGCGCCCAGCAGGGCGGCCTGCCATTGGCCTTGACGCCGCTGGTGCTGATCGGCATGAACGCGGTTTACGCGGTTAGCGCCTATCCCTTCGGAAAACTATCGGATTCGACGAGCCACGACCGACTGCTGGCATGGGGACTGGCACTCCTGATTGCAGCGGACGTTTGCCTCGCCTACAGCAACCACTGGAGTTGGGTATGGGCCGGCATCTCACTGTGGGGCCTCCAGTTGGGAATAACCCAGGGACTGTTGGCGACGATGGTGGCTGATACGGCACCCGCCGACCTGCGTGGTACGGCCTACGGCTTTTTCAATCTTGTCAGCGGTGTTGCAATGCTCGTCGCCAGCGCGTTGGCCGGACTGCTGTGGGATCAGTTTGGTGCGTCATTCACCTTTATCGCTGGTGGAGTATTAAGTGCCCTGACCTTAGGTGCGATCCTGGTACGCAGGCCGATTAGTACCGTTTCATGATTAGGTCCGCTATCCGGAATCCATCCAGCAATTAAAGGATGCTTTTGCTGTCCACCGCGTCCCAACCAAATTGCAACAACGGCAAAGTGGCAATGACAAAGTCGGCAATCGTTGTGACCAAACTGGACTTCTTCAGCGCGGTCTGGGTCAGCGGCAAGGCGTAAACCAGCGACTTGCGGCGCAGCAGGTCTTGCAGGGCTGGGTTGGTTACCGCTTCAAAATCGCGCGGTTGGCGCTTCAGTGCTGACGCGTCGGGTTCCAAGGTGTAGCCAATGGCTTCAACCTTGGCCAGTCGCTTTAGCAAATCATCGCCGTGCGAGGCGCTTAAGCTGCGGATTTGAGCCCATATTTCTGGCTCTGGCTGGTAGAAGCCGGTGGCGGCAAAGCAGCCCACAGGCTCAATGTGCAAGTACAACACTCCCGGGCTTTTTTTTGCCCGTCCCGCGTCAGCGCTGCGGCAATGTGGGTTTTGTACGGGCTCTTGTCTTTAGAGAACCGCAGGTCGCGGTAGATACGAAAGATGGCGCTTTTGGCACCGCTTTGCAAAGGAATGCCACGCAGACTTAGCGCATCGCTCAGATCGTTGATCAGGGCCGTCATGGGTGCCAGCACCTGCTCGTCGTAAATGTGTTTGTTGATCGCAAACCAGTCACGGTCCTGATGGGTGGTCAGGTCTTTGAAGAATTGGAAGGCGGCCGGGCCAAAGCCTGTGAAGGCTGGAGATGTGTCGGGTTTGGCGTCGATCACGGCAGGCTTGTGTTTGCTGGGCATGGAGTTTCCTTGAGTAACATTGGTACACGCGATGGTTGGTTCAATGTGAAGCTGCGCGGCATCGAGCGTGCGGGTATGGCCTCGTTTATGCCGCTGCCAAACCGGCGGCATCCCGCCGACAGTCAGCATCTCGCCTGAGCAACACAAGCACGGTGACCCCGCTGAAGAACAATAGCCAATCCTGCGGAGTCCCCAACAGGAAGGCCGCTTGGCCGCCGATCAGCGACCAGATGACCGGGATCACCAGCAGGCGCCGCGGGATCGGCTCGGTGGTCAGCAGGAATAGCCCGAACGTGAAGAGCGTGACGGGACATGGCGTGATGCCAAACATCGGCATTGCCGGATAGCCGGGCCCGAGTAACTGACCGAGCAACGGGGGCGCCTCGCCTTTGGCTCGTGCAAAGGCTGGACCGGCAGGCCAAACCGCCTCGTTATAGGCGACGAAGACGGCTAAAAATTGATCATGCGTGAAGGGCAACACGGGGTAACTCCTTGAAGTCTGCTGCGATGCCCTAAACAGGCCTTACCACTTTGTTGGGCGATTGCTCGCCAAATACCATCAGTGCTATGGCCGTCAAAACCAGGATGCCCACAACGATCTGAAACGGTCGCAGATTACTGCCGTCGGGCAGCACCATGACCGGGAAGATCAAGAACCACGCATTGATCGCCGTGTGCAGCACCAGCACCGGAACGACGCTGCCCTGGCTGCGGTTGAACAACCACGCGAACAGAACCGACGAGGCGATCAAGCTCAGCGCATACCAACCTAGCGGCAGATGACTCTGCAATGTGCCCGCGCTGTAGAAAAGCGGCAGGTGCCAGGCTGCCCAAACCACGCCCAGCAACAGACTGGCGACGCGCCATCGACAACGCGCCTGCAACGCTGGCAAGGCGTACCCGCGCCAGCCGAACTCCTCACCTAGCGGGCCGCCCACCAAGAAGATAAGCAAGACGTTCGCCACCGCCAGCCACACATGATCCTCGGCGGGCGATGGCGGCAAAGTACCCCCCAGCGCCACGTGGGCTGCCGCGGCCAGACCCATGTAGACAGCAGGAAATACGAACGCCAAGAGCACCCAGCGCACCCAGCGCCAACCGACGCGCCACTGAAGACACAGCGTCAGCCAGCGGCGCAGGCCGGCACGTCCCTTGGTATGGAAAATTACAACCACCGCCGCGAGGCTCGGCCCGAAGCCGCTCGTCATCGACAGCGCGGTGGCCGCGATGGGCGAGTCCAACTTCAGCGCGGCCCCGAGAAACCAGCATGTCCAGGACCAGGCAAACGCAAGGGCGAAGAACGCCATCAGGGACGCCGCAGAGCGTGTCTCGTCGCCATCAACAACAGGCTCAGAGAGCACGACTGGCGCCAACCAGTCCGGCGCGCGGTTCACATCGAGAACTCGTAGACCATCGATGTGAGGTTGCCGATGAAGTATGGCTTGCGTCCTTCCGGCCCCATCCAGGCGGCTTCGCCTCGGGTCGGCACCAACATCCCGTCGCGCCGCTGGTAATCGGAGACGCTGCACGCCCAGGGCAGCATGACCAAGACCCCGTCTTTGCCCGCGCTGGCACCGCGCGCGTCAGCATGCACCGACGTAATCAGACCGGCCTCGTCGAACCTGAACAGCATGGTCAGGGTGATCGGGCCGTCCACCAGCGTGGCGTTGGCCGAACGGTCGTCCACCGCCGCCCAGCGCACACCTTGGCTGGGCAGGAACGCGGTGGGGTACCAGGGCATCTCAGCGAAGTAGCGCATCAGTTCGGCCCGCGCGGCCTCGCCGCCGCCCTGTACTTTGGCCACCGTGAACAGGCCCAGCATCGCAGCGTGCAGTGTGCCCACACCGGCGATGTAGCTGTCGTGCACAGGCGCGTATGACAGCGCGGCCAGACCCGGCAGCATGGTCACCCGGCCGTTCCACAGGAAGCCCGGGCGGTGGGTGACGGCTCGCTGCGTCGAGGTGAAGGGTTTCCACTGCTCGCTGCCGGGCGACATGGCCGACAGGTTGATCGTGCCGGCAAGCTCGAAGGTCGCAGCGGCGATGAGGGGCTGCCCGTTCTTCAAAACGGCACGGAAATAGCGCTGCACCGGTGCCGGCAGACCGTCAAGTTCACTGGCGTCGTAAACTTTGTTAAGGCCAGCCTGCGCCGGCACCCGCGCAGCTTCCAGCTTCGCCATCTGTGCCTGTGTCGCACTGGCCCAGCGCGCCCTGCCGAAAGCGGCCAAGCCCACACCAGCGGCGATCAGGACGCCGATGCCCAAAGCCGTCCATCCGATCCAGCTCACAGCACTTCCTTTTCAGTTTGCACTTCGCGCCTTCAAACCAGCACCGCCTGCACAGGTCGCCGCATCGACAACGGCATGCCCGGCCCGCGCCCGAAGCGCACCACAAGGTCTGGGCGTTCACCGGCTTTCAGGCCCAGCCACGCGGCGAACTGCGGCCGGATTGCGCCGACCTCGACGGGCTGATTCAGGAACGCATTGCGGATGCCTAAAGCGGTAGCCTGAAGCGCGAATCGCTCGTAGCAGCGGCCAGCCTCAACCCAATGCGCCTTGTCACTGCGCTCGGAAACGAACACCGCGATGCCGGCCGAATTGCGAATCTGACGCGCGTAGCGTTCGTTCTCGGATTTTGGTTTGAAAAACAGGCCCATCATCCGGCTACCCAGCCATCGCGGCATCGTGGGATTGCCCGTGGCACCGGCGAACAGGCCATCACCGGTGCGCAGCGCCTCTTCGGCGCCAAAGCGGATCCATGCCTTGAGTTCTGCGACAAACGCGGCATCGTTCATCTGCACCGTGTTGGCCGCGACGACGTACTCCAGCACGCCTTCCATGGCCGGGCGCGCGGTCAATAGCCGCAGGTGTACGCCATTTCCGGTGCCCGCTTGTTCTAGCTGGCGCAGCTCGGCCGGTGCAATTGCTTGGCCGTCGTAGTCGCCGCGAGTGCATTGCCGCTCGGAGATCGCCTGAAACAATGGCGATATCCGTTTCTGTGTTGCCTCCAGGCGCACAACAACGGCCCCGTCGCCACCGGGGTCGAAGCGCGGGTCGGCATGGCGTCCAGTGGCCAAGGCGGCATGGACCATGTTCTCCGCCGCACAACCCAGCGAGACAAAGAGGTGATGGTCGTCGGGATCGACAACTGGGCAGCGGCGCGCGAGGTCGGGACCAATGGAGATGGACTTCTCGGCGATCTGAAAGCGCCAGCATTGTGTGTTGTGACTTGAAGGTGCCAAGATGGCTTGGCGCACCAAGTCATGCATGGCGGAAGTGACCGTGTCGGAGGACTGTGCCACCGGCCTTCTCAGATCGCGAGCGACGCTCTGCTCGGCATCGCCCGATGAACAAGCCGTCAACGTTGGCATGGCTGTGAAACTGGCAACCGCCAGAAGCAACTGCCTCCGGGATAAGTCTATGGGACTCGCCGGCTGGATATTCATATCAAGGATCTCCTCGCGACAACCATGCCCGCCACAGACAAACCCGTCCGTTCGGTACCGCACGCACTCCCCGGTATTTGGAATGCGGCTGTCGAACAGACTGAGCGGCGTCCCAACCCCAGCTTGCGTGGCTCAACCTTGTCGGGGGCCAGCGCGACCAGACGGGCGACGGGTTTTCCAGCTCGGGCGATGACGATTTCCTCGCCGGTGGCGGCTTGATCGACAAAGCGGGAGAGATGGGTCTTGGCTTCATGGATGTTGACGGTTTGCATGGTGAATCCTCTGAGTGGATGACCAAGCTTAGTCCGGTTTAGTCCTGTTTAGTCCAGTCCGGCAAGGCCGCGCTGCCCCTTATTGCGGCTATAAGAACGGCCCGATTTCCTACTGACAATCGGGCCGCGTTTGCCGGCGCGGGCGTCATCACACCTTGTGATACACCTCCGCCCCCTGTTTCACGAACTCCACCGATTTCACTTCCATGCCTGCTGTTGCCACACTCTCCAGGGCTTCCTGTTCTGAAAGCCCCTGTTTTGCCGCGAAGTCGCGCACGTCCTGGGTGATCTTCATCGAGCAGAAATGCGGCCCGCACATCGAGCAGAAGTGAGCCACCTTGGCGGATTCCTTCGGCAGGGTTTCGTCGTGGAAGGACTTCGCCTTGTCCGGGTCCAGACCCAGGTTGAACTGGTCGTCCCAGCGGAATTCGAAGCGCGCCTTGCTCAGGGCGTTGTCGCGAATCTGCGCGCCGGGGTGGCCTTTCGCCAAGTCGGCGGCGTGGGCGGCGAGCTTGTAGGTGATGATGCCTTCCTTGACGTCGTCCTTGTCCGGCAGGCCGAGGTGTTCCTTCGGCGTCACGTAACACAGCATGGCGGTGCCGTACCAGCCGATCTGGGCGGCGCCGATGGCGCTGGTGATGTGGTCGTAGCCGGGGGCGATGTCGGTGGTGAGCGGGCCCAGCGTGTAGAACGGGGCTTCGTCGCACCATTCCAGTTGCAGGTCCATGTTTTCCTTGATCAGGTGCATCGGCACATGGCCGGGGCCTTCGATCATGACTTGCACGTCATGTTTCCAGGCCACTTGCGTGAGTTCGCCGAGCGTCTTCAGTTCGCCCAGTTGTGCTTCGTCGTTGGCGTCATAAATGCTGCCGGGACGCAGGCCGTCGCCGAGCGAGAAGGCGACGTCGTAGGCCTTCATGATGTCGCAGATTTCTTCGAAATTCGTATAGAGAAACGATTCCTTGTGGTGCGCCAGACACCATTTGGCCATGATCGAGCCACCCCGGCTGACGATGCCGGTCATCCGGTTGGCGGTCATCGGCACGTAGCGCAGCAACACGCCGGCGTGGATGGTGAAGTAGTCGACGCCCTGTTCGGCTTGTTCGATCAGCGTGTCGCGGAACATTTCCCAGGTCAGTTCTTCGGCACGACCGTCGACCTTTTCCAGCGCCTGATAGATCGGCACCGTGCCGATCGGCACCGGCGAGTTGCGGATGATCCACTCGCGCGTCTCGTGGATGTTTTTGCCGGTGGACAGGTCCATCACCGTGTCGCCGCCCCAGCGGGTGGACCAGGTCATCTTGTCGACTTCTTCGTTGATCGAGGAGCCGAGCGCGGAGTTGCCGATGTTGGCGTTGATCTTCACCAGAAAGTTGCGGCCGATGATCATCGGCTCGGTTTCCGGGTGATTGATGTTGTTCGGGATGATGGCGCGGCCACGGGCGACTTCGGCACGCACGAATTCCGGGGTGATTTCATGCGGGATGGATGCGCCGAAGTTCTGGCCGGGATGCTGGCGGCCCATCAAATTGGCCAGCTTATCGCCTTGTGGACCGGACTTGCGCAGATTGTCCAGATATACCTCGCGCTGCATGTTCTCGCGGATAGCGATGTATTCCATCTCCGGCGTGACGATGCCCTTGCGAGCGTAGTGCATTTGCGAAACGTTAATGCCGGCCTTGGCGCGGCGCGGCTGGCGGTGCAGGCCGGGAAAACGCAGCGCGGCCAGATCAGCCATGTCGGCGCGCTGGCGGCCGTATTCCGATGTCAAGCCGGACAGCACTTCGGTGTCGTTGCGTTCATCGATCCATTTGGCGCGCAATGCCGGCAGCCCTTGGCGAATGTCGATCATCGCGTTCGGATCGCTGTACGGGCCAGAACAGTCGTAGACAAAGATCGGCGGATTCTTCTCGCCGCCCATCCCGGTCGGCGTGTCAGCCTGGCTGATCGCGCGCATCGGCACCTGGATGTCCGGCCGCGAACCCGGCACATAAATCTTGCGCGAGTTGGGCAGCGGTTGCACGGCGGCGGCATCTACATGCGCATCGGCGGCGAGGAACGGGGCGGGAGAAGACAGGGTGGATTTGGGAAATGCGGCGTTCATGTGCGGCTCCAACAAGAAAAAAACGCAGGGCGCACAAGCATGAACTTGACGCTTCCCTACGCCGGAATGACCCGGATCAGGTTCCAAGGGTGTGTTCTCAGCCTTCCTGTTCAGCAGGAAGGCACCCCTAACGTGGATCGGAAACTAGCTTAAACAAGCACTTATTTCAAGCGTGAGGCGGGTGGGGTTATGGGTGGGGTTATGGTTGGTGTATTGGCAGGGTTAATGCAAACGAGTGCATCAACAAATGCGCGGCAACTGCTCACCGCTCAGCCAGTCCACCATGCGGCGACCGCCGAATCGGGTTTTCATCTGGACGAAAGCATTGGCGTCCTCGACCACCTTTCCGATGATCGCCGCCTGCTGGCCAAGTGGATGCGCGCGCATCGCGGTGAGCAGTCTGTCGGCGTCATCGGAGGCGCAGATGGCAATCAGCTTGCCTTCATTGGCGATGTTGAGCGGATCGAGGCCGAGCAGTTCGCAGGCGGCTTCAACCTCTGACTTGACCGGAATCGCAGCCTCTTCCAGATGAACACCGACGCCGGACTGGTGCGCGATTTCGTTGATCGTGGCAGCCAGACCGCCGCGCGTCGGGTCGCGCATGACGCGAATCGCGGCACCTGAAGCCAGCATCGCGGCGGTGAGGCCGTGCAGCGAAGCGCTGTCGGACAGAATCGGCGCGTCGAATGACAGGTTTTCGCGCTTGCTCATGATTGCCATGCCGTGGTCGCCGACCGTGCCGGACACCAGCAATACATCGCCCGGCTGCGCCAGATCGCCGGACAGATGGATGCCATCAGCCAGGAAACCGATGCCGGTGGTGGTGATGAACACGCCATCGCCCTTGCCCTGTTCCACCACCTTGGTGTCGCCGGCGACCAGTTTTACGCCAGCCTCGTTCGCGGCTTTCGCCATGGATCCGACGATGCGCGCCAGATCGGCGAGCGGAAAACCTTCTTCCAGAATGAAACCGGCAGTCAGATACAGCGGCGTGGCCCCCATCACCGCGACATCGTTCACCGTGCCATGTACCGACAACCCGCCGATGTCGCCGCCGGGAAAAAACAGCGGCGACACGACATGGCTGTCGGTGGACACCACCAGCCGGCCTTGGCCTTGCGGCAGCCAGGTGCCATCGTTGCCCTGGGCGAGATATTCGTTGCCGAGGTGTTTGGCGAACAGGTCGGTAATCAACTGCACCATCGCCCGCCCGCCACCACCGTGGCTCATGTCGACGCGACCGTGTTTCAGGTCGAGCGGGCGGGTGTAGCCTTTTTTGACGGGACTGGTCATGGCATTAACGTGAAACACACAGTCCCGTTCGCCCTGAGTCGTGAGCTTGTCGAACGGTTTCATGATTTGGGGTGACGACCCACGTCATGAAAGTTAGCTCAAACAAACCGTCACACCGGCGCAGGCCGGTGTCCAGGAATTGATCGCTCTGGATTCCGGCCTGCACCGGAATGACGAAGCTGAAAGCATCACGCTGCATGCTCGTTCTCCACGTCACTTACCACGTCCCGATGAACATCTTTATGCCGCCCGTAAGTGTAATGCGCGGCGCAGGCGCCTTCGCTCGACACCATGCAGGAGCCCATCGGGTTTTCCGGCGTGCAGACATTGCCGAAAATCTTGCAGTCGGTCGGCTTCTTCACACCGCGCAGGATGGCGCCGCATTCGCAGGCTTTGTTGTCGGCGACCGGCCGATATTCCAGCTGGTAGCGCGCTTCGGCGTCGAATTGCGCGTAACGCTCACGGATCTTCAGTGCTGAATACGGCACTTCGCCGAGGCCGCGCCATTCGAAGCTGCGCCGCAGCTCGAACACTTCGGAGACCAGGTTCTGCGCTTTCAGGTTGCCGTCCGGGGTCACCGCGCGGGTGAACTCGTTTTCCACCTCGGCGCGTCCCTCGTTGACCTGGCGTACCAGCATCAGGATGGCCTGCATCACGTCGAGCGGCTCGAAGCCGGCGATCACCACCGGCTTGCGGTATTCCTCGGCGAAAAATTCGTAGGGCCGGCTGCCGATGATGGTGGAGACGTGTGCCGGGCCGATGAAACCGTCCAGCGGCACAGTGCCGAGTTCGCGCACTTCCGGCGATTCCAGGATGTTCATGATCGCCGACGGGGTCAGCACATGGCAGCACAACACGCTGAAGTTCTTCAACCCTTCGGCGTCGGCAATCTTGATCGCCACGGCGGTCGGCGGCGTCGTGGTCTCGAAGCCGATGGCGAAGAACACCACGTCCTTGCCCGGATTGTCGCGCGCGATCTTCAGCGCGTCGGTGACGGCGTAGACCATGCGGATATCGCCCCCGCGTGCCTTCGCGCGCATCAATGAAAGCCCGTCGGAAGCCGGCACCCGCACGGTATCGGCATAGGTGCAGAGAATCACGCCGTTTTCCAGCGCCAGTTGGATCGCCAGATCGATGCGGCCGATCGGCAACACGCAGACCGGGCAACCGGGGCCGTGGATCATGCGCACGCTTTCCGGCAACAGGTCCGGCACGCCGTAACGGGAAATCGCATGCGTGTGACCGCCGCAGAATTCCATGAAGTTGTAACGCCGGTCGGGGCGAACTTCAGCCGCAATGGCGTTCGCCAGCCCTTTGGCCACCTCGCCATCGCGGAATTCGTCGACGTATTTCATGCCGCGATTTGCTCGAATGAGAAATGGGGAATATCGGCTCTGTCCTTGGCGTGCTCTAGCGTGATCGCGCAGATGTTGCCTTCGGCATCCAGATCGAGAAGTGTGTTTTCGTCCAGGTCTTGGGTTTCGTTGACCGGTACGCTACGAAACTCGATGTAGAGCGTGTCGGTGTCCTGGAAATACTTGATCTTCATGGTTTGAATCTCCGGTCAAAAAAGGCGTTGTGTACCGTTTCACCGTCTGCCAACAATACAACACGAAATACGCGATGTTCAGCTTCCGGCACGCTTCCCCAGCGGCGAATTCGTCCATCTTCCTGAACCTCTTGCCGCACCGGTTGCTCGATTACGCGCTGTATCCCTTCCAGTTCGATGCCAATTCGGTCCGGGCGTTGCCGCACGGCAAAAAAATACTGCGTGAATTTCACGCGACGCTTTCGGCTGTATTCATCAGCCCCGCTTCCGCCATCAACGCCAGCGTTTTCTCGGCTTCTTCCGGGTCGAGCCGGGTCAGCGCGTAACCGACATGGACGATGACGTAATCGCCGACGGCGACGTCTTCAACCAGCGCCAGCGAGATGTCCTTGCGCACGCCGCCAAGATCAACAATGGCGGTATCGTTTTCAAGCAGTTCGACGACACGGGCGGGGATGGCGAGACACATGATGAGCGACCTCAAGAAATTGACATGCAACCCAAGTTCTTCTTGAGTTCAGGCAATTATCCTCGGGAGAGCATTAACATGCATCCCGCCCGAACCCCATCGCTTAAACAAGTTGCACATTCACAAGTTGCGCAAGCCTGCAACGCAGCAGATGGCTTCTATTTCTGCCCCGCCAGTTTCTCGCGCATCTGTTTCAGTCTGAGTTGCGCCTTGGCGTCGTTGCCGGCGGCGGCGCGTTGATACCAAACCAATGCAGCGGCCAGATTCGGGTTACCCATGGCGCCGGATTCATACAGCCGGCCGAGATGCATGGCGGCGGCGGCATCGCCGGCTTCGGCTGCCATCTGATACCAGCGTCCGGCTTCGATCATGCTCTTCGGCACGCCCTGGCCTTGTTCGAACATCGAGGCCAGACGGTTTTGCGAAGCCACATGGCCTTGACTGCCGGCCAGCGCCAGCCAGTTGGCGGCGGTCAGATAATCCTGCGGCACGCCGCCCAGACCCGCTTTGTAAATCAGACCCAGATTGCCTTGCGCTTCGGTATTGCCGGCTTCGGCGGCTTGCGTGAACCACTTCACCGCCTCGGCATAATCGGCTTTCACGCCCTGGCCGTAGGCGTATTTGATGCCCATGTTGTTTTGCGCCGCCACATCGCCCAGTTCGGCCGCCTTCTGCGTCCAGAACGCCGCAAGTTCGAGGCTGACCGGCACACCGATGCCCTTTTCATGCATCAGCGCCAACTGCGATTGCGCCGCCGCCAGATTGAGCTCCGCCGCACCGGTCATCAGCGCGGCGGCGCGCTCGGCATCGGGCGCGATGCCCTGGCCTTTGAGCAACAGCAGGCCAAGGTTGTAGAGGCCGGTCGGCTCGTTCTGCTTGGCAGCGCGCTCGTACCATTTGACCGCTTCGCCAATGTCCTTGCCGACACCAAAACCCTGCTCGAACAGCCAGCCCATCTTGGTCTGTGCTGCCGCATCACCGGCATTCGCCGCCATCTGGTAATAGCTCAGCGCCATTTGCACTGCCTGCAACGGATCAGGAATCAGCTGCGTCGGCAGGTTTGGCAGATTCGGCAAGGTGGGCAGAACGACCGGGCCGGATGCCAGCAACGGCGCGCTGTACAAAGCGAAAACAAGAAAGAGGGTTCGCAGTTTCATGGCGCTTCCTTTAAACAATTTAGGTAGGATTTTATGGTCTGGCACGGTTTGAGCGATATAGACGATCAACCGTAGACGACCAACCGTAGAAGACCAACCAAAGAAGACCAACCGTAGCCGGCCATGCATTGGCATGGCTTCATTTCCACGCCCCGCGCTGTTTATCCAAACGCTGGATCGCCGAATTTCTGCAAGCCAGAATTGACGCTTCAGCGATGCATTGTCGGCTCACCGAGAATCTGGACGCTGCGTTAAAATGGGCGCCCTTTTTCAGCGCTTTCCGGAGTTTTCAACATGTCCATGGCCGACCGCGACGGTGTCATCTGGTACGACGGCAAAATGGTGCCCTGGCGTGAAGCCACCACCCACGTCCTGACCCATACCCTGCATTACGGCATGGGCGTCTTTGAAGGTGTGCGCGCCTACGAAACCACCGAGGGCCCGTCGATTTTCCGTCTGCAAGATCATACCGACCGCCTGTTCCGTTCCGCCCATATCCTCGGCATGAAGATGCCGTTCGACAAGGAAACGCTGAATGAAGCGCAGAAAGCCGTGGTGCGCGACAACAATCTGAAGTCCGGTTATCTGCGGCCGATGGCGTTCTACGGCGCCGAAGCGATGGGCATTTCCGCCAAGACGCTATCGGTGCATGTCATCGTCGCGGCCTGGCCGTGGGGCGCCTATCTGGGCAAAGAAGCGCTGGAACACGGCATCCGCGTCAAGACCTCGTCGTTCAGCCGGCATCACGTCAACATCACGATGTGCAAGGCCAAGGCCAACGGCAATTACATGAACTCGATCATGGCGCATCGCGAAGCCGAAATGGATGGCTACCAGGAAGCGTTGCTGCTCGATGTCGATGGCTTCGTTGCCGAAGGCTCGGGTGAAAACGTGTTCATCGTGCGCAACGGCAAGCTGTATACGCCCGACCTGACCTCGGCGCTGGAAGGCATCACGCGTGACACGATCTTCCGGCTGGCCGGCGAACTCGGCATTCCGGTGATCGAGAAACGGATCACCCGCGATGAAGTCTATTGCGCCGACGAAGCCTTCTTCACCGGCACTGCGGCGGAAGTCACGCCGATCCGCGAACTCGATAACCGCGCCATCGGCAACGGCGACCGCGGCCCGATCACGACCCAATTGCAGGCGCTGTATTTTGATTGTGTGCAGGGCAAATCCGAAGCCCACGCCAGCTGGCTGGCCCACGTCTGAGGAACCCAGCATGACTGCCGAAACCCCCCATACGCAACGCGTCGTCGAAGTCACCCAAGCCGACCTGCCATTGCATTGCCCGTTGCCGGCAGACAGCATGTGGTGCGGTCATCCACGCGTTTTTCTGCCAATAGAGGAAAAAGGCGAAGCGCTATGCCCCTACTGCGGCACGCTTTATAAATTGAGCGACTGGACGGGCCAGTCTGGCCATCATCACTAATCCTTCACCAGGAGCACTCCCTTGCAAGCAGCCCTGCTTTTCATTCTGTCCGCATTCAGCGCATCCATTCTCGCCCAAGTCCAGCCACAGCCCACCCCGGAGGAGATGCAACAAGCCATGCTCAAGCAGGCGCAAGTCATGTCAGTGATGTTCGATCTGCGTAAAAGCAAGCTTGGTTTTGAAGAGACCATCAGCACGATCAAGAGCAGCGCGGAAAAACGTGGCTGGAAAGTCGGTGCGGTGCAGGACATGCAAGCCAGGATGCGCGAAGCCGGCGCCAAGGATGCCAAACGCATGAAGGTAATCGAGCTCTGTCCCGCCGGCGCCAATGAGAAAGTCGCAAAAGCCGCTGGTGGCAAGGCTCCTCCCCTACCCTGCCGCGCCACCGTGTTCGACGGCAAGGATGGCAAGCTGTATGTCATGCGGATGAACCTGACCAACCTGGCCAAGACACTGCCTGGCGATTTGGCCAAGGCAATGGCCGAAGTGGGCGCGGAAGAAGAAGCGCTGTACAAATCGATTCTGGAATAAACCACCTCCAAGCCGCCCATCAGGGCACCCAAATAAAAACGCCGGCTGGGTAATACCCAGCCGGCGTTTTTTATGAGTGAGCTAGTTCAAGCCGTGCGTGAATAGCGTGGCTGCTGGCCTTGCACCGCTTCTTTCAGATAAGCATCGAAGCCCATCGCGATATTGCGCAGGAACAGACTGCCCAATTGCGTTACAACAATCCGACCGGGTTCCAGACGCACCAGTCCGTCGGCTCCCAGGGCGGGCAATTCGGCCAGACCATCGGCGAATTTCTGCTCGAAATCGACTCCCCACTCGGCGCCAAACGCTCGCGTATCGATTTCCATGTCGCACATGATGCGGGTGATCAATTCGCGTCGCATCTGATCCTCATGCGTCAGTCGCAGGCCACGTTCCACCGGCAAATGGCCGGCCGCGACGCGTTCCTGATACTGCTTCAGATTCTTGTCGTTCTGCATGTAGACATCGCGCGTCTGGCTGATGCTCGACACGCCAAAGGCATAGATGTCGCAGTTCTTGTGCGTGGTGTAGCCCTGAAAATTGCGCCACAAGGTCTTGTTCTGTTGCGCTTTCACCATCTCGTCATCCGGCTTGGCGTAATGGTCCATGCCGACGTTCTGATAACCGGCGGCACCAAGGCGATCATGAATCAATTGTTGCAAGTCGAGCCGTTCGGCAAAGCTGGGCAAATCGGGTTCGTTGATCAGCTTCTGATGTTTCTTCATCCAGGGCACATGGGCATAGGCAAAGATCGCGAATCGATCCGGCGCCCACTCCAGCACACGATCCAGCGTGTGCGCGAAGCTGGTGGTGTTCTGATGCGGCAGGCCGACGATCAGATCCATGTTGATGCTTGCAAAGCCAAGTTCGCGCGCCCAGCGATAGACCTGTTCGATCATCGCTTCAGGTTGCACGCGATTCACCGCTTTCTGCACCTGGTCGTTCAGATCCTGCACGCCGAGCGACAAACGATTGAATCCGGACTCGCGCAGCGCGACCAGATGGTCGCGAGTGAGTTCACGTGGATCGGCTTCGCAGCCCATTTCGATATCCGGCGCGAGCGTGAAACGGGAACGCATCATCGTCACCAAGCGGCGAATATCGTCCGGTTTCAGATAGGTCGGTGTACCGCCACCCAGGTGCAACTGCCGCACCAGGCGAGTCGGATCGGTCATTTTTGCAACCCGATCGATTTCCATCTCAAGAAACTGCAAATAGATCTCGGCCTTGCTGTATTCGTTGGTTGCCACCATGTTGCAACCGCAGTAGTAACAAAGCGTGTCGCAGAACGGGATATGGGCATAAAGGGAAATGCCGCGCGCCGGATCTTGCGAACTCTGGAGTTCATGCATCCAATCGGCTTCACTGAAATCGGTATGAAAGTAAGGCGCGGTTGGATACGAGGTATAGCGCGGACCCGGCTTGCTGTATTTCTCGAGAAGTGTGGTGAATTGAGACATGGGGTACTCGTTCAGGTGTTGCCCGATTGTAGGCGGGCCGGGAAAAGGCGGGCAAGAAAGCAACCTGACATGGATCAAGTCAGGCCATTTACAACGCTTGTTTTTTTTCTGACCAGTACATTTCAACCCCTTAAATTTTCAACATAAATGATGAAAAAATGACGGGGTTAGTATATCTTTCGATATATAGATTTCGGTGCCTGCCGCGTTATCACTGACTCGGCAAGGTTTCTCGAGTCGAGGTACATTAATTGCTTGTATCAAGACATCGAGGCAGAGCCTCCCAACTAACCTCCCTGACCGCCGCAATGGCGGTTTTTAAGCGGCATCGGCTTCCGATGCCGCTCTTTTTTTGTGGGTACGGTTCGCAAGCGGTTTTGTTCTAAAGGGCTTTGTTCCAGGGTGCGCCTTCACCCCACTTAAGCAGATAATTTCTTCTCTACACGGAGAAGCCAAGTGCACGCCCTACCCGCCGAACTATTCAAGGCCTACGACATACGCGGCATTGTCGGCAAAACGCTCACCCCGGAAGTCGTTGAGCAGATCGCTCACGCTCTGGGCTCGGAAGCGCGCGCACGCCGGCAAAGCGACATTGTGATCGGCCGCGATGGCCGCCATTCCGGACCGGAACTTGCCGCCGCCCTCGCCCGCGGCATCCGGCACAGCGGTATCAATGTGATCGATCTCGGCCAGGTCGCAACACCAATGACTTACTTCGCGGCGCATCACCTGGACTGCCAGTCCGCCGCGATGGTGACCGGCTCGCATAACCCGCCCGATTACAACGGCATCAAAATGGTATTGGCCGGTGAAACCTTGTTTGGCGACAGCATTCAGCGCCTGCGCCTGCGCATCGAGAATCACGACTTCAGTCACGGCAGCGGCGGCTATCGTCAATATGACATTACCGAGGCCTATCTTCAGCGTATCGCCAGCCAGATCAAACTGGCGCGGCCGATGCATATCGCCATTGATGCCGGCAACGGTGTCGCCGGTGCATTCGCGCCAGCGCTGTTTCGTGCCCTGGGTTGCACGGTGGATGAACTGTTTTGCGATGTCGATGGTAATTTCCCGCATCACCACCCTGATCCCTCGGTGCCCGCCAACCTGGCGGATTTGATTGCCCGCCTGCAAACCAGCGACGCCGAAATCGGACTCGCTTTCGATGGCGACGGTGATCGCCTCGGCGTGGTCACCAAGGCGGGCGAGATCATCTTTCCGGATCGCCAGTTGATGTTGTTCGCGGCCGATGTGCTGGCGCGCAATCCGGATGCGACGATCATTTTCGACATCAAATCGAGCCGCAATCTGTTCAACTGGATTCGAAAACACGGCGGCAAGTCGCTGATGTGGAAAAGTGGGCACTCGTTGATCAAAGCCAAAATGCAGGCCACCGGCGCGTTGCTGGCCGGCGAAATGAGCGGCCATATTTTTTTCAAGGAACGCTGGTACGGCTTCGACGACGGTTTATATGCCGGTGCCAGACTGCTCGAAATTCTTTCCCGCCAGGATGACCTCAACCGCACGTTGCGCGACCTGCCGAACTCGGTCTGCACGCCGGAGATACACATCCCGCTGCCGGAGGGCGAGGCGCATCGATTGCTCGAAAAACTGGATCAATCCGCCCGCTTCGTAGGCGCCAGCGAAGTCATCCGGATCGATGGGCTGCGCGTCGAATACCCGCAGGGCTTCGGTTTGGTGCGCGCCTCCAACACCACGCCAGGCCTGGTGCTGCGCTTCGAGGCGGATGAGCGGGAAGCGCTGCTTTCCCTGCAGGCCTGTTTCAAGCAGATCCTGCTCACCGCAGCCCCGGAACACGCGGAAACGATCCATAACGCATTCTGAACACGGCCTTGTTTGAAGACAGCATGTCCTTCACCCCGCCTGAGCCGCTATCATGCGGCCTGTATTTTTTGCCCCTGAATTCAACATGTCTTCGCCTCTTGTCGGTCTCATCATGGGCAGCACCAGTGATTGGGACACGCTGAGCCAAGCCGCCGCGCTGCTCAGCCAACTTGCCGTTCCGTTCGAAAAACGCGTGGTTTCCGCCCACCGCACGCCCGATCTGCTGTTTGACTATGCCTCAAACGCCGAATCGCGCGGCTTGCGCTGCATCATCGCCGGCGCCGGCGGAGCGGCTCATCTGCCCGGCATGGTTGCCGCCAAGACACATCTGCCGGTACTCGGCGTGCCGGTAATGTCGAAATTCATGACCGGCCTCGATTCCCTGCTCTCGATTGCGCAAATGCCGAAGGGGATTCCGGTCGCTACCTTCGCTGTCGGCCCGGCCGGCGCTGCCAATGCCGCGCTGTTTGCTGCCGCGATGCTGGCCAGCGAATATCCGGAGATTCGGACGCGCCTGCTCGATTTCCGCCGCACGCAAACCGAGACCGTTCTCGCCGCCACGCTGCCGGACGTCGCATCATGATCCTGCCTGGCGCAACCATCGGCGTCCTCGGCGGCGGCCAACTCGGCCGCATGTTCACGCTAGCCGCGAAAGTCATGGGTTATCAGGTCGTCGTACTCGACCCCGATCCCGGCAGCCCGGCCGGACAGGTCGCCGATGTGCATCTGAAGGCGGATTACCGCGATGCCGTCGCATTGCTGCGCATGGGCAGCCTGTGCGATGCGGTGACCACCGAATTCGAGAATGTACCCGCCACCAGCCTGGATATGCTGGCCAAACACTGCCTGGTCGCCCCCTCGCCGCATGCACTCGCGGTGGCGCAGGATCGATTGGCAGAAAAATCGCGCGCGCGCGAATTCGGCTGCGATACAGCGCCGTTTGCCAATATCGAAAGTGAAGCCGATCTGGCGCAAGCCTGGCACGAGATCGGCGCCCCGGCGCTGCTGAAAACCCGCCGTCTGGGCTACGACGGCAAAGGCCAGGCCAGGGTGAACAGCCTCGATGAACTGGTCGCGGCTTTTGCCGAACTCGGCAACGTGCC
>Ga0105047_10003534_pt1 | contig 27523 bp, 21 predicted proteins | sample MAT04_FD_78384 | JGI IMG/M metagenome (GOLD analysis project Ga0105047, IMG submission 78384) | Freshwater microbial communities from Lake Fryxell liftoff mats and glacier meltwater in Antarctica - MAT-04 (megahit assembly) | ecosystem: Environmental > Aquatic > Freshwater > Ice > Liftoff... | reverse complement strand
GCCCTCCATCCATCCACCCACCCGCGGCCAACTCCCCATCCTCCTTCTCCACCCCCCAGCCCCAAAAACTCTCGTCCGCCTTTGATCGCTCGCATTTTGTCCGCCTTTGTACGCACCACCACACGGCTTCGATTCGCGCTTGCGACCGCCCGTCCACCGGGCTAGACATCGCCGTATGGCTGAGCCAGACAAGCCAGATAATATTTGGGACGAATACGATTGGGAACGCTTCCTCCAGCAACAAGACCGCAAGACGGAAAAGTATATGGAGCTGCTGGAGCGTTACATCGACGATCCGAACCGCGACCAGATCATCGCCCGTGAGATGGGCTGGAATCATCTGCTGGACAAGGATGGGCGCGAGTGGGCGGAGAATGTCGATTCGCTGTTCGATGAGGAATTCGCCGCGGACGAAGAAGCGGAGGAGAACGGCGACGAGAAGGAGGAAGAGGAGGAGGGTTTCGAAGTGCATCCGCTTTATCAGGCCTCGTTTGCGCTCACCGTCTGGATCGATCAGCTCTTCGAGGAAGTCGGCGACGCCCAAAACCAGCCGGCTGCGGTCAAGCTCTCGACCCACGCCGCCATCGCCAGCGCCAAGCTCGCCGCCGCGCTCAGCGACGACGATGTGGACGAGATCGGCATGACCATCGCCTACCTCAAGCGCGCGCTGAAGGCGACGATCACCGGGATCGACGCCGCCATGCAACTCCGCAAAGACGGCGCCATCGACGCGGAGCGTTTCGGCACGCTCAATCAGCGGCTCTTCCAGATTCGGGACGGCATTATCCAACTCATGGGTGACTACCGCACCGAATGGCGCCGGCGTTACGATCGGGAATAGCCCTTGGACCAGCACCCGGAAAAGCCGCGGAATTTAAGGTGAATGAACTGATGGCCGAGCCGTCCAAGACCGTGCCCACGGAAGCCCCGGATGCCACCGCCGGACCCGACGACCTCGATCTGGTCGCGCGGTCGCAGACGGGCGACACCGCGGCTTTCAACGAACTCGTCACCCGCTACCGCACCCGCGCCTTTTCCATGATTTACAATATGGTCCGCAACGAACAGGACGCCTGGGATCTCGCCCAGGATGGCTTCGTGAAGGCGTGGAAAAATATCGGGCGATTTCGCGGCCAATCGTCGTTCTACACCTGGCTCTACCGCATCCTGATGAATGTGACCATCGATTCGCTGCGCAAAAAGCAGATCGCGAGCGGCACGGAATTCGACGACCAGATCGGCCTGAATAACATCGCACCCGGCGCGGCGACCGCACCGAAGGGTGAGTTGGAACCTGCTGAAAAAATCTCCGATCAGGAGATCCGCACGCGGATCGACGCCGCCATCGCCAAGCTTTCGCCCGAGCATCGCACGGCGATCATCATGCGCGAGATCGACGGCCTCGAATACTCCGAAATCGCCGAGCAAATGGAGTGCTCCATCGGCACGGTCATGTCCCGCCTTTTCTACGCCCGCAAGAAACTCCAAACCATGCTCAAAGACGTTTATGAAACCATTTGAAGAACAATTCACCGCGTGGGTCGATGGCAAGCTGACGGAGAGCGAACTGGCCGAGTTTGAAAAGCAGCTTGCGGAGCATCCTGAGGCGATTGCCGAGAAAGATGAAGCACTTCGGCTTGGGAAATTCCTGCGCACGCATCCGACCACGCCGCGGCTCAGCAATCCCGATTTCTTCAACCACCAACTCATGCAGCGCATCGCTGCCGAGGCGCCGCGCCCGGCGGAAAAAAAGCGTGGCTTGTTCTGGTCATTGCCGCGCCTTGCCTGGGCAGGCGCATTTTGCCTCGCGGTGGCCTTCGGACTTTACAAAGCTGCCATCCCGACCGGCCCGGCGGTCGGCGAAACTTCGAAATACTTCGCTCAAGTCGTCGAATCCTGGCCATCCGATCCGAGCATCTCCGCGACGACCGTCTATAATCCCGAGGACAATGTCACCGTCGTCTGGCTGGACGGGCTGGACTACATCCCGGCCACCTACGCCTTGAATTGATTTTCATGTCCGCCCGCGCTGCTTTCCTCCTGCTGGCCGTCCTCATCTGCGGCGCGCTGGCTTTCGCGGCGGAAACAGCGCCGGTCAAAGCCACCTCGACAACGCCGGCGCCCTCGGTGGACAGAATCTGGAGCGCGCTGGTCGTGGCGACCATCACTCCCAATCCAAAGCCTGCTCCCGTGGAGTTGCAGGAATTCGCGTCGAGGATGACGCGAGTCTTCGGCTACAACCAGTTCGAGCTGGCGGGCAGCGCGACGCAGGAGATCAACGATCGGAGCGAGAGCTGGCTCGTCCCCAGCAAGACCTTCTGGCTCGGTCTCAAGGCCCGCCGCGCCCTCTCGAAGGAAGCGCAGGGCGGCTATCTGCTGAGCCTGCAGCTCTTCCAGGAAAAGCGGCCCATCGTCGATACGGAAGCCAAGCTCGCGCCCGGCAGCCCCCTGTTCATTCGCGGCCCGCAGTACGGCAAGGGACAGCTCATTATTGTCCTGCAAGTGCAGCGATAGCAGTTCGGCCGCCCTCGCTGCGGCCTCGGCTTTTGGTTGAATGGCCACCACGCTGCGCGGATAAAGGGGTCTCATGATCATCACCGACCTCGAGTCTGTCGATCTCGCCACGCCTACCGGGCCGATGCGCACGTTTGTATTCCGTCCGACCGCGCCCGGCAAATATCCCGGTATTCTCCTCTATTCCGAAATCTTCCAGGTCACCGGCCCGATCCGTCGTACCGCCGCGCTCCTCGCCGGGCATGGTTTCATCGTTGCGGTGCCCGAAATTTACCACGAATACGAGCCCGCCGACACCGCGCTCGCCTACGATAGCAGTGGCGCCGACCGCGGCAACGCGCTCAAGACGACCAAGCCGCTCGACGCGTACGACGCCGACGCGCGCGCGGTTTTAAAATATCTCGCGGAGCACCCGGCCAGCACCGGCAAGCTCGGCGTCATGGGCATCTGCATCGGCGGTCATCTCGCCTTTCGGGCGGCGATGAACCCCGAAGTGCTCGCCACGACCTGCTTTTACGCGACCGACATTCACAAGCGCGGACTCGGTGCGGGTATGAACGACAACACCCTCGACCGCATCCCGGAACTGCAAGGCGAAATGCTGATGATCTGGGGCCGGCAGGATCCGCACGTTCCGCTGGAAGGCCGCTTGAAAATCCACGCCGCCATGGAAGCGGCCGGCACATTTTTTCAATGGCACGAAGTCAACGGCGCGCACGCTTTCATCCGTGACGAAGGCCCGCGCTACAATCCGGTCCTCGCCCAGCAATGCTACGCGCTCGCTTTGGAAATGTATAAACGCCGGCTCAACGAGGGCGACGCCATGCCCGCGAAGTCGGCGAGCGGGACAGGGGAGACCCGCCATTAGCCGTCGGTCGGACTTTCAAAGTCCGGCGTGATTGGCGGGTGGATGGAGTCGGACGGCATCCGTTCTTGCTGCCGCCTGAGCTGCGCGATGGGGTGCCGCCCGATCATCTCGTCCACTTCATCATGGCCGCCGTTGGGCTGCTGGACTTGAGCGCGGCGCGCATCAACCACCGCGGCAGCGGCAGCGAGCAATACCCGCCTTCGCTCATGCCCGCGCTGCTGATCTCCAGCCATGCCAGGGGCACTTTCAGCAGCCGGCGCCACCTCGACCGGATCGAGCGCACCGTGGCTTCGAAAGCGTCCCACCTGGTGCGCCGCGGCATCTTTAGATCGAGCACGACGAGGTAAGGCCGGTGCTCACGGTAGGCGCGGAGGCCTTCGTCACCGTCCGCCGCGACCACGGTTTCGTAGCCGGCACCCGAATCATCCGTTGATCTCCTCACTGCCACCCCTACCTTGCCGACATGAATGGTTGGCTGCGGTATTCAGTAGTTCTGTTTCTCTCGTGCTTCCTGACCGTGGCGCGTGGAGCGGAGAAAGTGGCAACGATCAGCATTAATGGACCGATCGGTCCGGCCACGGCGAGTTACATCGGACGGGCGATTGGGGAAGCGGAGCGGCAGCAGGCGCAGTGTCTCATCATCCAACTCGATACGCCGGGCGGGCTGCTCGATTCGACAAAGACGATCGTCCAGAGCTTCCTCGCTTCACCCGTCCCGATCGTGGTGTTCGTGTCGCCTTCCGGGGCGACGGCGACGAGCGCCGGTTGTTTCATCACGCTCGCCGCGGACGTGGCGGCGATGGCGCCGACGACGACCATCGGCGCGGCGCATCCGGTGCAGATGGGCGGTGGCGGCGGCGAGCAAAAGCCCGACGACACGATGAAAGAGAAGATCGAAAATTACGCGATCAGCTACATCGAGATGATCGCGGCCAAGCGGCAGCGGAATGTGGAGTGGGCGCGCTCTTCGGTGAAAGAGAGCGCGTCGATCACCGCAGACAAGGCGCTGGAATTGAAAGTCGTCGAGCTGCTCGCCCAGGACATGAACGACCTGCTCGCGCAGCTTCAGGACCGCGAAGTGAAGGGGCAAAAACTTCAGACCAAAGGTGCGACCGTCGTGGAAATCGGGATGTCCGTGCCGGAGCAGGTCTTCCAGCGGCTCTGGCGCCCCGAAGTGATGTTCATCCTTATGCTCATCGCGGTCTATGGGATCATCGGCGAGCTGAGCAATCCCGGCGCGATCCTGCCCGGCGTGCTCGGCGCCGTGGCGCTGGTCCTTGCGCTCTACATGTCGGCGATTCTGCCGGTGAACGTCGCGGGCCTCGCCCTCATTGGCCTCGCCCTCATCCTCTTCGTCACCGATGTCTTCACGCCCAGCCACGGCATCCTCACCGGCGGGGGAATCGTGGCTTTCCTCATCGGTTCGCTCATGCTCTTCGACCGCGCCGAACCCTACTTCCGCCTCTCGCTCGGCTACATCATCCCGGCGACCATCGTCACCGCGCTGTTCTTCATCTTCATCGTCGGCAAGGGGCTCGGCGCACAGCGCCTCCCGGCGCGCGTCGGCGTGGAGACGATGATCGGCCAGGCCGTGCCCGCGCTCACCCGGATCGATGCGACCAGTGGGAAGGTCTTCATCGAAGGCGAATACTGGAACGCGGTCAGCGAGGTGCCGATTGCGGTCGGGCAGTTGGCCGAGGTCGTCGCCGTGCGCGGACTCACGCTCCAGGTGCAGTCGAAAACCTCCTGACCCCAAACCACCAACCCCACACCCGCTCATGCCGCTCATCGAACCGCTCCTCCGCTTTGCCTCCTGGCTCATCCCGCTTTTCATCATCGCCTCCATCGTGCTCCCGCAGATGGTGCGGATCCTGCGCGAATACGAACGTGGCGTCATCTTTCGGCTCGGCAAGCTGCTCGACGTGAAAGGCCCGGGCCTCATCTTCCTCATCCCGATCGTCGATCGCATGGTGAAGATGGACCTCCGGGTCGTCACCATCGACGTCTCGCGCCAGGAGATGATGACGCACGACAACGTGCCGGTGACCGTGGATGCCGTCGTCTATTTCCGCGTCGTTGATCCCTCGGCGGCTGTGGTAAAGGTGGAGAGTTTTTGGAAGGCGACGTCACTCATCGCGCAGACCACCTTGCGCAGCATCATCGGCCAGGCGGAACTCGATGAACTGCTCTCCCAGCGGGACAAGCTGAACGCCAAGCTCCAGGAGATCATCGACCGGCAGACCGACCCGTGGGGCGTGAAAGTGACCTCGGTGGAAATCAAGGACGTGGCGCTGCCAGAGACGATGAAACGCGCCATGGCGCGGCAGGCCGAGAGCGAGCGCGAGCGGCGGGCGAAGATCATCATGGCCGAGGGCGAATTTCAGGCCGCGGAAAAACTCGTTCAGGCCGCGGCGATGATCGCGGAGCAGCCGATCGCGCTGCAATTGCGGTTCCTGCAAACCATGAAGGAAATTTCCAACGAGCAGAACACCACGACCTTCCTGCCCATCCCGATCGAACTCTTCGCGCCCTTCATCAAGAAAACCGGGATCTGAACGGCTGTCCTTTCCGTTCCCCGCCGCTTCCGCTCATTCTTCCCGCGGGCGCGGCATGGCAGATTTCAACGCGCGATGAGCCCGTCACTGCGCGGACAGGTCAGCGCGGTGGTGGCCAGGCCAATGATCAAGGCGGTGACCACCGCCCGGCTTTCCACGCGGATCGGGCCGATGACCGGAAATCTCCGGTTGCCCGGCGACGAAGGAGCCGATAGCGACCCGACCGCGCCGCGCACGAACAATTCGCTACCAACCCCGCGCACGCGGCCCCGATCGAAAGAGCGAGCCATGGATTCATTTCAGGCTGGAGGCCGATTCATCCCCTGGATGATGAACCGCGCAGGGGGACGAACGCCGATCAATGATCGTGGGAGTGGTCCAAGGCTTCGACGACTTCCTGCCGGCGGAAGCCGTGGAGCATCATGATGGCGGCGGTAGTGCCGTGCGGAAAATTGAGAAGATTGAGCACTGCCGAGACGGTCACGAAGGTGCGGGCGCGCAACTGGAGGCAGCAAATGCCCGCCACGATCATCACCGCGCCAAGCAGCCAGCCGAAAACCATCTGGAATGCCATGTAGCCGGCAACCAACCGGCCGAAGAAACCGCGGGAGGCCTCGCCAGCAACCACGGGGTTCAGAAGTTGGGGATCGATAATCGCCCCTTGGAAAATCGCCAGGGCGGAGAAGATGACGGCAGTCCTGCACCGATTTGGAAATACCCCATGAAGGTCAGATATCCCACGCCGCGCGGAAAGGCTGAGGAAGGAATGGACATCGATGTTCTCATGGCGATTTCGTACTAAAAGAATGTTCTGCTCCTGGCGGGGAGGTGGTTGGATAAATCGTCCTTTTTCCCTCTCGTTCCCAAGGTTAGCGAATCGCTTTAACGGGAAGAGCGTGCTTCAGGAACTCACTTCGTTTACCCGGTCCTGGGTCTGATCTCGCCGCCAAGAGGCGATCCAGGTCACCCGCGATATTCAGCTCCTGCGCCCATGGCCTCCTACAGTTCGTGTCCAGAGCCTCGGAGTGGACGGCGACGATTCCCACGCATCGCCGAATTGGCGGTCGGAAGGAGACAGGCGATTCCAGATGATCTCGTGAAGGATGTTGCCTTTGCGGATGGATCGAGCGGAGCGGGAAGGCGTGCCGCAGCAGCCCGCAGGGAGCGACCGGCAGCCCGCCGCAGACACGGATTGAGAGAAGATCGAGTTTCCCCCATCCCTGAAAATCCGTGTTCGTCCCTGGCTGAAAAGCAATTTACAACCCGGAACGCGGACTCTTTCAGGCGCTCTAAAAACGAGCGGCAGATCGGCGGGATAAGCCGAAGATCGCGCCGATCAATGCGGCCGCGCCGAGTGCGAGCCACACCGCAGCGCGATTGCTTCGACGCACGGGGGCGACAGGGATGTGCGCGTATCGCAGCGCGGCAATGGCACGCAGCGCTGCCGCCGATCCCGGATGTGAGCGGGTGATCTGTCGGGCAAATTCCAGCACCCGGCTCTGGTTGACGCGATCCTGCCATTGCTCCCGGAAGGGGTCGGGCCCCGGAGGGATGAGGAGATCCCGAGGACGCAGTTGCACGGACTCCAGGTATTTTTCCATGCACCGATCCAGCTTTGCGAGGTCGCCCGGTGCAAAACCGTCGAAGTATCCGAGCGGGGAAAAGCTGGCGTTGGCGGTCATGGCATTGCCGCCACCCGGTTCCGTGGCGGTGGCGACGACCGGCGCGGCATATTTTTCGCCGCCGCGGCTGATGAGTGAAAGCTCGAAGGTGGCCGGATGCAGCACGTATTCCACGCTGAAGGTCGCCAGATCGACGGGCACATTCATGGTGCCGGAGCCTGCGGGAACGGGAACTCCACCGACGGTCCAGGCGATCAATGGACTGATCACGTCGGGAGCGCTCGTGCCGCCGAAACCGTAGGTGTGCGGGCGATAGTTGAAGAACGATTGCGTGACCCAAGTGCCCCAGGTGATCGTGTCGCCGCACGGAGTTCCCATCTTCTGCTGCGTCCCGGAGGAGGCGATGACATCATCGCTGCCGGTGACGGTCAGGTCCACGCCGCGCGGCTTGCTCGTGCGGATTTCCACATCGACGTAGCTGGCGTCGCCAGCGACATAGACGGCGCGCACGTTCAGCGGAGTCCCGGCGATGTCCAGGTCGGTGTCGGCTTCGAGCGGCACCAGGATGCGGCCGCGATACCAGCAGCGGACGCCATCGCCGACGGCGTCCGCGAGGGTGTGCGCGACGACTGCCTGCCGTGCGAGATCGCTGCCGAAGAGATCCAGGCCCTCATCCCATCTGCCTTTGGCGCGGTATTCGAGATAACAGCGACCTCGACCGGCGCTGTCCTCATTTTGTGGATGAATGACGAGGAGTTCGGGTGAGCCAACATGAGCGCCGGCCGCGTAGATGCGCGCGTTGATGATGTTGCCGCCGGGCATCTGGAGGTGTCGCGTCCGGGTCGCCGGAATCGCCTGGTCGTCCCAGAGATGCACCTGCGCGCGGGCGGGAGCGGGGCCCATTGTGACCGCATTGGGGTTGGGCCAGCCCGGAACCGCCGGGCCGGAAAACGTGGGCGAACCGATGTATTGCGTGAGGGTTGAATCGCGGTTGCGCGTGCCGAAGGTCGCCGAGGACATGATGTCGTAGGGATCGCCGTAGACCTGGCCCTGATCCCAAGGCGGCTGGTTATCCCACTCGACGCCGTTGTTGAGCACGCCATAGGTATGCCCGAACCCGAGCACATGGCCGACTTCGTGGACCATGAAGGTGTGATCCGACGCCATGACCGGCAGGACACACGCGGCTTTGTCCGGCACTCCGCCCCCCGTGCCGGCGTCGAAGCTAAACGCGATCTGAGCAGGCTGGCCGGGCTGGCCCGCCATCGGGTTGGTCATTTGACCGGGCGCGCCGGGGAAGGTGATCACGATAAATCCGTCGAAGCCTTTCAAAGAGTCTTCACCGAAAGCGGCCTTCGTCGCGGCATAGGCCTTCGCCGCCTGCGTGGCTCGCGGCACGGTCCGGTTCGCATCCAAGTCCGCGGCGGTGAAGGTGACGTCCACCCACTGAAACATATTGCTGCCGACGAAATCGAGGTAGCCGTCGGTGTTGTCGGTCCAATAGTTCAGTAGAGAACGTCGGCTCTCGCTGGCGATCAGCATCTCGAGGCACGCGCGATCGTTGATCGTCGGCGATGTGTCGTGTCGGGCGCGAAGCACGGCGAATTTAAACTTTTTGGGCATTCGGTCCTCCTTGGTTGGTCTCCGGCGTCGGCGATTGTCTCCAGATGAAGCGCTTTGTCTCTCTCCAAATTGGGGGAGGGTGGGGTTGAAAGTCCGGCGCAAATTTACGGAACATGGCGCAGAATGAAACCAGTGACCGGCTATACCCTCGTCGTCCGGCCTACTGCCTAGCGCCGATAGACCTTGGTCTCGTCGGACATGCCACCACCCCAGTGCCGGGTGAGGGTCAGGGTCTTGCCGTCGGGGCCGTATTGGCCGCTGAAGGACGTGCGGAAGAGCGGATCATCGCTGTCGATCTTGGAGGCGCTGATCCACATGCTGAACTTGCCGGTTTCGGGCACGACTTCGGAGGCTTGGAAAGTGCCGCCGTCGGTGAATATGCCGGTGACGCGGCCGGTGGTGGGACCTCCCAAGTCGGGAACGAAAGTGAGTTGATTGCCTTCGCCATTGATCGGGCTCCAGTTGCCCGCGAGGTAGAAAATCTTGGCGGCTTGTTTGGCAGTGCGCGGGCGTTGTGCACGCGGCACGCTGCTACAGGCGGTGGTGCCGAGCAGCGCGGCGAGGAGGGCGAAGGCGAGGGGACGGCGGAGGAGCGGGAGGATTTTCATGGGAACGATTAACCTTGGTCGCCGGAGGTAAACAGACGAGTTGGCGGATTCCAAGGATGTTCGTGGAAGCGGAAAAAAGAGGGTTGACGGCAAGTTACTCCTCGGGCAACTTCCGCCACATCAGTTCGCCTTCCCGGTATCCTTGACCTCTCGGCAGGATCGGCCCTCGCAAGAAAGCCAGCAGGCGCGTTCTCGATATCCATCCATTCAAATACCCTGATCCATGGCGGGTCACAGCAAGCGGTCCAAGTTAGCACATGAAAAATCCCCTCGGTCAAAAACGGGGGTCCGCATTTTCCCAGCATGCCGGAGATTACCGGTGCGGGGGGGCGCGTCAGTCCGGTCGTCGCGACGACCTCCAATTAGTTTTTTCGTCTTAGTTTCATTCTCCCCACGGAGAGTTCGCCGTTAGCGCGGAACTCTTCCATTGCCTCTCACATTACCTTTATGACCGAACCCGCAGAACAGCACTTGCTCGAAGAGCAGACGGCTGAACCCAAGAAACCCGCAAAGAAGCGGACAACGAAACCTCGCACCAGTGCTGCCAAGACGACGAAGGTGGCCAAACCCCGCGCGAAGAAAGCCGCCAAGACTGAGGAACTCCCCGGGCTCGCCGAGTCTGCTGCGCCCGAAGCGCCGGTCGAAAAGCCTGCACCGGCGCCGGTGACGCTCCCCGCGGCGGCGGTCGAGGTCGATGAGTGGAGACCCTCGGCGGCGAAGGTTGAGCCCGCACCCGGGTCTGCGCCCGCAGCGGCTCCGCAGGAACCGGCGGCGTACGATCCGTCCATCCAACCGGTGGTGCGCCCCCGCCCGGTCTATATCCCGCGCCATGTGGCGAAGCAGATGGAAGAGCAGGCCCGGGCCGCCGGGATCGATCCGGCGCCGATTCCGGTGGCCGTGACCGCCGAAGAAGCCGCGCGCATGGATCTGCCCCGGGTGGAAGTGGCGGCGCGACCGGAGATGCCGCGCCGCGAAGATTTCCGGCGTGATGAATCCCGCCGCGAGGATGGACGGCGTGACGACCGCCGGGGGGATCGCCGCGGGGAAGATCGCCGGGACGACCGTTTCGAAGATTCCCGCGCCGAACCTGCCCGAGCCGAAACGCCACCGCGCGAGGACGAGATCGGCGACGCCGAAGGCATCGTGGAAGTTTCCGGCAAGGGCTTTGGCTTCCTGCGCGATCCCAAGCGCTCGTTTGCTCAGCATCCCAATGATGTCTTCGTCACGCCTGAACTTTGCCGCGCTTATAACCTGCGCGACGGCCAGTGGGTGAAGGGAAACACGCGCCGCGGCAATCGCGGTTCGCAGCTTTTCCGGATCACGGAAATCAACGGCGACGATCCCGACAAGTCGCTGACCCTGCCGACGTTTGATGAACTGACCGTTGTCAGTCCGGATAAACGCATCCGCCTCGAAACCGTGCCCGAGCGTTTCACCACCCGCGTGATCGATCTCATGTGCCCGGTGGGCAAAGGCCAGCGCGGCCTCATCGTCGCGCCGCCGCGCACCGGCAAGACTACGCTGCTCCAGCACATCGCCGCCGCGGTGGTGAAGAATCACCCCGAGATCACGCTCATCATCCTGCTCGTCGATGAGCGGCCCGAGGAAGTGACGGAAATCAAACGCACCGTGCCGACCGCCGAACTCATGGCCAGCTCGAACGACAGCGACATCAAGAGCCACACACGCATCGCGCAGCTCGCCATCGAACGGGCCAAGCGACTCGTCGAATCCGGCAAGGACGTCTTCATTCTGCTCGACTCGATCACCCGCGTCGGCCGCGCCTTCAACAACGCCACCGGCGGCGGTGGGCGCACCATGTCGGGCGGCATCGATTCGCGCGCGCTGGAGATCCCGCGCAAGATTTTCGCCGCCGCGCGCAACACCGAGGAGGCCGGCTCGCTGACCATCGTCGCGACTGCGCTGATCGAAACGGGCAGCCGCATGGACGACCTGATTTTCCAGGAGTTCAAAGGCACCGGAAACATGGAACTCGTGCTTGATCGCAAGATCAGCGACCAGCGCATCTATCCGGCGGTCGATATTTTCCAAAGCGGCACGCGCCGCGAGGAACTGCTCATCCCCGAGGCCGATCTGCACAAGATCAACGTCATCCGTCGCGGCCTCGCCGGCCACAAGCCGACCGAAGCGATCGAGCGGCTGCTCTTCTTCGTGAAGAAATTCCCGACGAACGCGCAGATGCTCGCCGGCATTCCCGGCTGATCCGCGCCATGCCTGCGCCGAAACCGGCTCGCGAGGTGGAATTCGAGGTGCTCGGGAAAAATGCGCCGAAAGGCGGCCCGAATGACGACCCACTCATCGCGCTGATCGCGCGCGTGATGGACAGCGCCTTCGTCATCCCCGGCACGAACATCCGCTTCGGCCTTGATCCGCTGATTGGGCTCATCCCCGCGCTCGGGGCCACAGCCACATCGTTGGTCTCGATCGTCCTCATCGCGCTGAGCGCGCGGCGCGGCGTGCCAAAGGTCGTCCTCGCTCGCATGGCGGCCAACGTGGTGATCAATGCCGCGATCGATTCGGTGCCGTTGCTGGGCGACATCGCATCGATCTTCTACCGCTCCAACGCGCGCAACTACGAACTGCTCCAGAAGCACGCTGGCCCGAGGCGCGCCTCCACCAAAGGCGATTGGATTTTCATCCTCGCCTTGCTTGCGGGTGTAATCGTCGTCATCGGCCTGATGCTGGTTGGCACCTTCACGCTCTTCCGCGCGCTGCTCCAGCCGTCGGCGCAGTAATCCGAAATCAAATCCTGACCGCCCGCGTTTCCTGCGCTAGGGGAGTCGTAGATCGAAGGTCACGAGGCCGGGGTGGAGCCGCTTGCAGGGTTGGGCGATCCCTGGCGGTTCGATGTCGGCGCGGAGGGTGAAGAGGCGGCGGTCTTCTTCGAGTTGATAGACGATGCTTTCGTCGCCGCGGGAAAGGGTGAGGATGAGGGGCATTTGTGGCGGGATGCCGGGGTGGAGCGAGGGGTAAAGCGCGGTGCGGCGGTAGCGCAGGCCAGCGCCGAGCTTGCCGGCGGGAAAGCGCTGGAGCGGGAGCGCGCGGCCTTGGACGTGGACTTTGAATTGCGCAGCGAATTCGCGGCTGCCGACGAATTCCAAACGCTCGATCGACGTATCGACGAAGCGGCTGGTACTGCCGCCTTCGAGCGGGGTTTCGCAGAGGAGCGGCCAGCCTTCGTGGCCGCGACGGATCGTGAGCGTGGCCTCGCCGTCGGCGTGGTGGAGCATGACGGGGAAGCGCCATTCGAAGATTTCGCGGAAGAGCGCAGCGGGGAGTTTGAAGCCGGCGCGGCGCAGGTCGCGGAGGATTTTCTCGAAGTCCGCCCAGAGGAAGCTCGGGAGGAAAAAGGAGTCGTGCAGTTTGTCGCCGAGATCGATGAGCGGTTCCTTGAACGGATGCGCGAGGAGATGCGCGGCGAGGCTGTGCCAGAGCAGGGCGATGGCGGACATCCAGCGCGCGTGCGGCAGCATTTCGACGGCGCGGAATTCCACCAGCCCGCGGCAGCCGCCGTCGAAGTTGACGTTCCAGAATTTGTCGAAGCTCGTCTCGCTGCGATGGGTGTTGCCGGAGGTGTCGGTGTGGAGATGGCGCAGCGTTTCGCTGAGCAGGTAGCGGTGATCGCCGGGCGGGAGTTCTTCGAGGAAGCGGTAGGCCATCTCGAGGTCGTAGAGCGAAGTGGCGCCTTCGTCGGGGCGCGGCGCTTGCGAGGACGAGCCGACATACTGGCCGGTGAAAAGATAGGCGAGCGACGGGTGATGCTGCCAGTAGCGGAGGATGGACGTGACCCACGCGGGGTGGGTGAAGAGCGGGTTTTCGTCGAGGCTCGGGCCGCCGAAAAGGAGGTGGTTGCCGCCGCCGCTGCCGATCTGATCTTCGGGTGTGAGTTGTTTGAAAGAGCGCAGGCCGACGCTGGTCGTGGCCTTTTCGAGGACGTCGAGCCACTCGGCGTATGCGTGCCAGTTGGCGCAGGGCGGGAGGTTGATTTCGAGCACGCCGGGATCGGATGCGGCGGCCATGCGGTTCCAGGATTTGGTTTCGTCGGAAGGGACGTAACCGGAGAGGATGGCGTTGCCAAGGCTGAGGTCGCGCAAGGTCGCGGCGACGGCTTCGAGCAGCGCGAGGAACGGCTTCTGGAGCAGCGGAGGCAGGAAAATCTGGAGTTTGCCGTCGAGGATTTCCACGGCGAAGGCGCGGCGATTCACGTCCTCGGGCAACTTGCTGAGCGGGAGGCGGAGACCGGCGGGACCATCGGTGAGCAGGAGGTCGATGGCCTCGCCCATGCGCCAGTCTTCGACGCTGAAAGCGTCGTCCTTGTAATCGAGCGGGAGGACAGCGACGGGGCGCGTCGGGTCGAACGGGTCAACGCCGCGCAGCCAGCCGTCGCGCGCGTCGAGGCGTTTGGAGAGTCCCGCGCGGAAGGCATCGAGCACGGCTTGATCGAGCAGCGCGGGTTTGCGGACGACGAGTCCGAGCGACGGGACGAGCGGCGTGCCGTCGCGGTTCCAGACGAGATTGATCGCCCAGCGCGGGTTGACTTCGCCGGGATAGAATTTGCCGGGAGAGTAGATGGCGACGGCATTCGGGATCGATTGCGCGATGAGCGCGTCGGTTAGCGCGTAGGCGTAGCGGAGTTTGGTCGGGCCGAGCGCGGTCACGCTCCATTCAGGTCCGGCGGGATCGACGGGGATGTAGGTCGGCTCGCCGCCGAGGGTGAGTTTTACTCCGTGCTCGGCGAACGTGGCGTCCACCTTGTCGGCGACGCTGGCGAGGGCTTTAGGGATTTTCATGGGGAAAGATTTGCAGCGAGGTCGTCATCTGCGCGGGGACGTGGTGGGGATGAAAATAGTTGCCGACAATGGGCGAGATGTCCTCCGGGGTGAGGCCGACGGCGGCGGTGATGTGATGATGGTTGCAGAGGTAGCCGTTGGTCGGATCGAAACCGACCCAGCCCGCGCCGGGGAGATAGATTTCCGTCCACGCGTGGAGCGCGCCCTCGGCGACTTTGTTGGCGCTGCCGAATTCGCAGAGATACCCGCTGGCTTGGCGCGCCGCGAGGCCGAGGCCGCGGGCGACTGCGGCGAGCAGCACGGTGAAGTCCCGGCACGAGCCGCGGCCCAGGCGGAGCGTTTCCTCGGGTCCATAGGCCGCACCTTCCTCGCGCCGTTCGTAAGTAAGATTCGCGTGCAGCGCTTCATTGAGCGCGACGAGCGTGTTGACCGTCGGCTGCGGCGTCGTCGGCGGCTGCCAGAACGGGAGCGTCAGGCGGGCTCCCGCCTGCCGATAAGGCGCGAGCACTTCCGCCTCGCGCGCATCATAGGTGAACGGGAATTCCTGCGCGTGCGGCGCGAGGAGAAAGCTGAAGGCGTTGCGCGGTTCGATCTCGAGTTCGATCTGCAAATTGGCGCTGAGCAGCGCGGAGGTGCCGGGGTAGAAGCACGAGGCGATCTCATTGTCGAAAAGGTCGCGAGGGTAGTTCACCGCGGCGTTGAGGTTCGTCTGGAAAGCGAGCGAACGGACCGCGAGGAAGCGATTGGCCTTGGGAAAAAGGCGGAAGAGATGCGACGAAAAGCTGACCGGTTCCTCGTAGAGATATTGGGTCTGGTACTGGATGCGGACGTTCATGAATGAAGCATCAAAACAGGCGTGTCATCCTGAGCGGAGCAGCGCGGCGGTGTCGGGGTGGAGGCGCGCTGCGCAGTCGAAGGATCCCGTGAACCCACCAGCGACATCGCACGGAAGCGCCGGGATCCTTCGACTCCGTTCCGTCCCGCCTGCGCCCCCGACGGAACTCCGCTCAGGATGACACGCGTTTTGAAAGGTTCATTGCCGCCGCCGGCAAACTTGTTTTGTGAGCGCCTCAGGATGACACGTTGTTTTGGGGCCGGATCATGGGCGATGTTCACGAAGCCACCCGCACTTTCTCCGGTTTGGTCGTCCGCCGTTTCATGATCACGCGCACTTTCATGCCCTGGCCGCCGCTGCCTTTGAACGTCCCGCGCAGCGGCGCGGCGTCGCGGTAGTCGCGACCGAAGCTGACCGCGACGTGGCGTTCGCCCACCCATTGCCGATTGGTCGGATCGAGCGCCACCCACGTCATGCCGGGGACGAGCACCTCGATCCAGGCGTGCGTGGCCACGGCACCGACCATGCGCCGCGGGTTGCCGTCGGCGCCGATCACCGGATCGGTCTCGATGTAACCGCAAACGTAGCGTGCGGGCAGACCGGCGGTGCGCAGGATGCTCAGGCCGATGTGCGCGAAATCCTGGCAGACGCCGACTTTGTTTTTCCAAATCGTGCCCAGCGGCGTGGAGTTTTCCGTCGAGCCGGCCTTGTATTTGAACTCGGCGTAAATCGCTTCGTTCAAGCGCTGGAGCGACTCGCCGAGCGGCGCACTGCCCCGCAGATATTTTTTCGCCCACTGCACGGCTTCGCGCGTGGTCTGCACCGAAGGGGTCATTTGCAGATAGTCGAAAATATCCGTCATCACCGAGCCGAGAATCTGCCGCGCTTCCTGCACCGGCAGCTCCAGGCTGCTCGCCGGCAGCGGCACGGGATGGGTGCGGACGACGGCCTGGTTGCTGACGAAAAGCTGTTTGTGGCGGAAGGGGAGCGAGAAAAAATCGACGCGGTTGCCGAAGTGATCGACGTAGCCGGAGGTCTTGACCTCGGGGTCGATGACGATGCGGTGGCTGACCACTGTCTGGCTGGGCAGACTGGGCGGGGTCAGGCGCGCCTCGCCGTACGCTTCGGCGGCGGCGTGTCCGTATTTGTAATGTGTAACGTGAGTGATCTCGAACTCCATCAGGCCCTAGTATGGAGCAGCTTTATCGGGCAACACGCGCCTGCCACCAAGCGTCAATTTCCGGCAGCACGCGCGCCTTGAATTCCGCCTGGAAGCGAATGTTGTCCGCGGCCTTGGCGACCGCGGTGCCGACGGCGGGCGGGAGATTCTTTTTCGCGAAGACCTCGAGTTCGTCGGCGCGAGTGGCAACGTCGAAGGATTCGAAGAGGCGTGGGACGTAGCTGTTCGCGCTGAGCGCGGAGACTTTGGCCAGCAGCGCGTCGAGGTGTTTTTGGGTGAAGGCCCACGCGAGTTCCGGTTGTTCGCCTTCGTCGGCGACGCGCTGAACGAGCCGCGCGGCGTCGGGCGCGAGGAGTTCGTCGGTGAGCGAAAGGGCGAGCGTTTTCGCGGCCAGCGCGGGATCGCGGGCCGAGGCGAGCGCGCCGTAGAGCGCGCGCTTCTGCTCGAAGCTGTCTTCGGTCCGGGCGCGTTCGTGGAGTTGCTCCCAAATCGTGGCATCGGCGTCGCGTCCGATGATGCCGAAGACCGGCCCGCGCAAATCGCCGGCCAGCGACGCGGGTGTGGCGAGGTAAGTGGCGAAGCGGGCGCGCGCCTCGTCGAGAATATCGGCACTGCCGAAAGTGCCGAGCGTGCGGATGAGCCCGGCGCGGAGTTCGGTATCGAGGGGCGACTCACCCGCTTTCGCATCCCAGCCGAGGCGCTCAAAGTGCGGGCGCAGAAAGCCGGACGCCCACGCGCGATAGCCGGCGCGCGTGGCCGCGCCGCGCTGCAATTCATCGATCCAGCCGAGCACGCCGGCGACCTGCGCGATCACCGTCGGCGAGCGGTCGTCGCTCAAGGCGGAAGCGAGATCGAGATAGTCGCTCGCCGGGGAGCGTCCCGCCTGCACCATCGCCCAGGCATCGTTCAGCGCATTGAGCCGGTCGGCTTCGGCGAGGTGCGGAATGGCTTTGCGCAAACGCCGCGCGAGCGGGGCGTCGTAGGCCACGCGGTAGTAGCCGACGTCGCCGAGATTGGCTTTGATCGCGGCTTCCGGCTCCACGCTGGCCGCGGGCTGCACGCGATCTTTCAGCAAGGTCAGGATCGCATGTTGCGGCGCGCCGGCGGGGCCATGCACGACGGGGATCTGCCAGCGCAGCGGCGCGGGATTTTTTTGATGAATGGTGAAGCGTTCCTGTTCGAGCTGAACGGCGGCGGCGGTGTTTTTGCCGAGCGCGCTGACCGTGACCACGGGGAACCCCGGCTGCTCGGTCCAGCCTGCGGCGAACTCGCGCACGGGCTGTCCGGACGCCTGCTCCAGGGCGTGCCAGAGATCGGCGGTCGTGGTGTTCGAGTAGGCGTGCTTTTGCAGGTAGGCGCGGATGCCGTCGCGGAAAACCTCCGCGCCGAGCCAGCTCTCCAGCATGCGGAGCACGGCCTGACCTTTGTTGTAAGTGATCTCGTCGAACCAATCGACGGCCTGCGTGTCTTTGGGCACCGGCATCTGGATCGGGTGGGTGGTGGCGCGGGCGTCGAGCCGCATCGCCCATTCCTTGCTGCCCGCGGCGCGCAGCCAGACCTTCCAATCGGGATTAAAATGATCGGTGACTTTCGTCCCCATCCAGCTCGCGAAACCTTCATTCAGCCAGAGATTGTCCCACCACGCCATCGTCACGAGATTACCAAACCATTGGTGCGCGATCTCGTGCGCGACGACGGCGAAGACACGTTCCCTGGTCGATTGCGCGCTCTTCGCGGGGTCGTAGAGCAGCGCGTTGTCGTTGTAGATGATGAGGCCCCAGTTCTCCATGCCGCTCGCCCCGGTGCTCGGGATGGCGATCTGATCGAGCTTGGGCAGCGGATACTTCGTGCCGAAATAATCGTTGAGATAACGCAGCACGTCCTTGGTCAGATCGAGCGCGTAGCGCGCCTGCTCGCGTTTGCCGGGCGTGGTGTAGATGCCGAGTTGCACGCCTTCGGCTTCGTCGCGCAGTTCCTCAAACTCGCCGATGCACAGCGCGACGAGGTAGCTGGCCATGCTCGGCGTCGGCGCGAAGCGGACCTCGCGCAGACCATCCTTCTCCGTCTCCGCGGCGACGGGCATATTGGAAAGGGCGCGCAGTTTCGCAGACACCACCGCCGTCAATTCGAACTCCGCGCGGAACGCCGGCTCATCCCAGCACGGAAACATCCGTCGGCAGTCCGCCACTTCCATTTGCGTGGCCAGCGCTTTCCCGCTCACCCCATTCACCTGATACCGCGAGATGTAGAGCCCGCGCGGCTGTTCGGTCAGCTTGCCGGAAAACCGCAGCGCGAGTTCGTAGCGTCCGGGCGGAAGTTCTTCGACGAGGGTGAAGGTGACCGTCTGGTCCTCGGGATCGAGCTTTGGCGTGAGCGCGAGGACGCGGCCTGCGGTGAGTCTGGCGTCGGTGATTTCCAGGCCGAGCGCGTGGAGCACGATCTGTCGGGTCGCTTTGCGGACCTCGAGAGTGACGTTCTGCGAACCCTCAAAACGCGCCTGCTCGATGTCCGGCGCGATGCGCACGGCATACCGCAGCGGCACGACGTCTTTGGGCAACCGGCCCGGTGTTTTGTCCCACGAAAACGGTTCTTCGGCCCTGCCGAGCGTGGCGAAAAAGAGGACGGCGCAGCAGAGGCGCAAGAGGGGATTCATGACGGGGCAAAAATCTGTCCGAGCGGATGCGCGGAAGAAAGTAGGAAGCGTTAGGCGCGATAACCCATCGTCCAATCATGATGAGAGAATTTGTTCCTTGAAGCATCCGGGAATGCAGCGTTTATTCGCCGTCCCATGTCCGCGCCCACCCTTCATCCGCTCGAAGCTCTGCTCCGCCGTCGCATCGCCATCATCGATGGCGCGATGGGCACGACCATCCGCACCTACGGGATGACCGAAGCAGACATCCGCGGCGAGCGTTTCAAGGACGCGAAAAAGGATCTGCTGAACAACGGCGATCTCTTCTCGATCACGCAGGGGAAGATGATTTCCGACATTCACCGGCGCTTCCTCGAAGCCGGCGCGGACATCATCGAAACGAATACCTTCTCGGCGACGAACATCGGCCAAAGCGAGTTTTTCGTGGACGACCCGCGCGAGCACGGCGGGCGGAAAGACCCGGAATTTTATCAGAAGATCATCGAGGACAGGTTTCTCAACGAGCTGGCGTGGGACATCAACGTGCAGTCCGCGCAGCAGTGTCGTGAGTGGGCGGATCGGGTGGGGAATGCGGACGGCAAACAGCGTTTCGTGGCGGGCGCGATCGGACCGCTCACCGTGTCGCTTTCGAATTCCCCGGACGCGGATGACGCCGGTTTTCGCGTGGTCACGTTCGATCAGGTGAAAGCGGCCTACATTCACCAGGTGCGGGCGCTCATCGCGGGTGGCTCGGATTTTCTGCTCGTCGAGACGATCTTCGATTCGCTCAACGCCAAAGCGGCGCTGGTCGCGATCCAGGAGGTCTTCGAGCAGGACAAGGTGCGGCTGCCGATTTCGATTTCCGCAGCGGTCGGGCGAGGCGGCGAGACGATGATTTCCGCGCAGACGATCGAGGCGTTTTGGAATGCGGTGAAACATGTAAAGCCACTGTCCGTAGGCCTCAATTGCTCGCTTGGGCCAGATTTGATGAGGCCGTTTTTGGAAGAGCTTTCCACGAAGTCCGACACGGCGATTTCTGTCTATCCGAACGCCGGTCTGCCGAATCCGCTCTCGCCCACGGGCTTCGATCTCGAGCCCGCGGACATGGCCCGTTACCTCGGCGAATTCGCGCAGAGCGGGTTGGTCAATATCGCCGGCGGTTGCTGCGGCAATACGCCTGAGCACATCGCCGCCATCGCGAAGGCGCTGGCCGATCAACCGCCCCACGAACCCAGGGAAGAGACGAAATTTTCCACCGGCGCGCCGTTGCCGTTGCGCCTCTCGGGGTCGCAGCCGTTCACGCAGCAGCCCGGCAGCTACCTGCTGATCGGCGAGCGGACGAACGTCGCGGGTTCGCCGAAATTTGCGAAACTGATCAAGAGCGGGAACTACGAGGAGGCCGTGGCCATCGCACGGCAGCAGGTGGAGAACGGCGCGAACGTCATCGATATCTGTATGGACGAGGGCATGATCGACGGCGTCGCGGCGATGACGCGCTTTCTCCAGTTGCTCGGCAGTGAGCCGGAAGTGGCGAAGGTGCCCTTCATGGTGGACTCGTCGAAATGGGAAGTCATCGAGGCCGGTCTGAAATGCATCCAGGGCAAAGGCATCGTGAACTCGATCTCGCTCAAAGCGGGTGAAGACTCTTTCCGCGAACAGGCGCGTGCGGTGCTGAAATACGGCGCGGCGGTCGTGGTGATGGCCTTCGACGAAAACGGTCAGGCCGCCACTTACGCGGAGAAAATCCGCATCTGCGAGCGCGCCTATCGCATCCTCGTCGATGAGGTCGGACTGGCACCGGAGGACATCATTTTCGATCCGAACATCCTCACCGTTGCGACCGGTATCGAAGAGCACAACAACTACGCCGTCGATTTCATCGAGGCGACGCGCTGGATCAAAGCGAACCTGCCGCACGCGAAAGTCAGCGGCGGCGTGTCGAATATTTCGTTTAGCTTCCGCGGCAACAATCATGTGCGCGAGGCGATGCATTCCGCGTTCCTGTACCACGCCATCCAGGCGGGCATGGACATGGGGATCGTCAATGCCGGCATGCTCGAAGTGTACGAGGAGATCGAACCGGAGCTGAAGTTGCTCGTCGAGGATGTGCTCCTCAATCGCCGTCCCGATGCGACCGAGCGGCTGGTCGATTTCGGAGAGAAACTGAAGCTCGCCAGCGCCGGCGCGAGCGGCGCGGCGGTGGCGAAGAAGGAGGAGGAATGGCGCAAGGGCACCGTCGAGGAACGCCTTTCGCACGCGCTGGTCAAAGGCATCGACATGTACATCGACGCGGACACGGAAGAGGCGAGGGCCAAGTTCGGCAAACCGCTGCTCGTTATCGAAGGGCCGCTCATGGATGGCATGAGCGTGGTCGGCGATCTTTTTGGCGCGGGCAAAATGTTTCTGCCGCAGGTCGTGAAATCGGCCCGTGTGATGAAGAAAGCCGTGGCGCATCTCACGCCATTCATGGAGGCCGAAAAGGCGGCGATGGCGTTGCGCGGGGAAGCGGTGAAGGCGCAGGGGAAGATCGTGCTCGCGACGGTGAAGGGCGATGTCCACGACATCGGCAAGAACATCGTCGGCGTGGTCCTCGCCTGTAACAATTACGAGGTCATCGACATGGGCGTGATGGTGCCGTGCGAGAAAATTTTGGCGCGGGCGAAAGAGGAGAAGGCTGACCTCATCGGCCTCAGCGGCCTGATCACTCCTTCGCTCGACGAGATGGTGCATGTCGCCAAAGAGATGGAGCGCACCGGCTGGAAGATCCCTCTGCTCATTGGTGGCGCGACGACGAGCAAGGCGCACACGGCGGTGAAAATCGCGCAGCATTACAGCGAGCCGGTGGTCCATGTGCTCGACGCCAGCCGCGCCGTGCCGGTCACGACCACGCTGCTCAACAAGGAAGGCAAAGCCGCCTTCATCGCGCAGCACAACGCGGACTACGAAAAACTGCGTCAACTGCACGCCGGGCCGAAACAGAAGCTCACTCCGCTCGAAACCGCGCGCGCCAATCGCACGCCGATCGAGTGGCGCGCGGAAGACATCCCGCAACCGGAATTTACCGGCGTGCGCGTGCTGGAAGACTTCCCGCTGGCCACGCTGCGCGAGTTCATCGACTGGACCCCGTTCTTTCATACGTGGGAGTTGCGCGGCGTTTATCCGTCGATCCTCACGCACGAAAAGTATGGCGAGCAGGCGACGCAGATCTTTGCCGATGCGCAGACGTTGCTCGACGAGATCATCGCGAAGAAACTCATCACGGCGCGCGGGGTCTATGGCTTCTTCCCGGCGAATGCGGTGGGGGACGATGTCGAGCTTTACACCGACGAATCCCGCACCGAGGTGCTGACAAACTTCCGCTTCCTCCGTCAGCAGATGGAGAAGAAACCCGGCGAGCCGCATCGCTCGCTCGCGGATTACATCGCGCCGAAATGTAGGCGGGACTTCCCAGTCCCGCGGCCGGAGCGGGGCTGGGAAGCCCCGCCTACGTTGCCCGATCACATCGCGGCCTTTGCCGTCACTACGGGCATCGGGCTGGCGGCGGTCGTGGAGAAATACAAAACCGACCTCGACGACTACAACGCGATCATGGCCGAAGCACTTGCCGATCGTCTGGCCGAGGCTTTCGCCGAATGCCTGCACAAGCGGGTGCGCGACGAGTGGGGCTTTGGCCGTGACGAAAAGCTGACGCGTGACGAATTGATCGAGGAGAAATATCGCGGCATCCGTCCGGCGGCGGGTTACCCGGCGTGTCCGGATCACACCGAAAAGGGAACGCTGTGGCAGTTGCTCGACGTGGAGAAAAACACCGGCATCAAGATCACGGAATCTTTTGCCATGTGGCCGGGCTCCAGCGTCAGCGGGCTCTACTTTGCGCATCCGCAATCGCGCTACTTCGGCCTCGGCAAGATCGACCGCGATCAGGTCGCGGATTACGCGCCGCGCAAAGGGATGACGGTCGAAGAAGTCGAGCGCTGGCTCGGACCGAATCTGGGCTACTGATCCGGGCTGGGCAGAAAGCTTCTTGGGACGTCCCTCGGTCAGGAAGGATTTTGCGGACGTTGGAGCGGAGGCCTTCGGCGGTGAAAGGCTTTTGCAAAAAGCCCGCCAGCCCTTTGCCGATGAAACGCCCGACGGCCTCCTGCTCGTCGAAGCCGCTCATCACATGCTCGCTCGGGCGCAGCCCGTAGCCGTCTTCGCCAATGCCACCCTTCTCCGCCCGTCGGGGGTTTGCGGACAAACGGAAGCGCGGGCTAGGGGCTCGGCGGCGAGCGTAGAATGAGTGAGGAAGGCGCCAAACGGGGAGGTGGCGGAGCATGCCGAGGAACAGCCATGCCCCGCCCGCGCACAAACTTTGAATCATTCCGGCGCATCTCCTGCTTTTTGTCCGGTATGCGCCGTGCTTTCGTGATTGTTTTCTTTGCCACCATCATCTGGTGGCTGTGGCCCGATCGCGGCCTGCGGCATCCACCAGGAATCACCGCGCCTACCACCCCGGCGCAACAAAGCATCTCGCCAAAGGCGCTCGGCGAGATCAACGGCTATCAAATCCAGGCGCTGGCGACCTACGCCATCCACGCCCGTGTGCTGCATACCAAGCGCTACTGGTCGCAGGGCAATGATCTTGTGCCCTACGATGTCGCCCTCGGCTGGGGGGCGATGTCCGATCAGTCGGTTCTGGACCGGCTCGATATTTCCCAGGCGAATCGCTTCTTCTTTTACCAATGGAGCGACGAGCCGCCGGTCGCTGCCGGGGAAATTGTCCGGAGCGCGGCCAACGTTCACGTGATTTCGGCGAACAGGACTGTCGCCAGAGCCGTGCGTCGGTTGAGGGTCGGCGAGCTCGTGGCCATGCGCGGCTACCTCGTCAACATCTCCGGCCCGAATGGCTTCTCCTGGAACACGTCGCTGATGCGCGATGATACCGGCAACGGTGCCTGCGAGCTTTTCTACGTCGAGGAAGTGCTCGTTTCGGACCAGCCGCTGCCCGCGAATTACGCGGCTATGGTCGCGATCCCGAGGAAAGGACGTTAGTCACCTTGCATCGAATCAAATTGGCTGGATCGCCGGCACGACCATCACGGGGCAAGTCGCGCGCTTCAGCACGTCGTCGGTAAAAGTGCCAACGAGCAGATGATAAAGCGCGTTGTGATGATGTGAGCCCATGACGATCAAACTGGTTTCAAAGGTGCGGCATTGTTCGAGCACCTTTTTGACGCCGCCTTGTTCCAGTTGTTGCACCTGGACGTTCGTGCCGGATTTGGCCAGCGAGTCGCGAATATCGAGGAGGTTGTTGTAATCCGCCTCGATTTTTCTCTCGGACGGCTTTTGGAGGACCGTCGGTGATGCGAGGCCCAACTCGAGCACGGCGGGTTGCTCGGGGACGACGTGGAGCAGGATGAGTCGGGACTCGAACGCGGCGGCCAGGACGGTGGATTGCTCGACGACGCGAGTCGTCACGTCGGAAAAATCAACAAGGGCGACGATGGTTTTCATGGGATGCTATTGCTGGATCGGTTGGAGCGAGGTCAGAGGCCGGGAAGTTAACGACTCATCGTGGAGTTTTATGGAACGAGGGTCGCCGACTTTGAGTTCGCGATAGGGTTCGAAAGGGATGTGCTCGATATTCGCCCGGTCGGCGAGTTGCACGCGACGTCGCGGCGCGGCGGTATCGTTAGCACCGGATGAGCCGGTCTGCCGAGCCCTCATTTCACCCGCCGATGGAACTAGCGGGTGACCTGGTGCGGCATCCGTTCCGCATTACCCGCAGTGTCGGTGGCGTGAGCGTGGTAGCGACCGTCGGCCGGCGCATCCAGCGTGATGCTCCAGTCTGCGACCCCCGCGTGATGGGCGGTGATCGTCGCGCGCTGGCCATTGACCATGACGGCGACGATCTCGCCGTTGTCGTGCGAGACGCCGCGCACGAGCCGCTTTGCACCTTCGCTGGTGATGCTGGTGATGCTGGTGATCAAGGTCGCGGGTGGCAGATCATCCACGGGTGCGAGCAACTCGGGGAATGCGATGCTTTTCACTTCTGTGGCGCGCGCCTCGGGGCCGGTCCAGTCGGCGATGCTCCGATAGGCTCCGTCGTTGCTGATTTGCGGGAGCGTCGTGCTCGCCACTCGCGTCATCGCTCCAGGCGCGGGTGTGTCGTGGAAGTAATAGCTCACGGGATGGTCGCGTTTCTCCGTGCGCGGGCCGCCGCCGAAGTCCACAACGCCGCCTGACTTGCTGTTGGTGATGGTGACGCCGCGGAAGTGTCCGGCCACACCGGGTCGTGGCGCGATGGCGGTGAGCTGGATGAGCGGATCGGAGCCGAGGCGGCAATTCGCGATGGTGAGGCGGTCGTAGGTGAAGTCGCCAAACGGGAGACTCGTTTCGTCGTGGCCGCCGTTGAGTGGCTCGGCGCTGATGTTGTCGAGCGTGATGTCTCGATAGACATGCGCATCGTAGTCGGGGTGGTAGATGGCAAAAATGGCGTTCTGCACGCGCAGGCCCTCAAGCAGGAAGAACTGCACGTTGGGCCGGACCGCGTAGTGCGACTGCCATGCGCGCAGGTTGCGGGCGATGAACGGATGCGTGCGGTCGCCATGCACAGAGCCGTGCGCCTCGTCGCCGAAGCGGAAGTCGAAGAGGCCCTCGCTGTGCGATTCATTGTCCTCGAAGCGCAGGAACGGGAGTGTGCGCACATCGCGCTCGGCGATCTTGCCGTCGGGTTCGCGCAGGCGCAGCACGGGATTGAATTGCGCCGTCTTCGTGATTTGAAAATGGTAGCCGTAGTGATCGTTTTCACACGCGACATTGCGGGTGAGGGTGTTGCGCCCGTTCGCCCACCAGAAGCCCGCGCCGTCGTTGGGATCGTAGCTCAGCACCTGCTGTGGCAGGGGCACGCTCCCGAAAGCCTGCACGGCGAGGTTGCGATCCAGCACGTTCCATTGCTCGGTCGCGTCTTCGAGGAAAAAGCCGTGTCCGCGCGACTGGTAGCCCACGCAATCGCGCACCAGCAGATGGTCGGTGCCGTGAATGGTGACCCAGCGGTTGTGCGAATCCCAGACGCTCGCGCCGAGGACGCCGCTGCCGCGCATGGTGCCGCGCACGAGATGAAAATGGATCGGATATTTGCCGAGCAGGCCGTCTTTTCCCAAGTGCCGGAACTCCGCGTAACTGATGCCGCCCGAGGAGTCGCGATGATACATCGTATGCCCGCGCACACCGGCGGGATCGGCGGACTCGATGACGACATTGCGCGGGAGGTTCGCGACCTCGCAGCGCATCAGACCTTCGCCGTGATGCGCCTTGGCGAGCGGGCGATCCAGCGTGAGCACTGCGCCTTCGATGGCAGCGATCACGCGCTCCTCGGTTCCCACGGGTTTCGGTCTGCCAAACTCCTTCTTTTTCTGAAAGGAGGTTCCGGACTCGATGGTCGTTGCCTCGCCCGTGGTGATGATGACGCGGTCGCCGACGTGCCAGTCGCTCACCGGTTGCTCCAGGGTGACGCGCGCATCGCCCGCTTTCGCAGGTGCGGCGAGCTTGAGCCAGGTGCGGCTCATCGGCGCGCCATGCACCTCCCATCGTCCGCCGCAGGCGATGATCGCGGGCAGCGTCTCCACGTTCGTGCTTTTGAAATGCCGCAACCGAATTGTCGCCTTCACGCCGTCTGGAATCGGCGACGCCAGCGTTCCGATTTCGAGCACCGGCACCGCTGCACCCGCAGGCTGCGAGGGCGCTTCATCGTGACAGTTGAAGCCATCTTCGCTCGTCGTTTCGCCTGGCTCGATCTTGATGAGCCCGACCTCCAGCAGCGTGTCCTTCTCCCGCGAGAACGTGAGCGTGCCCGCGACATGCAGCAGCCGCAGCGCAGCACTTGATTCCACATCGTAGGTGACGATGTGGCCCGCGCGCACCTGCACAAAATCCCCCGCCTGCGGCTTGCGCGCGCCTTCCCACGTCTGCGCATCCGACCACTTGCCGCCGTGCGCCGTGCGCGCATTGAACACCACAGGTTCCGCTGCGCATCTCGCGGCGATGAGCGTGAACGCGCAGAGGAGTGTCAGGATAAATTTCATCGCGATGCCACGTGCGGTGCGGATTTGACGAAGCGAGTGTTTCATCAATGGCGGCTCAATTCTTCTTCACGCCGATCTCGATACGCGTGTTGTTATCATCGCCCTCTCCGTAAACTGCAACATTGGTGCCTTCTTTAACCGTGGGCAGGATCTTTTCAGCAATGCCGAGAAGTTTGAAGTCGCCACCATCCACGCTTTCGTAAACCGGG
>Ga0105047_10003533_pt1 | contig 27531 bp, 24 predicted proteins | sample MAT04_FD_78384 | JGI IMG/M metagenome (GOLD analysis project Ga0105047, IMG submission 78384) | Freshwater microbial communities from Lake Fryxell liftoff mats and glacier meltwater in Antarctica - MAT-04 (megahit assembly) | ecosystem: Environmental > Aquatic > Freshwater > Ice > Liftoff... | reverse complement strand
GGCGACGCGGGGCTCTGGCGCGACCAGCAGCTGGCGGAGATCGCGGGTCTCGAGGCGGCGGAGCTGAAGCCGCTCGAGCTCGCGTTCATGAGCTCGGCGCAGGACGCAGTGAAGCGGCGTCGCTGGCGGCGGCGGTTCATCGTCGCGGGTGTGCCCCTGGCCGTGCTGCTGGGCGTCGGCTCGTTTCGCCTCCACGCGTCGATGGAGCGCGACAAGGTCGTCGAGAAGCACCTGGCGGCCGCGGCGGAGAGCATCGCGGAGTTTCGCCAGCGCGACGCCCAGGCCACTGTTCTCCGCAACGAAGCGTTCCGCGCGTTCGATCAGATGAACAAGAAGGAGGGCGAGGAGGCCTGGGCGAGGACCCTCCGCGCTGCCACCGACTCGCGAAATCTCCTGGAAAAGGCGGCCGCCGCGCTCGACCGCGCTCATGTCGTCGACCCCGGCCGCAGCGACGTCGTCGCGCAGATGGGCCAGACCTACTACGACATCGCGGCCAGCTCCGAGGCGGCAAACACACTCACGCCCGCAGAGGAGCAGCGCGTGCAGCTCTATGACGAGAGCGGGGAGCTGATGAAGCGCTGGCACGCGCCCGGCAGGGTGGCGATCAGCGCGGGGCCGCCCGGCGCGAACGCCACGCTCGCGCGATACCAGCCGACCCGCGTCGGGGGGCTCGCGCTGAGGCCGGAGGGTGCCATCGCGAGCCTCCCCGCGAAGCTCGATCTGACGCCGGGATCGTACCTGCTCACCTTCGCCGCGCCCGGGTTCGTCGACGTGCGCTACCCGATCAAGGTGACGCGCGGGGAGGCCACGTCGATCGACGTGCGGTTCCCGCGTCGCGCCGAGATCCCGGCCGGCTTCGTCCCGATCCCGGGCGGCTCGTTCTTCTTCGGCGCGCAAGAGGAGGTGCTGCGGAGCCAGTTCTTCAGCACCGCACCGCTGCACAAGATGACCGCCAACGCGTTCCTCATCGCCGCGCACGAGACGACGTTCGCCGAATGGATCCAGTTCCTCGAGGCGCTGCCCGAGCCCGAGCGCAGCAAGCGCACGCCGGGTCTGTCCGACGCGCTGACCGGGGGGCTGGCGCTCACGAAGGCGCACGGGAAGTGGCGCCTGCGGTTCCGGCCGAACGAGCGCGTATTCGAGGCCAACGAGGGCGAGCCGATCGAGTATCCGCGGGCCAAGGCGGCGAAGCAGGACTGGCTGCAGATGCCGGTCACCGCCGTATCGTTTCAAGACGCGCTGGCTTACGCGGGCTGGCTCGACGCGACCGGTCGAGTGCCCGGCGCTCGCCTCTGCAGCGAGATCGAGTGGGAGCGCGCTGCACGCGGCGCCGACCCGCGACGCTACCCGCACGGCGACCTGCTCACGCCGACGGACGCCAACTATCTGGGGACTCATGGCGGCGACCTCGACGCGATCGGCCTCGACGAGGTGGGCACGCACCCCGCATCCGACAGCCCGTTTGGCGTGCACGATCTCGCGGGGAACGCCTTCGAGTGGGTGACCTCGACGCTGAGCTCGGGAGCCGACGACGTCGTCGTGTTCCGATCGGGCAGCTACTTCCAGTCCGAGGTCGAGCTCAGGACCGAGAACCGATCGCCGGGCGCGCCTACCATGCGCGACATTCGGTGTGGCCTCCGGATCTGCGCGCCCTGGCGTTGACAGGCCTGCAGCTTCTGCAGCCCTGCAATCCTTGCAGCCCGTTTGACGCGAATGTGCCGCTGCTTTTGCAGTCACGCCCCCGATCGTCCAGTCACTACAGTCGGATCGCCGCCTGCTATTGCCTGTCGCGTGAAGTATCTCCTCCTTGCTGCGGTGATCACTGTCGGATGCGGCTCTGCCGACCAGGTCGACGAGTCCGAATCATCCGTCGTGGGTAGCAACGGAATCCGTACCAATGGCATCCGCACCAACGGAATCCGCACCAACGGAATCCGCACCAACGGAATCCGCACCAATGGTATTCGCACCAACGGGCTCGAAGCTGACGTCGATTTCTCGACCTGGTTCAACGAGGCCGATGGAGGCGATCTCGACGGCCACGACAACTTCATGAAGTACGTCGTCGCGTGCGCGCTCGCGGCCAACGAGGTGGTCACGTTCACCGACAGCAATAGTGTCATGCACACCTGGACAGGAAGCCTCGGCCTCGCACCCGGCTGGGTGAACGGCCCGATCAGCAGCGAGGAGGAAGGCTGGATGTCGGCGTGCCTCCTCGCGCACTTGAACAGCAACGGCAAGACCGTCCAGATCTCGGTGCGCGGCAGCAACGCGGGCCTCGCCACCACCACCGCCGAGGTCGGCACGCTCGGCTCGTTCGCGGGCGCGTTCTTCGGTGACCTCTTCAGCGAGGACGGCGGCTACTACGCCTGCTCGACCGCGGAGCTCCGCAACAACTCGAGCCAGACGCACTCGATGCTGCAGACCATGATCCGCGAGCAGGGCCGCGAGTGCGCGATCGATGGCTGCAACGACACCGTCACCGCGGTCGACTGCTCGACCGTCTGCGGCGGTGTCCCCGCCTCGTCGTGCACCGTCGACGGCCACACGTTCAATCAGGTCATCAACGTCTACGTCCCGAACTATCGCGCGGCCTCGGGCTGGCAGCGTTCGAGCAGCATCATGCTCCCGTACGACACGACCTGCTCCAACTGCCTCAACGCGCAGGCGCTCGACTTCTACCGCAATGGCTCGGGCACCACCGCCTTCGCCACTGCGGCGTCGCTCGCGGGCAGCGGCGGCAATCTCTCGGTCGTGGTGCGCTACTCCAACGGCACCAGCGGCAACCTGTTCCTCAAGGTGCAGGTCAACAATGCAACCGTGATGAACGGCAGCAGCGAATACTTCGAGTTCGCGCCGACCGGCGGCTGGAACACGTTCAGCACGCGCACGGTGAGCTTCTCGGCGAGCAGCGCGCCGACGGTGAAGCTGGTGGGTGGTGGGTCGGCGAAGAAGGGTCCGCGCGTCGACGTGGCGTGGATTCAGTTCCAATAGTCTAACGAAAGAGGTGCCTCTTGCTCCGTTACCTTCTCCCCCTGGGTCTCGTGGCCGTGGGTTGTGGGCCAGGTGTGGACAGCGATCTCGTCGGTGAGACGAGCTCGGCGCTGGGGCGCCGGGTTATCGAGAAAACGCGCACGAAAGCGGAGCTGGCGGACGCGGTGTTCTCCTCGTTCGATCCGGTCACCTGCATCCAGAGTGACGTGCAGCTCTTCGTGAACCGCTCGTGGAATCGCTACAACGGCGAGCTCTCCGAGTTCAGCGAGAACGCGTTCCTCGCGACGATTCGGCTGACGCCCTGCGACGGCGAGCCGATCATCGTCGGCCAGGGTGTCTCGGAGGACATCGACTTCACGATGTCCGCCAACGAGCGGCGCGCGCGCCTGCGCGTGTCGAGCTTCCCGTTCACCGATCTCACGCACAGCGTAGATCTGAACCTGAACGTCGACATTCGCTGGGAAGGTATCGGCGTGGCGGAGACGGAGGAGTTCAATGAGAGCTTCGTCGATCCCGACACCGGCAACACCACGACCACCCGCTACCGCGCCAGGTTCAACGACGCGGTCGCGACCGGTGTCATCAGCAACGGGACCGAGAACTGGATCCCCGAGCCGTCGATCTCGTCGACGCTACGCCGCGAGACTCTCGTGAGCGTCACCCGGACGCCCCGCCCCACGCGCTGATCAGGGATCCTTCAGGCCGTACTTCTTCAGCTTGTGGAGGAAGGTCCGGATCGGCATGTGGATCAGCTCCGCCGCCTTCGTACGATTCCAGCCCGTCGCGTCGAGCGCAGTGATCATCCGCTTCTGCTCGATCTCCTGCAGCTCCTCGTGAATCGGCCGGAACGCCACGTCCCGGGTGCGGGTCGGCATGTCTTCGGTGAGCTGCTCGTCGGTCGTCATCAGCCCGAGGCGCGCCTGGAGATGGGTCGCGCTGAGCAGCGGCTCGGGATGCGCGGCTGAGACATACTCGAGCACGTGGTTCAGCTCGCGCACGTTTCCCGGCCAGGGATACGTGAGCAGCATCAGCATCGCCTCGTTCGAGATGTCCATCGGCGGCCGCCCGTTGCGCGCACACGCTGCGGCGAGAAACGCGCGAGAGAGCACCGGGATGTCCTGCGGTCGATCGCGCAGCGGCGGCACCCACACCAGGCCTCCGCTCAAGCGATAAAACAAGTCCTGGCGAAAGCGTCCGGCCTTCACCTCGACCGAGAGATCGCGGTTCGTCGCCGCAACCACGCGCACGTCGATGATGCGCTCCTTCGTCTCGCCGAGACGCGCGATGCGGTTCGACTCGAGCAGGCGCAGGAACTTCGCCTGCACCAGGAGCGGCAGCTCACCGACCTCGTCGAGGAAAAGCGTCCCGCCCGAAGCAGCCTCGAACAGACCCACCCGCGCCGTCACCGCGCCGGAGAACGCGCCACGATCGTGGCCGAGGAGCTCGCTCTCGATGAGCGACTCGGGGATCGCCGCGCAGCTGACGCTGACCATCTGGCCCTTCGCGCGCCGGCTGAAGTGGTGGACGGCGCGCGCGATGAGCTCCTTGCCGCTCCCCGTCTCGCCGAGAATCAAGACCGGCAGCTCCGCGGCGGCGAGCCGGCGCACGAGCTCGTAGACCGCCAGCATCGCGGGGTCAGCGATGATCGCCTGCTGCTCACCGAGCGCGAAGATCCGCGCCGTCTTCACGCCCACCTCGACCTCGCGCGGCCGAGCCTCGCGCGCCGCGGCACGCGAGGTCGCGAACAACGTCTCCACGTCGACGCCATCGGCCGGACACGAGGCGACGCCGGCTGCGACCTCGCCGCCCATCACCTCGTGCTCGAGCAGGCGACCGGCCACGACGCGAGCCGCCGCGGCGTCGCTCTCGGGCAAGACGATGATCAGCTGCTCGAGCGCCTCGTCCCAACCGAACACGTCGGCGAGGCGGAGCTGCTCACCGACCACGCGATCGATCTTCCCGCGATCGCGCGTCTTGGGGCCGAAGTACAGGGTGAGAATGGTGAGCGCCCGCTCGTAGCGCAGCGAACGCGAGATCTCCTGCTCGGCGCGATCGCGCAGGCTGGGAAAGAGCGACGCCGATCGGTGCAGCGGTCGGCGCGGCCGGTTGTTGAAGACGAGGGTCGTGCTGCCGACGATGATCACGTCGAGCGAGAGGAGCTCGCGCTCGCCGGAAACGGTCTGGCCGTTCACGCGTGTGCCGCCCTGGCTGCCCAGATCTTGGATCCGGATCCGCGGACCGATGATCAGCTTGGCGTGGCTGCGCGAGACGGTGGGATCACGCAAGACGAGGTCGGCGGACTCCTCGCGGCCGACCACCACTTCGCCCTCGGAAGGGAGCCGAAAAGCCTGGGATGAGTCGCCGTCGAAGACCAGGAGATACGAGCCGGTGTCCTCGCCCTCGGCGAGCTCTGGAGCGGCGTCACCGGGCGCGATGGTGGTGGGAGATTGGGGCATCGCGAGGCGCGATGATGCCGGGTCGGGGCGCGCCGCGAAAGGTAGGTCAGTTACTCTGCCGCGAGCGCGCGGGTGATCTCGGCGGCCGACATGTTCGCATACGCGCCGACGTTCTGCCCGGCCCACAGCGGCGAGAAATCACCTTTGCCCAGCTTCTCCGCCTCTGCGCGCAGCGGCGCCATAAGGATCGCGGCGCGCGGGAAGACGGCACATCTGCGCGGATCGGGCCCAGCTCGCGCATCACCCGGTTCACGATGCCGCGCCCCGGCCGACCGGTGATGATGTTGGTGAGCGCGGTGTGATGCGGCGCTGCGAGCGCGGCGCGGTGGACGGCGCTGGTCGTTGCTTCGATGCACGACAAGTAGGCAGTCCCGACCTGCACGCCGGCAGCACCGAGCGCGCGCGCCGCTTTGACGCCCCGCGCATCCGCGATGCCGCCCGCTGCGATCACCGGCACCCGCACTGCGTCGATGATCCGCGGGAGCAGCGCCATCGTGCCGAGCTGGGTCGTCACGTCGTCGGTGAGGAACATGCCGCGGTGCCCGCCCGCTTCGACGCCCTGCGCGATGATCCGATCGACGCCGCGCGCCTCGAGCCAGCGCGCCTCCTCGACGGTGGTCGCGGTGGAGAGTATCTGCGCGCCCATCTTCTTGATCCGATCGACCAGCTCGGGACTCGGCAATCCGAAGTGGAAGCTCACCATCGGGGGACGCAGATTCTCGAGCGCGTGGCAGAAGAAGTTCACGTTGTAGGGGCGATCGGTGGCGGCCTGGATCGCCAGGATCTCGGCGCGCATCGCCTCGAGGCTCAGCATCGCGCAGGGGAGCGAGCCCACGCCCCCGGCTTTGCACACCGCGATCGCCAGCGCGCTGCCCTGGCTGCCGGCCATTGGCGCCTGGATGATCACCAGAACTGGCCCACGTACCAGGGCGTCTGGTGATAGTCGGTCGCGGCGAGATCGCGCGTGAACGCGGGATCGAGCTTCTCGCGCAGCAACCCGAGGGACTTCGGATCGCGCTGGCTCACCACCGGGATATCGTTGCGGATGAGGAGCGCGGAGGCGACGCCCACCGATGCGCGGAAGCGGCGCTGCTCGACCAGCCGGCAGCCATCCGAGATCACCTGCGTCCCGCAGGCCGCGCTCATGTCGGTGAGTATGGCGAGCTCGACTTCGTGCTTCTGGGCATGCGCCAGCATGGCCCGCGCCCCGAGCAGCATCTTGTCGGTGAGGTCGGTGCCGTGCTCGTCGAGGACCCGCGCCTTGCCGTCGAGGACGTCGTGGCCGTCGCCGCCGTGGATGTCGGGCATCGTTCGCGGTGTGCCCATCCCGACCTCCTCGGGGCAAAACGGGAACGCGCGGAGCGCCGGCATGGCGAAGAGCTCGCGCATCAGCGCGCCGAGGCCGTAGTCCGATCCGCTCACGCCGCACTGCATCCCGGCCAGGCAGCCGCTCACCAGCACCCGCAGCGGATCGCTCGTGGTGGGCGTGCGCAGCGCGACAATGAGCTGCGGATCGTGGGCGATCCTCATCGCCGCGGGATCTTCGCGACCGCGATCATCGCCGGCACGCCGCTGCGCGCTGCGCGCTCGAGGCGGGGGCGGGCCAGGTTCAGGTCGAGGAACGCGAGGGCATGCAGCGCCTGCGCGCGGACCTCGACGTCATCATCGGCCCGATCGACGATCGCGACAAGCGCCGCCCGCACCTCGGGCCGATCGACCATCGCGAGCGCCGAGACCGCGCGCATCCGCACATAGCGCAGAGCGGTGCGATCGGATCCCGTCGCGATGAACGCGGCATGATTCACCCGCGCGTCCTCGGCGGCGATCGCGTGCGCGCCGCGCAAGAGATCGCCGGGATCGGCGGACACGAGCAGGAGAGTGAGCATCAACGTATTCATGGTTACCTCGCCACCGACTCGCCGTGGAGGCGCATGACCTGCCCCTGCGAGGGGCTGATCGTCGTTCCACCGCCGACGGCGGGATACATGAGGTGATTCTGGCCGCCCATACCTTCGGGCGTCTCGGGGTGCTGATCGAGGGTCCCGGTGATCTCGGAGGTGTGGAAGAGGCCGAGCCAGTGGCCGCCCTCGTGCGCCATCACGTGCGCGAGGATCCCCGGATCGCCGTTCGCGGCGCTGATCGAGACCGCCACGCCCGCGCCGAGCGAGCCGACGTGATCGGGCGCGCCCGGCAGTCCGCCCGCGATGCCCGCCACCGTCGCGCCAGGAAATCCGCCCATGAATCGATCAACGAAGAAGAAGTGGAGGCCGCGCCCGTTACCGTTGCTCTCCTCGAACAGGTCCTCGAGATCGCGACCCGATCCGTCGAAGCCAGTGATGGTCTGGAAGCGCGCGCTCGCGGCGTGATAGCTGACGGTGCCGACGGTGACGCCGGCCTGCGCATAGATGCCGCGAAGCGCGGTGATCGCGTCCTGGATGAACATGTTCGTCGGCGCGCTGGTGGCGGTGATGCTGCCTGCACCGGTGAAATAGAGGTTCAAATCGAGCGACGACGCGGCAGGGATGGCCTTTCGATAGTAGACCTTCACCGTGACATCGCCGGTGTGCGGGGTGCCATTTCCCTGGAGATTCATGCCGCCGACCACCAGGCGATAGTCTCCACCGGTGATGATGGTGGCCGGGTTGTTCGGGAAGAGGGACGCCGACAGACCCATGTCCTGCGTGACGCGGTTGTTGCTCTTGAACTGCGCGCCGTACGGGCCGAGCACGAAGCGCTCGATCGGGCTGAGCCCGGACGCGTCGTCGCTGACGAGGTTCCCGCCGGGTCCATCGAGCGTGTACGGAATGAAGTAGATGTCGTCGGCGCCGTCGATGACGATCATGAAGCTCGCGGTGCCGTCGGGGAGCGTGAATCGCACCGACGACGAGGTGCCGCTGGTGAGGTGCACGGTGCCGAGATCGAGCTCCAGCACGCTCGGATCACCGGTGCTGGTGACGGTGCCGGCGTCGTTCGCGGTCATCGCGGCGTCATCGTGCGTCGCGTCGGCCGCGTCCTCGTTCACGACCGCTGCGGCGTCGTCGTGCACGACCGCCGGCGCCGCGTCGTCCGCCGGCGCCGCCGCATCTGCGCCCGGCCCTGGGCCTAGCGTCTCGGTGGAGCATGCGGTCGCGAGCAGAACCGCGTACAGGATTCGTTTCATCGCGCGGTGAAACTATCGCGCCCAGCGCCCTGAACCATCCGTCTTAAGGCGTAGCTGCGGGATCCAGCGGCGCGCGTGCGTACTCACACTGATCGTAGTCGATGAGCGTATCCACTGCGGTCGGTCCCCGCGCGGTCTGCTCGATCCAGCACGCCAGCGCGACATAGTCGGCGTTACTCAGCGGCTGGTTGGCGAGCGGCATGCGGCTCCCGGGCACGGTCGCGGTGAGTCGACCCCAGAGGTAGCTCTTCGTGACGCTCCCGGGCGCGACGAGCTGGCCGTGCGTGGCCGGCGGGTTGTCGGCGCCCCACGTGCCGTTGCGGTTGGGATCTCCGCCGATCACCGTGCGCAGCGAGACGTCGATGAGCTCGGCGACGAAGCCATCGCCGGTCGTCACCCGGACCTCGAGCACCGTCTCGCCAGGACGGCGCGTGCCGTTCACCATCCACTCCGGGAGCGGGTTCAAGATCGCGTCGCCGGCCGCGGTGTGGAACGACGCGCGCGCCACGTCGCTCACGCGCAGCGTCGTCGAACTCCACCAGGTCGGCCTTGCGCTCGCAGGCATCCCAGCCCTGCGTCGGCTCGGGGACGTCGACGTTGCACGGCGCGCCCACCGCAGCGAGCAGCGCGGCGGCGGTGCGGAGGTCGGGATAGTTGTCGTCGTTGTGGCAGACGCCCGGGGCTCGGCGACCGTAGAGATCGCATGCCGCTATCACCACGAGAATCGTCGAACGGAATGATTGTCGGACTCGGACTGCGCCCGCGCGGGGGCAGTTCGTTTGACGGGTCGATGTGGCCCGACCTCGATCGATGACGTGACGTCGCGCTTGACACGCGAGCCGCGCCCCGGTCGATCGGCGCATGCTCCCTTCCACGGATACGGATGGCGAGGCCCGCGACGCGCTCACGTCGCTCGCGCGGGGCCGCTTCGGCCAGATCCCACCCGAGCTCATCGCCGATCACGTGCTGGCGATCCGTCGCCAGCGACTGGGCCGTGCGCCTCGGCGCGATGGACGCGCTCGCGCGACGATACGACAGCGGGCGGCGCGACGGCCTGCGCATCGCTGGTCGCGCCCCGCGCTTCGCGAGGCCCGGCCGCTTTCGCACAGTGGATGAGGCCAAGGGCGCGCGGCCGTACGTCACCGAGATCCTCGAGCTCGATCCGCTCTGGACGACCTGTGGCTGCGCCGACTTCGTGCGGAGCTCGCTCGGGCTCTGCAAGCACGGGCTCGCGACCATCGACGCGATCGCCGAGAAGCCGGCAGGTCGGCGCTCTGGGTCGAGCGACGACGCGCCGCGGCTGGTGTGGGATCCGATTCATCCGCCCGCCGCGCCCCGCGATCGCCTGCTCCGCCTCGCGTTGCTGAACGGCAGCGGCCGCGGCCACGGCTTCGACTCCGATGGATCGCCCTCGGCGTCGGTGCTGGCCCCGCCCGATCGCAGGCGCGCCTGGATCGATCGCCTGCTGCGCGCGCACGATCGCGGCGCCCTCGCGGCGGATCCGAGCGCGATCACGGTCCTGCGCGAAGAGCAGCAGCGATCGCTGGCGGAGAGGCCGGCGACGTCGCGTATCGCAAAGGCCGAGGCGGCGCTCGCGACCTTGCGTCGCGGACTCTATCCCTATCAACGGGAGGGCGTGCGCCGCTTTTTCGAGCGCGGCCGCCTCCTGCTCGCGGACGACATGGGCCTCGGCAAGACGACGCAAGCGATCGCCGCGTGTCACGGCCTGGCCCGCGCGGGCTACGTGAAGCGCGGCCTGCTGATCGCGCCTGCCTCGCTCAAAGGGCAGTGGCACCGCGAGTGGACGGCGACCACCGACGAGCCGCTGACGATCGTCGAGGGCTCCCCTGAGGAGCGAAAGCGCCTGTACCAGAGCACGCAGCGGGGCTTCCTGGCGATCGGGTACGAGCAGCTCATCCGCGATCTGCCGCTGGTGCAGCGCTGGGGCGCCGGCATGGTCGTCCTCGACGAAGCGCAGCGCATCAAGAACTGGGCGACGAAGTCCGCGGCGTACGTGAAGTCGCTGACGCCGGAGTATCGGCTGGTCCTCACCGGGACGCCGATGGAGAACCGCCTCGACGAGCTCGCCTCGATCATGGACTTCGTCGACGAGCTCGCGCTGGAGCCGAAGTGGCGCCTCGCGCCGTACCACAGCGATACCGTCGGAAACGCCAGCCGCGGCGTGAGCGGAGCGCGCAACCTCGGCGTGCTGCGGGCGCAGCTCGCGGGATCGATGGTCCGCCGCGTGCGCCGCGAGGTGCTCGCCCAGCTCCCGAAGCGCAGCGACACGCTGGTCCCGGTCGAGCTGACGCCGGCGCAGCGCGAGCGACACGATCAGCTCCTCCGCCCGATCGCCGCGCTCCTGACGCAGCAGCGGATGATCGCCAACGGGCTCGCGCAGATCGACTTCGATGACGTGTGGCCCGAGATCTCTCGCGGGCCGCCGACGCCCGAGGTGCTCGAGCGAACCTTCGCGCCGAAGCTGTCGACGCTGCGCGGATTGATCGAGCAGGTGATCCTCACCCAGGGGCGAAAGGCCGTGATCTTCAGCCAGTGGCGAAAGATGCTGCGCCTGTCCGAGTGGGCGGTCCGCGATCTTTTGGCGCGAGCCGGCATGCGCGCGGTGTTCTTCACCGGCGCAGAGTCGGCGGCGTTGCGCGAGCGTGCGATCGTCGAGTTTCACGACGATCCGGCGGTGACGGTGATGTTCCTCAGCGACGCCGGCGGCGTGGGCTCGAACCTCCAGCGCGCGGCGAGCTGCTGCGTGAACCTCGAGATGCCCTGGAACCCGGCGGTGCTCGAGCAGCGCATCGGACGGATCTATCGCCTCGGTCAGACGCTGCCGATCGACGTGTACAACCTGGTGTCAGAGGACTCGATCGAGTCGAGCATCGCGGATCTCGTCGCGCGCAAAAAGGCGGTGTTCACGTCGCTGTTCGACGGCACGACGGACGAGGTGAAGTTCGATGGGAGCTCGTCGTTCATGGAGACGGTGCGGAAGATCGTCGAGCCGGTGGAGGTGCCGTTGGCGTCCGAGGAGGAGGAGGTTCCGGTTGCTGCTGAGGTGCCGTCGGGAGTCGATCGCCCGGAGATCGCGGAGGTCGCGCCGCCCGCGTCTCCGAGCGGCAAGCTGTCGGTGACGCGCATGGCCGATGGCGGGCTACGGGTCGAGGCTCCGCCGGAGCTCGCGGGCCCGCTGGCGGAGCTGCTCGAGTCGCTGGCCCGATCGCTGCGCGGTTCGACCCGATCCTAGCCAGCCTCCGGCGATTGTCTGCGCGATCGCGCGGCCGACCGAGGCGAATACGCCCGCGCAAATCCACGTCGGAACGGACCAAGCTTCGCTAAATTTAGAGCTCGCGGATGATGTCCGGCGAGAGGCCGGTGAGCTCGGCGATCTGCTCGATCGGAACACCGCGCGCAATCATGCGTCGAGCGACCGTCTCGAGGCCTCTCGCGAGGCCTTGCTCGATACCTTGCTCGATCCCTTTCGCCATTCCTTCCCTTTCCCCTTCTTCCTTGGCGACGGCGAGATAGTGTCCATGGAGCTGGCGCCCCGTCTCGATGTCTTCGAGGAGTCGCCGCGCCGCGGAATCGCCCGAGATACGCTCGAGCTCGTTCACAGCCTTCGACATGATGGGATCCTCCAAGGCCAGAGCATGAAGGCTCTCGACGTCCGTTGCCAAGAAGAACCTCGCCCAGCGGTCGAGCCTCGGAGTGAGAATCTCACTCGAATCCAGCCGAGGAAGCCAGAGCAGATGCATCTCCAGGTGGTTGGTCAGTAGCCCGCGCGTGGTGTCTTCCGCGACATGATAGGTCGAGTGAAAGCCAGGGCCGAGGCCGGGGATGATGCCGTTCAGCCACACGATGCTGATGGCCCGACGAAGCTTCGAATAGCTCTCACCGCGGACGAGCTGTCCCGAGTAAAGGCGGGCCCAGTACAGCAGCAGCCGGGGAGCGATGTCCGCGCGAGGACGGGTCTCCATCTCGATATCGATCAGCGTGCCGTCTTCGCACCGAACACAGACGTCGAGCACGACCGACTTCAGCGACGCGAGGTCACGCGGGATCTCGGGGTTGAGCACCGTGACGGAAGCGATGGGCGAGGGGAGATCGACGACGGCCTCGATCATCGAGCGCAGCAGCGTCGCGTTGTCGGGCCGCGCGAGCAGCAGCTTGAATACGACGTCGAGCTTGGGGTCGAGCACGCCGCGAAGGTAGAGATCACGCGATGCGATCACTACGAGAATCGTCGAACGGAATGATTGTCGGAGCGCGAGGCGACTTCCGTTCTACTGACACAGTGCCGGCACGAGCTCGATCGATCACGCCCCTCACGCGTCGCTCGACAGTTTGACCGAGAAGCACGGCGTCAGCGCTTCTTGCGCGGCCGCTTCTTTCGCGCCGGGGGCTGGGCATTCAAGCTCGCCCAATACTCCCGCACGGCCTCCGTCTGCGTGCCGCCGCGGGCGACGAGCTCCTCGATGACGCGGAGGTCGACGTCGGGGAGCGCGCGGCTTAACACTCGTCGGGCTCCGCGCCTCGCTGCTTGGGCGCCTCGCGCATCGTCATCGATCCGTACCCTTCGAACACGCGGCCGGTATGGAGGGCGTGGACCTCGAGCAGGCGAGCGATCAGCGTCTTGATCTCTTCGTGATTTCGCGACGGGCTCATCAGCTCCAAGCTTCCCTTCAGATAGTGCATGCGCGGCCGGTTCCGCTCGCCGCGCATCGCCAGCATCAGCTCGTAGTCGCGCCAGGTGAGACCCGTGAGCACGATGCGCTGGTCGGCCTCCGGCGGCACCCGCGGCGGGGCGAGACGTCGTGCCGTCACCATGCGACAATCCTAAGCCAGCGCTGGTCGATTGTCTGCCCCGACGATGCGCTCGACCGCAGCGAGCACGTCCTGCGCGTCGATCCGCCGCCGAAAGCGGACCAGGCTCGCCGACGCCGGCATTCGATCCTCCGCGCACCCGAGCGCATCGTCGACGCACAGAACGAGGTTGGGTAGGTTGGCCGCTCGAAGCGTGGAGAGCTTGCGCTCGAGATACTCCGGCGTCCAAAAGCCAATCACCTCGATCCAGACCTGCCGCTGCGGATCGTGGCGGTGCCGCGCGAGAAAGTCCGGGAAGATGAGCGTGGGACCAGCTCTGAGCGGCTCCGGCTCGCGGAGCAACTCCCAGCTCGGGGCGGCGCGAACGAAGTCGCGCGCGAACTTCTCCTCCAGCTTGCTGTCGAACCTCCGCGGCTCCTCGTTCGGGAAGATGGGCGCGGGTGAGCTCAGGCGCAGCTCGAGCGCGCGACCGCCCACCACCACGTCGGCCTCGAGGGCGAAGCGAGGACACCAGGCGAGGAACGGGAGCAGTCGCGCGAGAGCGCGGCCATACAGGAGCGTGCGGTGGAAGATCGACAAAGGCCCCGTCACCTGCAGCACGGCGCCCTCTCCCTTCGGTGCGTCGGTCACGTTGCAGATGAGGCCTCCGAGGCGTGCCTGACGGACGATCGCGCGCGCCTGGCCGTCGACGCGGAGCCGCAGCGACGTCGCCCGAAACACGAGCGACTGACAGAACGCCATGTTGGCGCGTAGCGCGAGCTCGGCGGGCGTCAAGGCGACCGTCAGCCCGAGCACCTCGCGCTCCGACGGGAGATCGGCGAACAAGCTCGCCTCCAGCTCGCGCGGCGCGACGTCGAGACGACGCGCCGCGGCTTCGACGCAAGCGCTGCGAGCGAGGCCCGCCGGCGCAAGGCTGAAGAGCTCGGCGCGCGCTCGCTGAGGCGCGACGGCGGCGCGGCTCTCTGCGTGCGTGAGCGACAAGAGGACCGTCGCGACCATCTTGCGCGAGCCATCGGGGGCGGCGGCGCGCCCGACGTCCTGGAGGCGCGCCTCGAGGAGGCCCCTCCGCTGACCGATCGTGCGCAGGTGCTCATCGAGCATGGATGAGATCCATGGATAGTCACCCGCCCCAAGGAAGCGCGGAATGATCCGCTGGCTGTTGACGGCGTAAACGAACGCGCTCTCCGGGATCGAAACCACGGCTCCTCCTCTTCGACCAGCTCACCTCGAGCGTGTCATGCGCGACGAGCTCGTAGAGCAGCGCCTCTTTTCCCTCGGCGGGGCGCAAGATCCGCCCGACGCGCTGGATGTGCTCTCGCTCGCCGAGCGCCGCGCTCACCACGATGGCCACCTCCGCGCTCGGGAGATCGACGCCCTCGTTTAGCACTCTGGCCGACACCAGGCCTCGCAGCTCTCCCGCCGCGAACCGCGCGAGCATGCGGGCCCGCTCGTCGCGCCCGATGTCACAGGTGATCGGCATCAGCAGGTGCTGCCGTGCGATCGCGTAAGCGGCGGCGTTGTCCGCGCAGAAGACCAGCACGCGCGCCCCGTGATGGCGATCCAGCAGCCGCCCGAGCACCGCGCGCTTCCCGGAGCAGTAGGCCAGCAATCCGCGAAGATCGCGCCACGCCCTCAGCGCTCGCTGGCCGGCTGTCGATCGCATGCCAAAGCGGAGGAGCTCCGCCCAATCGGCCTGCGGCATCCTTCGGCGCGCCTCCCGCTCGAACGACTTGAAGAGGTCATGATTCAGGCGGTAGGCGATGCGCTCATCCGGCGTCAGATGGACGGGCACGCTGATCCTGGACAGAGGCGCGAGGTACGTTCCGATGAGATCGCTCATCGAGCGCTGGTACACCACCGGTCCCATCAGGTTGGTCAGGCGCTCGAGCTGGATCTCGTCGGTGGGACACGTGGCGGTGAGGCCGAGCCGCTTCGGCGCGATCGACATCTCCAGCGCTTCGGCGCGGACGCCGCTGCCAAAGTGGTGCACCTCGTCGACGACCAGCAGCCCGAACTGGTGTCCGATCGTCGCCATGTGGCGATACGCGCTCTCGAACGTCGCGACGGTGATGGCCTGGATATCGCGGAGTCCGCCGCCGATCTGGCCCACCGAGCGGCCCCACGCGGCGCTGAGCTGGACTCGCCACTGTTCGACCAGCGCGATCGTCGGAGCGATCACCAGCGCCGGCACGTCCGCGCGCGCGATCGCCGCCAGAGCCACGCGGGTCTTCCCACTGCCCGTCGGCAACACGACGAGGCCGCGCTCGTCCGCGACGCCCCAGCCATCGAGCGCCGCGCGTTGATAGGGACGAAGCTCGAAGTCGGCCCAGCGCGCGCCGAGCGCTGGCAGCGCCCCGATCTCGCATCGGAGCCCGCGATCGCCGAGGGTGCGGAGCCACTCGCGGTAGCGAAACGCGGGCGCGCGGAGCGCGTCGACCCGCTCGTCCCACTGCGCGCCCGGCAGCTCCGCGACGCCGCGGTCGACACCGCGCAGCAGGAGCGTCCCGCGATCGAAGCTCATGCGCGGCGCGACGGTTGCGGGCGGAGACATCGGACGCGGTTTCGGTCGGGCGGTCCCGGGCGTTGCGCGTCGGATGTCTGGAAGTCATTCCGCTCGACCGGTCAGCTCGGCGATCTGCTCGAGGAGTCGCCGCGCCGCGGAATCGCGCGAGATGCGCTCGAGCTCGTTCACAGCCTTCGACATGATGGGATCCTCCAGGGCCTGAGCATGGGGGCTCTCGACGTCCGTTGCCAAGAAGAACCCCGCCCAGCGGTCGAGCCTTGGAGTGAGAATCTCACTCGAATCCAGCCGAGGAAGCGAGAGCAGATGCATCTCCAGGTGGTCGGTCAGAAGCCCGCGCGTGGTGTCTTCCGCGACATGATACGTCGTCGCACCGCGAGATCGCGCGGGATCTCGCGGTTGAGCACCATGACGGACGAGATGGGTGACGGCAGATCGACGACGGCCCGATCATCGAGCGCAGCAGCACCACGTTGTCAGGAGGGCGAGCAGCAGCTTGAATACGACGTCGAGCTTGGGGTCGAGCACCCCGCGAAAGTAGAGACCTCGCGTCGCGAGCACTACCAGAATCGTCGAACGGAACGATTGTCGGAACCGAGGGGCACCGTTCGACTTCCCAGCCACCGGCACGCGCTCGACCATCCGCCGCCGATCGGCAAATGCACGGCACGCGGCCGCGCTCGCGAAGGCCGAGCTCTCGAGTATGCGGGTGCTCCACCCAGGGAGTCTTCGAACTGCGGCTGTCGCCCCGCGGGGCGCGATTGACGCTCCCATCGCCCGACGCTATAGCTTCGACGAACAAAAATATGGCTAAGCGCAAGGCGAATTCCGACTCTCTCGCCGAGTTCATCGACAGCGAACGGAAGCATATCGTGGCGGAGTGGGAGACCTTCGCGCGCTCGCTCTTGCCAGCGGCGACGGGGATGACCGCCGTGGCGTTGCGCGATCACGCCGACGAGATCCTGACCGCGATCGTCCGTGACATGAATGCGCATCAATCCGACGCCGAGCAGTCCAAGAAGTCGAAGGGAAAAGGTCAGGCGCAGCGCATGGGGGATATGGGGCAGCTCCACGCGGCGCTGCGGATCGACTCCGGCTTCGATCTCGGCCAGATGGTGGCGGAGTACCGCGCGCTCCGAGCGAGTGTCCTCCGACTCTGGGAGAAGGGGGGCTCGGATCCGGGCGGCGTCACCCGGTTCAACGAAGCGATCGACGAGGCCCTGGTCGAGGCTGTCGGCACGTTCACGCACACGACACAGCACTTTCGCGACCAGTCCCTCGGCATCCTCGGCCACGATCTTCGCAATCCGCTCGGGGCGATCGTCATGGGCGCCACGATGCTGGTGAGCTCCGAGGAGCTCAGCGATCGAAGCGTGAGGATCGCAGCGCGCATGCTCAGCAGCGCGAACCGTATGAACCGCATGATCGCCGATCTGCTCGACCTGACTCGCACCCGGTTCGGAGACGCGATCCCGATCGTGCGCAGCACCGTCGATCTCGAGCCCCTGTGCCGCCAGGTGATCGCCGAGCTCGAGGGGCTCCGGCCGGCCGGCACCTTGACGTTCAAACCGAAGGGCGACCTCTCGGGAGAGTGGGACGCCGACCGCATCTCTCAGGTCCTCTCGAACCTCGTCGGCAACGCGATCCAGCACGGCGGCGCCACCGAGCCGATCGAGCTGGTCGTGGAAGGATCGCGCGACGAGGTCCAGGTGGATGTCCACAACGGCGGGCCCCCCATCTCCAAGAGCGCTCTGGCCACCATGTTCGATCCGATGATTCGTCATGATCGGGATACGACCCATCCCGGGCTCGGCCTGGGGCTCTACATCGCGTCGCAGGTGGTGATCGCGCACGGCGGGACGCTCGAGGTGACGTCGACCAAGGCGGCTGGGACCACGTTCACGGCGCATCTGCCTCGCCGTGCGCCACAGCGTCTTACTTGATGCAGACCAGGGCCTCGCCCCCGCCGGCCTGGTTCTCCTTGCCCTTGCACTCGTATCCGCCACGGCAATCTGCGGGCAGCGTGCAGCGCGGCAAGCAGACGCCGCCCTCCTTTTTAATGCAGGCGGCCTCGTCGCCGCAGTCGTCCGCGCGCGCGCAGTTCACGACGCACATGCCTTGAGGGAACTCGCCGCCGATCAGGCAGCGCGACTGCGGGTCGCAGTCTCCGTTGCTCGCGCACGCTCCCCCGATGGACTTACCGGTGATGCCGACGTCAGAGCCGCAGCCGGACAGGAATATGGCCAGCAACGCGCCGAGGAAACGAGTCTTCATGGCCCAGATCTAACACGACGCGATCGGAGGTCGAGTTTTTGGGCTCTTCACTCGCGCTCGAATCGGCTTCGCCGGTGCGACGAGCCCAGCTGCCACAAGAGGAGGCGCGGCGATCTCGGGGAGCGGAAGAGACAAGCGATGCTCCCATCCTGCGACGCGATGAACACGACGCTGCCCGGATGATTCCACGCATAGGTCGCTGCGGCGCGATGCCGGGTCCCTCGGCCGGTCAGATCGAACGGATGCACGACCGCCGCTTCGACGTCCTCCGCCTCGACGACGGGTCCCAGGAGCCCATCGACCGGCAGAACGATCCCGAAGCCCATCAGTGCCAGCGAGCGATCGAGGATCGTAGCACCGTCGAGAGCGGTGAGCGCGCCCAGCTCGACGATGATGTTTTGCAGCTCGGACCGCAGGGCGCCAACCCGGAGCTGATCCTCGTCGAGCTTCACGCCATGTGCGATCCCGAACTGCGACTCCGCGTCGTGCAAGCTCGACAAGATCGCGGCGAGCGACACGTCAGGCAGCGTTCGATAGCCGGTCTCGCCTTCGGGCGTGGGCCGCGCTTCCGCGCTCACGACGAGGATCCCCCCCCCACCGTGCGCCGAGAGGTTCGCGACCAGCAGACCGACCGCATCGAGATATCGCGCGAGAGCAGCCGGGGGCAGCCCGCAGCTGGAGGACGCGAGCGCGAGCGCCCGCCGCACCGGTCCACCCGCGAGGATGACGCTGGATGCGACGGATAGGACGTGGCCGCGCTCGTAGTCGAGGACGTGCTGCGGGCCGACGCGGATGGAGAGACCTCCTGCCCTGTGGACCACGAGCTTCATGGCCCGATCGCCCTCGAGGTTCACGCCCTCGCGCGAGAGTCCCGTGATCATGAGTCGCCCGTCGCGGTGACACACCTGCACGAATACCCGCCCGCCGATCGTCGCTGCCGCGAGCTTCACGAGCTGGTTGGTCGAGAAGCCGCGCGGGGTCTCGAACAGGAGCGTGCTCCAGCGGAACAGCGGCGGCGGCACGCCGTCGATGGGCGCCTCGGCGTCCACGGGTCCGTTGCCCACGAACACGACGCGCACCGAGTTACGCTCGCCTTCTTCGCGCTCCAATCCCGCGAAGAAGACGACGCTCAGAAGCTCGCTCAGGACGTCGTCGCCGATGCCGTCCAGACATCCGTCCTCGCCCAGGCTTTTGCGCAACAGCGGCACCAGCGCAGGCGGAAACAAGTGCGGCTCGTCATCCTCGCGAGGAGGACTCGGAGCGGGCGCCTCGGGCGTGAGAAGCGCGTGGACACGCCGGATGAGCTCGTCGCTCGAGAAGGGCTTGTAAAGCACGTCGGCGCGCTGGAGCTTGCGCACCGACTCGCCGATCCACGCGTCGCGGTTCGCTGTCATCACCAGGATCGGAATCTCCAGGCCCGCGGTCCTGGCCATGGCGGAGGCCTGGACACCGCCAAGCGCGGGCATCATCACGTCGGTGACGAGGTGATCGACTCCACCTTGGGTCAGCTTCGAGAGGAGCTCCGCCCCCGTGCCCACGTCCTGCACGGTCATTCCATCCGTGCGCAGCGACTCGCTGACGAGCGCGCGCACGTCGGGATCGTCGTCGGCAACCAGGACGCGCGCGGCGTGCATGCGATGAACGCTGCAGCCCGCATGCCGGGTCGGGCGTACCAGGAGGGCCCGCCAGGCGGCGCCAGGGCGCCCCACTTTGGGGCGATCGGCGACCACGGATGCTCGAGTGGAAACGCGCGACCGACGCGTTTTCATCGGACGTGGACAGCGCGCGAGCTCGAATCGACCAACGCGCAGGACCTACTGGCTGAAGCCTTCGAGCCGGTAATGCGCCTCGATCCGCTTCAGCGCGAGCACCATCGCCGCTGCGCGCGGCGTGATCTTCTTGCCCACGGTGAAGCTCGACGAGTCGTGCTCGACGCCGTTGATCAGCGTGCGGCGCGGGCGGTCCGCGGCGATGTCGCGGATGATTCGATAGTTCGAGCGGATCGCCTTCTCCAGCTTCTGATTCACCTCGCCCTCGCTCCACTGCTCCATCCGCTTGTTCTGCACCCACTCGTAGTACGAGACGGTGACACCGCCGGCGTTGGCGATGACGTCGGGGATGAGATCGATCCCGCGCTTCTCGAACACCTCGTCGGCGTCGGGCGTCGTCGGGTGGTTCGCGCCCTCGCAGACCAGCTTGCAGCGCATCTTCTCGGCGACGGCGCCGTTGATGACGTTGCCCAGCGCGGCCGGGATGCAGACGTCGGTCTCGACCGACCAGAAGTCGTCGCGACCGAGGACCTCGGCGCCCGGGAAGCCGGCGACCGACTTCCGCAGGTTGTCCTTGTTCTCGTGCACGTACTTCATGAGCATCGAGATATCGATGCCGTTCGGGTTGAAGATCGATCCGTCGGCGTCCTGGATCGCGACGATCTTCGCGCCCATGCCGTTGAGGATCTCCGCCGCGTACGAGCCGACGTTGCCGAAGCCCTGCACCGTGATGCGCGCGCCCTTGAGCGGGATGTTCTTCTCCATGAACCAGTCGTCGATGCAGAACGCGACGCCCTGACCGGTCGCCTTGGTGCGGCCCTGCGAGCCGCCGATGTGCACGTCCTTGCCCGTGACGACGCCGCGGAGGACATGGCGCTCGCGCTCGCCGTCGGTGTACTGCCGCACCATCCACGCCATCACTTCGCTGTTGGTGCCGACGTCCGGCGCCGGGATGTCGAGGTTCGGTCCGATCAGCTGCTTCAGCTTGTACATGTAGCGCAGCGAGATCTTCTCCAGCTCGTCGCGCGAGTAGATGCGCGGATCGATCTTGATGCCGCCCTTGCCGCCGCCGAACGGCACGTCGGCGATCGCCGTCTTCCAGGTCATCTCGGACGCGAGGATCTTGAATAGATCGAGCGACACGTCCTGGTGGTAGCGCAGGCCGCCCTTGTACGGGCCGCGCGCCTGGTTGTGCTGGATGCGGTACGCCTTGAACTGCTCCACGTGCCCGCGCTCGATGCGATAGAGTCCCTTGGCGCCCATCTTCAGAACGCCGTTCTCGACGACCACCGAGCCCTCGCGCAGCGCGCCGGGACGCAGGATGAACTTGCCGTCGTAGAGCGGGACCAGGAAGCCGGCGGGCACCGTCGATCCGGCGAGCTTCGCGTACTTCGGCGCTTCGGCCTCGGGGAGCGGCGCGAGGCGATCGTTCAGCGGCGCGGTGACGTAGAAGATGTGCTCGTAATCGGGCTCCTCGAGCTCGAGCCGGATGCGGCTGTCGAGCTGGATGAGATCGGCGGCGTGGTGGAAGATCTCCATCGCCTCGAGGTAAATGTTCTTGGTCATGTTGGCGCGGCTTATAGGCGCGCTCGCGATCGGCAATCAAGAAAGACCGATCGACATTGAGTGTCGCGGTGCGTCGCACTAACGTGCGTAAATCCATGCGCAGTTGGTTGACGCACCTCGTCGTGTTGCTCGCGATCGCCGCGAGCGCCTGTCGTGAAGGCGACAGCGTGATAGGCGATCGCGTGATAGATGGCGCGCGCGGCGAGCCCGCGCCGATGAGGAACAGAGCCGACGACTTCGGCAAGGGGCCGGACTGGGGCTCCGCGTTCACCGCGGCCTCACGCTGGGACGCGGGGAAGAAGGCGGTGGTCGTCGATGTCAGCGTCGCCCCGGGCTTCCACGCATACACGACCGGCGAAACCGTCGGGAAGCCGCTCCTCCTCACGGTGAAGCCGGAGAGCGCGCTGAAGGTGGCCGAGGTCGAGTACCCGAAGGGGACGACGAAGGAGCTGTCGACGGGGCGCTCGGTGATCGTCGAAGGAAAGGCCGAGATCGTCGCGATCGTCAGCGATCCGGTCGCGGGCAAGTCCGTCGACGCCACGCTCCGCTATCAGGTGTGCACGCCGGAAGCCTGCGATCGGCCCCGGACGGTCGATCTGGCGGTGGCTGTCCAATAGCTTGAGCCCGGCTCTGGTGCATGCCATCGTTTCTGCATGCGCTCCGTCTGGTGTTTGGCGTCTCTTGCTCTCGGTGTCGCGCTCGCAGGCAGGGCGAGCCGCGCGGACGCCCAGCTCGTTCTCGCCCAGCCCATCGTCGGCAAGACCGTCATGGCCCCCGCGGACAACATCCAGCGGGCGATCGTGGAAGAGCTCCAGCGGGAGGGGATCCGTCCCGTCGAGCTGACCAGCAAGCTCCTGAAGGCCCTCGAGAAGTGCAAAAACAAGATGAGCTGCCTCGCCACCGCAGGAAAAGCGGCGGGCGCGACCCACGTGCTGCACACGATCATGGCCGAGCGCGACGGGCAGGTCCTCACTCAGCTGACCCTGCTGAGCGTGGACTCCAAGAAGCCCGCTGATACGCTGCGCGCGAAGACCGGCCCCGAGTACGTGGCGATCGAGCGCGGCGTTCGCCAGGCCGCGCGCGAGGCCGTCCAGGCGCTGCTGGCCGCCGAAGACTTCCCGAAGCCCAAGGCGCCCCCGGTGGTCGCGCCGCCCGCGCCCTCGCTCCCGCCGGTCGCCGCGCGCCCGCAGATCGAGCTCGAGCAGCCGGTCGCGGCGATCAATCCCCCGGGCGGATCGGGCAGCACGCCGGCGATCGCGCCGCCGTCACCTTCGCCTTCGCCCTCGCCCTCCGCGTCCCCTTCGGCGCCGATCGCCTCGCGCGCGCCCCCGGTCGCCCGCCAGCTCCCGTCGCCGAGCGGAAAAGCAGCGCCGATGCGCATCGCGGCCTCGCGTGAGGGCGCCGGCACCAACTTCGTCGGGATCGGCATCATGTCGGCCGGCGCAGCCGCCGCGATCGCCGGCGGCGTGTTCCTTGGCCTCGCCGGCTCGGACGCCTCCACGCGCGACGAGACTCCGCAGGTGTTCGTCGACGAGCGCGCGTCGCTGAACGACTCGGCCTTCCAGAAGCAGACGATCGGCCTCGGCCTGCTCATCGGTGGCGCGGGCGTGCTGTTCCTCGGCACGGTCTTCCTGCTCACCGGCGTCGGCGCCTCGGACGGCGCGGCGGGTGACGCCAGCGACCCCAACGCCCTCGTGCAATTCACGCCGACGATCGACGGCTTCAGCGTGAAGTTCTAGTTCCGAACCGCGACGAACACGCCGAAACGATCGCTCGATCCGTTGGCGTAGACCGGGGTCGCCGAGCCCGGGAGCGGCGCGAATCCGGCCGTGATCCCGTCCGAGACGTAGACCCTGATGTCCTCGAGCCGGGTGCTCGGCGAGATCGGAATGCTGATGCGCGCGGGGACCGCGAGGCGCGCGTTGAACGGCAGCACCTCGTACACCACCGATCGCACATCGAGCGGCGGCGCAGCGCGGCGTGAGCGACGCAGGCCGATCGAGATGCTGCTGCTCAGCGCGCCCGGCAAGATCTCGACGCAGGCCTCGTCGGGCCCGCAGAGCCGGCCGCCCTCCGCGCCGATGCTGCCCATGACGATCGCGCCGCACGTCCCCGGCTCGCACTCCAGGCAGAACTGCTCGACGCACTCGAAGCCGACCAGGCACTCGCCATCCGTCGTGCACGGCGCGACGCCGGCCTCGGGGATGCAGGCGGTCGAAGCGAGAATGAGAGCGGCAAGGAGTCGCACGGACGGGCGGTAGTTGAACGAGAGCGGAGCGAGGAGTCCAGCGCGCTCAGGCGGCGCGGCGGCCGATGCCGAGCGTTCGGAGCGCGTCGCGCGCGTACTCCTGGAACGAAGCCGCGAAGTCGTACGCGATGCTCTGCTTCTGGGCGTTGCTGGCGTTGTTCGGGAACTCGAGCTTGGCCTGGGCGACGACGTTGCCCGCGGCGGGCTTGCCGTCGATCTCGCCGGCGCCGGTGCCCGTGCGCTTCCTGCTGGCGTTGCCGTTCGCGAAGTCGTTCCAGCCGGAGCCGCCCGAAACGAAGTTGTTGCCGGCCATCTCGTTGAAGCGCTGGCTGCGCTGCCAGCCTTCTTCGCGCGGTCCGAGGCTGCCACCGGATCCGCCGAAGTTGCCGGAGGTGATCGGCTTCTTCGGGATCTGGCCAGGCGTGGTGGGGTTGATCTGCGCCTGCACGTCGCTGGCGTACAGACGGAGCTGCTGCTGGTGCCTTGCAGCGTTGGGGTCGACGGGTGCGACGGACATCCCAACGGTCATCTTCGGCAGGCCGTCCCGGCGGTTGCGCGAGATCACCAAATACCCGCCGGTTTGTTTTCGACGCAACGCAACAATTTTCACGAACGTTCTCTGGACGCCGCGATCATCCAGGCGTATAGCCCAGTGCGTCAGGCAGGTGTATGGAAGCGACCCTAAAAGTGATCTCAGGGGGACAGAGCGGTGTCGACCGCGCGGCGCTCGACGTCGCCCTCTCCCTCGGCCTCCCCGCAGGGGGCTGGTGCCCGAGCGGACGGAAGTCCGAAGACGGCGTGATCCCCGAGCACTACCCGCTCGCCGAGACCCGCTCCGCCGAGTTCCACGTCCGCACCCAGCGGAACGTCGAGACCTCGAGCGCCACCCTGGTGCTGACCCGCGGCACCCCGACGGGCGGCACCCGCTTCGCGATCGAGTTCGCGCGCAACCTCCGCCGGCCGGTCCTGGTGGTCGACCTCAGCGACCGCACCCGCGATCCGATCGAGCTCATCGTCCGCTGGCTCGCCGAGACCAACCCGCGCGTCCTCAACGTCGCCGGCCCGCGCGAGAGCTTTGCGCCCGGCATCGGAGCTCAGGCCAACCGCATCCTGACCGAAGCGTTGAAGCGCAGCGGCTTCAGCGCGCCTACTGAACGATCTTGAGGCCGCCCTTCTTCTTCGCGCCGCCGGTGCGCGCCGCCTTCGCCAGATCCGTCGCAATGCGCTGAGCGAGCGCGCGCATCGCCTTCGACGCGACGCTCGTCCGCTGCACCAGCACCTCCGGCTTGCCGCGATCGCCCGCCTCGCGCACGCCGAGCTCGATCGGGACCTCCGCGAGGAGCGGGATGCCGAGCGTCTCGGCCAGCTTCGCCGCGCCGCCGTGCGAGAAGATCTGGTGCACCGTGTGGCAGCTCGTGCACTCGAACGAGCTCATGTTCTCGACCACGCCCAGGCTTGGAATACCGACCCGATCGAACATCGACTTGGCGCGCACCACGTCGGCCAGCGCGACGTCCTGCGGCGTCGAGACCAGCACCGCGCCCGAGACCTTCACGTTCTGCGCGATGGTGAGCTGCACGTCGCCGGTGCCCGGGGGCATGTCGAGCACGAGGTAGTCGAGATCGCCCCAGTCGACGTCACGCATGAACTGGATGAGCGCGCCGTTCAGCATCGGCCCGCGCCAGCTCATCGCCTCCTTCGGATCGACGACGAAGCCGATCGACATCAGCTTCAAGCCGTACTGCACGATCGGGATCAGCTTGCCGCCGCCCTGCGCGATCGTCGGCATCTGCCGCGTCCCGAACATGGTGGGGATCGACGGGCCGTAGATGTCCGCGTCGAGCAACCCGACGCTGGCGCCGCTCTCCGCGAGCGCAGCGGCGACGTTGGTGGCGATCGTCGACTTGCCGACGCCGCCCTTGCCCGAGGCGAAGAGGATGATGTTTTTGGCCGCGGGAACCAGGTTCTGGCCGCCGGTCGCCTCGGGGCGCGCCTGCAGGACCTTGCTCGTCCAGGCGATCTCCACCGCGTGTTTCGGGGCCAGATCGGCGGCGCGGCGGTTCACCAGCGTCTCGATCTCCTCACGCCCGCTCCACGCGAGCGTCGGCAGCTCGATCGCGACGCGCACGCGCTTGTCCTCGATCCTCACGTCGCCGAGAAATCCGAGCGCGCCGATCGGCTCACCGAGAACGGGATCGATCACCCCGGCGAGACCGGCCTTCACCGCGTCGATCGAGGGGGCGTCCTTGGAACCGAACATCGGGCGGAGCAAAGCCCGCCGCGCGCGAGCGAGCAAGCACGATCATGAGTGTTGCAAGAAGACCGCACGCAGCTTAACTCGACCCCGCTATGAATTCGCCTCTGGCTCGATTCAGGACCTTGCTCGCGGCGCGGGCGCTCGAGGCCGCCGGACAGCCGTCCGACGCCGAGGCGGTCGCGCAGCTGGCCCGTCAGATCCGCGCGCCCGAGGCCGATCGCGGCGATCTCGCCCTCCCCTGCTTCGAGCTGGGGAAGCGCATGAAGATCCCGAAGCCGCCCGACGCCGCTGCCCTCATTGCCGCGAAGATGGGCGGCGCGCCGTTCTCGAACGTCGAGGCGGTGGGGCCCTACGTGAACGTGCGCATCGACGCCGCCGCGCTCGCCTTCGCGGTGGTTCCGGAGGCGCGCGCGAAGACGTTCGGCCAGTCTCGCGTGGGTGAAGGCAAGACGGTCGTCATCGACTTCTCCTCGCCGAACATCGCCAAGCCCCTCGCGTTCCACCACATCCGCTCGACGGTGATCGGCGCGGCGATCGGCCGCCTGCACGCCGCGACCGGCTGGAAGGTGGTCGGCCTCAACTATCTCGGGGACTGGGGAAAGCAGTTCGGCCTGCTCGCGACGGGCTTCGCGCGCTACGGCGATCCGGCCAAGCGCGCCGACGCGAAGCACCTGGTCGAGGTGTACGTCAAAGCGAACCAGGACGCCGACGTCGAAGGCGTGAAGGCGACGATCGCGGCCCCCGAAGCGGCGCGGAAGCTGATCGCCGAGGTCACCGCCGCGCGCGGCGACACGCCCGCCGACCCGAAGGCCGCGAAAGCCGCGGAGAAGAAGCTCAAGTCGCTGGAGAAGAAGCTGCGCGCCGATCGCGCCCTGAGCGAGGACGCCGATCCGCTCGAGGGCGCCGACGCGTACCTCTTCACGCTGTCGCAGCGGATGGTCGAGGCCGGGCAGCGCCTGCCATCGGTCGAGGGGCGCGATCGCGAGGCCCGCCTCTTCTTCAAGGAGCTCGAGTCCGGCGCACCGTCCGCGGTCGCGGAGTGGAAGGAGTTCCGCGAGGCTTCGCTGGCCGAGTTCCGGCGCATCTACGAGCGCATGGGGATCGAGTTCACCGCGTTCGAGGGCGAGTCGTTCTACAATGGCGTGCTCAAGCAGACGGTGGAGAAGGTCTCCGAGAAGCCCGGCACGCGCATGAGCGAAGGCGCCAAGATCGTCGACCTGCCGTACAAGGACGGCGAGCCGCCGATCCTCCTCGAAACACGGGACGGGACGACGCTGTACATCACGCGCGACATCGCCGCGGCGATGGATCGGCACGAGCGCTTCCAGTTCGATCGCTCGCTCTACGTCGTCGCGCACGATCAGGCGCTGCACTTCAGCCAGCTCATCCGCACGCTCGATGCGATGGGCTTCGAGTGGGCCAAGAAGATGGCGCACGTGCCGTTCGGTCGCGTGGC
>Ga0105047_10003532_pt1 | contig 27534 bp, 26 predicted proteins | sample MAT04_FD_78384 | JGI IMG/M metagenome (GOLD analysis project Ga0105047, IMG submission 78384) | Freshwater microbial communities from Lake Fryxell liftoff mats and glacier meltwater in Antarctica - MAT-04 (megahit assembly) | ecosystem: Environmental > Aquatic > Freshwater > Ice > Liftoff... | reverse complement strand
GGTTTCGGCAATCCCAGGCAAGCGCTTGTGGATAACGTCTGGGCCCAGGTGTTGGAGGTTCAAATGGATGTGATCGGCATGTGCGCCAACGCCGCGGCCCTCGCGGATCTCAACCGTCATCGCGCGCGAAACCACGTCGCGTGAGGCCAAATCTTTCGCATTCGGTGCATAGCGCTCCATGAAGCGCTCGCCCTTGGAATTGGTCAGATAACCGCCTTCACCGCGCACGCCTTCGGTGATTAGGCAGCCAGCGCCATAAACCCCAGTCGGGTGAAACTGCACAAACTCCATGTCCTGCAGGGGCAAGCCCGCGCGCAGCGCCATGCCGCCGCCGTCGCCGGTGCAGGTGTGCGCTGATGTCGCCGAAAAATAGGCCCTGCCATAGCCGCCGGTGGCCAAAATCACCGCGTGGGCGCGAAACAAATGGAGCTGCCCTTCGGCCATATCGAGCGCAAGAACACCCCGACAAACGCCGTTGTCCATGAGCAGATCGAGCGCAAAATACTCAATGAAAAAGCGCGCGTCGTGTTTGAGCGATTGCTGGTACAGCGTGTGCAGGATCGCGTGGCCGGTGCGATCGGCAGCGGCGCAGGTCCGCTGCGCGGTGCCTTTGCCGTAGTGCGTCGTCATGCCGCCGAATGGGCGCTGGTAAATACGCCCGTCTTCTGTGCGCGAAAACGGCACGCCGTAGTGCTCAAGCTCGATGACTGCAGGAATTGCTTCTCTGCACATGTATTCGATCGCATCCTGGTCGCCTAACCAGTCAGAGCCCTTGATCGTGTCATAAAAATGGAAACGCCAGTCGTCTTCACCCATGTTCCCAAGCGCCGCCGACATGCCGCCTTGCGCGGCAACCGTGTGTGATCGGGTGGGAAAAACCTTGCTCAGGCACGCAGTGGTGAGTCCGCTCGCGGCCAGCCCCATGGTGGCGCGCAAGCCAGCGCCGCCGGCGCCAACGACCAGCACGTCATATTTGTGTTCAGTGATTTTGTACGCTTGTGCCACGTTTGGTATTAGCTCCCCAGCGAGATTCGTATAATCGCCAAGCTACAGGCCAGCGCGCCAAAGAAACAGAAAAACTTGGTGAGGATTTGCAGCACGACTTCAGCCTTGCGCTGGTGAACGTAATCCTCAATCACGACCTGCACGCCAAGCTGCGCGTGATAAAAAAGAGCGATCACCAGGCCGATTGCGGCAACGCTGGCCAATGGCTGGGCCAACCATGCGCGCACCGCGTCGTAGTCGGCGGGCTGCAGCGCGATCACAGAGACCATGAACCAAATGGTCAGCGGCACCAAGGCAATGGCGGTCAGCCTTTGCAGCCACCAGTGGCCAACGCCTTCTTTGGCGGAACCCAATCCACGCACCCGTTGCAGCGGAGTTCGCAAGCTCACTTTTCGACCTCAGTAATAATGCGCCGCGGCCCAAACCGCAGCGGTGGATAGGATGCTTAGCGCGACTACCGCCCAGCCGGTCTGGTAGGTGCGCTTAAGGTCGAGGCCCCAGCCCATGTCCCAGGCGAGATGACGGATGCCGTTGAGCAAGTGGTAGTTCAGGGCAAAGGTCCAGCCGAGCAAAAGCAGCTGCCCGGGGATAGAGGCAAGCAGGCCCTGAACCCACTCAAACTGCTCACGCGTGCCGGCAGCCGCCAGAAGCCATGCAATCAGCAGAACCGAACCTACCGACAGGGCAACGCCGGTGATGCGATGACCAATCGACAGTATTGAGGTGAGTTGAGGCTTATAGACCTGAAGATGGGGAGAAAGTGGACGCGCTCGATTCGCCATGCCGTGACCTAATAACCGTGATAAATAAAACGCTAAAAGTCGATGCAGCGACCGTTTTTTTCCCAGTCGCCGAAACGTGTCGGGTCCAATCCGCCGCGTCCGCCAATTTCAATCGGCGCCGCGCTCTCGGGCTGGCCTTGCGCAAGTTCGGGCTCATTCGGATCAGAGGGTACTAAGTCTGCGGCTGGTTCGATCATGCGATGCCTGCGGCCGAACGGCCGATGGGTGATGGGGGAATCCCATCGAGTATAGTGGTTTTCAGTCGGTCCAAATGGCGTGATTCTTGCTCACCCATCGTGAACCTAAAAGCCGGCATGATAGCGCCATGGTTATTCAATCGGCTTCGAGTTGGGTCAGCTTTCCGCGCTATGCGGTGCTTCGCTTTCAGGGCAGCGACGCGCGCAGCTTTCTGCAGTCTCAGCTGACTCAGGACATGCGTACCCTCACTGCTGAAAATGCGGTATGTGCAGCGTGGTTGAGCGTTAAGGGACGGGTGCTCGCGACGATGCTGCTGCTCGAAGAGTCGAGCGATTCGATCATCGCGATCACGCTCAGCAGCGGGGCGGAGGCATTGCTCGATCAACTCAAACGCTTTGTGTTTCGGTCCAAGGTCAATATTTCTTTCCCCGACTTGAGCGTCGCCGCGCGCATTATCGATGGACAACACACGCCTTGGGTGCTAACCCGGCGCCAGGACGTTCTCGGCGTGTCGTTTGGCGATCGCGCGCTGAAAGTCGTCGCTGACAGCAGCTACCCCATCGCCGACGAGCGTTTCGCTTCGCGCTGGCAGCTGCTGGGCATTCGCGCGCAGTTCCCTGAGATCGAACCCGGCGCGGCAGACCGCTTCGTTCCGCAGGCCTTAGGATTTGAGCGCTGGGGCGGCTTAAGCTTTCAAAAGGGCTGCTTTCCCGGCCAGGAAATCGTCGCGCGACTGCACTACCTTGGGAAACACAAACGGCATTTGGTGGCATTGCGCTCCGATCAGATTCTTGCGCTTGAGCCGGGCGCACCGCTTTACGCAATCGAGCGCGACGAAAGCGACAGCGTCGGTGAAGTGTTGCTGAGCGCCACCACCGATGCAGGAACCCAACTTCTTGCGGTTCTGAAAGTGGGTATAGATGTTCCGCTCACGCCCTTCACCTTCTCGAATCAATCGGCGGTTACCTTGCAACATGCACTGGTGGCGGCATGATTAGTGCTAGCTGCTGATAAAAACTGGGGGTATTCAATGCGCAATGTTCTTAAAAAGTGTGGCGTTTTCGCGCTGCTTGTTTCGGCGAGCGGTGTGCTGAGTGCCGCCGAGTTCAACTTGGTGGTTGAACCGTCATACAGTCAAGTGAGGGCCAAGGAGATCTACCAGCCGCTTGCCACTTATCTCAGTGCCGCGACCGGCCACAAGATTACCCTCAAGACGTATCGGAACTACCACATTTATTGGGCCGATATGCGCAAGAATCAGGGCTGGGACATCGTCTTTGATGATTCTCACTTCACCGACTATCGCATCCAGCGCTTCGGCTACACACCGCTGGTGAAGACGGCCGAAACGGTGACCTACACGCTCCTCTCGCGCGGGGCGCAAGAAGACGAAACCGTGCAGAGCTTTGTCGCGCGACCCGTCGTCAGCATGCCGGCGCCGAGCTTGGGCTTTGCGCTGTTGCTCGATATGTTTCCAAATCCCATCCAACAGCCGATTTTAGTGACCAGCGCGCAGAGCTGGCGCGACACCGTTGAGATCGTCAATGGCGAAGAAGCAGATGCAGCGATGGTCCCGCAGTGGTTGCAAAACGAGTACGCCAACCTGATCCCGATCACAAGTTCGCGCGAATTTCCGGGCGCTGCGATTTCAGTCAGCTCCAGTGTCGATACAGCGACCCGCGCTGCGCTTAAAACGGCGTTGCTCAAGATGCATGAAGACCAAAAGCTCTATGAGGTACTCGCAGAAATTGGCGTAACGCAGTTTGTCGAAACCAAATCGGAAGATTACAAAGGCAATGAACAGATGCTGCGCGGGTTCTACGGCTACTGAGCGAGAACGCGTGTGGAGGCGGTCAAAATTTTTGATCAGGTTCTTTTGTTTGCGGCCTTGCCTGCCATTGGCATAGCCGCGTCGTTTCTCTATCTGCGCGGGCGCACCGCACGCGTTCGCACCATTGCAGCGCATGAGCTGCTTGATGCGCTTGACCAACTTGAAGCACTGGCTAGGCGAAGCAAAAATCGCGCCCAGCAGATCGAAAAAGCGAGCGCCGAAGTGCATGCGGCGAACGACCACCGGCGCGCGCTGAGCGACCAAACCAACAGGCTTTTTCAGCAGGTCATGAGCCAGTCCCTGCGTGATCGACAATGGGTGGCCCAGTATGCCGAATTGGCACCCATCGCCGAGTTTGACGCGCGCCGCGCACGCCAGCTGGAAGCCGTGGCCAAGCTCAACACCTTCCTTGAAACGCTCGACGTGGCCTTGAGTGAGGCGCAGGCCGCCACCCGTGCGTAGGCTCTTTGGATGGCGTTGATCCTCGCGAGCTCATCGCGCTACCGACGCGCCCAGCTGGAGCGCATGCAGCTTGAATTTCGCTGGGTTGCGCCTGATCTTGACGAGTCCGCCCTTCCAGGCGAAAACGGGCTTGAGCTGGCTTTGCGTCTGGCGCAGGCCAAAGCGCAAGCCGTGTCCAAGCTCAACCCGCTTGATGTGGTGATTGGTTGCGACCAGACCATGGTCCTTGGCGCCGAAATCCACGGCAAGCCCAACAACTCTGAACGCGCTTTCGAAATGCTGCGGTGCTTCTCAGGGCAGCGCGCAACCTTTCATTCAGCGCTGGCTCTGGTCCACGCGGGTGAACTGCTGGGTTCGACATCGGTGCCCACCCACGTTCAGTTCAGGGAGCTCAGTGAATCAACGATCGGCCACTATCTGGCGCGGGAACCTGCGCTCGATTGCGCTGGCGGCTTCAAATCAGAAGCCCTTGGGCTGGCACTGGTGCAATCGATTGAATCAACCGACCCGAGCGCGCTGATCGGCTTGCCGTTGATCGCTTTGCTCGATCTGCTGCGCGCGCACGGGATTGACCCGCTTGGTTGATCAAACGGTTGATCAGCGGCGATCGGCGGCGATGACCACCACGCCGCCTTGGGCATAGCGCGCGCTCAGCTCCACCTCGCGAATGTCAGCGGGCAGCGGGATCGAAAATGGTGCGGGCACAAAGGCGTCACTGGTTTGCGCGGGCGGCAGCCGTTGAAGCAGAACTTCCTGCTCCTCGGCATTGCGTCCACGCAGCTCAAAGACAGTGACGTGCGCTCCGTTGCGCCAGTGCCAGCCTTTCAAACCGTTTGCGCTAAATCCAACGTAGCCGATCGCCGGCAGCTCGCAGCCGTGGTTGCCTGAGCGCAAGATTGCCAAGCGTTTGCGCTCCGCAACCAAACTGAAATCAACTACCAGATCCAAGGGTCCAAGCGCTGGGCAAAAGCGCGAGATCCAAGCGGGCAAGGCGTCGCGCTTGCTGGCGCTAAGCTCAGCGATCAAAACGACTGTACCCCGGCGCGCGCGCGCAGCTGCCGCACGTCCATCGCGATTCCAAATCCTAAGCTGCAGGGCGCGTCCGTGTTTGGCATTGAGGCCGTGGTCGAGTACGTAGATGTCATGCGGCCGTTTGAGTTCAAACGCGAGCTGCGCGGCGAGCATAAAATTGTCGGCAACGATAGTGGTGCCGGGGGCCAGATTTGGCTCGACCATGCGCTGCAAAGCCGCGGCTTCGCGCCAGCCGATAAAGTTCTCAGGCAGCCACTTGCTGTTGAAAGCGTTTGCCTGGTCGCGTCCAAGCGCGCCCATGCCCAGCACGGCCAACAGGGCGAAGCTGGCAACCAGCGAGGCCCAACAGGCGATCAGCGCGGGCGTACGTCGCTGCCACTGCATGTAGGCGCAGGGCAGCAGGCACAGCAGCAAAAGATAGCTCGGCAGCGTCCAGTGCACGGTCAGCCGCTCGCGGTCTGCGAAGGGCGCCAGCAGCGCATAAAACAACCAGTGGCTAAGGGCAAGGCTCAACAGCAGCTGCCAGCGTGGGTCTTTCTGCTTGCGCGCGGTGTACACGATGCCGAGCAGCAGGGCGACGGTGCTCGGAAAGGTGAAAAAGAGCTGTTCCGGATAAAACTTGAGGCCATCTAGGGCGAAGCGCCAAGGGTGACGGTCGAGCAGCTGGAACTGGAGATTTTCATAAGCGTGCGCAAAGTTGAACCAAAGCGTGGGCCATAACCCAAGCAAGCCCAACAGCGCTGCAAACCAAAAACGCGGATTGCCCCACCAAGCCCGCCCAAGCGGCGATAGCAGCAAAAACGGCAGCATCGCCGCAATCCAAACAACAAAGCGCGGGTGGGTCGCCAAACCCGCCGCCAAGGCGAGCCCAAGTGCGCCGAAATCCGTCCATTTGTTGCTGCTAAGTGCGCGCAGCGCCAACCACGCGCAAGCCAGCGCCCACAGATTAAGCCAGGTGTCGGGCAGCGCCAGCAGGCCCAAGCCGTTGCCCAGCGGCAATAGAAAAAATCCAATCGGCGCCAATATGGCCACGCCGCGCGGCGCGTCAAGCGCGCGCGCGATGGCCCACATCAGCAGCGGAATCAGCATTCCCGCAAGCGCGCCAAGCGCTCGCACGCCGGCATAGCTGCCGCCAAAGAGCGCTTCACTGAGCGCAATCATCCACTGAGTGAGACCGGGTAAATCCGAATACGCCCATGCGAGGTGACGAGATTCCCACCAGTAGAACGCCTCGTCACCGAATAGACTCAAGTGCGCTGCGAGCGCCCATTTACCCGCCAGCAGTGCGAGCGCAGCCACAATCAGCGGCAACAGGGGTCGGAAAGTGGGCGTTTTCAAAGTCACCTTGAGATTGTGAACACTTTTGCCAAGCTAAGGTTGTGCCCTTCACGTCTATGAGTCCCTGCCGCCGATGACCGCGATGCCCCCAGTTGCAAACGACGCGATCGCCGCATTAAAGCGAGCGCTCGCCCAAGTCGATCAGGTGATTTTTGGCAAGTCGGAACAGGTGCGACTCGCTTTTGCGTGCTTGATTGCCGATGGCCATTTGCTGATTGAGGACTTGCCCGGCGTCGGCAAAACGACTTTGGCCCACGCGCTCGCGGCGACGCTCGGCTTAAATTTTCACCGCGCGCAGTTCACCGCAGACATGCTGCCCTCAGACATCATCGGCGTGAGCGTATTTCGGCGCTCCGACGAGCGCTTCGAGTTTCATCCGGGCCCGATTTTTTCTGAGCTGTTTTTGGCCGATGAGGTCAATCGCGCCACCCCGCGCACGCAGAGCGCGCTGCTTGAGGCCATGGCTGAAAACCAGGTCACGGTGGACGGCAGCACGCACCGCCTGCCCGAACCGTTCTTTGTCATTGCAACCCAAAACCCGGTTGATTTGGCGGGCACTTTCCCGCTTCCAGATTCTCAGCTAGATCGCTTTTTAATGCGCATGAGCCTCGGCTATCCCGACGCGCAGGCCGAGCGGCAGATGCTGCTAAGCGGTGATCGCGGGGAATTTATCCGCGGTTTGCCGATCTTGCTTGGAGCCGACGAAATCCGCGAACTCAAGCGGCTTGCGCGTGCGGTGCTGACCAGCGACGCATTGATCGACTATGTGCAGGCGCTGATCAAAGAAAGCCGCCAAGCGGCTGAGCTTAGCGTGGGCCTGTCGCCGCGCGCGGCGCTGGCCTTGATCAAGGCGGCGCGCGCAATGGCACTTCTCGACGGCCGCAGCTTCACTCAACCCGAGGACATCAAGCGGGTGTTCCCGCACGTCGCCGCGCACCGCTTGCGGGCCAAGCCCGGCGAGGCGCAGAGCGTTGATCAGATCGCCAGAAAAATACTGGCGCGCGTGCAGATTCCCTGACGGCCGTGCAGATCGTTCCCAGGGATGAGCGTTGGCGCGATTGGATTGCAGTGCGCTTTCCAGCGCTTTTTCTTGGCCGCGTACAAGAAAGCCTGCCGGTCGTTTTTGATCGCAAAAGAATCTACACCCTGCCCACCCGCTTCGGCTTCTTTTTCGGGTTGGTTGCGCTGTTGTGCGTTTTTGGTGGGCTCAACTACAACAATAACGTCGTTTTGATTCTCGCCTTTCTGGTTGCCGCACTTGGCTTTGTCAGCCTGCTTTATGCCTTCTTGAATCTGCGCGGCGTGCGGGTTTTGAGCGTTCACGCGGACCCCGTTTTTGCCGGCGAAAAAGCCCGTTTTATCGCGCAGCTTGAGGCCCCCACCGCGCGCGACAGCGTGGTCGCGGAATGGAGGCAGAGTGCCGAGGTTGGCGGCCTGCATGCTGCGTTGGCGACCCCATTTGCGCTTGAAATTCCGAGCCTGCACCGTGGCACCCTTGATCTGCCCGCGTTTCGAATCTGGACCGACTATCCGTTCGGTCTGTTTTATGCGTGGAGCCACGTGCGCGTGCATGCCCGCACACTCGTGTACCCCAAACCAGAACGCGAGCCCCCGCAGTGGCCCGATGCGGCGCTTGAGTCGGGCGAAACCTCTTCGCGTCAGCAGGGCGATGACGACCTGTTTGGGCTCACCCGTTTCCAGCCCGGAGATCGGGCGCAGCGGATTTCCTGGGCGGTCTATGCACGCAACGACGCGCTGATGGTCAAGGACTTTAGGCGCACGCAAACGCAGCGCTTGCGTTTTGATTTGGCACAGACTTTGGGCTTAGCGCTAGAACCCGCGTTGGCGCGTCTGTGTGCTTGGATCTTGCTGGCCGATCGCCTTGGGCTTGCGTATTCGCTAAAGCTTGGCGCCGAATCAGTCCCGCTCGGCACAGGCGTGGCTCAGCGCGAGCGCTGCCTGGCCTCTCTTGCGCTGTACAGCCCATGAAGCCCGCCGCACTGTCTCGGTTGGGGGTTATGTTCGCAGGCCTTGCGAGCATCGTTGCGATTTTGCCGAATCTGCTGTGGATGCCCGCGTGGGTGTCGGTGGTCGTGTTGCTGGCGCTGGCTTGGCGCCTTTTGCTGGAGGGCGCCAACGGGCTTCCCAAGCCGCCAGCTTGGGTGCGCATGCTGATCACCGTCGGCGTGGTGGTTTACGTATTTTTTGAGTTTCGAACCTTGCTTGGGCGCCAAGCCGGGATAACTTTGCTCACCCTGATGCTGGCGCTGAAGTTTCTCGAATCAAGCTCGCGCCGCGATGCCTTGCTGGTGGTCACGCTGAGCTATTTTGTGACCGCCTGCCAAGGCCTGATCTCGCAATCGCTGGGTCTTACGGCCTACATGGTGCTGGCGGTGGTGGTGATTACCCTTTGTCTGCGCGTGCTGAATGCACCGGCGCAGCGCTCGGACATGCGGCTTGGCGCGACCGCAAACGCGGGTTCCAGTCTGCGCCGGATACTGCTTGCGCTGTTGATTCCTTTGCTCCACGCGCTGCCACTGGCGCTGATTTTTTTCCTGTTTGTGCCGCGCCTGGGCACGCCGGTGTTTGGAGTACCTGAAGACGCCATCGAGGCGCGCACGGGCTTAAGCGATGAGATGGCGCCGGGCTCAGTCAGCAAGCTCTACATTGATGACTCACCGGTCATGCGCGTGCGCTTTGAAGGCACGCCGCCGGCGCAGTCGGATATGTACTGGCGCGGCCCGGTTCTTTGGAACTTCGATGGCAGCAAGTGGACCGCAAGCTTTGGCTACAGCAGGATGCCCGCCAAGCTCGACGGTTTGACCCGCGCCGCGACCACCTTTAGCTATGAGGTGACACTCGAACCCACCGATCGCAACTGGCTGTTTGCGCTTGATGTGGCCACCACGGCACCCGAAGGTGCGGCAATCACTCAGGATTTTCAGCTGGTTCAGCGCAAACCCGTGACTGCGCTCAAGCGCTACCGGCAGAGTTCCGATGCCACGCTGCTCAGCCGCATCGAGGACAGCCGCGCATCGGTGATGGCCTTGACACAGCCGGCGGACCGCAACCCACGCACGCAAGAGCTGGCGCAAAGCTGGCGTGCAGAAAACCCCGACGCCCAGGCCTTGGTTGATCGCGCGATGCGCCATTTTCGCGAAGAGGCCTTTTTCTACACGCTGGAGCCGCAGACGCTCGGCGGCAACCCCGTCGATGATTTTCTGTTTTCCACGCGCGAAGGCTATTGCGAGCACTACGCGTCTGCGTTCACTTCACTGATGCGCGCCGCCGGTGTGCCGGCGCGGGTGGTCACCGGCTATCAAGGGGGCTACAAGAACCCGGGCGGCGACTTTTGGGTGGTGCGCCAATCTGATGCGCATGCGTGGTCGGAGGTGTTTATCAGCGGTCGCGGCTGGGTTCGCGTGGATCCAACCGCAGCGGTCTCGCCCGATCGCATCAACCGCGGCACGGATGCCGCTTTGCGCCCCGACCGCTACGAGAACTTTCCCTGGCTGCGCGACTTACGCGACCGCCTCGATCGCATCAGCGATGTCTGGAATCGTTCGGTACTGACCTTTAACGACGCCCGTCAGCGCGCCCTGCTGGAACCTTTTGGGGTCGCCGAAATGGATTGGCGCTTCTCAGCCAGTGCGCTGACCGTCGGCCTGCTCGGCACCGCGCTGCTGGTGTTGCTGACGCGCTGGTGGTTTCACCGACCCGCGCCGATCGATCCACTTGCTGCCGAACTAAGGCGCTTTCGCACAGCGCTCAAGCAGCGCGGCTTGGCCGCCGGGCCCGAGCTTGGGCCAAGCGAGCTGATCGAACTGCTGTCGGGCCATTTTCAAGAAACGCCATCTGCTGCGCTCGCTTTCTTGCGCGGCGTCAATCTGGCCCGCTATGCCAACCAGCGCGCTGACCCAAGCCAAACGGGATTGATCAGGCGCATGAACACGCGAGCGCTACGGCAAATTCGCAGACTTCCGCTAAAGCTAAGCGCGTAAAGTAAGGTACCTGTTGGCTTGACGCCGGTCGAACTGCACTCACTCGGAGTTTTTTATCATGTTGAAAAAATCCATCCTTCCTGCTGCGGCGCTGACGCTGCTTGGCGCCTGCGCCAGCATCCCAAAGCCGATCAGCGGCGACATTCCGATAAGCGTGCCGGGCGCAGCGGCGGGGCTTAGCGTCGGCACCACGGTGCGCTGGGGCGGAACCATCGTCAGCGTGCAGCCGCGCCCGCAAGACACCTGTTTTGAGGTCCTCGCCAAAGAACTCAGCGCATCCGCCCGACCTTTGGAAAAAGACGAGTCGAGCGGTCGCTTCATCGCCTGCCGCAGCGGCTTTTTCGATCCGGAAGTGTTTGTCAAAGGGCGCGAACTAACGGTCGTTGGGCGCCTGGAGCGGGTCGAAAAGCGCAAGATTGGCGAGTATGAATATCCCTTTCCAATTCTCGCGGCCGATTCGATTTATCTGTGGCCAGAGCGGATAGAGCGCGATCTGCGCGGCTATCCAGCGCCATTTTTTGGTCCGATCTGGTGGGACCCGTACCCGTTGTATCCGCGCGGCTTCCGCACGCACGGTGGGCCACCGATCAAATCCACTCAAGGCGCGGACTCAAAGCAGCAGTGATCAAAGCCTATCTGCGCACGCGCTTTGGCCACCTGCACTATCGGGTGGCGGGCGCAGGGGCTCCGGTTGTTTTGCTGCACCCATCGCCCATGTCCGGCTTAGCGATGGTGCCGATCGCGAAGGCCCTAAGCGATCAGTACCAGACATTTTGTTTTGACACCCCGGGCTACGGGCAAAGTGAGGCACTGGCGCATCCCGCGCAATCGCTGGACGACTACGTCAACGCCTTGCTTGCAGGGTGGGATGCACTGGGCATTGCGCGCTGTGCATTAATCGGCGCCGCCACCGGTGCGCAAATTGCCATTGAGATCAGCAAGCGTTTTCCCGAGCGGGTGAGCCTGTTGATCGCCGACAGCGCCTGCCATTTCAGCGATCTCGAACGCGAGCGCATTTTGCGCGGCTACTTCCCTGATCTGACGCCCACCGATCACGCCGGTCATCTGGCTTTGGCCTGGCAAATGTCGCGCGATTTGTTTCTCGCCTTTCCCTGGTTTGATCCATCGCCCGCCGCGCGGCTCAAGCGCGACATCCCGCCGCCTCAGGTGATCAACGCGATGGTTCTCGACTACATGCGCGCCGGGCCGGACTACGCCCGCGCATATCGCCTTGCATTTCAAAACGAACGCGCCAGCCAGCTTAAGGCGCTGCGCGTGCAAACCCTGATCCCGCTGTGGGAATCGAGCATTCTCAAACCGCACACCGAAGCCCTGCTGGCGCAACCGCTGCCTTCTGTCGTCAGCGCGCTGCCGATTGGCACGGGGCCAGCGGCGCGTATCGAGGCGATCGCCCGCGCCGTTCGCAAGCACTATCGCGACGGCAAAATGGGCGAAGCGAGCGCCGCCTTGCCAACGAAGTTTGGCTATCTCACGCTGCCCTTCGGGCAACTGCACTGGCGCGGTGATCTTAACGGCAACGGCCTGCCGGTGATTGCGCTGCACGACTTAAGCGGCAGCAGCGAACAGATGGCAGGCGTGATTGAGCCGCTGCTTGGCCAGCGCCCGGTGCTTGCTTTGGATCTGCCGGGGAACGGCGATTCCGACCTCGCCACAGAGCCGCTATCAACTGCAGACCAAGCCAATCAACTGGCGCTCGCACTCAAGCACCTTGGCATCAACGCGCTCGCTTGCTGGGGCCGCTATGCGGGTGCGCAGGTGGCGCTGGAACTGGCCAAAAATCCGCACTTTGATTTAGTTGAGCTGGTCCACTTGGGCGCCTTGGTGGCTTCACCTGATGTAAAAGCGGTCCTGCTTGAACACGATTCCCCGAGCCTTGCCGCAGCAGCCGATGGCTCGCATTTGCTGCGTGCCTGGCACAGGGTGCGCGACGAGGCTTTTTTCTGGCCATGGTTTGCGCGCAGCGCCGCAAGCGCGTTACTCAATGCCCAAGCACCAACCGCGAAAGACCTAACCACACGCGTGCGCCTGCTGCTGGCGATGGGCGATCGCCATCACGACGCCTACCAATGCGCGCAGCGCTATCCCACGCTGGCTGAGATCGCAAACTTTCCCGCACGCAGACAAATCTTTGCGACGCGCCAAGGCGATGCCCTAGCCGACGCGATCCTCGCCACGGGCAAACGCTTGGGCTGCCGCACCGCGCTTCTCCCAAATGAGATGAACGCATGGGCTGCTGCAATTGCCGGCGCGAGTTAACCCGCCGCTTCAGCCGAGCTTGAATTGAACGAACAGTTCGGAGGTTCGTGAGGTCGATTGACCCAGCGAGATCAGGCCATCTTTGCGCAAATTGAGCTCGTCGCGGTGTATGCGTATCTCGTCTTCGCCCTGAAAGCGCACAAACGTCCCGTTTGTCGAGCGGTCCGTCAGCACGAAATTGCCGCGTCGGTACTCCAGCATCGCGTGATTGCGCGAGACCCACTCGCCTTCGATCAAAAGATTACTGCTCGGGTCGCGCCCCATCATAAAAGGCGGCGATAGATCGTGCATCTGCAGGTCGCGGCCGCGAAAGCGAAGATCAAGCTTTGAAGCGCGTGAGGGATCTTCGATCCGCACAGCGCGCGTCAGGGTGGTGATGTTGGCGGTATCGTGCTGCCAAAGAATGTCAATGATTTCAATGGGCTGGCTCTTGCCGGAAACGTGCGTTGAGCCGAGAGCGCGGGTTCTGAATTGGCCGTAATTGGTGAGCCCCTTGAGCATCGCCTGGGTCACCACGATCTGCTCGCGCTTGGCCAACCCAACCATGCGCGCGGCAACGTTGACCGCATCGCCAAACACGTCGTTTTCTTCAAGCAGGGTGTCGCCGTGGTGCAGACCAATCCGCAGTGCGACCACCTCGCGCTTGAGTTTGGCGTCGTCTTTGACGCGCTGCTGCATGTCACACGCTGAGTGCAGCCCTTGAACCGTTGCCGGAAAGGTGCACATCAGCTCATCGCCAATGGTCTTGATGACCGTGCCGCCGTGCGCGAGCACGGCCTGTTCCATCAGCTTGAGCGCGTGTGAGAGCAGTTCGCGTGCGGGCACATCACCCAAGCGCTCAAAGAGCTTGGTTGACCCGGCCACATCGGCAAACATGATCGTTTGTGCTTTGCACTCTGCCATGGAATTACAACTGCTTGCCGAATCATTTGGCGCCCTAGAATACCGGGCGCAGCGGCCGGCGTGAATCCCACAGATGTCAGCGGGCTTTCAACCCTGCGGAATGCGCAAAACCAGCCCCGCTTGCAGCGAATCACCAGCCAAGCCATTGGCGCTGCGCAGCGCTCTGACGCTGGTGCGATGGCGGCTGGCGATGGCGCTCAGGGTTTCCCCATTTGAAACCACGTGTTCATCGGCACGCGCGTTCTGTGCCAGCCAAGTTCCCGGCGGTGGACTTGCGAAGAAGTGGCTGCGAACGCCTTTGAAAATAGCTTGCGCCAATGCCGCGCGGTGGGCGGGATCACGCAGCCGACGCTCTTCTTCGGGATTGCTGATAAACGCCGTTTCGATCAGCACGGAGGGCACATCGGGAGATCTCAATACCGCGAATCCCGCGCGTTCAACAAAGCGCTTGTGGGTCTTGCCGACGCGTGAAAGCGAGCTCAGCACGTGCGAGGCGACGTCGTGTGAGGCCTCAAGCGTTGCGCCCTGCGAGAGATCCAGCAGCACCGCCGCCAGCATCGCGTCTTTGTCATCCAAAGTGACGCCGCCGACCAAGTCCGCTTTGTTCTCGCTTCGCGCGAGCCAATTGGCGGCCTCGGAAGTCGCGCCTGAGTTGGACAAAATGAAAACCGAAGATCCACGCACGCTGCGGTCCTCAAACGCATCGGCATGGACAGAAACAAACAGGTCGGCCTTGGCTTCTCGTGCTCTGGTAAAGCGCTGGCGCAGCGGAATAAAGTAGTCGCCATCGCGAATCAGCTTTGCCTGCATGCCAGGCTCGCGGTCAATCAAAGCGGCCAGAGCGCGTGCGATCTTGAGCGTGATGTCTTTCTCGCGCGTACCGGCGCGTCCAATTGCGCCCGGATCTTGGCCGCCGTGGCCTGCGTCAATCGCGATAACCACATTTCGCGCAGATGATTTGGGTTGCGCCTGCGTCACGGTTTTGACCTGAGACGGCGCTTTTCCTTTGCTGTACAAATCCACAACCAGACGATAGCCGGTGTTGTCGCCCGGCGTCAGCAAGAAGCTCTTCGCCTGCACCGGGGTATTGAGGTCGAAAACCACGCGAACGCCACCCGGTGGCTGCCGTCCAGTGCGGACCGCTTTAAGGACGCCAGTGCCCTCGGTGATCGGTCTAACGTCGCCCTTGAGCGCGGTTTGTTCGATATCCAAAACCAATCTATCGGGATTCTTTAAGCCAAATAGCCGGTATTGCACGGGGCCGGTGACTTCAAATACGGCGCGCGTGTATTCCGCATTGGCGCGCAAGCGCACCGCACCCAAATCGGTGGCATAAATGGCACCGCTGTATACGAGAAAAAAGAAAACGAATAGAGAACGATAAATCATGAAAGACTTAAACCCGCGAGAGCCCAGCGAAGAATGCGCGAATTGATCTCGAAATATCAAGTTTTTTCTTTATAAATCCTTGAGCTACGACGTTTTGTTGAGCCAATGCGTCAACAAGGCGAGCGCAGCGCCGCTGATGTGCGCCCGGCGACCCTCGCCGTGCGCGCTAAGGGAAACCCATAGATCAGGTTCCGGCAGCGCTTCGAGCGCGCGTTCCGGCCATTCGACGATCAGCCAAGCCGGGCCTGCCAACAGGTCGCGAAAGCCCAAATCGTAGAGCTCAGACGCATCGTTGAGGCGGTACAAATCCAGGTGCCAGGCGGGCAATCCGCATATTTCATAGGGTTCGATCAGTGCGTAGGTGGGACTCTTGATGCGACCCGCCACACCCAATGCGCGCAGCAACGCCCGCGCCAGTGTGGTCTTGCCCGCGCCGACGTCGCCGCTCAGATAAAGCTTAAGCGGCGTGGCTGAACGCGCGAGCGCCGCGCCCAATGCCTCGGTGGCGCTTTCTTCGGCCAGATCAAGATCAAGCGTCGGCGCAGACGCCACCGGCTCAGGCCAGCGCATGCGGGTTGACCACCGCGCGCAGCTGCGCCAGCAGGTCACGTGGGCTTAAACCCCGTTCGCCTGCGCGTGCGGCCAGATCGCCGGCAGCCGCGTGTGCGTAAACGCCAAAGCGCGCGGCGTCCGTTGCGCTCATGCCTTGGGCAAGAAACGCCGCGATCACGCCCGCAAGCACATCACCCATGCCGCCGGTGGCCATGCCGGGATTGCCGCGATCGCAGATCCAAAGCGCACCGGCTGGATCGGCAATCAAGCTGCCTGCGCCTTTTAGAATCACCACGCAGCCAAAGCGCCGCGCCAACGCGCGCACCGCCGCGGGACGATCACGTTCGACCTCGACCACCGTCACTTCCAACAGGCGCGCCGCTTCGCCTGGGTGTGGGGTCAGAACCGAGCCCGCTGGGATCGCCGATTTGCACGTGGACTGAAGGTTCAGCCCATCTGCATCAAGCACCATGGGCTCAGCATGGGCGAGCACGCGCGCGAACAACGCCTGCGCCCACGCGCCTTGCCCCAATCCGGGACCGAGCAGAACCGTGTAGCCGCTCAAAACCAAGGCCGCTGGGTCGTCAACCACGCGCGTCATCGCTTCAGGCAGCGCAATCTCGATGGCGGCAGCCGAGGAAGCACGGGTTGCCGCAGTCACGAGGCCAGCGCCAGCGCGCAGCGCCGCCTCGGTGCTCAAACGAATCGCACCCGCCATCCCGTTGTCGCCGCCAATAGCCAGGACGTGACCAAAATGGCCCTTGTGGGCAGCGCGCGCGCGCGGCGGCAGGGCGCCTGCGAATGCGCGTGCACTCACCCGACGCGCCAAGTTTTCAGGCACATCAAGCAGTTCGGCCAAGCCAAGCTCAGCCAGCCTGACCTCACCCGCGAGATCAGGCCCCGAGCCGGTTAGCAAACCGAGTTTTGCGCCCACGAAGCAAACGGTGTAGCGCGCGCGCACCGCACCGGGCCATGCGAATCCGGTGTCTGCGCAAAGACCGCTCGGCAAATCAAGCGCGAGCGTGAGTTTGGGTTCCATCGCGGCGGCGAGTTCGGCCATGCGCCCGCTCAAGCCCGCGCGCGCGCCGATTCCGAGCAAGGCATCGACGTAGACATCAGCGCGGCCAACAGCGCCTTCAGCCACTGCGCCGCCTGCGATTAAAAACGCTGCCGCGGCGATTGCGGCATCGCCTTTGAGCTCGACGACGCCGACCGTGCAGTAAGCCTGCACGTGCATGCCTCTTTCGCGCAGCAGGCGCGCGAGCACCCAGCCGTCGCCGCCGTTGTTGCCGGGGCCGATCATTACCGCAACCGTGCGGGCGTGTGGAAACCAAGCCCGAAGCTCGAAAGCCGCCGCTGCGCCGGCGCGCTCCATCAGCGCATAGAGTGCAATGCCAGCCCGTTTGCAGGCGGCCGCCTCCAGCGTGCGTATTTGTGCGCTGGTGTAGACCGGTTCAGGAAGCTCTTGCATGCGCTTGAGTATACTTTTTGCGATGCACGCTGCTCTTTCACCCTCTCGAATCGTAGAACTTGGCCTGAGCGTGGGTTTCCAGCAGGTTGGGATCAGCGATATCGACTTAAGCGAAGCGGAAGCGCGGCTTCACGAATGGCTGGCGCTGGGCTATCACGGGGAAATGGCGTGGATGGCCGCGCACGGCGACAAGCGTTCGCGGCCGGCTTCGTTGATTGCCAGCACCCAAAGCGTGATCAGCGTGCGCATGGATTATCAGACCGAAGCCGACGACTTAGCCTGGGCGCAGCTTGCGGACCCGACGCTCGCGTTCATCTCGCGCTATGCGCTGGGCCGCGACTATCACAAGGTGCTGCGGCAGCGCCTGCAAAAGCTGGTGGATCTGCTTGCGGCTGAGGCCGGACCGTTCGGCTACCGCGTGTTCACCGACTCGGCGCCGGTGTTGGAAAAACCGCTGGCGCAAAAAGCCGGTTTGGGCTGGATCGGAAAACACACCAACCTGATCAATTCGCGTGCAGGCAGCTGGTTCTTTTTAGGTGAGATCTACACCGACCTGCCCCTTCAAGCAGACCAACCCGCAACGGATCACTGCGGCAGCTGCAGCCGCTGCATCGAGATTTGCCCGACTCAAGCGATTATTGCGCCTTACGTTCTAGACGCCAGACGCTGCATTTCCTACCTCACCATTGAACTTGATGGCGCGATTCCGCTTGAGTTTCGCCGCGCGATCGGCAATCGCATCTATGGCTGCGACGACTGCCAGCTGGTCTGCCCGTGGAACAAATTTGCGCGGCGCACCCAGGAACCTGACTTCCTGCCGCGGCAGGTTTTAGACGGCGCTTCGCTGTTAACGCTGTTTGCCTGGTCCGAATCGGAGTTTTTGAACCACACGCTCGGTTCCGCGATTCGGCGAATCGGACACGCGCGCTGGCTGCGCAATATTGCAACTGCCTTGGGCAATGCGCCCTATTCCGAAGCGGTTGTCGCTGCGCTCAAATCGCGCAGCGAGCATCCTGCGGAGATGGTCCGTGAACACGTGCGCTGGGCGTTAGAACAGCAGGCAGCGGCGCAAGCGGTCGCTGCCTGACCCTCAAACCCGGTTTAAAGCGTGCACTTGGCCTCGAAATTGCCGCCGAACACGACGTCTTGATAGAGCACGCCTGCCCATTCCGGGTTATCGATGAACGGGTTGCGATTGCCCTGCGAGGCCTGCACGATCGCGTTGCGCAAGCATTCTTGCTCATCTGGCGGATCCTGGCGGTGCCACTCCAACAGCGTCGACAGCTTGCCCATGAAGCCAGTGGCCGCAAATGCGCCTGAAGGCGTGGTTTGCAGCAGCGCCAAATTGTCGGTGACGATCAGATCAGGCTCGGCGATCACGGCACCAACTGGCCCAACGTTGCCCCCTTCGTAGCGAATGTCCATGTACAAGATCGCGCGCGCCAAGTTGCCGCGACGCTTGCTCCAGGTTTCAAAAACCGATCCATTGGTCCAGTTGGAATTGCCGGGATAAACCCCTGAACCGCCGCCTTGCCCATCGTTCACCTGGGTGACCAGCTCAGTGCAGCCCGGGCAGTTGTCGAAGGGCTTGTTGCCGCGCTGGCTGTTGTAGTCCTCGTTCGACAAATAAAGCATGTGGGTGTCTGTGTACGGGCAGTTCGGCACCGGCGTGCCGCCGCCAACCGGTGCTGCGGTCAGGCGGTCGTTAAAGCCCAGGCTGTTGGGCCACGTGTGCTCGCGGTTGTAGCAGGTGGCGGCGGTGCAGCCGGGTTGGCCGGAGCGGCTGCTGATCGGCGTGTAGCGTGAGTTTTTGTACACATCCAAGATCAGATTGCTGTTGCCCGGTGCAACATCGGCGGTTTCCAAAATGGTCCATGCACTGGGCGCACCAGAATAGGTAAAGCAGGTGTGGCCTTTGATCAAATCATGCAGTGCGGGGCGCAGGATCTGCGCATTGATTGGGTTGATCGCGGCATAGTAAGTGGCCGCACCCGCTGCTGTGGTGAATGCAATGCTGGCATCGGCGCTGGGCGCATCGGCTACGCCATCAAGGTCAACAATCCCGCTGCGCTTGATGCTCGCCACGCAGTTGGTCGAATTGGCCAAGTTGCTGGTTGGGTTGAACACGATGGTTGCGCTTCCAGAGCCGCTGGTCGCACCGGGCACCAACACCGCGGGCGCACCGCAGTTGAGGTCGATCCAATCGGTGACGGCAACCGGTTCACTGAAGACCACGATCACGTTCGCGCTGACTGCAACGTTGCCCGCATTGTTGGCGGGAGAGGTGCTGACAATGGTCGGCGCTACATCGACGGCCGTGGTGAAGGCGCTCACATAATCGAGCGCCATCTGCTCGGGCGTGCCGTCGGTATCGGTAACTTGATTGGCCAAAACGGTCAGCGTGCACAATTCGTTGGATGCAAAAACAGGCGTCGGATTGATCGTGTAGCTGGATGCCGAATTGCTGCTGCTAACCCCAGCCACTGCGCCTGAAATCGCGCAGTTGAGCGTGTACCAATTGCTACCCAAGCTGACGGGTTCAGAAAAATTGACCGTGATGTTGGCATCAAGCGCAACGCCGGTCGCATTCAGTGCGGGCACAACGCTTGCGACCGTCGGTGGAATGTCGACACCACCGCCTGCGCCGGTGATCTGAATGTCGTCGATACCAATAAAAGCATCCACGCCCACGCCATTGCCCGTGATCATCCGAACCTGCACCAGCGCCTGGCCGTCGACATCAGAGGGAAGGGTTGCGTCTACCGCAGTGACCGTTCCCGTTCCGCTCGCGTTGGCATTGGCAACAAACGCGGCGGGCACATTGACAAAGTTGCCGGTAGCGCCAACCCGATATTGCAGGGCAACCGGCTGTATCGCCGGATCCGCATCCAGATCGCGCAGGCTGTAACGCACGCGGACGGTGCTCTCAGCCGACAGGTTCAGCCGAACCAGCAGGTACGGCCAGTCTGCAGTGCCGCTGCCTTGAATAGCGACCACTGGGTCTGCCAATTCAAATTCCGCGACGCCACCTGAGCCCAGCGCGGCCGGATCGGTCGCGTTGGCAATCACGGAGAGATCATTGGCGGCCGTTGACGTGCCGAGGATCGTGCGCGGATCGACTGGCGCTGCGCTTGAAGCGGGGTTCTGGCCCAGATATCCCTCAATCCCAGGCACACCGGACCAATCGTTATTGACAGTGATCAGGCCCACGTTCGTCCAGGACTGAGTAAATGGAAGCGTTTGCGGCACGGCATCGGCAAAAACCGATGCGCTGGAGGTCGACAGCACAAGCAAAATCAGGCGGCGCAGCAACATGGATTTTGGCCTTTGGGAATGATCGGGGCGCGGAGTTTAAGGGCTTTCCGGGTCAATTGGATGACGCGAGGCGTTTGCATCTTTGAGCTTTTTCGTCGTGCGTGCGCCAAGCTGCTTTAAGTTCTCCGCGCGGCTGAGTAAATTTCCGCGGCCGTCCTTGATCTGCCCCAGGACTTCGCTGAATGAATTTTTGGTTGCAGTGAGCTGCTGCTCGATGCGGCCAAGGTCCGCGTACAGCGCGGCAAACTTGTCGTAGAGCAAACCGGCCTGGCGCGCGATTTCTTCGGCGTTGTTGTTTTGCTGATCAATCCGCCACAGGCTGGAAATCGTTTTCAGCATCAGCAGCAGGGTGGTGTTTGAGCACAGCACCACTTGGCGCTGCTGCGCAAAGTCGGACAGTTCGGGGTCGGCGCGCAGCGCGTCAATCAGAGCGCCCTCAATCGGCACAAACAGCAAAACAAAATCCAGACTGCGCACGCCTGGCAAGCGCTCATAGGCGCGTGCGGCCAAGCCGGTGATGTGCGTTCGCAAAGAAATCAAGTGGTCCTTGAGTGCGCCTGGCTGCTGCTCGCAGTGGCGTGCGTATGCGCTAAGCGAGACCTTTGCATCGATTACCACGTCGCGCCCGTGGGGCAAGTGGATCAACACATCGGGCTGCGCGCGCGCCCCTTCGACTTGAACGCTCACTTGCGTCGCGAAGTGCACGCCTTTGTGCAGCCCTGAGGATTCGAGCAGGCGCTCCAGCTGCGCCTCGCCCCAGTTGCCCTGGGTTTTAGTGTCGCCGCGGAGTGCGCGGACAAGTGAATTGGCGTCGCTTGAAAGCTGTTGGTTGAGCGCACGCAGGTGGTGCAGCTCAGCTTTCAGATTGACGTGCTGGGCCAAGCCCGCTTGCTGGTTGTCACGCAGCAGCGCTTGAAAGCCGTGGAGCTGCTCGCGCAACGGCGAAAGCAAATAGCCGAGCTGGGATTCGCTTTCGGCTTTGAGTTGTTCGGCGCGCTGCCCCAAAAACTCAGCCGAGAGCTGCGAAAACTCAAGTTTAAGCTGCTCCTTCAATAGCGCAGCGGTGCGCCGTTCGCGTGCGGCGAGCGCCCATAAAAGCAGGCCCACCGCCAGCGCGCCGAGCAGCACGCTGACGACGCCCCACGGCGCAATCAGGCCTTGATCACCCAGGACACGCACCAGCCTTTGGCTGCGACTGATTTGCCTGGAAATAAGGTGCACGGGAAACGCGCGGCGGTGGCGTCGCCTTGGAGAAACTTGCAGTTGTTGCAGAGCTGGTCGGGTTTATGGTTCGGATACTTTTTCTGATCGACCTTGCTTGAGTCTTCGATGTAGCCCAGCGCCTTCGCGGTTGGGTTGTCGAGCTCAAGAGGAGGCAAGTCAGCCGCGTAGGCAGCGGGTACGAAGACTGCAGCGCTGGCGGCGCCAACCAAAGCGATCTGAATAAAGGTGCGACGCTTGATCGAAGGGGTTTGGGTCATGGCGGGTCTCGTTAATGAGTGAATTAGGCGATTAAGAACAATTCTTCGGGCATGTCGAGCAAGCTTGCAGCGCCAGCCTGCATGGCTTTGGCGTGCGCGTCGGTTCGCGGCAGCAAGCGCTCGAAATAAAATCGCGCTGTGTGGATTTTAGCCTGGTGGAACGGGCTCTTTGGTGATTGCAGCGCGAGCACCGCCATGCGTGCCCACCACCATGCGTGCACGGCGTATCCTGAATACATCAGGTAGTCGACCGCGGCGGCGCCAATTTCGTCCGGATTTTCCATTGCCGCCTTGCCCAGCTTGATGGTCAGGGCGGGCCACTCCTGCGCAAGCCGCGCGAGCGGCTCGATGAATTCTTTGGCCGCTGCGTTGTCGGCATTTTCTTGAAGAAATTCAGCAATCATCGCCAGAAAGTGGCGAAATCCGACGCCTTGCGCTTGGACGATTTTGCGCCCGAGCAAGTCCAAGGCCTGAATCTGGGTCGTGCCTTCGTAGATGGTGGTGATTCGCGCGTCACGCAGCAGCTGCTCAAGCCCCCATTCGCGAATGTAGCCGTGACCGCCAAGAACCTGCATGCCGTTGGCGGTGCATTCAAGCGCCATCTCGGTCAAAAAGCCCTTGGTGATCGGGGTGAAAAACGAAAGCAGCTCGTCGGCATATTTGCGCTCGGCCTCAGAGCCGCCGTGGCGCAGTTCATCGACCAGATGGGCCGAGTACATGCACTGCGCGCGCCCGGCCTCTGAAATGGCTTTCTGAGTCAGCAGCATGCGTCGCACATCCGGATGCACGATGATCGGATCGGCTGGCTTGTCGGGCCGCTTGGGCCCAGACAGCGCGCGCATCTGTAAACGCTCGCGGGCATACGGCAAGGCATTCTGGAAACTCGCCTCAATCTGCGCCTGGGCCTGAATACCCACCTCCAGACGCGCGGTGTTCATCATCACAAACATGCAGTTCAAGCCGCGGTTGAGTGGACCAATCAGCCAGCCCGTGGCGCCGTCAAAGTTCATGAGGCAGGTGCTTGAGGCCTTGATTCCCATCTTGTGCTCAATCGACCCGCAGCCCATCTGGTTGCGCTCGGTGATCACACCCTTGGCGTCGACATTGAACTTCGGCACGATAAACATCGAAATGCCTTTGGTGCCCGCAGGTGCGTCGGGCAAGCGCGCCAAGACCAAATGCACGATGTTTTCGGCCAGATCATGCTCGCCAGCGGAAATGAAGATCTTGGTCCCGGAAATGCGGTAGCTGCCGTCGGCATGTGGTTCGGCCTTGGTCTTGAGCAAGCCGAGGTCCGACCCGCAGTGTGGCTCGGTCAAACACATCGTGCCGGTCCAGCGGCCTTCATTGATCGCACGCTCAAAAACGCTGCGCTGCCAGTCGTCACCGTTGGCGTGAATACACTCGGCGGCGCCGTGCGACAAGCCCGGGTACATCGACCAGGCCATGTTGCTCGACGCCATCATTTCAACCACCGCGCAACCCAGCGCGTAAGGCATGCCCATCCCGCCATGCTCGGTCGAGCCAACCAAACCCGCCCAGCCATTGGCAGAAAACTGCGCAAACGCCTCTTTGAAGCCGTCCGGGGTGTGCACCACGCCGTTGTCCCAGCGACACCCCTGGGCGTCGCCGGTCTGGTTCAGCGGGGCAAAGACCTGGCTGGTGAATTTAGCCGCTTCTTCGAGCACTGAATCCATCAAATCGGGGGTGGTTTCAGCCAGCGCACCCAGCGCCGGGTAGCGCTCACTGACTTTGAGTAGATCGTGAAGAACAAACTTGAGGTCTGTGAGCGGCGCAGAATAATTAAGCATGACAGTGACCTCGGGCGAGCTGACGATACGGGTGCGTATTGTGGCTGATGCAGAAGCCAACTTAACGTCAACGGCAACCCGCTCGGGCGTTAGACTTCGGGCCAAACTAGCGAGGGTTCGGGACGATGAGCGAAGTCACCATCAATGAGCGCACCGCAGCGCAGCTGAAACTCCTCTCGCAGGCGCTTGATTCGGGCAGGTTGGGGCCAGTGCGACGCATGATCAATGCGCTCAACGCCGCCGAGATTGGGCACCTTCTGGAGTCACTGCCGCCGGGTAAGCGCGAAATTGCGTGGGGTTTGGTCGACGCTGAATACGACGGCGAGGTGCTTTTGCACGTGGGCGATGAAGTCCGCGAAAGCCTGATTGCCGAAATGGATCCCGCCGAGCTGATTGAAGCGGCGTCCGATCTGGACGTCGACGATCTTGCCGACATCATCGACGACCTGCCCGACACCGTGCTGCGTGAAGTACTCACGGGCATGGAGCGGGAGGACCGCGAGCGGCTGGAAAACGTCTTGAGCTATCCCGAAGAGTCCGCAGGCCGCTTAATGAACGCCGATGTGGTGACCGTGCGCGCAGACGTCACCATCGAGGTCGTGCTGCGCTACCTGCGCATGCGCGGGGACCTGCCGCGAATCATCGACTATCTGTTTGTGATCAGCCGAACCGGCGAGTATCAGGGCCGTCTGGCGATCACCGACGTGTTGAGTCGCGACCCTGACGATGCGGTTGCGGATATCTTAGATGAGTCGCTGCCGCCTTATCTGGTAACCGCTTCAGCGCAGCAGATTGCGCAAGACTTCCAAAGCAACGACTGGATTTCGGCACCGGTGGTTGACCATCGCAACGTGCTGGTCGGGCGCATCACAGTGGATGATGTGGTCGATCTGATCCGCGATGAAGCCGATCACAGCGTGCTCTCGATGGCGGGGTTGAACGAAGACGACGACATGTTCGCGCCGGTCTTCAGCAAAGCCAGACGACGGATACTGTGGCTGGGCGTGAACCTTGTGACCGCGTTTATGGCGGCCGCCGTGATCGGAAATTTTGAAGCCACGCTCGAAAAGCTGGTGGCGCTGGCGATCCTGATGCCGATGGTCGCCAGCATGGGCGGCGTCGCGGGCACGCAGACGCTTACCTTAATTGTGCGCGGCCTAGCCGTTGGGCAAGTCAACGACGGCAACGCGCGGGCGCTGTTGATCAAGGAACTCGGTGTCGGCACGATCAACGGTTTCCTGTTTGCGCTGGTGATTGGTGCCGCCGTTTCAGCCTGGTTTCACGACATCAAGCTGGGCTTGGTGATCGCCGCCGCGATTTTAATCAATCTTTCCCTGGCGGCATTTGCAGGGGTGGTCATTCCGCTCACCTTAAAACGCCTGAAAATCGACCCGGCGCTCGCCGGTGGCGTGGTGCTGACAACCGTCACCGACGTGATGGGCTTTTTCGCTTTTCTGGGGCTGGCGACTTGGCTGCTGGTGTAAGGGACTTAAAGCGTTGGGTCTACTTGATGACTTTCAGATGCCCGCCACGCTTCGGAGGCGGGCTGTCTGAACTGGGAGTGCTTGCCTCAGCCCGGTCCGAGTCCGCTGGATCGCTCCGAACGACGGGCTCATCTCGCGCCGATGGTTCGTGCAGGCTTATTTGTGCATCGGCCGGGAACATCATGCCCTGCCCGTTTTCACGCGCGTAAAGCGCAACAACCGCATCGATTGGAACGACCACATAGTTGCTGACGCCGGCAAATCGGGCAAGAAAACTGATCTCGTGATGCCCCATTTCAAATCGGGTGACCGCGTCAGGCCCCAGATTCAGCACGACCCGACCCTCTTCTACGGCGCTCGGCGGCACCTTAAGGCCCACCGCATCCGCCCGCGCAACCACGAACGGCGTCAGGTGGTTGTCGCAGATCCAATCAAAAATAGCGCGAATCAGATAGGGGCGATTGGAGGTCATTTGGGTTTGAGCGTGCGCAAAAACGACGGCGCATTAAACAGCTTTTCGGAATAGATGCGAATTGGCTCGCAACTCTCGGGCAAGTCGATTCCATAGCGCTTCAGCCGCCACAGCAGTGGCGTGACAAAGCAATCAAGCAAGGAAAACTCGTCGCTTAGAAAGAACTTAGAGCCGCGAAAAATCGGAACCGAAGCGACCATTTCGTCGCGAAGGCGCTTGCGCGCTTGGGTGCGTTCCGCGGGCGTGCCCTGCTCAATCTTGTCGGCTAGAGCAAACCATTCCTGGCGAATCCGCAGCACGCCCAGGCGGGCGCGAGCGCGCTGAACCGGATCGGACGGCATCAGCGGTGGATGCGGGAAGCGCTCATCAAGGTATTCAGCCAAAATGGCGACGTCGTAAAGAACCACGTCGCGATCGGCGAGCGTCGGCGTTGAATTGTAGGGGTTGATCTGGGCGAGATCTTCAGACAGATCTTTTGCGCCTACCAAACGAACTTCGCAGCTTGTTGTCTTGTGCGCAACAACCATTCTGGCGACATGACTTTCAATCTGCGCCGGGTCGGCGTAAAGGAAGAAACCGATTCGTGCGCGGGGTGCGACCACCGTGCTACCGCCGTAACCGATGCAGCGGCATCGCGGCGATACCGCGATTGAGATGTGGCGCGGAAAATTTCAAGAGGACGCACCAATTGGGAAAAGAGTGAGGATCCTACCACCCAGCGCAGCCGCTCGTGTGCGCGAGCGCTGGCAGACGCCGCAGCACTGGTGAATATGAGCCTTCACCAGTGCAGCCAACGGCGGCTTAGTGCACGTCTTTCCAATATTCGTTCTTGAGCAGATAAGCGACACCGGCAAAGAGCAGCAGATAGAGCATGATCCAAATGCCGTATTTTTCGCGCTGCAGTGCCGCCGGCTCCGCTAGGTACTCCATGAAGGCGGACAAGTCACGGATCATCTCGTCGTAGCCTCTTGCATCAAGCGTTCCGGCACTGATGGTCTTGAAACCGTGCACGGTGGTGTGCTCAATCCCGCCCGCGTCTTTTTCCTTCTTGAGCACAGGCTCCTGAATGCCCTGATACTCCCACAGCGGATGCGGCATGGCGGTATTTAAAAACACCGAATTGTTCCAGCCGCTGGGCCGGCTTGGGTCGAAGTAGTAGGACTTCATAAAGGTGTAAATCCAGTCCGCCCCACCATGCTTGTAGCGCGCAGTCAGGGTCAGATCTGGCGGCGCCTTGCCGAACCAGCGCTCACCCTGAGCTTTCGACATCGTGCCCACCATCAGCTCGCCGATCTTGAGCGTCTGGCTGGGGTCGGCGGGGTCGCGCAGGAAGTTCAGATTTTCCTGAACCTGCGCTTCGGTCAGTTCCAGATCTTGAACCAATCGGCTGTAGCGCATGTACTGCGCAGAGTGACAGCTTGCGCAGTGGTTGAAGAATGTCTGCGCACCCCGCTGCAGCGACGCCTTATTGCTGATGTCGATGCCTGACTGCTCAAGCGGCGCCGCAGCGCCCGCGCCAAAGGCTGGGCCGGCAAGCACCAGCACGACGCCCGCAATGGCGCTTTTGATCCTGAATGGGCAAAGCTTAATCATGCGTCGTCACTCGCTCAGGAACAGGTTTGAACTTGCCCATCGTCGACCAAAAAGGCATCAAGATGAAAAATGCAAAATAGAGGAAGGTAAAAACCTGCGCGATGATCGTTTGCACGGTCGAACCCGGCTGCATTCCG